>Ga0163217_1099981_pt1 | contig 15588 bp, 20 predicted proteins | sample SynspAceP_FD_185933 | JGI IMG/M metagenome (GOLD analysis project Ga0163217, IMG submission 185933) | Saline lake microbial communities from Ace Lake in Antarctica - Synechococcus sp. Ace-P (PacBio error correction) | ecosystem: Environmental > Aquatic > Non-marine Saline and Alkaline > Saline ...
CACCTGTCTACCCCACACAGGAGACTAAGAGAGAGAGTTTTTCGAGAGAAGATGGGGCAAGCATTTACACGTCCGAAAGGCGTCAAAATTTTTATACCTGCAATTCGGAGCCGTATATCATACCACCGGCCAATTACGAGTGGCCAAAGGCGGAGGGCAAAAACAGAGAATGGTGAGGGAGAGCAGCAAGTCACCACGCGCACACCGCACAAGGAGCGAACCAGCTTTCGGACCCCGAAGCCCAGGGGCCGGATTCACAAAGCCACCAACCCGCTGCACGGGATGCCTCGCACCGCGAATATTATTGCACACCGACCCCAGCCCTGCTCAGAGCGCCGCCCGCACACTTCATGCCCGCGTGCGGAATTAGTCCCCTCAGCGCTCAGCAGCCAGCAACCGGCTTTTTGGACGGGTGCGCCATGGCCCCTCCGACCGGCCCTGGGAGACCATCACTTAATCCAGCTAGCCCATCTCAATCCCGGAAAGGCTGGGTGGAGCGGCTTCGATTAGCTTAACAACAACCCTCCACACAATACCGGTCTTTTGGAGATTCACGAGCTAGCCGAGCCTCGGTGGCGCCCAGCGCCAACGTCCCCCTGCGGCGGTGGGCCGTTACGACGACGGCCTGAATCGCAGCAGCTCGGGTTTTGGGCAGCCCCCACACGGCCGATCGGCTGGGCCATCGGCCCTGGAGCGGCGTGGTGTTGCTGCTGCCTAGCAGCCGTGGCCCCGCCATGCATCCACTGGCCGCGCGCCAGTGTGTTAATGTGATCAGCAAGGGCGCAAGCGGCCGGCTGCAGCCGCTTGCTCTGGCCAGCGAACCGCTGCTGCCAGGCGGCGCCGGGTGGAAGCTGGATTCTCACCGGCTTGCGGCCTTCGCCAAGAGCGCAACTCACCCACGGCGCCGATCGCAAGGCGGAAGCCAGCTGCGGCCTTGCTGACTCGGGAAGGGGAAATCGAGCAGGGGTGGTGATCCTGCAAGGATCTGCGCCTGTCCAACTTGAACAGCGCCTCCCCCCTGAGCTGGCGATCGGGGAGTTGGGTCGCGAGTTCTGCGATGCTGGCCCCGCAAGCTTTCTCCTTCGCCACTGCATGACGGCACCCGCTCACCCCGGACCATCCTGTTGCATCGGGGCCGCTAACACGCTGGGGGGCCGACCGATCCGCGCCGTGATTCGCCCCCGATCGCCTGCCCGGGGCATTCAGCTCACCGGCTCAGTCTCGTGTGTTGCGAATGTTCTAACGTCGGCCCCGCATCGCCGCTGGAATGGTGCCGATCCTGCAGCCCTGCCGGTGTAATGAACCGGGCCGCTCGCCGAACTGACTGGAGCGCTCTGCCCGCCGGCCGAGCAACCTCCTGCAACGTTCAGCACGGAGGTCGGACCCAGGCCATCGCCGCCCGCCACAATAGGTGCTACCTGTCGGTGAAACACCCCACCGAAACACCAGGGCATCGGGCGCTGGTAGGCCTCCGCTGCGCTGAGATCGAAGCTCAGCTCCCGCCCAGTGGTGCCCCAAAGCTACCAAGACACCACATTCGATGGTGGAGAAGAGTCCCCCTGCCGCGTGCGCACGCCAGAAACCGTCAAGGCCATCCTGGCGCCTACCCAGGAGCAAACAGCGGCCCACCCCGCCCGATGGCGGTCGCCAATCACTTTCGTCGTGCTCCTCCCAATCCCCAAAAAATCGACTGAATTCCCTGCCGAAGGGACCGCGATCGAGATCTCAAAGAACCCCGGATCGGTGCTGATGCGCTGCGATGAAAACGGCCGCAATCGGAGCCCTAGCGGAGGTCTATGCAACCTAATGCACGACGATAAGGCCGGATTCAGGGGGAGCGGGAGAGAATCCACGCGCACCCAACTCTGGGAGCAGTGGGAACTCTCCAAAGCTCACCAGGCCAATGCCTTTCTCGCCCAGTCGGATATCTCCTCGATCAATTCAAATCGCCGCCCGTGGCATTATGAAGCCACTGAGAGGAGCCGATGTGCGAGAGGTGGACGCCGATCGGAGCAGTGACTCCCGCTCGCAATGCGCTTCCTGGCGCAAGGGCCAGGCTTTGGCGGCAGGCTGCTCCAGAAGGACATCTCAACCTGGTTTTATCTCTTCCGTCATTACGGCTGGAGAAGGTGGCCCTTATTGCTGCGGCCAGTGGGTTGGAGCTCAACGAACGGCAATCAGCAACGAATCGCCCGCTTGGTGGCCCAGCGGCTGTTTCGGCACGGTCCCAGTCGGCCAAGCGGATTCGAGCGCGACTGGGCTTGCCCTTCATTCAAGGCCGACACCAACGACACCCACGCACGCACAGCGCCCGACCATCTCCGCATCTGCCGGAGCGCTCGAAGAAGGCGCCCACCGTGGCCATCCACGACCCCCAAGGTGAGCACAGCCAGAATCCAAAGCGCCGCGACCCCTCAGCTCTCCGGATGCTCAGGTGAGCGAACGGGAGCGGCCAGTGGCATGAGTGGCGAGGGGAGCTGGAGAAGCAGCGCCAAACGTGCTGGCGGCTGTCGCGTTGGTGCGACTGCGGTGGTGGTGCCTCACCGAGATGGCGCCTGTCGCCCCACGCTCGACTGGCTCCGGGGATCGCGTGCGACTCTGTGCGCGGCGGCCGGCTGGCGTTCGATGCCCGGCCATCCGAGCCAGCGGCGGCTCGTCGGCTGGCTTCCAGCTCTGAGGTGGTGAGGGTGATGATAGCTGGCTGGCTGAGGACAAGCCGCGAATGAGCATTCTGCGTCACGGGGGCGCGGGCTTCAATCGGGCGCCGCGGTCGGCCCGAGAGCTTCTGGCCACGGGGCGAGTCACGAGGGTGACGGCGCCTCGACCAACCTGAACAGCTTACTACCCCCGCACACTGGAAGTTCCAACGGCTGCGGCGACTCCCGAGCGGTCACAAGCCAACTTTCAACTCCACAGCGGCTGGCCCGGAAGGAACCCGGCCGCCATCTCCGAACTGTTCGCTATCGAGGGATGAAAGCCGGGTGAATCCCATCAGGCCGAGCACAGGCGGCGATTCGCTTACTTCATTGAAAACCGCTGCCTATGTAACAGCAATGTGGAGGGCTATTCTCGCGAATCTGAGGGCCATGCCAGCCACCAAGCAGCCTGAGAGCACCTGGTGTTACTGCGTCAGCAGTTCGGTTTCTAATGGAGGCACCTCGCTGCCTGCCTCTCAGAGCAGGCAGTCCGTCACCCACACAGCGGCTGTAATGGCGGCCGGGACGGAAAAATTGCCAATGAGCTTGATGGCTCACGACCTACAGCCACCTCTACGGGCGCGGCCACGGGCCTGCGCTTTTCACCGTTCTACGGCCCCTGGGCCGACCGGACATGGCGCCGATGCTCTTCGCCAAACCATCCTGTCAGAGAACCGATCCCGTGTGTTCAACAGTGGGCGGATGAGCGGAATTCAACCTAACATCGATGACACGTTGAAGCGTGGTTGTCGCTGCCCTCGACAGAGCCTGCCACGGCTGAAGGAAGGATTCGATCCGCTTCAGCCGAATCCCAGGCCACGCCCAGGTGCCCCACCGGCTGTTCAATCATCGGCAACAGCCCAGCGCAGCGCCCAGTTGCTCAGCTTCATCGCCTCCTGCGTGAGCAGGCCTTGGGGGCCAAAGCCATTCCACAATGGGACCGATTGCAACCTTGATGTGGTCGGCAACGGCGGCTGAACACACACAGCAACCTGCAGCAATTGGGTTGGGATTCCGCCCCACCACACCCTTGAGGTGGGTGTGGAGCGCTTTCGAGCCCAGCTGGTACTCGTGTGAGCAGGGTGCTGCAGGGCGGAACGCACTACGCGCACATAGAGGCCGGTAGAAGAACAGACCAACCACGAAGATTCACGCGATACACCTTGGCCAGCGGTGGCCACCAACCAGACGGGGCAGCACACCCTGTCCAGCGGCTGCGCCACAGACAACAGCGGGGCGACCCGTCACGGAAGACGATACGGATTGCGGCATCAGGCAGGGCACTGATTTGCTTAACCAACTACGCAATGTCGGAAATTGAGCGAGAATCAAGGTTGTAGGTCTCTCATTGATAGAAGTAGCTGGTGAACATCACACCGATCACGAAGACCAGCAGCAGGCCAGAATAAAAGGTGGTGCGTCAAACACTCAACCGGCAAATTGTTCGGATTCCGGATGGGCGGCTCACATGTTCGATTGTCAGGCGACAGACGCAACTGCGCATGGCACGCAAAGGGCAACCCAGGAAAAACACCGTGGGGACAGCTCAGGGCCGTGAACGGAAAGCCAGCGCACCGTGAATGAATCGGTATAGTTATCAGTGCGGCGTCGTGGAGCGGGTTGGCGGAATTGACTCATCGGATACTCAAGCGCAAATCAAGCTGTCCTTTTATGCCTCGTAGCGCTGGACTCAACGACCGAGGCCATTCGCATATTTCCTGTAACCTGGAATAGGCAAATCAGAGGGGTTCCGAAAGCGTATAGGCCAGGCCCGCTGGACAGCGAACAGGAAAACCTGCCAAGAAATTGGCCGGCAAGGGGTGAACTGCAAAAATGGATCAACGCATACGGATGCTCGTGATGATCTCGAAAAAGGGTGTCGTTCAACGTGGGAGCGCAAGCCATGGCGAGCGGGCCGAATCAGCGCTAGAGTCAAATCCACTAAGTCTGGGCGACTCGCTGCCGATCCCCGAAGGCCCCGGTTGCGATATATACACAAGGGTCCCGCCGATCAGACCGAACCCAGCTGCAGCGCTATGTGTGCCTGCTATGATTTCCGCTCTGCACGCAGAACAAAGCCTTTGGGCCGTTTGTCCGTTGTCAAGGCGATCGGTTGAAGTGGTGGGAAGCCGCGTTGGTCCCCGCCACTGGATCCCGCTGCCAGTCTGGCTCCCCGTCGCGGAGCTGACCAGCCCAGGTGCCGCTGCCCGCCGACCTGAGGCCCAGATCGTGCCCTGGATTTTCCCTGGAACCATTCGAGATAGCCGTCAGCTTCATATGGTCGGATCGGATCGAGCGGTTGCTCTCCAGTCCCTCCGAATCGGCTGCAGCTAATTACGCCGTGTGCAAGTCGACACTGGGCCGCCACGGTGACCATCCAGAGTCGCACCGTGCCGTTCAAAACCCATGCTCTGCACCGCTGGCTGCTGACCCGCTGATGGGTGGCACCAGGCTCTTTCGCTTGACCGAATACCAGGTATGACGAAGAGAAGTTCCAAGCAAGCAGCGCCCGAAAGCACACAGGCGACGTAACGAGCCCGTTCCGGGGTAACGGGGGCGCAGCACGGACCGCTCCGGGCCGCATCATGACAGTCGCTGCCACGCTGGCTCACCGAATCCGTTCAGTTCCCGTTCGGCTGAGATCGCGCCGACCGCTGGTCGCCAGTTCGCCTGCTTGGCCCCGAAGTGCGGTCACATACGAGATAGGGCTCACCGGGAAGTTTGGTAATCAAGCAGCAAGCATCTCTTCCATGTCGCTGGCCGCCGTCGCCGGTGCGCAGCACAGGGCCGGGCTGTCCGCGCGATCCGCCTCCTGGCCCTTGAAGTCAACGCTGAGCAGGCGCTAGTCTGTCGGCCCTCGGCAAGGTCGAAGCCGAGAACGCTCCTATAGCCACGGGCCCTGCTCAATCCGCGTTTTCCAGTCAGAATGCACACGAGTTGCGTGACGTTGTTTGCAAACCAGGAAGCCATCCGGTCGCGTTGAAGCCAGATCGAGCGGGCTGCCCTTTGGGATAATAGAGAGCTGCCACCGCTGCCAAGGGGCTGGTGGGGCGGACGGCCAGTCCGGTGGGGACAACACATCGCACTTCAGCCCGAAACTCTGCGCCAGGTCCAGCACCACACCCAGCAGTGGCTAAGAAAGCATCGGGTCACGGGTCTCAGCGGGAGGGGATAGCTATATCATGCGGCCATGAGCTACCGAGCAAATAGTATATCTGCACACACGATATATTATTATAAGGTCTTGCAGACACGCTCACTGTCGCTCTTGATTGATCGAGATTAGCGTAGTGCTAGAGGATCTAGATACCGCACGTGATAGTCGAGAGACGTGCGGGGAGAATCACACTGACCTTATTTAGACACGCGCGGATCGCTGGCATGCCTGATTTGCGGGGCCGATGTCCGGAAGGCCCCACCCGGCTGAGCGGCAGACCCTGGGCAAAAGGAATTCAATCTGGATCGAGGCAACTGGGAAAGCGACACGCCGGCGGCGATGTTCGCTGCGATGCCCTCCGCTGCAGGTCGTAGAGCGAAACGCACAGACTGAGGCCATTGAAACGGTGGTGTCCGGAATCGTGCGCCTCACTGGGTTCGCCTCAAGACCAGCGCTGTGGCCTGGTCGGCCTGCTGCTTGCCTCTATTCGCTTGACAGTTTCCGGGTGGCTCGGCCGGAAGGGGGGCGTTCTGGTCGTCGTCCTGAGCACGACCATCGTGATGGATCCCGAGCCGGGACTGAAGCTCACTCTCATCGAGGGCCCTCCAGGCCTAGAGCCAGAAGTGTCGCCGGATACCCGTCCGCCTTTCAAGGATGTGCCAGATCTTCCCCAGGTTGGGTCGGCTGAAGTGGATAGTAACTCCTCGGCGTATCTGACGCCTTTTCTCGTTTTCTGTTCTGGACGATTTTCAAACCGGCAGTTGGCCAGATGTTGGCTCTCGCACCAACAGCTTGTGGCGGTCCGATCCTTTCTAGCTGCAATGGTGAAGCGAGCGCTTTACCTACGAATCCGGCCATTGGAGCCGTATCTTTTGGGGGGGCCTGGATCAGTTTCATAATTCGTGTATACATGTTCGCCCCTGTCTTTGTGTCTTCGACGTGGACGACGGATAGTCATCCTACTTAATCCTTGGGGGCCGAGGCCTCATACCAGACTCGGCCTGCCTGGCCTTGTTCATGACGAGCCTATGATCTTTACATCTCCATCCTTGGTGGTGAGGCCTCTGCCTTATGCTGGCGCAAAGCCACCCGAATGGATCCTAATGCGTGACACCACCCACATGACCACTGACACTACCTCCACCACCAGATTCCACTGCCGCCCCCCGGCTCGTGCACCGTCCGATCGACGCGCGCTGTGGCTCTTGCGCGCATCTGCGGTGCCGCCGACTGCAACCCGGTCGGGCGCCCACCGTGACTCGGATCTCTCGAGAACGTGATTCCTGAACCAGCCTCGACGATCGCAAACAACTGAGGGCTTCTGGCTGGAGCAGCCCTGCCGTCACCGCTGCTTTGACGGCACGTCTCGGCTTCATCGAATTTGCCAGCTCTAGCCGGTTCCTCGCTTCCGATTTCGGACACGCTTGCTGGTGCTCTTTTTACTTCTCGCGCCAGCCAAGGCCAGGCCGATCTTTGCTGAATCACCGCTGGCATGAGTGACCAAGGAAAGATTGGCCGGCTCTGGTCCGGCTATACGAGCAGATGCTGAGCCCAAATATTGATCGCCATGGGGCCTGCACGATCACCGCGGCATGTTCAGCGCGATTCACCAACCGCCGTTCGCGGGGTGGACAAGTCTTATTCGGTGCTTCCATCATATCCCGGCTGAATTCCGCCTCAGGCCGGATAAGCGATTTTTTGTATGCCGTCCATCAAGCTGCGCAAGAGGTGGCAAGATGGCCCTTTATGCGTGAGCGGGCCCAACCTGCATGCACAGGCCATCCGTTATCGTCACACCATTGACAGCAAACTAATGCTAAAGCCGAGTTGCTACCGATCCGTGACCGTGGAGAGTCCTATCTTCAAAAGGCCGAACCCAAAGGCCGCCGCTGCCGCTGCCGAACGGCCTGCCGATGGCAGCAGCCGATCAGTGCCCCAGTCTCCGAGCCTGTTCCCCATTTGCTCAGCAGCGCCTATCCAACGATCTGAGTCTTCTCGAACGCGTGTTCACGCTCCAGCCACGCATCCTCTGTGCAACCCCTAGGAGGGTCGCCGGAACGGCTGATCCCGGCTGCCCGCCCGATAGTCAGTGGCTCAACTCCCAGGGCTTGTGAACACCGGCGCTCGCTCGGCCCTCCGATCACTTCGGCGTGTGGAGTTTGAATAAGTACATTGTATCCGGTTTCAGCCGATGGTTGGTCCATGAAAGCGAGCTGCGCTCAAAAGGGCCTCGGCTTTGAAACTATCTCCAGTGCCAGGAGCTACTACGAAGCCCCGGTGCCAAGCCTGGTCAAGCTTTTAGTCGGAGCTGGTTCAGTCTGAGCGCAGCTTTGTGCCCGTGCTGTGGGATTTTTTCGAGTCGTGGCCTCCGGCAGCAAAACCCGAAGAGTCGCCTGAAGGTTGTTTCCGCCCGCGGGATGCGCGCGTTGCACTGGTTGCAAGCCCTCCTACGGCTCTTCGTTGCGCCGATTGGCAAGGACGGGGAAATCCTCGATCTTTACGGTGCAATTACAAGTTCGAGGGCCAATCCCCATCCCAAGCGCCTGCTGAGAGGCCGCGAAGACTGGAACGGTTACCCCTGCGCAAGGATTACGTTTCAGTGAATTACCCCGATTTCTACGACTTTCTATGGACGCTTACTGAACAGTCTTCAGGCCACTTCGAACTTTTGCTGCGCTTGTGCTTGGGAGAATATAGCGCATGCTAAACTTTCCAGGGCGAGGTGTGCGTAAGTATCGTGCGGAGCTGGGCCTGTCGGGCTGGTTCCCCTGCAATCGGGGCCTGCATCACCACCGTAGCCCTGCCTGCTAGCAACTTGGGTGCGATCACAGACTGACCGTGGGTCACGCGCGGCGGGCGTGCGTATGGTGATCAGTCCCGGTTGTTGCGGCCGAGAGAGAGCTGAGGCGACTGATACCGGCGCTGACATGCCTTTCCTCGGACGACCGAGCTGAGCCACTGGGCTTCGCATGGCCCCGCAGACTCGGCCCTCCCGCCCCACATCTAAGCACCCATCTCCGGTATCCACCGCTGGTCACCTCAGCGCTGCCAGCTCATGTACCGCCAAGGCCGCTCGGGGAGCCGGCGCGTTCTGACCCGCACACTGCCGCACCCCACGCTTCTCCGTGCACCCACAGATCAGGGCAACCCCGCCGAGGTCAGGCTACAGGCTGCCCGGTGACCCTTCCCCCTCCCCCTCCACACAGCCCACAAGTCACAGTCAGCAGAGGGCCGAACGGCTTCAATCGCTCCCCCTGGGCACCCCGGCTGGACCCGGCCCGCCTCCCCGCGACGCGTGCACCGCCCAGCCCCGCCCCAACGCATCGCGCCCCTGGGTGGCCCTGACCCGACCTCGCACCACCTTCAACCCTGCTAAGCCCCGTTACGCCGCTCTCTCCCCCAGCACGTTCGAGCCAGAGCCCGACCAGCAACCCGGCCGGGTGCGCTGTCTCGGCTACCCCGACCCTGGCTCTGACATCCCCGCCCACACCTCCAGGCCCACTTCGCTGCCGTGCATCTGCCGATTACCGACGGCCAGCGTGGCCCGACATCCCCGCGGTGCAGAGCGCCACTCGTCGCAAGAGCATCGCGCCGAACGCCCCGTGGCCCCCCTCCCCCTTCTCGCAGCCGCCTACCCGGCCTTCCTCCGAGCGGTACTCCCGAAACAGGCGCGCGCGCACGCCGCCGTCTCTTCCCCCGCGCCAGGTGTCCCCACCCACGCGCAGCTGTTGCCCGGATACTCCGCCGGCTGCGCACCCCAGCCTCCCCTGAGCACCGCGCCCTGCCCCTCCTCCCCTGACACTCCACCCACCCGTCCTCCGTCCACTCGCCACCGTCACACCTACGTCTGCTGAGTTTCGCTCCCTGGCTTACCCCGGATACCGCCCGACTTTTGACGCACGACGCAAGAGCGTGCCCATCCCGGCTTGCACCTCCGCCCCCACCCCGCCACCCAAGGATCCGCCGCCCTCCGACCACACCCTGGGGCCGGGTTTAGCGCGAGCACCCGCTGCGCCAACCACAGCGCACCACTCCGCTCCACATCGAGTGTCCACCCGGACACCGAGTCGCACTTCCCCTGCGATCGAATATCAAAGCTGCGGCCTCGTCCCCTATCCCCCACACGCCCGGCCCTCCGCACCCCACCCCCTAGCCGCACCGGTGACACCGTCCACCCCAGCGCACCACACCCTCCGGCCCGATCTCCTGTCTCAGCTAACCCAATTGAGCTCCCACCCCCGCGAAACAAGCCAGGACCTTCGGCTTCGAGATCGGCAGAGGATTGGCGGGCTCCCCCAGCAGCGGCCCCATCGAGCAGCCCAAGACAGGAGCCTGAAGCACTCCCCAGCGCTTAACCCCCCGACCAGGCGCACTGCCAGCCAGCCCAACGGACCCGCCCCGTGACGGCTCACCCCATACACGTACGGCGGTTCGCAACTGAGGCTATCCCATCCCAACGGACGCCGCGCAGCCGCCTGCGCATGTCAGCGCGGGGAAGTTGCGCGGTGCCGCGCCGGTCTCTGCACACCCGCGACACCGGCCTCCCGCTCACCGCCACAGCACCACCCGCGAGAGCTCCATCCGCAACTCGCACCGATTCACAAACACTGAAGCCAGAGTTTCGACCCCTCCTCATCATGCCCAAGCCCGCCAGCCGTTACTCGCGGGAACATACAATCAGCACCTCCTGCGGCAGCAACTATTTAGCTGCTCGAACTGCCCCACGCCCTCTGACGCGTCACACGCAGGTATCCCGCGCTGGCGTGGCCTCGGCGGCCTCCTCAAGAACCGGCTACTAAATCCACACCCAGCTGCCCCACCCGAAATCCTCTGCCGCTGCTCGCTCGCCCCTAGCCCGTATGGTGAGAGCGGCTCCAACCCGCCGCAACAGCACCAGCGCTACCCGATGCGCATCGACAGCCCGCCCCGCCCCCCTTCACATGCTGCGCCTGGTGTTCCCAAACCCTCCCCTCTACCCCCGAGCTGCGCATCCGCGCCGGCGCCAGAACCGCTCCGCTCTGCTCTCATCGCCAAAACGGCGGCTGCCCGACTACGCGAGCATTCGGCGCCCATGTCTCAGAGGCTGGACGCCCGTGCAGGTCGCCGTAGATACTCGTAAGCACAACCCGAGCCTACCCCGCAAGCTCACCCGCGCCGCAACAGCCAGACAACCGGATCGCACGCCGCGCTACTCGCCCTCGACAACCGCCTCGCACTCCGCACGATCCCACCAGTCTCCCTGCGCCACCACCCCGCTCCGCATACCACCCCTCCCCGATAGAAAACCAGACCCGGACCGCCTCCGCACACGGCCTGCCTGCACCGCATACTCGAAGGATCCCGGAGTCGCTCACACCCCTTAGCCGCACGCGTCGGGCGCCGAGCTCGTGGAGTCCCCACCTCTAGCGCACGTGGATATACAACGACAACTGCGCCCGCCCGCGTGGCGAATGCTCTACCCGCACGCCCCCCGCCACCTGAACGTGCGCGGCCGGCATCTGAGAGCTAGACAAGCGCAAATGCCGCAAATCCCTACACTGTTGCCACGTTTCAGAAGCCGCGTCAGCATGCACCCGCCCCCCGTCCACTCCCACCTACCCCCGCACCCGGATATATATGACCGATCTTCGCGCTTCGAGCCCAACCCGAGCCGTGAGCCCCCTCCCTGGTCTGCCCTTCCCCGCCGCCTGGAGCCATTGCCCGGTGGCTAGCCTGCTGTTCTCTGGCTGCGAGCGCGATTCCTCACCTCAAACAACAATCATCCCAGCGACCTTCCCGCCGATGACCACCGCCCCGCGGCCTCGGCCCGATCCGCCTCGCCGGTTTACCGCGCGTCCAAGCCGTGCGCCCACCTGTCAAAAACCACTCGCCCATAGACACCTCGCAGGCCGTCTGGACTGAACTGGAAGATCAGTGATCCCCAACTGAGCTATGGGCCGCCAGGCACTGAACCGCTGCCCCAGGTCGAGACTGGCCTTGCTGACTCGGAGCGAATCCATCGTGCCGCTAGCAGACAGCGGCAAATCCTCCATGACACACCACGCCTTCGCGCCCCGAACGCATCGCTCCGCTGAGCACGTCTGCCACATTGACTCGGGCAAGACACTTCCGAGCCGCGCCGACGCGAACTCCAGGGCCTCGCGCAGGCCGCTCAAGCTGAAGCGAGCGCACCGAAATTGAAGCAAGCCAAGATCTCCGCACCAGGCATTCGCGAACAGATCTGCCCCACCAGTGCCCCAGCAACCCCACCCGCACCTTTGCACGCCACCCCCCCCCGCCCCTCATAGCCAGAGACACTCCTCTCCACTCACCGAGAATCGCACCACAGCGACCCATGGCTCAAGCGGTAGCTAACTCGCGGCCGGCTCTGGCTCAAGCGCCCCACTCGATCCCTTGGCCCAACCCACACTGCCGCCGCCACGTCTTTCCCCCGCATGACCCCTCCGCCCGCTGCCGCGTCGGCCATGTCCGCAACCACCCAGCGAGCGAGACCCTCAAGACCCCCTAGCCGAGAGTCAACACACACGCTCGAGCCCAACGACCACCGGCTTCACCGCCCCGGTCGATGCCAGTCGTGCGAACTCCATCAACACTCCACCCAGCGACCCGACTCATGGACTGGTCCATGAGGCGCTGCCCTCCGCAATCGCCCTACAGGCCCAGCTGTTCAACCCCAGTCTACCCGCCCAACGACTCACGCCCGCGACAAGCCCGGAGGACACAGGGCAGCGACCAAGAAACACACGCGCGCACATGCGAGCCAGACTCTCCCTACACGCGTGGCCCGCTCACCGCCCGCCCGGCTTCAGGTGCCGATTGAGACCGTGGAGGGCGATTGGCGGCAATCGCTCTAGGACCTCGCTCCGGGACAAGAGCCCAGCACTCGCTCTTATGCCCACGCGAGACTAGCATCAGCGAGCCTCATCCGACACACGGTGCCCGCCATCCGCACTTCAGACTGACGCGGAGATCGACCCATGCACCTCCCCAGACAACTTTGATCCCCAAGGCGCTCGTGCGGCCAGAGCCCACGCATCACCTCTCTTACCGTGTCACTGGCTCCCTAAGCCTTCCGGCGCGCTCGGACCACTGACTCAGACGCGAGGGCACGTCGCCCCCCGCGGCCCCCATCCCGTCGACGGCGCCGACCGCCCCCACCACCCCGGCCCACTGTCACCCCCCTGCCAAGAGCGCGCGCCCCACCCGGGCGCCCTGGTAGCCGCGGCCACGAGTGACGCCGCAGCACACGGCACCTGCATCGAAGACACCGGCAGACGAGCCGCGATTCGCCATCCGACAGCCTGCCAGCGGTGCTCGCCCGGCAGCACACCACTCGAGCTCCGCCGCGCGAAGGGCATCCCAGGGCGACTCCTCGTCCCTCGGTTCGTACGGCCCTCGGTCGAGACCAGGCGGAATCACCGGCCCGCCCCTGCCGCCCCTCTCCCGCAACTGCGTTGAGCATCGAACCGCTGCGTCCAGCCAAGAAGATCACCATGAGCCCCGGCGTCTGCACGCCATGCAACTGCTTCGGCCGCGCAAGATGAACCCCCTCCAACGAATCCACTGGCTCGCGATATGGTCCGCGAGTGCGGCGCGGCGCTTGGTGGCCGAGGCATCGGCGGCCTCGAGCAGTGCATCACCAACAGCGATGCACCGCGCACAGCCGCCCGCTGGGAGCCAAACCCGCTGACTTAACGCGCGCGAGTTCGGAAAGAGCACCCAACCGAACCCGCCCCTGCCACCCTCCGCGCTCCTAACCCCTGCTATCTCCCGACCAACACCGCACCGCCGCCCGCCCTACCCGCGATTTAAGCCGCACGCGAAACACACAAAATCGAGCGATCGATGCGCACTCGCCATCGGCACACGAAGCATCCATCCAACCCCGCCACTCTCAGCCCTGGCCGCCCGCGCTTTCGGTACGGTCCCGCCGACTCGATCGCTCCGTTCTCGATCGACGTGCCCCCCCGCGTTGTCCCGGTTCGTCGCGGCTCGACCGGTCGTCCCCCGGCATGCTCGTCCCAGCCGCTGCTTATCTGACTTTAATCCTTCGGAGCCGATCCCTCCCTGGCCGCTTGCCCGGGCGCTTCGGCGCCTCGCCTCTGGCGGCTCGCCTCGCACCGGGCCGGCCGCGCCCCGCGCCGGCCCGCACCCTCCAGCCGGCTCTGCCCCCTCGGATCCGCGCCGCGGCCGCAAGCGCCGGGCGCCCGGCGCGATCCCACCCAGCCCCGCACCGCCAACCCCTGCGTCGTCCGCCACATACGCCGTCCCGCCGCACACAGGGCCCCACTGGCGCCCGCAACCACCCCCCCCACGCCCGCCCCGTAGACGCCCTCGCCAATCGGCTGGCCCTTCCACCAGCCGCCACGCCGAGCCCTCTCTCACAGCATAACCGACCTCAAGCTCGCGGGCAATCACCACACCCTCGGGGAGCCCACTGGCGCCACCACGCAGCTGGGTGGCCAGGAGCACGGTCCCCCTGCCACAGCCGCCGCGCCCGAACGGCTTCGCTGACCGCCCTCGCCCGCGGCCGAGGCGACCGCACGGTGATCCGCACCCGCTGATCCATCCCAGCACCACTGTTGGCCGGAACCAATCGCGAAGCGCACTCCGAGCAGCCGTGATAACGCGCACCGCCCCCCCTCTCCCGGGGTTGTAGGGCGCCCGACCAGCACGGGCGCCAAGGGCTGGAGAGCGCGAGCCTCGCCGCTCCCACTCCCGGTCCTCGCCACTCGCCCGCCACCCGCCGCAGCCCAGCAGCGTCTGCTGATCGCCCCCCGTCGTCGAGCAAGTTGCAGCTCATCCGACCGCTACAGACGCCGCGAGGGCTCACCAGCCAGGCCGGCTGGAACACGCGGCGCCTGCGCCAGGAGGCGGTCACAAAACTCGATGAGCCCACCAGCCGGTCTCGTACGCCAGGCACATGATGAACGGAGCGGGATCACCGCGTGGCAAACAGGCGTGGATCCGCGCCGGGGCGTCCCCCCCCATGTGATGCGGGGCGCACCGGCCTCCCAGCGTCGGACGCAGCGGATCCACAATTGAGGCGACGGCAGGCTTCGCCCCTCGACACGTGATCTGCGCACAGCATGCAGCCACGCAACACGGACTTCGCCGCGGCACACAATCACAAAGGCGCCCAGGCCGGGATCACCGCGCCACACAGCGCCAACTTCAAGGTGCCGTGCCGTGATATCGCCGCCAGCGGAAAAGGCGCGCGCAGCGGCGTTGGCGGCCGCGCTGCAGAGCTGTTGTTTCCGCTGACAACCATGGGGGCGGATGGCGGAAAAGAGTGAACTCAGTCTGGCGTCGCTTCCCAGGCCCAGGTGCAGGCTGCCTTCTATAAGCGCGACATCGCTTGACTTGGATCTTCTTCGCATCAAGCCGCTGAGTTCGTCGAGCTGGTCAGGTCTTCCTTTCAACAGTGGCGAAACAAACAGATCCGTCGAGGCCGCATGTCGAAGCGCCCTCAATCCGTGACGCTGGTGCAGTAAATCGTGCACCCAAGAACTCAGCCGAGCGATGAATCCCCGCCTGGTGCGACGTCTGATCAATTGGCGGAATCGCGCGGGCCGACTCCGTGTTGGAAGCCCGCCAGCGATGGCCTGTTCCGCCCTCGCCCACCGACAACAACCGCTACGCCATAAATCTCTTCGATAAATGACCTAATGGGACTGATGGGGCCGCGAGTGGAGCGAGGAATCCGGCGCTGCAAGCGAACGCCGCGCGAGTCCA
>Ga0163217_1023127_pt1 | contig 15587 bp, 17 predicted proteins | sample SynspAceP_FD_185933 | JGI IMG/M metagenome (GOLD analysis project Ga0163217, IMG submission 185933) | Saline lake microbial communities from Ace Lake in Antarctica - Synechococcus sp. Ace-P (PacBio error correction) | ecosystem: Environmental > Aquatic > Non-marine Saline and Alkaline > Saline ...
CGCAGCCACGACCGCCACCGAACGGCGGCGGCGCTTGGATATCTTGGATCGCTGGCCGGGCCAGTCCGCCAGGTTTCGCCGAGTGATTGCCGACGACAGGAATAGCCTTTTTTGATCATGGGACTCTCAATCTTACAATTCGGAGGATTTTCAAGGAGTTTTTATTAACGCGACCCATCCCTGAAAGGGACGGTTCCTTGGCAATCAAACAAAACAAAGGGTCGACATCCACCCCGGCCCCGCAACGGGGGCTCGCGCCCATCCACCCTTTTCCACCATCGCGCATGATATCCAATCGACCGACCCAGGCAAGACCAGCAACGTCGGGGTGCCTCCCGCAGCATCGGACACGGGCAGGCCGACCGTAGACGGAAAACCCTCGAAACCTGGGACGGTCCTGGCCGGGAATCACCCGCCGCCTCCATCGCTTCCTTAGTCCCGGATGAACACATAATTCCGGGGGCCACGCGCGAACGGCAGCCACGCCTGGCACCGATCAATCTCGGCGGCGGTAAACCTTCCCGGCATTTTGATCAGCGCCTGATCACCGGTGCGCGTTCCATCCGGTCGGACATAACACGCCTGTTTTCCGCTCTCCGCCGCCCGCACCTGCCGATCTGCTGGTAAACTCCGTCTCGGCGCTGCAGTCCACCGCCTTCACCCGATATGCTTCGACCAACCCGGACCAGGCAATTGGAAAGATAGCCCTTGGTCACAACATCTGCCGTCCACAACGATATCAATCGCCCGGCTTCCATCTGGTGAAACGAACACGGGGCGCCCCTGGCGACCAAGATCTGCGGACGGACAATCGAGCCGTTCGGGCTCGGGCACTAGCATTTGGACCCTCGTCCAAATCCGTCGACTCCCGTTCCCATGCAACGAGACTGGTCTCGTCTCCACATCGGGCATTTTTCCGGGATCGGCAAAGACAGGCCGCAACTGATCAGGCAAGCGCCGGGGGCAGCCCGTCTCGACCACCATGCGGTCAAATGGGCAGCGATCCGGTCCACAGCCGGCAACAGGGAGCGCGCAAACGCGGCGGGGTAGGTAAAACAATACGATTGGTTCGCCGTCGGCTCGAGATTTCTTCCACCCGCGACCAATCGCGCCACCAGTTCCGCTTGCGGCACATCCTCCGGCCAAATCCCAAGCGCCTCGAATCCGCCTCGGGGTCGCCCGCAAAAACAGGGCCTCGCATTCGACATCATAATGGGCCCTGTTCACCTGATGCGGCTTCTATCGGCCGCGTGGCCGAGCATATTCACCGGGGGACTGCTCGGTATAGTCCGCCGCAAATACCCGCGACATCGGCGGGCATGAGCGGCACGCCCATCTCCTGCTTGAAGCGTCTCAGCCCCGCGACGATGATCATGCCCGAGATGGGCATAAGCAGAACAGGCAGAACCCCCGACAATCACTTTGCAGCCTCGCCCACCCCGCCATTCTTCCGGTTCCGACGTTCATGCCGGGCTGCCAGCCCGGTCGGCACCAAACGCACGCCCAAACGCGAAGAACGTTCGGTAGCCGGGAATCGGGCAACAGCACCACACTCTGTCGGCCAAGGCTTCGCATCGGGCCTTCGGGAAATAGACCCGTCTTCCGGGTACCGTCACGCCCGGGTCGGAGCGAAATTTGAAACGCCATCCGCACCGCTCGATCATATACGACCTTTTCTGATTCACCGAGTCAACGGCGCGGAAATCGGGGCGAGGGGTTGCGGTGGCCGCGAAAGGGACACGTCCTCCCGATCAAACAACACCCACTTTTCCACCCCCCGAATAACCGCCACCGCCGATACACCGGCTTAACGGGCGACTCGCTGGATTCGTCCTGCGTTTCCGACCACGTCAACGCCACCTGCGGTGCGTGGTGTCCGTTCGGGAACCGTGGGCCGTCAGACGAATTCGCTGACGGGGGACGATTTCGCAAGCGGCTCGCCGGACAGCACCATGCGCAACATCGATCGCGGCGACGCAAAAATAATAAGCGGCGCACTCGATCACCTCGCAGCAGCGCACGGCAGGCGGGGCGCACATCGGGCGCACGCTCGGCACGTCCGCAATTTTTCGGATAATCTCCCGGCCGGAAGCTCCCGGGCCCCCACCACCCCACGGCATTGCGCGACCAACGGGCCATAAACGAACGACCCGGTCGGACTCGCAATGCCATCGGCACCCTAATCAAAGCGACCCAAGCAGCGTTAAGGAGAATACACAACCGATCATATTGAGCATAGGCGGAATTGGCCCATCGGGTCATCTGCTTCGGAAAACGGGAGAGATAATATCTAAGTCATCGCAAGAAAGCTATGGGCCGGGCCCCGCCGCCGAGCCTGGCCTTTCCCGGTGTCAACCTGCCGGCCTTACCTTACCGGAAGCGTCAGCGCTGCTCACCCGTCGCCCAGAACGCCTTGCCGGAACTGGCTCCACCCAATTGTTTCTTTGACAGCCATTGCCCCGCATCTCACCGGATTCCGGCTGGCATCGGCGTTACCCAACTGCAACCGGCCTGTGCGCTCCAAACCATTCAGGAAATCGGCCTGGGCACCAACAGTCAACCGGGCCCGGCAGAAAACGCCGGACATCGGCCCCCCGGACGTGGCGGAAACCCCCCATCCGCAATATAGCATTGGCCTCGGGCCAGCATCATCAACTCGACCGCTGCAGCCACCATCCGCAGGCACTCGGCAATACATGTCGACCGGATGATCCGGGCAACGGCAAAATGGTCTGAGCTGTTCGACAATGAAAAAGTAATCATCTCGCGCGCAAGCTACCAATTTCGACCTTTTCCATCATCACCGCATGACGAACAGGTCACGAACGCGATCTATCGATCGATAGCGCACAGGAAAGAACCCATCGCGCCAACCGCGCAACCAAATATCCCCTCAATCGCGTTCTGGTCGCGAAAACTTCTGAGCCATGGGCTTCAAAAAGCCGAATAAGTCAATCCCGGCACCAGCGCATCCGGTCTTCACCGTCTGGCGGGGAACGTACAGCCCCAATAGCAGCGGGAAATAATCCAATGTTCGGAGCGGCGCAACAAGCCGCCTTGCCGCGAATAGAATGATCCCGCCGCACTGCCCTGGGGCCGTCAGTGGGAAACAGAAATTCTCCACTTGAGAAATCCCGGCCGGAATCTGGCTGGCGCCGAATCGGGGTCCGTCGAAAGCTGATTCCGCTCGCGGAAAAACGATATCCAATTGGAAGATCCACTAACATACCGTTCTCCACCGGAGGTCCGGCTGCTCCTCCGCCGCCCCATCGGCCTTGCCGAATGCCCAGTTTGAGCTGCTGGAAACGGGCTTTTCCTCTGGCCGTCCGCGCTTGCGCCCTGAAATTGAAAATGAACCCATAGCCGACCAATGCGAGCGGACAGTCGTCCCGGACACCGGGGCGACTGAAACCGAACCCCTGGGCGCGAAGAACTGCGCAAGCCCGCCCACTTCGCATAACCGCACACCGCCTCGCAATTGCAGATATATCGACTCTCTGAATTTTTCATGGCAATATCCCATCAGCTTGCCTCGTCATCGCGCGCGCCTGGCGAATCAAAACACCATTTGTAAAAGAAGCAAAATCGCTGGCACAGCACTTAATTGACGGAACACTGGCAGGGCGGGACCCTATGGCGAATAGAAAGCCCTTCTCCTAACAACCACTGATTCGCAACCATAAAATCTTCGTTGATACCGCCGATACTGCGGGGGAAATCGCTGACCTCGCCTGCGACCGGCAATGCGAATGCGTCACCACAATCCCCTCGCTGAATCAAGAAAATCGGTTCGCGACAATCAGAAAGTGACCAAGAAATCTGCGCCTGACCGATGGACCGTTTCCGCCGAAGTCCCATCGGGGCGCTCGACATGCAACGATGAATAAAGAACGGGAAGTGCTGCCAAGATCGGGGGCCGCAACGCTGCATCAAGGTGCCGCTGACCATAGACGGTTTGAAACCCGGCAAGCGCGACCAGCAAGGGGGACATGGGCAATGTTACGGCTCTGGCTCTCGGCAATCACGCTGCTCGCCGCCAAGGCCGCGCCAGCTTCATCCCCCCCTTCGTCGGCGCCTTGAAATGACAAACGCCTGGACGCATGAACGGCTGATCGAGACAATTCGGCCTGATCTAGACACATTAGCCTTGACAACCGAAATCCTGGCCGCCCTCGATCCCCATCCCTCATCCATGTTGGCTCCGGAATCCGCCCCATCGGCGCGAGTCCGCGACCATGCGCCCAATGTCACCGTCTGTTCAAACATGTGCTGACCGCCCAAGGCCTTGAAGGCTTTTTAAAACTGAAATATACCGGTCAGAATATCGGGCTGATCTGACAACTACCTTCCAGAACAGAAATCTCATCCTGGAATGAATCTTCAACCAGAATGACCAGAATTGAATCGTCATCGAACTCGTTCAGACTCCAAAGCCGGCCGCGCTAAACTCAAGGTCCCCTGAAAATTAAACTCAAGCATGACGAAGAATTTAAACCAAAAACCCTTGGGGGTGCCTGTATCGACACGCAAGCTGCCGTTCGGATTCCTGCCCTTCCAGCGCCCGCTTCCGAAACGCCATCGCCTTGAACGGAAACACGCCGGTCCATCCATAAACCCGCCCCCTGATCGGTAAAGCCTGGTGATCGGAAACGGTGGATCCCACTTTCCCATCGGGCACCTGACCGTCACAGCACCGAATCATAGCCGAGCGGACACCGACGGCCTTGCCATAGCGGCGCGATAAATTTGTCGCATATGGCTGGTACAGCTATCGGAAACGCTGGCGAACCATGCGCCCACGGATCGGGGGCCGGCGCACCGGCCAGAATTGCTGCTCGTATTCCACAGGTCTGCCTGAGATTTCCCGTTTCACTGCATTCTTGCGAAAGGGGCCGCCCTTGGATCGCCCAAGTCCGCCATTGTCGGCATCAAGGACCGCTCGAATCACCAATTTTGGGCAGCTTCTTGGTAGCGCCTCGATCGAATTGAATCGCGTTTGAACGTCGGATCGACACCACGGTCCGCCGCATCCCTGACGCTGCGCACAAGTTAGACCGCCTGCCCGAACCATTGGGCACGCAGCCCGCAAGCGCGTCATGCCTTTCGATTTGGCATACACCGACCCGGTTGATCGACTGCGAGGGATAATGGCCCAATATTGTTAGACCATTAATTGCCCGCACCTCCGCCTATTCATTGGGAAAGCTGAAGAAATCGGCAGCCGCGGCCGGCAATATTGCGCCGCTACGACATTGTCGCGGAGCAAGGCCGAAAATCAATTTTATGCATCGCGGATGCGCCCTGGCCGCCCGTATGCCTTTGTGGCGTGTCCATAGCTGGTCAGCGGATCTCTCCGCCTTGGTACAACACGCCATGGTGTTGCATTACCAGCGACTGGCCGATCCCGGCATCCGTCGGACAGCGGCACCAGCAAGCAATCGGTGATGGCGCTGGCGTCGGGTACCCGCGGTTACCGCGCGGTGCGAGTGGCAATGGCGCGGTTTCCTGCACGCGCGGGATCAACGCGCACAACCGGCAAGGGAAACCAATGCGGAAAACACCCGCCCACTTCACAAATGCCGGCGCCGTCGCTTTGACTTGTCCTAAGATGCCACCTTGTCTGCCATGACGGTTCATATGTCACACCTGCCCAATCCGTTTATAATCGTGCCCCCTATCGCAAACCTGGAGATTTGTCACACGCGCGCCGAAGAGATACTGTACGCCGATATCGCTTGTCGAAGACACAAGAGGACCGCAAGCTTCTGAATCATAAATCGGTAAAAAAGGCGAAGATGATGGTCTATAATGCCATAGTCTGCCGCCGATCGCGCGTTCATTTTGGATGCGAACGGTGCAAAATGTCCGCAACTGGTCAGCGATGCTGGGAACCCCGCTGATCTCCGCCCTGGTTACAAGCTGGTCCGCGAGCCCCCAAGCGCGGCGGCCTCTATGGTCACCCCGATCCCGGTCCCCAGCGCCGTTATTTCCGCCCTGACCCCGTGGCTTGCCCCGCGACCGCTTCGTGACAGGCTTCCTGCCGACAAGACCAAGGCACGACCGAAATCGCCTGGCTTGCGCTGAAGACACTCAAACGGCAGTCGCATCTTCTACTACAAAATGCTCCGCTGGGGCCGATGGCTGGCCCGATGCGCTGGCCGTTCTCGATCGCAAGTGCGCGGTGGTGCGCGAAATCACCCCAGAGATCGAGGATGCGTCGCCGGCTCGCTGATGAACTCGGCGACCCCTATGGCGCGAACAAAGCCGAAGCGAGATTGTCGGATCATCGCCCTCCCGGCGCCCTGGACCCGCCATCGCAGCAGGAGGTGAAGCGGCCGCTGCGCGAAGCACTGGTCCGGCGCTGCCCGCCCTCGAAGCGGCAGAAGGTGCGGCGCGCCTACCAACACCGACCGCAAGGCGCCTACATGGCCAATCGCTGAAGGCAGACGGCACGCATAAACGGAGGCTGCAGAAAGCGCTGCCGCCAAGCCCGAAAGCCGGGCAAGCCCGCTCCCGCCTGAAAGCTGGCGAATCTTGGCGAACGGTGCGCAACCCCGCGCGCGAGTCGATCTTGGTGCCACGGTGGGGGGGGGCCCGGGGACGCGGCGACTTCGCCCTTTGTCGAGTGAAAGCGCGCCACGCAAGCTGGAAGACTCGCAACGTCGATCGATCTGAAACGTCTCCCGCGTGTTCGCCGGACGGTGGGAAATCCTCTACCCGCAATATGCACCAAGGTGAAGACCGCGCATCGACGTGATATTGGTTGCACACAAAGACGCTTGCCTGTCCATGACAACGTATGGCAACGAATTCTAGAATCCGGCGGTAAGACCGTTAGTCCTGAACCTGTCGACCCCAGGGGCAAGCAAGCTCAACCGCCTTGTCCGCCGAAGGCGTGTTCACAGGCCACCACTAACGGATAGCGGAACGAACCTTTCCTTGCTGCCGGTAAAAAAACGTCCTCGACAAGCTCAGGACCTAACGGCTAGAAACACATCTGCTCCCCCCGTTCGTCTCGAGCGAAGTCGAGGACGTTGCCGCCAAGACCAATGTGTCTCGACACGCTCGACACGAACGGTAAGTGGGTGAAAATATCTGGAGAATAAACATGACCTGAAGATCGCCGTACAAAATGGACCCAGGAAACGCTGAATATCGCGGGCTACAGCAGCTTTGCGCTGATGTGACGCTGCTCAGAAACCGCGGCCATGAGATATTCCAACTATAAACGTGAATGGGCTACACCCTGCACGCCCAAGCACAAAGCCGACCACGCCCGCTCAACCGTACGGCTGCGGCCCGTCTTCGCAATCACTATATACTTCGTGTTCAATCCGTGAACTCTCGATCTCGCCCTCATCCGTTCGACAGATGGTCGCGTGATATAACCTACATGGAAAGGCGGGTCCTGCGATCAACGACCATCGACATCGCGCCGAATCGAGATTTCACCGATTACGAAATGTTATAGTGATTGCCCGAAACCGCCGCCGTCACCGATAGCGGGCGTGGCCCAGCTGCATTGCGTGCAGGTTGCCCCCATCACGTCATAAGTGAATATCGCATGGCCGCGTTCGATGCACGATCATCATCGCAAAGCTGCTGTCGCCGCGATATTCACGCTTTCCATCGGGTCCATTGTAACGCGATCTTCAGGGTCATGTTTATTCCTCAGATCTTTTCACACCCACTTACGTCGTGTCGAGCGTAGTCGAGACACATGATGGCGGCAAACGTCTCTCGACTTCGCTCGAGACGAACGGGAGCAAGATGTGTTTTCTAGCGTTACGTCTGATCCTGTCGAAGACGTTTGTTTACCGCAGCAAAGAAAGTTCGATCCGCTCTCCGTAAATGTGAGCCCTTCGAACCACGCCCTTCGGCACAAGCTTCGTGAGCTTCGCTCGCCCTGCGGTCCGACAAGCTCCAGGACTAAACGGTCTAGCCCCCGATTCTAGAATCCGTGCATACGTTGGTCAATGACAGGCAAGCGTCTTGGGCAACCAATATCACGTCGATGCGCGCGTCTCCTCCCCCTTGTGCAAATCGGGTAGAGGCAATCCACCCGCAATCGCGACACGCTGAGACGTTTCAAGATCGATCGACGTTTGCGAGATCTTCACAGCCTGTGCGCGCTTTACCCTCGCAAAGCCGACGATCCGCCCGCTTCGCGACCAGATCGACCTGCGCCGCTCGGAGGTGCGCACCCGTTCCCCAAATTCAGCCAGCCGTTCAGCGAGGAAACGGGGCTGCGGTCTTTTCGCTTGGCGGCGCGCTTCTCTGCAGCCCTCCCGTTTCAAATGCCGTTCGTCTGCCTTCCAGCGATTGGCAGATCGTAGCAGCGCTTGCGGTCGGTGTGTAGCGCGCGCCACCTCTCCTGCCGCCTCGAGCGGGCACCGGACCAGTGCTTCTGCGCAGGCCCGCTTCACCTCCTGCTCGCTGCGGTTTCCGGCGCGCCCGGGGGGCCGATAATCAACGACAATCTCGCCTTTCGCTTTTCCGCGCCAATAGCGGCGCCAGTTACTCAGCGAGCCGGCGACGCATTCCTCGAATCCTCTTGGTGATTTCGCGCACCACCGCCGCTTGCGATCCCCGAGAACCGCCAGCGCAATCGGCCAGCATCGGCGCCCAAGCTGAGCCATTTCGTAGAAGATCAGACTGGCGTTTGAGTGTCTTCAGCGCAGCCAGCGATTCGTCCGTGCCTTGGTCCTGCTCGGCAGGAAGCTGCAAACAGAAAGCGTCGCTGGGCAAGCCAGAATCGGGTCAGGGCGCAATCAACGGCCTGGACCCCGGGATGTGTGGACATAGAGGCCCGCCGCCTTGCATCGCGGAAACCCCACTGTAACCAGGGTCGGAGATCAGCGGTTCCCGCATCGCGACCATGCGACAATTTTGCACCGTATCGCTATCCCAAAATGAACGCGCGATCGCGGCAGACTATGGGTCATTATAGACCATCATCTTCCGCCTTTTACCGATATGATAGAAGCTTGCCGCGTTCACCTCGTGTCTTCGACAACGACGATATCGGCGCTACCAAGTATCTCTTCGCGCGGTGTGACAAATCTCCAAGTTTGCCCGAAGGGTGGCAACGATAAAGAGACCGGATTGGGCAGGAGTGGACATAGACGGGTTGCGGTCATGCCAGACAAGGTGCATCTAGGACAAGATCAAAGCAAACGGCGCGGCATTTTGAGTGGGCGGGTGTTTCCGCATTTGTCTTCCTTGCCGTGTGCGACGGTGATCTCGCGCGGTGCAGAACCGCCCGCCCATCTGCCACCCGACACCGCCGCCGGTAACGCCGGGCACCCGACGACCACGCCATCACGCATTGCCTTCTGGTGCCGCTGTCGCGGCACGAATCCGATCGGCCGTTCGCTGTCAATGCAACACCATGCCTGCTTGATACCAAGCGAGTAATATCTCGCATGACACTATGACACGGCCAAAGCGATAACAGCGGCGCCCCAGAGCGCCATCCGCGATGGCACAAATTGATTATCGGCCTTCCTTGCCAGCGACAAATGTCGTAAGCGGCGGCCAATATTGCCCGGCGCCTGGCGTGCCCGATTCCTCAGTGTTTCCAATTATAGCGAGTCGCGGGCAATAATGTTCTACATATGGGCCATATCCCCTCGCAGTCATCAAACCGGTCGTGGGATATGCCAAATCGACCAGGCATGACGCGCTCGCGGCGCTGGTGCCCAATGGCGTCCTACGGCAGCGCGCGTCCTCAACCTTGCCTGCGTCAGTCAAGGAGCCGGCGGTACCGGTCGACCAGACCGTCACCGCGATTTCAATCGATCGAGGCCGCTACAGAAGGCTTCGCCCAAAATGGTGATTTCGAAGCGTCCTGCTCGCCCGACAATGGCGACATGGCGATCAAGCGGCCCCCTATATTCGCAGAATCCAGTGAACGCCGAAAATCCTCGGCACGGATCCTGTGGAATACGAAGCAGCAATCGCCGGTGCGTCCCGCGATCCGGGGGCGCATGTTCGCCAGCGTTTTCCGATAGCCTGTACAACGCATATGCCCGACAAATATCGCGCCCGCTATGCAAGCCCCGTTCCGGCTGTCCAGCTCCGGCCTATGATCGTGCTGCTGACGTCAAGGAGCCGCACAACTGAAAGTGATCACGTTTCCGACAAACCAGCTTTACCGATCCGGCGGGTTTATCGACTGGACGGCGTGTTCCGGTTCAAGCCGATGGCGTTCCGACGTGCGGCTGGAAGTGCAGGAAATCCGCAACGCAGCTTTGCCGTGTCGATCCGGCACCAAAGGGCTTTGATAAAATTCTTTCCGTCATCCTGAAGTAATTCAGACCCCTTGAGTTAGCGCGCGGCCTTTGAGTCCTGAAACGAGTTCAGATGACGATCTCAATTTCGTCAATCTGTTTGAAATTTCAATTCAAGGATGACGATCCCTGTTTCTGGAAGATTGCGTTGTCCTCAGATCAGCCGATATTCTGACCGGTATCTTCCAGTCTTTCTATAAAAGCCTTTCAATGCCCCCTTGTCGGCAGTCACATTTTTGAACAGACCCGGATTACATTGGGCGCATGTCGCGAACATCGCGCCGATGCGGGCGATCGAGCACCATGATGGGATGGCGGATCGAGGCGAACCGCAATTCGTGTCAAAGGCATAATTGTCCTAGATCAGCCGATAATGTCTCGATCAGCGTCATGCCGTGCCAGGCCGTGTCACAGGCGCCCGACGAAGGGGAGATGAAGCTGGCGCCGGCTCTTTGGCGAGCGAGCAGCGCCTGATTGGTCCGAGAGCAAGCGTAACATTGACCATCGTCCCTTCGCTGTCAGCGCCTTGCAGGTTTTCAACCCGTCTATGTCCAGCGGACCTTGATGCAGACGTTTGTTCGGCGATCTTGCGCATCACTTCGCTTCTTCATCATCGTTGCATGATCGAGCGCGATGACTCCGGCGAAACCGTCCATCGGCAGTCCGCAGATTCTTCTGTCACTTCCATGAATTCGCGACCCGATTTCTTGATCCCCCCATCCTCCACCTTTCTCCCCCGCCTTCCCTGCCAGTCTCCAGTTCTCCCTTTCATCGTTCTTTCCTTTCAAATCCCCTCAGGTCTCATCAGCGAAGGATTGTGTTGACGCCAATCGACCATGCCGGTTCGCAGCGATGTCAGATTTCCCAGTAATCCGCGTATCAACGAAGAATTTCATATGTGCGAATCCCATTTGCTGATAGGAGAAGGCTTTCCTATCGCCATAAGGGGTCAGCAATGCCAGTGCTTCGTCCATAATTGCTGTGGCCAGCGATTTGCTCTTTTCACAAATTGTTTGCCTTTTTGATCCCGCCACGCGCGCGATGAACGAGGCCCAGCATGGATATTGTCCACTGCAAAAATTCCGCCTGACGTCTGATATATCTGCCATCTCCGAGGCGTGTGCGTATCGCGAAAGTGCGGACGGCTTGCGCAGATCTTCGCGCGGGTTCGGTCAGTCGCGGTGTCCCGACGACTGTCGCTCGCCCATCGCTTTGGTCATTTCAAAATTATCAGGCGCAGCGCAGAACCGGACCGAGGACGCCCGTTCCCGCAGCTCAACGGGCAACGGCACAGTGGGAGGCGCTGGGCGGCTACTGGAAGGCAGCCGGACCCGCTGGAAAACGGATGTTCAGTGATCTTTCCCAATTGGATATCCGTTTTCCGCGCGATCAGCTTTCGCGGCACACCGATCGGCAGCAGCACATGCCGCCGCAATTTCAGTGGAGAATCTGTTCAACCTAACCGGACCTCAAGGGCCAGCGCGGATCAATTCTATCCGCGCTAAGGCCGCTGTCTGCCTCGCTCGCCGAACATCTGGATATCTCGCAAGCCTATATGGGGCTTGTACGTTCCCCGCACCGTGAAGCCGATGCTGCACGTGCGCTGACCCGGATGACTTATCGCTTCTGAAGCATGGCTCAGAACGCTGTCGCCGCACCCAAACCGCGATCAGCAGGGACATTGTTGCCCGGAATTGGCGCGAATGGCTCTTCCTGTCCCTATCGAATCGATAGATCGCGTCGCTGACCTGTTCTCACATCGCGCTGATGCTGGAAAGTCGAACATTGTAGCTTTCGACAGCACGAGATTGATACATTCCCTTTGTCGACAGCCTCAAGACTCCTTGCCGAGCCGGCATCATCCGGTCGACCAATGTATTTGCCGATTTGCCCCTGCAGCAGACTGGTGCTGCACGCGTCCGCCGTTGATGATCGCTGCCGCATCGGCAATGCTCATATTGCGGATGGTTTTTTCCGCCACGATCGGGGCGGGCCGAGTTCGGCCCCGTTTTTTCTGCGGCGCGGTTGACTCTGTTTGAGCAGGCTGATCCTGAACTGGTTTCGAGCGCAACAAGGCGGTTCGATGCTGGTTAACCTCGCGATCCGCCAAGCGAATCGGTACCCGAGAGCGGCCACCTGCCTGTCAAAAGAAAACCAATTGGCTGGGCTAGTTCGGCAAAAGCGTTCTGGGAACCGACAGGGTGAGCCAGCCGCTTGACCGCCTTCGGTTAAGCTAAGGCCCGGCAGGCTTGACAAACGGGAAGCGCCAAGCAATCCGGCGCGGCGCCCAGCCCAAATACCGCTCTGCGATGTAGATCATTACTTCCTCCGTTTCGCCAAAGCAAGAATGCACTAATGGCAATCCCCGCCTCATAGCAACTCAATATGAATCGCGTTCGTGTCTCCTCTTTAACGCTGCTCTGGTCCGCTTGATACCGGGTGCCCGATGGCCAGCGGTCGAACCGGCTCGATCGTATGCCGCTGGTCGCGCAAACTGCCCGGTGGTGTGGAGGCCGAGAAAGCTTTCCGCCGAGATATTGATCCGAAAAAATTGCGCCGCTGCTCGAGGTGCGCGAATTCCGCGTGCGTGCGCGCTGCGCCGCTGATACGAGTGGACCGCGCTTTATTATTTTGCGTCGCCGGCATCGGTGTTGCGCATGGGTGCTGTCCGAGCGGAGCGCCTTTGCGACAATCGTCCGATCAGCGAATACGTCCTGAACGGGCACGTTCCCGATCGGATCAACACCGCAACGCACAGCTGGCGCTTGAAAAGCTGGCGACCCAAGGCACGATCAGCAGCTCGCCGTTAAAGCCGTGTATCGGGGCGGTATCGGGGGCATGGAAAAAGCTCGGGTGTGTTTATGGAGGACGTGTCCCCTTCGCGGCCACCGCCAACCCCTCGCCCGCTTTCGCGCGGTTGACTCAGCGATGATGCAAGAAAAGGTCACAACAATATATTGTATCGAACGCCGGTGCGCGCATCGCAGTTCAAACCCTTTCTGCTCGAACGGCGTGAACCGGCTCCGCAAGAACCGAGTCTATTCGAGCGAGCCCGAAGCTTGCGCCGGACAAGCCAGTGCTGGTGCTGTGCCCGCAACCGCTCACCGAACCGTTCTTGCTCAGCCGTTTGGCTGCGTTTCGGTTGCCGAACCGCGGCCCCTGGGGCAACAGCGGCATGAAACAAGTCGACCGCAAGAAGAACTGGTCGGGCGCTGGCCGATAGGCAATGCCAAAGATTGTCCGCGCGCGTTCCTGCCCTGTTCCCCGCCTTATTTGCAATCTCGGCCTGATCACGTCACGAGGCGCATGAGACCAGCTTCAAGCAGGAAGATGGCGTGCGCTATCATCCCGCGATGTCGCGGTGATGGCGCGCCATACGAGCAGACCGTGATATTGCCTCGCCACGCGGCGATAGAAAAGCCCCCATCAAGGTTGAACAGGGCATTAATGAACTGCTCGATACTGGCCGCCGCGGTCTTGCGGCGCGACCGAATGCCGGATATCGAGGCGCTGGATCTGACCGAGGATGTGCGCACGCGGACACCTGCTGGCGCCGACCTCTGTCCGCGCGCTGGAAGAAAATCTCGACGCGGCGAACCAATATCGCTATGTCCTCAAACCGCCGCGGTTTTGCGCCGCTCTATCCGTGCGAACCTGTGGCATCCGATCGACTGCCCAATTGCACCGCATGGATGGTCGAGCACCGGCGACCCGCCCGCCTGCTGCCATCATTGCGGCCAGTCAATGCCGATCCCGGAAAAAGCCCCGAAATTGGAGACGAAACCAGTCTCGTCGCTGCGGACCGGAGTCGAACGAATTTGCGACAGGCAAAATGCTGTTCCGCACCAACGGCATTGTCACGTCCGACACGATCTGGTCGCCCCCAAGCGGGCCGCCGATTTCGTCGAACCAGATGGAAGCCGGCGCCGATTGATATCGTTGTCGGCACGGCAAGCTGGTGAACCAAGGGCTATCATTTTCCAATTCTGACCTGTCGGCGTGTCGACGCATGATATCCGGGCGGAAGGCGGTGACCCTGCGCGCCGCCGCACGGAGTTCCAGCAGATTCGCGCAGTCGCGGGCGGCCGGACGAAGCGAAAAACCCGGCCGTGTCTTATGTCCGACCCGGATGCCCAACGCGCGTGATCCAGGCGCTGATCAAAATGACCGGGAAGCTTTATACGCCGCGAATGAATTCGCGTTCGCAGGCGCTGGCTCCGCCGTTCCGCGGCTGGGCGCAAAATTATTCGTGTCCATCCGAGACAATAAGAAGCGATGGAGACGGCGCGGCTGATGGCCGAAACCGCTCCAAGCTCGACGGGTTTTCGTCTACGGTCCGCCCGCCCCGTGTCGATGCGCGCGGACCGCACCGGCACCGTTTTTGCTGGTCCATGCCTGCGGTCGGTCCCGACCTTGCAGAATATCATGCGCGAACTGGCTGGAAAAGCTGGACATGGCCGCGCGCAGTGCGGGTCGGGTGAATGTCGACCCCTATAGTTTTGTTTATTGCCAAGAACCCGTCCCCTCTTCAAGGCGATGGCTCGCTAAATATAAAAACTCCTTTGAAACATCCTCCCGAATTGAGCATGCCGCAGTCCATGATCAAAAAGCTATCTGCTGTCCGCCAATCACCTCCGCAAACCCTGTCGATGGCCCGGCCCAGGCCCATCCAACCCGATATCAGCGCCGCCAGCCCGTTCGTGGTCCGGGTCGTGCTGGGCCGCAAAAGACGCAACAAGGTCCTTTGTCGTCCATGGCAAGCGGCTTCGTGGTGCGCCGGACCCAATATCTGAACCAAACGCTCATGTCGCGAGATCGCGCGGCAGAGTCGTCAGGTATGTGACGCATCATCCCTCGCAGGGCGGCACCAGCTATGGCGCAACAATCATCGCTTATTCGCCGACAATGCTCTGCGCTTATCCAGGTGCTGGATGGTCGGACGCTCCACCAATGACGATGTTTTGGCGTCCGGTGGCGTATGGCGCGATGTGGTGGCGATCGGCCTATCCGGTTCTTCGACAGGGCGCAGGGCTTGATCTGATGACCTGACACCCCGATGTCAACCGGTCAGACCACCCGCACGTTCGTCGGGCGACGCCGACCAACAATTTGACACGTCTCTGCCCACACCGCGCCGATTCAATCGGGCAAATAGCGGCGGTCGCTGATCGACAATTGTGCCGGGTGCTGGGCTGCGAAACAGCTTCGGCTCGATAATCGTGGCAAGGATGCGGAATGTGGCTTTGCGTATCATCCAAGAAATATGAGCTTTCTGGCAGCAGGCGTAAACGTCGA
>Ga0163217_1026402_pt1 | contig 15587 bp, 13 predicted proteins | sample SynspAceP_FD_185933 | JGI IMG/M metagenome (GOLD analysis project Ga0163217, IMG submission 185933) | Saline lake microbial communities from Ace Lake in Antarctica - Synechococcus sp. Ace-P (PacBio error correction) | ecosystem: Environmental > Aquatic > Non-marine Saline and Alkaline > Saline ...
AGCAGCAACATCGGCGCGTTTTTTTATAAATTCGGTTTAAGAGACAGGGTCGGCCGCCCGAGTTCTAACGGCGGCCACCGACTCGTACCTTGCCCTGTCTTTTCCGTCACAAACAAAGGCCGTGGGTGTTACTGGAAACGTTATGTTGGGTTTTAAGATCAAACGCCGCCCTGCCTGGCAAAACGGGTCCGTGTTGGTACCCTCGTTCGGTGTTCGAGCGGTAAAAATGTCCCACCATCTAATTTTTGATTGCGGCGCTAATTTGTTTTTGACCATGGCTATGCCTGCGATCACACATAGCCTTGCTTTTATCATAATCTTCCGTCCATTTGCTTTTTAAGAGGAGCTGTTGTCGTTTTAAAATTTCAATGGCGTTTGGAATGGACGCAATTGCGTAAATTTGAGCCACACTAATTTTTTGAACGCGTCCTGCTAAGTTATTGGTGTCCATTGGGCGGGGTGGACGACGTTTTCAGGCATTCTTGGGTAAAAGCCGCCATGTGTAAAAACGAGGGTGCAAATACCCGGGCTTGGATTTTAAGCGATGGCTTCGGGGCTTTCCTAGAACTTCGAACTAGGAACGACGTGCTCTTTGGCGTGTTTTGCCAACCCGCGAGGGCTTGCTTTGATTCGGCGGGCGCCTTCCAGAAAGTTGTAACTGCCCTTCTCGTCGAAATCAATCCGACTCACCATTGACGGCTGTTATCTTGACGTTCTAACGGGCTTTCGATACGCCATCAACTGGCTTGTTGCTGTGAGAGCAGCTTTGGTATTTGTCTTTCCCAACTGGCTCGCCAGAACTGGAACATCCAAGGGAAGAATTTTTAACGCGTAGCTGGGCGAAAGTGATAAAGGGCCAAGGGGATCAAAGGAGCCTTTGGGGCTTGTTTGGCGCATAAACCGAGGCGTGCAAGTGGGTATACGTCCGAAAAGCGAATGCCCCTGCGTTACCCTGCTGATGTTTCAGCGGCGCCGCTTTCCGATCTAGTACAAGTTACCGTCTGCCCTTCCGCCTGTAATTTAAGGGCGGTAAAAGCTAGATGCGCAATTAATCGCCAGCACGCAATCACAATAACATTCGGCGGTTTTATGTTGCTCGCTCATCAGTGACTCCTTGCTCGTTTTAGCACCCTATACGATGCCTTTTTGAAGAGGAATCGTTTTGGGTTTTATTGATGAGTGTTGCTTCACGAGAGTGATAAAGGCCTGACGTATAGACGGCACAATTACTCTTTTGGAGCGTTGGGCTGGTGGAACCAGTTCGTAAACTCAACGTATAACCACTACCAATGGTTGCCTTTCTCTTGATAAATTTCCTCACCAGGGCAAGTCGATTATAGGCCGCAAGGCATGAACAAGCGGGAGGAACAACCGTGTCCAGCAATGGTGATCTATCATAGGCATCGTCTGGGATAGAACGAAGAATTACGCGTGTGTCTTTCTCAGTAAAGCGCAGGGCCATACAGCAGCAATTTGAATCGATATGCCGTCATTTCCCCCCTTTAATACCTCTTGAGCGTAAAGAATTGGTTCTCGAATGGCAATCCCTGCTCCCGTTAAACCACGAATATTGCTTGGTAGCACGGAGTGGACTATCATCGACCATAAAGAACCAGTTTACCGCGTAAGCAATATCACCTGTTTACTTTACCATGCCTTCCACTTCTAACGTGAGTGGCTTTTTGAATCGGTAACTGTCGTGTTCTTACGGTTATCGTATTTTTATCCGCTTCAGTGTGACTTCAACAATGCCGACCACGGGTGTTTCTATTTTATGGGTGCCATGCCAATTTTACCAATGTGAGCCAGTTGTGGCGGCGACACGAATTGTGCCGTGCCAACACAGTACCAATGGACCGCCGCCGCAGTCACAAATAGATAACACCGGCGACGCTTCTAGGGTTTGTTGGCTCGGTTAATAAGCACCAACCATGGCTCTTTGCCCATAGGGTTCAAGCACCACAGACGATAAAAATCTTATATTCATTGCTAAGAACGTTGCCCGTTCCCGATAAAGACCGCTGATCCACGATCAGGGCCTCCTCTAGAATGACTCGGGGTTAGGTTCGCCTTCGTATGGCTATTACGATAAGCATTTCAGTAATGACTTCCACCTTGTTTTAACCCCCTGAGCAAACCTGTTTTTGAAAAAGCCTGGTATTGTTTTTCGCGCAGTATCTGCGTTGCTCTTCGTTTAGTTCTTCTTTTCTTAAAGTGTAAAACGATACTCCTTCCTCACCATTCATACCAATAGGTATTTAAAGAACAATACAAGCTCTTGGCCTTTCGTCAAAACTGGGCAAGAACGGACAATGGCTGTCTTCTAACTCTTGAGCTCGCATACGAGCTTCTGCATTTCAGTCGGGCCAATTTTTGAAGATGAGTAAGCAACAATACTTTCTTTTGGTAATGCGTAGCCGATACGGTGATGGATCCTGTGGCGCCACAGTTTCACGAAATCCATTGAACCTCGAGTATACTACGGCAACATCAACAACAACTTCTTCATCGTTAAGACGTAATGTTTTTTCAGCGGCAATAGCGCATGGCTTCTTTACTGCAAACTCTTTGAAGCCAATCAGGGTTTTTGTGGTTCTTTACGAAGCGCAAGAAGACATCAGCTCGTGTTTCAAACCGTATACAGGCGTTGTAGATGAATTGGCTTGGGAATAGCGGTGCCGCCGCAAGATGGCTTTGAAATGATTAATTTGCGCAGAAAATCACCGGCCACGAGACAAAACACGTGAAATACCATGAGGCCAGCGGCACGACCTTCTCGGCAATTGGAGCCGCGAGAGCGACACCGATTTTTCGTGTTGATCGCACCAGTACCAACATGAGGGAACGCCCGCTTTAACAAGGGCGATCTACGGCTTCCATACGCTCTTCTCCGTCAACAACGGCCAATCACCCCATGGATCCACAATACACAAACAGCAAGACATCCCTGCTTCTATCATCTGTTGCCCTTTTTCACTAGGCGTCGTAAACGGTGTACGGTGCTGCTTTTGCATGGTGTCATTTAAAGCCGGTATTACGCCGTAAAAAATATCTTTGTTTCATCCTGTTACCTTTTTATTTTTCATTAATTCAAAATGTGTGTTTTAGTGTTTGCTGTGCTTAACTAATAATATAAGTTTGTCTTAAACCTGCCATACGGCTAGCGGACATTTCATAAGAAATTTACCGTGTGTTCGACTGAAGCGTCTTTCAAAAATTTGCTTTGTTGGTGGCCAATTCTTCTCATGATGTCCTCATGAATAAGCCATCTATCGAACGTTCTCGTGCAAATCCCATTTCTGGTAAAACACAAATTCATGTCATCCCTTCTTCTGGCAAGAAGACGCATTGGGTGTCGAAACTTCGGGCCTACTTTTTCAGGGTCCAGTGCCGACGTCGCTTCATCCCCAAAATTTAACATGTATTCTGGCTCCATAGGGCGCGCGGCGCCTAATGGCAGCGATTGTTGTTGACCACCAGACAATGAACGGGTATTTTTTTAAACTTTGTCCCCGTAGGCCCACGTGTTAACTGTTTTAGCGCAAGCTCTAGAAGCTTCCCTTAGACTTCCTTTTAACAATACGAGGAGCAATGCCACATTCTCTCTAGGTGGTTAAGTGAGGAAAACTGTTCACTGGTTGGAAATACCATCGCCCAGTTTTTTGGGCGGCAATTTGTTTAATGTCAGTATCTTAGCGTGGTACAATCGGTGGCCATTGATATGAACGTACTTGCCTCGATGGCCTCAAAGACCATTAATGCAGTACAGGCAAGGTCGGATTTCCGCCGAGCCTGAAGAGCACTAATGGATAATACTTCTGCTCCCCTTACTGACATGAGTTAATGCCTTTAAGAACATGAAGGTCGCCGAAGTGTTTCATGCAGATCACGTATTTGATCAATTTCGCCCACCTTTTTTCGAATTTAAGAAGCATAAAGTGAATTGGATAAGAAAGCGAAAGTAAACGCGCCAGCGATAGACAGTAATGAAGCAAGGGTTCTTGTGTTCTAAATAGAATTTGACTGGCCTTAAGTAACTCCACAATAAGCCCAACACAGAGACCAACGCGCTGCTTTCATCACCCGCAAGTACACAACGATCCAAGCAGGAAACACAGTACGACCGCCAATGGGCAGAACAACCATGAAAACAAATCTGCCGTAAGTGAGAACCAAAGAGAGCGAGAGGCTCGACGCATGGAGCGTCTCAACGGACCTATTCCGCCTCTTGCTACGTTTAGTCAACTAATGACGCGGTATAGAAAGTCAGAAGACAACACCAGAAAGAAACGGTTAAGGTCCAAACCAACCATAGGGACGAAATTATAAAAAAGTACCAACGAAATAAGGCAGAGGGGAACAGAGCGAAAAACATCTAAAATAGGCAAGGATGATACCGCCACCGATTTGCTTTCATGGAGTTACCCAACCGAACATATACAGCCCCACATCTGCCTATGGATAAATCGACAGTATGGAGAATCCAGAAGCGTTTTAAGTCCGCCTCTCCTAGAAACCAAAGGTCCTTTTGGATTTAAACCAGTAAAGAAGCTTATAGGTTCTCTTGCATAATATATAAGCCTCGTTAATATCGAAATAGACGCATCGGCTAACAAGCGAAGAGGCCTAGTACTATTTTGACAATGACATAGTAAATAACAGCTGCGACTGCAAAATCTCGAAATACGCGGAAGGTTTTTACTGGCAAAGAACTGAGTTTCCCCCACTGAGTTCTTTAAAGCCAAACTAGCAATGCTAGAGAACATTAGTAAACGGCCCAGATCATTTGATTGGGTGATTTGGGGGTAATAGACAAATCGTAAAACCTGAGGAATGACAATACGAGTGTAAGCTTGCCAATGTTCATGCCTATAGGCAGCGAGCCGAGTTGATTTGCATCACGGGAAGGCTTGGAAGCCACCTCGAAAATTTTCAGCAAGGTAGCCTGCGCAGTAAAATGAAAGGCCGTTAAATAATAGTAAATGAGGCGATAGTTTGATGCGAAAAGCACCTAAAACAAAACCAAAAAAGAACAGCTGAAACAGTGCGGGTGTGTTTTACGTTGCGATTGTCGGATCCAGGTTACGGCAAACCACTTTAGTGGCTTTCATATTCATCGCGCTATTAACGCCAAAGCAAAGACCAATAACAACCCCAAAAAACCATCGCCAAGGACTTATTTCAAGGGACGAAACCCGCTTGGATTAGGTCGGGAAGGCTTTTTAAACAGGCCGCCAATGGAAATATAATCAACATTCCGGTATCTCCTGAGGCTTCCCCTCTAATCACAAGAGGGAAAGGATGAGTCATCTCTATTTATTAATAATGAACGCCAGGTATTACGGCAGATCAGTGCATCACTTCCAACATATTGTTGCCCCAAAGCTCGTTGGTGTCGTACCCTGAAACGAACTTGAATGGGTGTTACAAAACAAGTTTAAGTAATTTAACCAGGACATCCTGGCGTTTGCCAACAATGGGAAGTGTAATCCGCCACCCAAGGCAAATACGAGGGCTGCTTCTGAAAAATTAGCGACTGCTCGAGTGATGGGTTTAATGGCGGTGTTCGTCGTAAGACCGTCGATGTCGGCTTGCCTTGAGCGATCAGCAAGAAAAACCTCGTTTTCAGGATTGGTAGCTCTGATATAAGTTTTCTTCGCCCCGATTCGCTGGCGATTTTTAGACCACTCCTGCTCTGGCCAGAGTGCCTAGCGCGGCGGCAACACGTTTTGCCGGGAAATATCGTCAATTGATGTAATGTTTACTTTTTGAATTCACACTTCCTGAGAGTAATAAAAGTGGCATAAGGAATACTAAAGCCGACGTTCGTGCACGCGCCAAGCTGTCAGAGGTGGCCCCAAACACAACATCAGGCGACGACTGTCGCGATAACTCGGTAAGCGTTCAGACACGTGGAGAGGCATTTATTTTCACATCACTTCCAGCGACTTAAAGCAAAGATCGTGAAACAGTAATCCACGTCGAACCCTGCAGGTTCGTTGTTCGCATCACGATAGCCCAATCGGCGGGAAATCAAGTACGCACGGCGCACGTAGCGTTCTCTGTGCACATCATCAGCGTATCTGCTGGTGACTCGCGATGGAATTCAAGGCTGAGATAGACAAAGCACCGTATTATTTTCTCTTCATTTGAATATTCCTTTCTTTAGAGATTTTATTTTTGTTTTATCGGGATATTGGAGGTACAAAATACATTTTGAAGTTAAGCGACGTCAAGAGAAAGCAACTTAAAAATTTAAACAAAGAAAATCGAACAAAAAGAGGGGCTATCTAAAGAAGTTTGTACTTAATAAGTGAATTGAATTTGATTGAGAATATTGAATGAAAAGGAGATGTTTAAAAAATAAAAAAAACCACAACGTTACGCTGTGGCTTTTAAGTAAGCATTATTCTAGCAAGGACTGTCTTATCGAGTTCTAAAAGACTTAACACGCGCTTTGAAGCAGCGCTTAAAGATGCTCAGCCTCATCGATGATGTCCATCTTTTTCGGAATTGGGTTTTTTTAAAAACCTCGCGGGGGGGGGTAAAAGGAACGGATAACGTTGCCGCGAATACCACAAGACATAACACTAGGCCGGTTCAAAGAAGCGCTTGGCCGGATAATTTTCTTAGGCAAAGCTCGGGGTAAGGTTATTCACATCACCGTCGTGTACAAATTCAGAACCGCGATCATCGCGCCAGCGTTAACGTACATCACAATAATGTGTGGATAGTCCGCTTGTAGTGCGGTTAGATGAATCGACAAAACGAGGCCTATTGTGTCGCGCGAGGTCCCAATAGTTTCTCTTCTTCTAATCACGTCAAATACCGCAGCCTGCCGCACAACCGACAGGAGAACCGCCATACGTCCCACCTAGGCCGCCTGGGATTGGAGCGTCATAATGTCTGCTTACCAACAAGCGCTGCTAGTGGTACCCTCCAGCGATGGCTTTTTTTGCTGTGGTCATAAGGTCCTTGCCTTCAATGCCAGCTTGTTTTCGTGGCAGAACATAGGCCCTGTAAGCGCGCAAAACCCGATGAATTTCCATCAGGATAAGTAACATTCCCGTGTCATCACACAGGGCACGAAGCTTCTTCAAAAGCTTGCTGAGGCTTTGGTAAAAAACCACCTTCACCTGACGGATTCAATGATGATAGCGGCAACCGAGAGGTTCAACTGTCACAATAAAGCGTATTGAGGTCAGCAAGTGCTTGTTCTTCCGGTAATGCCTAAATAGTCCATTGGGTAGGTATGGAAAATAGTCGCTGGGGAAAGGACGAACCAATTTTATACTGCGTCAACTTTTTCCTGTTAGACCCAACGTCATATTCGGTACGGCCGTTGATAACCCACGCGTAAACGGCGATAATACCTGGGCCGGCCAGTGTGAGCGCGGCTATTTTCACGCAATTCTCGACCGGCTTCAGCGCCAGAGTGACAAAAAATAGATTTTTTTAGGAGTGTCCTCCCGGAGCCGGCCGCGTTTAGCTTTCAGCCATGCCTCGGCGGATTCGTATGGGCTAACATACACGCAAGTGTGAGTGGAAACGTTCTTAGTGTGCGAGTACCGCAGCTTTACTTTGAGGCTGATTATGGCCGGTATTGACGACGGCGATACCAGCAACAAAATCGATGTAGCGTTTGCCTTCCATCCCAAATCTCAGCGTTTAAAAGCACGGTCCCAACATAGACCGGCGCCATGTTGGCTTTGGCCACGAGATAGCACTCTCTTTTCGTTTTTGGTAGATGCAGCGTTGTTCATTTTTCTTCACCTATCAATAGATGGCTCCTAAATTTTTTGGAAGCCATCCTGGGAACACGTGGGTCCACCATAAAGAGTCCTGTGTTATGTCGTAAAGTTGTTTAGCTAGCGGATTACGCTAATCCACCCATGCACAGTTTGATTTCAAACGTATTCTCGATACCGTATTGAAAACCTTCGCGGTCCCACTTCCTGACTCTTTCACACACCAAATGGCGCGACTTCGCTGGAAATAAATGCCTTCGTTAATTGCCCACCATGCCGTATTCCAAGGCTTCAGAAACACGCCAGATACGCGCATATTTTGGGAATAGAAGTAAGACGCAAGCCAATGGGGTTTGTCGCCATGAAACGGCTTCTTCCTTCGGTTTTGAATTTAAACAAGGGCGCAACAGGACCAAAGGATTTGTTAGAGAAAATGTCCATGTTTTCGGGTCACGCCAGTCAAATGGTTGCTCAAAGAACGCTCGCCCGCTGTTGTTGTGTTCCCCGCCGATGAGTAATTTTGCCCCTTTGGCAATCGCATTCGGCCTCACCAATTTTTTTCGACCTTTGCTGATGGCCGCTATTAATAAGCGGACCAATGGAAACGCGTAGAAAAACCGTCGCCAGTTTTGAATGTGCTACCCGCGCTTCGCTAAAATTTTTTCAGCGACAAAGCATCGTAACGCCCTCTTGAATCAACAGGCGATTTTGCAACACACGCAGGTTTGGCCAGCGTTACGGTATTTGGAAACGCATCGCGCCCTCTCTACGGCGGCGTCTAGGGTCGGCATCGGTCAAACACAAATGAAGGCGCGTTGCCCAGCCCAATCCATCGAGGTACGTTTTACGGTTTGGCGCACATTGGGATAAGCAGTAATTTGCCAACCGCGTGACCCAGTGAATGGACAATTACGCACCGTAGCGATGACGCCGTTAATACGCCACCAATGCTTTTGCGTCTTGTCACGCACGACGTTTTTAACACACCGGCCGAATACCCGCTTTGATGTGCCAGCTCGCTAGCGCTAGCGGCGCACAAAGGGTTTCGTCAAGAGGGTTTGATGACAATTGGTAACAACACCGCGCCAGCCGCATGGACCTGCTTACGAGTGGATCATTGCGATGAAAAAGTTCCATGGTGTAATAGCGGCGACCAACCAATGGGTTGTTTTTAATCGTTAATATGCGCTTGTCTTTGGCAAAATGTTGGAATCACATCGCCAATTCAAGCGACGCGCTTCGTCGGCAAACCAATCAAATAAAGACGCGCCATAAGCGACTTCCCCTTGGCTTCAGCAAGCGGCTTGCCTTGCTCTAATGTCATCAGAAGGTCGCCCAATCCGTCTTGGATTGCTAAAATCAGCTATTCCAGCGACGTACTTAAAGTGCACGTTCTTTTGCGTTTCGGCTTGCCATTTTTTGGGCTTTTTCATGGCTTCAACCGCCAGCGTTGTTTCTTCGCCTATCTGCGACGTGCTAATAATGTGTTACCGTTTTGCAGGGTTGGTAATTCGAACGTATTTACCGACTAGCACCGACCACTCGCCTCAATATAAGAATGGCTTTTTAAAGAGTAGCTGAGATAGTATTGCTTTCATATAAGACTCCAAGTTGGCGTGTAGGTTTGTTATTATAAGTGAATCTTTAGACTAACAATCGCACTGTAATAGCAATCCATAGTAAGGCAAATGGTCGAAGTTTGAAAAATGCGAAGCTTAATGCAATTCAATGTTTGATGTTGTTCAAACATTGTTTGGAGAAAATCTGTTTGGCGTGCAGACGACGTATAAAAAGCGTTGCTCATTTTCATGTGCATTGGCGAAGAGAAATACAGCTTTCCCTCCTCTTATGTCTTCGAGGGGAGGAATTAGGAGGGTTGAACTTGATGGTTTAACCCAGCTAAAATCGAGACGTTGAAATGTGGTTCATTTAAGGAGAAAAATTGCCTATTTGGACAGTTTTATGCAGCATGGAAAGCGTATTTGTCGAACGAATTTTACGCTCACGGGAAAAAAAATTTTTTTTTTGGGGTTTTTTCTATCTGGAAACAAAGGAGCGGCCGATTTTTTGATATCAAGGCCAAATTCGTTGGTTATTTCAGTTGGCTGGCGGACGGCCTCTAACCGATGAATGGCTTTGATGAATCAGAGACGCTATCGCTTGGAAGATCTAGAGCAGGCGTTTAAGAGAAACCGCGCAAGAAAGCGAGAAAAAGGCACCTTTGATCTTGTCTCTAAGCCTGCATCTTGAACGAAAAAACCAAAATCCAGATTGTTCTCAACATTTTAGTTACTGATACGAGCAACATATTGTTTTATGTCAGCTATAGCCAACAGATTTAAAGTATCCTTCGTTTTATCCGGCTTTCAAGCGAATCAAAAACGGATTTGTTTTTTTTTTCTCATCACGTTAATGAAAGAAATGTTTTTTTTAGTTAGTCTTGTTGTTTCTTACGCTTTCCTATTCGGGCAGGTCGGTAATCGTCCAGCCACCAATTCGCGCCGCTAAAGCCAACACGTTTCATGAAGACTTGGAGTGGGCTGAATCTCAGTTAAGGCGAATGGTTTCCAGTTGTGGCGAGCCGATCGATGGCAAAGTCAGTTCCCCCCAAGTATTCGCCGCATGAGAACCAACGATGCCAGCGCCTAAAAGACGCGTTTCGTAATTTCATCAATAGAAATTGAGTTTGGTTTTTGCCTGAGTCACGCCCAGACGCGATGGCTCGACGCGCTGGGCACTTGCCAAGGGAAAACAGGCCGGTTTGAACGGCAATATCTTGTTTTTTCGCTTTCGGTTTGCGTCAACCAACCCAAGCTACTTCTGGAAAGTATAAAGCAATGGAAGGGATTCGCCACGTGGTAGGCAAGTCCACCTGTGGCCGCAATCACTTTCGGGCCGCCGCGTGGCTTGGTGAGACGCGTTTGTGTGCGCATCGGCCATGAGTTACATCACAAATGCGTAATATTAGAATACAATGTTTGACACCTGTCATTAAAAATCAAATAAGAAACCAAAAAAAATCCGCGTTCGTACCTAGTTTTTACTCCGACGTCAGAATTCCAGCGGCTTTGCCATTGGGAGAGCGACCAACAGCGACGAGTTACGGCGTCTACGGGCTAGACTTGCGTTCGCCATTCTTTTGTCTTGGCAAGGACATTCAAGGCTTCGTGTGGCTTCTATGTTGGTGGACTTGGGGTCTTGGTCAAAACTGTCATACGATCTTGTTTACTTGCTTCGACAGACTTGCACGAGATCTTTTGTCGGCGCCGGTCATGATTTGCTTCACCAAGCTCCCGACGGTGGATTTTCGCGGCGAGTGGATTGGTAAACCGTGGCCATTTCAGCCAATATGCCACCCCAAGACACTAGATGCCAGGAATTCGCTCGAGTTGCAGTGCGCTGGTGGAAGTCTAAAATACGTGGGGTCGTCGTAAGGCACAAAAGGCAGTTAATACACAGGAACCGAACGGCATAATGTATTTTTAAATCTACTTTTTCCTCTGAAACCTTCTTTGGTAACAATAATGGACTGGGTGGAGTCAAACTCCCTTCGCCATGCAGGAACGGTGACCTTCCTCCCTTAGCCATCATTGGAGGCCGCCCAGTTAATGTGTCTACTGTCCGATTGTCTGTGTTGCCGAACGTCGTCTAGATTGAATGTTGTTTGGCAAATTGCAACGCCATGGGCTGGTCATCGGCCATGAGGATTTTTTTCCGGCGACGTGCAAAAGTGCTTTTGGAGGGAATGCCCAGCCAACATTAAGACAACGCCAACCCTAAGGTGTTAATGGACGTTCTATTCATGGCAAACGGTTACCCTAAATCCGCAGCACGAAAGGCGGGCCGCACAACCGCCAGGACCGCTGCCTAAAAACACAAATGGGATGTCATTATTACCTCCGTTTCATTGTGTTTTGTGAGGCAGAGGAAGCTATCCTATCACTAGGTAGGTTAAAATATAACTGTGGATTTTACGTTCGGTCAATAAAATACCTATCACCAGATGACAATCTTGCGATGAGACACCCTTATGAACCGTTTGAAGAAAAATGTACAAAAACAAAATCAGGACGCCCGCGGAGCGTTTAATTTTATCCAAGGGCGGTATGGCGCGTTTAGTTTTTTCGCGATATTGCAGAAGAAGTCGTATTAAGAGTGCAAGTGTTAACTACATTAATCCAACCAAAGGCGATCTTGCTTCGGCCGGTAATCGACCCGTTATCATCAAATTGAGTTCCTCAGCGCAGTTACCAAACCCAAATGATGAGAGTCTCGACCCTAAACGCTAATGCTGGAGGGGTTTTCATTAATGGCTTTAAGGCCAAAATTGGTTTGACCACCAGATGACCCCTGCACCATGCTGACGGCGGATAAAATATCCTGCAGACGAGAGTAAGCCGGGCTTCTTGCGCGCATTTGATAATGTCAAAATACGAATGGCTAACGTTGCTTTTTTATGCGCTTGGGCGTCTTTGGCAGGAAGTCAGGCGAAAACTCAAACGATTCAGTTTTTTCTCGCCACACTCCATGGCGCCTCTCTGTTTTGGTTCAAGGACCGTAATGCCGAATTTTTTTGAAAGAGCTGGTCTTTATTGGAGAATGGTATACGTTAAATAAGAGACGCTATATAAAGTAACCGGCTTCTTGGGGTAACAAATTATCCCAATAGAAATTCACTTATAAAGATGAAACATACCCTACATGACCGGCAACAGATAAAATCTACTAACCAGAGTTGCTGGCGTTTTCTTGCCGCCCGGCGTTTTGGCTACTTGGCTGATAGTGGCTGTTTGCGCTTCGTTTTGGCTATATTGTGCCCTTTTGTATTCGTGACAAGTTAGGCGACGAAGTTGTTACCTTGATTATGAAGAAAACAGCGGGGCGTTTTAAAGTGCCTCGCATTAAATATACAGCAACTGTTTTCCAGAAAGTCGTTAGAAGAGCGAGAAATCCATTTTACGTAAGATTTTAGAAACGCGCTGCTCAATTTGTTTTGTTTCGTACGTGAACTGTTTGTTCGTAGCGATAAGTATAAAAAAAGCCGCAATGAGATCATTGCGGTGAGAATCTGTTTCCTTTGTTGGTAGAGCGAAAATGTCATTACCCTTGTTGTGGCCGCATGTGCTGGTCCATTGATTACACTACGGTTCAAAGTGTTTTAGCCTCGCTGGTTACAGCGTGACAACTTATGAAAACTTCAAAAAACCCATTAACCGATTGGCTGATGCACACCCAACAGTAATCAGTACGGAACGTGGTGTTGTTTATCCTAAAGTGCAGGCATCAAACCTTTTCTCAATCTGTTAAAAAAAGGAAGTAGGTATTACCTGCCTGATGAAGATCTAGGAGCACAGGCATTCGGTTTTTGTGCCCTTTTTCGGCGCTGAAAAAGCCCCATGAAAGCTTGGGTAAAACAACCAAATTTACAAAAAGCCAATATCGTTTCTATGTTTCAGCTATAACCGCAAAAAAGGCAAGTTGACTGCAATCTTTCCACGCTTGGAGAACTCCCTACGGGCGATGACACTCAAGATGCTATGTGATGAATAAAGGCATTACGAAGCCATGATTGAAACTCATACTGAGCATAACATGTGGATTTTTTGAGTTTTGCTGACGTAGACCGGCCTGATGGCACTAAACTTTATTAATTATAAAAGTTAACGGCATGAATTTCTTTTCGTATTCGATTTAAATTAGAGCAGATTCTGTCTAGCGGCGTCGAACGCCTGCCCCTCATATTTAGACATTCATAGCGTTAAACAGTACCTTCCTCTTCCCCAAGAATGCGATCTGCTCGTCTTTAAGACGGTCCGAACCTTCTATACGATTTAAAGAAAGACGCTGGGACAGACCAAACGGCGGTGGCCGGACGAACGCGTGTCAATCGGGGTGCGATGTCATTGAAAAAGGCGGTGTGAATTTTCGCATGTGGATGGGCGATAACCTTCCCGCCTTCCCAACGCGGAGTCGCCCTGAGCTTGCAAAGGCGGCGATTCGAAGCCATGGTGTGTCTCTGGTGATTCATCCCAATAATCCGATGCGCCCACCTCTCATGCTAATGTGCGTTTCCTTTTTGTTTATAAAGACGGGATGGCACCGGGTTTGGTGGTTTGGCGGTGGCTTTGATCTGACGCTTATTAGGCTTTGACGAAGACCTGTGGTTCATTGCACCAACGGCCACAACGATTGCTCCGTTGAGTCTTTGGTGCAAGGCATTATTCTCGTGGCTTAAACATGGTGTGACGAGTATTTCTATCTAAAACGCGGTGACCTCGTGGTGTTTGGCGTTTGGTTTTTTTTTGACGACTTAACGAAGGCAGGCTTCGAGCAGTGTTTTAGCATGATGAAACAGCCGTGGCGACGCCTACACAAACAGGCTTATTTGCTATTTAGAGCGTCCGGTAAACCTGCTTATACGAGCAGCAAGCGGTGACTTTCAACTGCATCGTTCCCGTGGACGCTATGTTGAATTAATCTGGGTTCGACCCGAGGTAAACGCACTTTGGTTTGCAAAAGCGGCTTAGGTCGTACGGAATCATCTTGATGTCACTATGCCGCCGGAAGTACGTTGGACGTATGAGTTACCACATTGAACCTGGCAAGTGAAGAGGCCAAGTTAAACGACTATTATCTTGACATCGAAACGATTGGGCTGGCTGGGCTGAATGAAAAAATCCGGCTCACAGAAATGCGTTTTACCAGAAATAAATTAAGAGGACATATTTTTTGGATCATACGCGGGTTGGTAATGTCCCGATTTGCTCACAGCAAATCGCTAGCATACATAACGCATTTTGCCGAGCGAAACACAGCAAGAAACTTATCTATTCGACGCTATTAGGCGGACGATGTTCATTTGAGCGCCAAGTAAGAGATTGTTTTGCCCACAGACGCAAAGGCATGAACCATTAACGATGCGTTTAAGAACGTGCCTTATAATCGCCATGTGTGAGTATTAAGCAAGCGAGCAGAACAGCTGGCCGCAGTGTGGAACACCTTGGCTTTGAGTGAAAATGGCGAATTTTCGGCGACAATACCGACGGTATCGGCATGGTTCGAGACATAACGCATTAATCATGCCAAGCATTAACCGGCAAGCGCGTGTTGATTTTGGCGCTGGCGCGCGGTGGCGTGGTGTGCTTGAACCTCTTTTATCTGAGAACCAGAATCTTCAGCCCATTGCCATCGTACGGGTCGAAAAAGCGGCAGGCGTTGCCGAGCATTTTGATTGTTTTAGCCTCGACTTTTAGAAGGTTTAAAAGGCGAATTCGATATCATAATAAAGGTACATCGGCGAGTTTGGTCCGGTAGTCTACCAACCGTTAAAAAGAACGAATTAGCGGGCTCGAAAACATGGTGTTTACGAATGATGTACGGCAAAGGCCGCCGGTGTTTTCTGCAATGGGCCGATGAGCATGGCGGCAAGGAGCAGAACGGCTTGGTATGTTAGTGGGTCAAGCCGCCAGAAGCGTTTATCTATGGTCGTCCAGTGCCCTGATACCGCCAGCCTAGTTGCCTTGATGCGCAAACAAATGGATAGCCAGCTGATCAGTAAATAAGCGATCGAAAAAGGACCGTATGGAAAGCGCAGTGTTTCAATTCTGTTGATCAAATAGATGAAGCCAAGTGGCAGGCGGCTATTGGAGAATAACGCGTTATCGCCTTTGCGCAATTTGCCTTTTCATAAAGCTTAACGAGCAAAGCAAAAGTATCGTGATTGGCACTGGGCTGGTATCAGAATATTTACTGGTGATGGACGAGTGAATGACGTTCCACTTTGCTATGTGCCCAACTTATTTGAAACCCACTCTCAAGGCGAGTTTTTGTCCTTGATTG
>Ga0163217_1114396_pt1 | contig 15587 bp, 10 predicted proteins | sample SynspAceP_FD_185933 | JGI IMG/M metagenome (GOLD analysis project Ga0163217, IMG submission 185933) | Saline lake microbial communities from Ace Lake in Antarctica - Synechococcus sp. Ace-P (PacBio error correction) | ecosystem: Environmental > Aquatic > Non-marine Saline and Alkaline > Saline ...
TTTCGTTGAAAGGAAAAAAGGAGAGAATGGGGCCCCGATGCCCCAATCAAAAAGGGTCGGTCTTTTCATGTTGGGTCCCCGTGTGAATGCCTTTTATCGGATGGTCCCCCTTTCCTCAGGTACGCCTTGCAAGAAAGCCGTCTTTCCAATTCACCAATAGAAATCAGCCCTAGATTTTTGGAGGATAATCTTTCCTACTTCTACCGAAAAATACTTTTTCCATCAGGTAAATCAAAGTAATCGATACTTGGATTTGGGGAGCCTTATGCCAAAAAGGTGGTAAGATTCGGAATTGTTTCGGTGGTGGGCCCCGGTGTTAGGTAAAAACTGTTATTTGAATTCAGGAAATTGATCAACACATTGCAAAAGCCCCATATGCAGGGTCTTATCTGTATTTTGCCTGGGTGTGGGGTGAGCGTACCCGAGAAGGAAAAAATGACTTGCTTCGCGAGAAATGATTAGGAGTCAGGAATCGTGAAACTTAAACGGTGATGAAATTCGTAACACAGTCTTTGAGACAGATAGGTGATGGGGAAAATCTTTCCAAGGTAAAGAATTTGAAAAAATTAGAAGACTTAAAGCAACTTTTCGTGTTTTTGGTTCAGATGGACGAGCCTTCCTGGGGCGGCCGTGCACGAGTGGCTTGACCTGGTTGTGACTTTGGCAGAATATTATAGAGATGGTGAATGGCTTAAAGAAGCTGGAAAAGATATCCTTTTTTCTTTATCGACAACATCCTTCCCCGATTTTACTCCAGGCTGGATCTTGAAGTGTCAGCAATTCTTTGTTCCCGTATGCATTGCAGTAGGTTACCAGCCAACCTTTGGCAAACTGAAATGGGTACATGCAAGAGCGAAATCACATCCACAAAGAATGGTTCAAATTACATCAGTTCAGGCCGTTTATGTTCCTGCTCGATGACTTGACTTGATCAGCTCCCGCGACGACCTTTTCGCTCAACTTGGGATGCTACTACAGTACTTTCTGAAAAATCGCCGAGCTTGGAATCTATCCCAGCGTGGGATCCTTTGGATTCCTACTTCCCGAATTCTTTCCGCAGGATTATTCTGGGCGAGGAGCATTTACGGTTTTGTGCGCAGGCGCGTGAAAAGATTCTTTTCAGCGTTTCCAAAAGAATTGGCAGGATACATTGCGATCTTGGGCATGGGAAAGCTTTCTGAGGAAGATAGCAAGTCCGGTGCACAGAGCATAGACGTGTGCAGCGTTTTCTTGTCTCAGCCGTTCTTCGTAGCTTGAGCCACGTTTAACAGGCTTTAAAAGGTGTTCTTGGTAGATATCAAGGATACGATCAAGTTCACCATGAATTATGGATGGGGAATTGGGATACCTTCCTGGGCAGCGTTCAGCTTGGTTAAGGTAGCATCGAAGATGGCGAATCGCTAAGGGAGAGCAAAATGCTAGCTGAAGTTAGATATAAATCAATTGTTAGTTTTTTCGGTTTTCAGTTTTTTGTTATAATCGAAAACCTGACAACTTTTAATATATTAACTGAAGAATTCAAATTTATGATTTTTTTCAGAAAAGAGGTTCTCCAACGATAAAAAAATCCATGCCAATAGAAATCGTCACACCTAGACAAGAAAGTATTTCAGGGTGAAGTGATTGAAAGCGAGTTTCCCCAGGAGCTGTGGAGCAATTCCGCAGGTCTTAACTAATCACGCTCGCTTTGGTTTTCGGCACTTGCAAAGGACAGTTTCTTTACGCCACTGCAAGAAGGCAAGCAGGACGATGATTGTCGATGTCCGGCGTAGTGGAAGTAAAAGATAATGTGATTTGTATTGCTTGGCTGAGAAAGTAGTCGGCTAATAAAAACAAATAGAAATCAAAAAGTCCAACTCTTGCGGGTGGGACTTTTTTTGGTTTAGTGTAAGGGTGCAAACTTTTCCAAATTTTCAAACTTTGAAAAGTTATTGGAATCCTCTTAATTAATTATCTTCAATTGGCTTTAGGACGGCAACGTTTTGATGTATTTTTATCGATTTTCAATCAGGCCTTTTCCTTCGTAGAAGTAAAGCGTATCATTGACCACGCAGCGAGCATGCCTATATCAAGAATATTAACGCGGTTTGAGGTTTCTGACCAAAGTTTCTTTTCCTTGTCAATAGACTAAACATGGGAATGGTTATGCTTTTTTTGTCTTTTCTCTTGGTTGTTCATCCAAGTTTTGAATTAAAATTGACTTATCTGTTTCATGGATTGAGTTAAATAAGGTTTTGAAAGGAATATTTCACTTTTTTCCGTTCTCCATTTTTCCATTCTTCAAAAGAGTAATCTCTTCCGCTCCCTTTAGTTGATAGTTGAAATACCAGAACCTTTGAGGCAATGGAATTTCTTTTAGAAGTTTCCGAAATCAAATGCATTTCAATATTTTAATTATTTTTTTGAGCGTGGTGCAAAAGTGAAATAGAGTGATTTTACGATTTGATGTTAAAATTTTAGGTAGTCGTTGCTCGTAAAGGAGCCTTCAACGTCCTTAAATTTGGATTCTGGATATTCCCAAGAAGGGTTTTGTCTTCATTTGACCTAAATCATCAATAAATAAATCAACTTTGCCGCTTCCCCGATAATGTTTTGGATTCATTTGCTCATAAATTTGGCCGATCCTAATTCACTAAAAACTGCCGATTGGTATTTTTTGGAATTTAGGAGCCCATGATTTTTATTTTCTTTGTCATCTGGAAAAATTGGAAGTTTGATTTTTTCAAGAAGTTCCTGTTTTTCAACATACATTTTAAATTGATTGTTCTCTTATCACAAGCAAGTTACCTATTGAATACTCAGAAGCATCAAATAGGAAACGGTAAAAATGAGCCCACCGGGTAATCTCCAGATGCAATTCTTTTCCTTTGTTTTTTCCATTGACATGGTAGAAGCTACAGATGGGAGATTTTACCGACTGACCCCTAGAAGGCTATCACCAAATAATTTTTTAACATGAAACTGACATTAAAAATAATTCCTTCTCTTCTAATTTTATGATCCACAATTTTCAAGATTTACATAAAATAGGTATAGGCATTATTCCCGTTTCTGATTTTTTGCAAAGAAATCAACAGCGCAAATAATGCACTCTAATATGCAGCGCTGCATCAAATAGATAATTAATACAATGCCAGAATTTACCACTCTGATGCCTCATCAGGACAATCCCAGAATATACAGGAGGTACATAACTGTAACGAAAGCAAGTTGTAATGGGTCTCGGAAAACAATCGCAATCAAATGAACTTGCCTTCCACCGGCTGCACTACCGCAAGACTACCAACTACCATACCTAGTAGTGCAGAGTAAGAATCATCAATTTTTTCGCGTAATCGTTTTTGTGTAAAGTTGTTTAATTGATTTAACGTCATGAACGATGTGAAGCTTATAAAAATTTCGTTTGAACTACAATACATGTAATAAGATTTAATTTAATTACTGGAAGCGGCGTTTTTTTTTGGAAGGTCTAAAAATGTTTTCAGCTTATGGTCTAACTAAGATTTAATCAGAAACTTTCTTTTCTAACTAAACGAATTTAAGGGCCTTCCACTTCCCGTCCGAAGAAGAATACTAATTTCGAATAATTTAATTAATCAATAACTCGCGGATCTTTCAATTAATTCCTTACTCTTTGCACCGAAAGGGGGTGGACACTATGATCATTGTTAAACGTAAAAGAGAACGAATCAATCGAAAAAGCGCTAAGCGTTTTTAAGAAGAAGTTCGATAGACCGGAGCGGTCGAGAACTGAGTTCGAAGACCAAGCCTTTATAAAACCTTCTATCGTAAAGAAGAGCGCAAGTCATCAAGCAGCATATAAGCAGAAACTTCAAATGAAGCAAACGTTAATTAGTCTGATTTTTTTAAAATATCGAAAGCCAGCACTCTCAAAAGAGTGGCTGCTTTTTTTTGTGCTAAAAGGTGAGGAAAACTCACTTTTCCTTCACTATATTCCACTAACTTTGATACTCAAATCCTGACATGATCGAATTCATTCATCAACCTATTTGAATATGGAAGAAGAAAGCTAGTTCCCATACGTGAGCTTACAGGCATGAATTTGGAACATTTCAGGAATTTGCCTTACTTTCCTTTTGGAGAAAGATTCTATTCGGAAGCTGATCAGTACGGAGATCAGAGCCTTGGGTGATAGATTGGTCCGGATGAGGTCTCAGTATACTATCGTCAATCGGAAAATGGCAACGCTACGATCGTTCTAATAAATTTTTGCTTCGCTCAAGATTGATCAAAAAGGATCCTACCTATAAGTTAAATCTCTTAAAACCCCAAAAGAAACTTCCCTGAATTTGTACAAGAATCGACCATAGATTCCGTTTTATGGAGGAAGCTGTGTATGAAATGCCAACTTTTGAAGACAACGTGACCAAATGAATTATTGAGTTTTTATACCAGACTGGAAAAAAGTTTTCCCCAGGAAAATTTTAAATCAGAATTGATAGATTGAAATGGTCTGACATTAATCTCATCGAAGGATCAGTTTCGAGTGCTAGGAAGCGAAAAAAAGAACGAAATTAATCCCTATTACATCTGCCTTAAAACGAATATCCTTTCGTTCAAAAAGTATTTTGAAGGAAAGGTTTTTCAAATGGTCGGCAAAGTGACCTATTTTATTGTGGCTAATCAAGGAAAGCAAAGTTACACCTATGCTGATTTCATCGTAGCCGTTTAGGCATTATTTAGATCTTTTGCGCAGACTTCTAGCAGGAGTCCGCACGTTTTAAGACATACATTTGCCACCCATTTATTAAACAAAGGGGGCAGACCCTGAATGCCGTTTCATAGATTTCTGGGTCATGCAAATTTGGCAGCTACGCAGGTCTATACCATAATTCAACTTGAAAACTTAAGGCGGTGGTTCGAACAGGCACATCTAAAGCAATAATAAATATAATTTGTTCAACAACTAAATGCAAATCAATAGAAACTGCAGATGCACTCCATTCATTTCGAGACGCAGATCGAAAAACTGATCGATTTTAATCCAAAGGAGCTGACAACTGGATGACCTTTTATGATCAAATTTTGACGGAGAAGTTTTTTATGAGAATTGAATAAAAATGACCAATAAGGGCCAATAAATTGTAAGTATTAAAAGCTAATGTTCCCGGAAAGACAATTCTTTGCCACAGAACCAATCTGATTCCCTTTGAAGCAGCTGCGGACGAAGCAGTAGAAGGTCTAAAGGCAATAAAGAAGTACAAAGAAAAATTAGTGCTAAGCTAGGCAATAACTTTCTTGCCATTTTTTCCGGGTAATAAACCCTCAGGATACTGAGGTTTTTTTTTAGCTTGATTTTATATGAAAAACACGACTACTCATTCCGCTGTTTGGAGTCCGCTCTTTTTAATTTCCTGTGACCAATTGTGAATTTTTCACACTGAAGGCTTGCAGATTAAATCTGTTTACAGAAGGGCTCAATATTGGCTTTGGTCTCAAAATCTGATGGCATTATTATTCCAAACACCTCTAATCCCGCCTTTTAATAAAATAGCACCTCTATTTTTGGCATCACTGAGATTGGTCATAGAATAAATGCATTCTCTAGGCCTCGGTATTCTGGATTGTATTACTTATTTAGAATTACCTCTATAAGAGCAAAAAAACAGCGTTCTGGGCAGCAATTTTTGTGCTGTGTATGCCATTTTGATCTTGTTCTCTACTTTTCACCTGACAGAATTCCGAGTTGTATTCTTTGGATACTAAAAGCCTTTATTGGGGCTGTATAAGAGGGTTGAACGAGCAAAAAGGTCTTGGTGGATCTTAGCAGGTTTAGCTTCAGGTAATTGCTTGATGGCCAAAAAGTAAAATTATGATAGGTCCCATAGGTCCGATGGTCCCTCGCTTATCTTGCTTTGTACTCGCCAATGAAGAAAAATCATATTCATTTTTTTCCTTTTTTTGTTGTTAATGCCATTGGCTTTCTTACAGGTTTTATCTGGAATTTGCAAAAATGATTTTTTAAATACCTATGTCATTTGGCTAGCTTTGGGTTGGAGTGTCAGGCTCAGAGGATGGCTTCCAGTTCCTTTAAATGGATGGATAGACTAGGTGTGTATCTAGCAGGTCCAACTATAATGATCTCTATTTTTTTACTCCCAATTTTTTTTTCTTTTGTATCAAAAGCTGATCGGCTATGGATTCAAAAAACGAACCTTTATCTTTACCAGTTTTTTTCTCTTGGCTTGGGTTTGGGTTTCCTGAACAATTTTCAGATGATGTAGAAGCTAATTGGCCAGCTTTTGCATAATGTGACTTTACCGATCCTTCATATAAATGGATTCAGAGCAATCCGTTAGATGGGAAAAAGTGGAAATGTAGGAATTGGCATTTAGCCTATAAGTCTACCGCTATTTTTTTCTTCCTGGAGTTTTCTTTAAAAAACCTTTGAACTCATAAAAACTATTGAGCGCAACTCATTTAAAAGACTTGCTGGCTACTCGACTTGGGTAAAAGAATTGAACTTCCTGGAAGATAGCCTTGCTTTGAAGCAACCGATTTATATTTCAGAAACTTATCAATATTGGCCTCAGAGCTTGCCTTTTTATCTCGAAGATCATCCTCAGACTTAGCACCATCATGTAGGGGCTCGAAAATCAAATTTGATCTCTCTGGGAGGGAATAGGAGAAGTATAGAATGTGTGCCCAGAAAAAGCGATTTTGTTTAGCTGGAATTTAAGATCGCCCGACGAGTGACCCTCAAATTTGAGCAACTTGCTTTAGCGAAAGAAAACTTCGAAGTGAAATTTTCGAGGTGATTCAAATAGAACTGCTAAAATCAAGGTTTTGAAAATCTTTTAGGTTATACCCTGTCCGTTCGGATGCCTTTTAAGTTTATTTTTTCTCCACCAAAATAAGATTTTTCCATTTTTTCCAAAAGCAACTTTCAAACTCAAGACTTCCCCTGCCAAGATAGATGTCAGGAATCGCTTTAGAATCCCAATTCACCGTTTGGTAATAATTTGGTATTGAAGGTGTCTACCTTTTTGTAGAAGTTTATCCTCGATTCCAAATTTGAAAAATTGATTTACTGTTCTTCCAACCTTCTTTTGGTAAGATTCAATCAAATCATATTTGGCCGCAAGCCCTACCATTTCCTGATCTTGCTGCTGTACATGGGAGATTGCCCGACAAAAGCAATCGGTTGATCTTCTAAGATCTTGATTTTCAGGTTACGATTGGATTAATCTGCTGTCCCTTGATCGGGTAGGGAAATTCTGAAAGTAGCTGTAGAGGCAAATAGAAAAGAAGTAAAATACTATAAGAAAATAGCTTTGGGGCAGTTTTTCACTCAAGAAAAATAGTCTGATCAAAAATAGGCCTATACGTAAAATTCCCCAAAACAAATCGAACCCAAATCCAGGGTTCAAAAGTCCTTTTGAAATTCAGCCAAAACTAAAAAAGGATAATTTGGGTTGAAAATTTAAAATCAATAAAGTCGCTAGGCGATTTTCAGTCCGCATTTTTTCGAATTTCGGAATTTAGCCTTCAATCAAAAAACCAGCCGATCAAACGGCAATGAATGGTGCCACAGGAAGTAGAATATCGTTCATAAAATTTCCTCGTCCAGTGCTCCATCCCAAATGGCCAAAGTCCATATAATGCAAAAATGAAAAAGGTCGGGTTTTTTGATTCCAAAAGCTTTTGAAGTGTCCCCTCCTTTGCTTTTCTTCAAAGCCAAAGAAGATCATGAGAAACATTAACATTCATTGTAGTAAGAAATGCTAAAAGTCCATTTTGGAGATCAAAGAAATTGGAAGTGACATCGTGTGCCCACTTGATCGTGTAGGAAGCCATCCAAAAAGTAGGGCCCTGGATTTTCCACATGGGCACCAAAACCAAAAAAGGCCAATAAATTATGCTTGCAAGAATTGCATGGATAATAAAGAATCGTTTCACAAGGATTCCTCCTGCCAAAGGATTAAAAGTAAACTCAATCCCAAAGCAACCCTAGTGCTGCAGCCGGAAGGCCTTTGACTCAAAGCCAAAGCCAAACTATATAGAGTATCCAGGATACTTTTTTTTTGCGCTTCATGCCCAAACGAATCAGACCCCCAACCCACGGCGCTTGCAGTCATCGGTCAATAACAAGTAGCCATCGGGAATAAGGGCGGGTTTGCAGAAAAATATCAATCTGGATTGGCAGCCATAATCAAGGCTGAAATTCCGCAATTCGACGATTGGCAAAAAGAGTTTTGGATAGCAAATAAGTAAGACCTACAGTCCGCGGCACCGGCAATAAGAAAGAAAAGCCGCGAGCAAAAGGTGTAACCCCCCAAAAAGTTTTGAATCCTGCTAAAACAGCCCAATAAGTTAAAATAGGTTTTTTAAACCGCAGCTTCCCCACTCCTAGATAAGTGGTTAAGATAATCGCAGTTTTGAAGCATTTTCACTGCTGCATCGGTGTAGTACAATTTTCATCCGGGTAGTGCCATAGAAAAACTCAATGCAAAGGGTCCTACAATACTGTAAATACAGCCATGACTACCCAAGGATTGATTTCGTAGGCGTTTTTTTGGAGACATGCGTCCAAGATAAGGCGAAAGGGATAAGAGTCCCCAAATTTTATGCTGCTTGCGGGTAAGTTCAATCGGCTAATTTCCGCAAGGGAGTCAAAAAGCCTATTTTTACAAATTTCAGCAATATGGGCAAGCACTACTATCGTTGTAATAACGTTTACAACGAGGAAGAAACATCAAACCTCTTTTAGACACAAACCTAACGCAGCCTTCAGCCACGATCGATATGAGGTGATTTGAATTGAGGTGGGATTTAAAACGGACGGAACCGTACGTGAGGTAAAAAATATGCAATGAGCGTAAACCCAAGCTCATTATTTTTAATCGTAACTATGGACAAGACCACCGCATTGGCTGCGGGAATAGATAATGGCTAACAGGCACTTTTATCGCGACATGGATGGAGATTGCAGATATGATCCTACAGATCTGCCGATGATGCTGAATAAAGCGATTTGATGAAGATTGGGATGTGGTAGCAGGTCGCGTGCCAATCGGAAAGATGTTTTGTGCTGAGAAAAATTCCTAGCAAAATCGCAAACTGGGTAATTCGAAATACCACAAAAGTTTTACCTGAACGATTACGCGCTGTACCTTAAGGGTGTACAGAAGTGAAATGCCCAGGGATGGGCTTTAATGGCGAGTTTGCACGATCATCCCGGTATTGCGGCCAAGCACAGCAAGGAGCTCGAATGACCAGAAGTGGACGTAAAGCATCATCCACGAATCCATGGCGAATCAAAAATATGGTCTAAGCCGGACTTTCAAAGTTGGCTGCTTGGATCCTAATGCTCTTTTTTCAAAAAGTATTTCCACGATCCGATTCACCTTTTGGGGGGATTGGCCTGATTGCGTTTTCTGATTGGATTCTCATCAATCTTTTTTAACTTCTGATCTGAAATATTGGTGAAGATAATCTGGGGGTCGTCCAATCTGATTTTGGATTCATTTGGTTTAATTGGGGGAATTCAGTTTTGTCACTACAGGAATCATTGCTTGAGATTCATCGTGCGAACTTACTTCGAATCTCAAAATATAGAAGACCACACCTTGAAGTTTGGTGTTGTGGGGAGAGCAAATTGTAGTGGGGGCAGTGGGCAAATAGCAGAGGACGGGGGCAGTCTCAGGCATGAGTCCCAGCAGGAGGCGGAAAAGGAGAAATCGGAGTGAGCCAATTTTTAAAGCATTTGTAAAAGAAATTCCAAAAACAATCCTAAAGCTAGGGTATGACAGGGGGTTGCTTCTTTACTTGGTTTTTCGGGAGATTGATACGGGAACAGTTACTTGGAAATAGTCAACCGCATTCAATGGTTTTTGGTTGATTCCTGCGGTTTTACTTTTTTGGTTCAGTAAAGTGTTAACCGCTTTTCGCCTCAATCAATAATTTAAAAATATCAGCCTGTAACTTTCGATAAAACTCATCTCAAGCTTTACCTCATCGGAATGTTTTTACACCTTTTCTTCCGGGGGGAATCGGCGCGGATGGCTACAAAGTAATAATCTTTTGAATAAGCACTTTAAAAAACTCCAGTGAAAAAGCTGGTGCAATCAGCGCTTTTGGATTTCGACTTTGGTGTTTAGTGGGCGATTGGCTTTTTTGCTTTTCGGACTTTTTCTTTAGTAAGAATGTTAAGAAAGATTTCTTGGAAACTAGGTCTGGAAATGGCTGATGATCGCAGGGTTGATCTTGACGATTCCTGGATTTTGGGGTGGTTCAAAAATTTCCTGTTTGCTGATTTCCTTACCTTCCTTTTTGGTTCAGCAAATGGCTGGTCGATGGCAGGACAGCTTCTTCCCAGTTATCTGCGCTTGGTTTATTTTGGCGGGACTTTTGGAGTTACAGAAAATATCCTAGCTTTCAATTGTTTTTCTACTTTCGCCTCTATCGTGGCAGTTTTGCCTCTGACCATTGGTGGAGTGGGGCTCGGGAATTAAGTTTTCGTCTATGCCCATACGTATAATGCAGGGATTGCAGAGACTCCGCTGTTGCGTTAGCCTCATATTTTTTCTTGATTTCAGCAAGTGACGTCACTGTCGGAGTTTTTTGTAAATTTGATTTTTGAAGAGCTTGAGCCTAAACAAACAGAACGAAAATAACCTTCGCTATAGAATCGCCGAATTAAATCATAAAACTCGTAAAGGCTGTTGAGAACTTCCTTAGCATTGACACTAGTTGAGTCCAATAATTCTATTTCATTCCCTAATTTTTTGCATAACACAAATTCTGATCATGACCCAGAGCCGAGCTTTTCTCCCAAATCCAGCAAAAATCTTCCTTTCTCTGTGTAGGCTGTAGATCCTGATTTGATAAGAATTCCTACTCATTTGGCTTTCGGAGTGATCCGATATTTAGCTTTTGCAAGGCAATTAATAGAAGAGACAGCAAGATTTGCTGTAAGCCTACAAGCCAAATATTGCCTCTTTGAAGCGCTAGTCGGAGGGTGGGAAAGTTTGCGGAAAGTTATTAGAATCAATTTCAAACTGATATTTTTCACTAATTGCTGATGCCAAGCCGGGGCGATATCGGGAATACCTTCAAAGCTTTATGCAAAGGCATTTTTGAAACCATGAATTTTTGATTCGATCACGGTGGCTTTCCTTTTTTAAAAAAAAATATGGGAGCCAATTCTGTTTGCCCTTCTTGGAGTTCAGAATAAATGGGTGATTCTCCCTCGCCTTGACTTCGAATGCTGTGGCTCTGCTGATTTTTCCCATTGATTTCTGACGCTCATGGGAAGCCGCTTACCATTTCAGTTTTAGAAAAAAGTCAGGAATGGGAAGTCCGAAAACTTGAAAATGTATGTGGTAGGTGCTACCCGGGTGAATTGAATTGGGGAAGTTCGAAATAGCCTCCTGAACATGTTTCTTTTTGGTGGCGGGAGTAGGAGCACAGGGTGGCAGTCTCGCGAAGTCGCCAAACTACGGATATGAATCGACTGTGGACTTTGGGTCAACTCTAGTCGTGGGAATTATCTATGCTCGGCGGGAAAAGAACTTTGCCGCAAGCTGCTCGAATAAGAAGCTCAAAAGCTGCAGGAGAGATGAAAGAGTCTTTGGAAAAGTTATTTTTGGTTAACCTTGATCTTAATTCTAACCTGCATGCTTTTATGCAAAACTGACAGACCTCGAAAGGTTTTGAATTGACAAAATTGTTTTACACAAAGGGGCACGACAGGTTCGCAAAGAAGCAAACAAAGTAACACTTGTAAGGTTCTTCAACTTCGAGGGTTTTGTAAATTATTGTAAAATGATTTTCTAGCCGTCCGCAATCTATCCTTTGAAGTGAATTTTACTTTTAGGGGAATTCTTTCGGAAGGAATGAAGGCAGAGTAACAACTTCAGGTTTTATCGTCACCTTCAGCAATTTTCCGTGGGATTCTTTTGTAAGTGAGATTCACTTATTTATGGGTTTTCCATCTTCTAAATTTTTAGATTTTCTTTAAATATTAACTGAATTCTTTTATATTCATAACTTTTTAGTCTACAATTGCTTTGTGTTTAGAGAGGAATTTTTTAACAACTCGTCTGAAGTATTCAAATACTTCGACAAAAAGGGAGGCTTCAAAGGACAAAATGGCGAGGCCATTCGGATCATTTCAAGGTGGGATTTCACACCTCAGTGAAGGTCCCTGATTTTCAGGGATTCTGCATCGAAATTGATGGGATTACTTTCCATGGTTCATGTTGAGATGACACCGATTGGCCTCCTGACTGGAAGCAGCATGCCCACGAGGGTGATCCAGCCTACAATTCTGTATTCTCCATGTGGTTTTCGGGAAATGATCAGGTGTCTATCGTAATGATGGTACTCCAATGCATACTCTAAGAATTAAAGGGAAAGATTTTTCTTGAAATTTGGGAAGAAATTATGAGCGAATGTTGGGACTATAAAAGCCTGACTTGCCCTGTGCGCATGGGGTTGAAAGACAGGTCCCAGAGATTGTTTTCGATTTTCTACCTTGGAAAAAGCCTTGGTGGAGCGATTGCCAGGAAAAATCGGAATTATATTCTTCCAGAAATCTGGACCAAACCAAAGGGGATTGGGAAGAAATGCTTATCGTTTGGCTTTTTACCGCTTTTGGTTTTAAGACACATTCACAACCCATTCTGAGCTTGCCGACGGATTCCATATAAAATACTCCTCAAACAATCGCAATCAACCCACGGTGCTGGAACAATTCTGTTTGGACAGGCCCTGGCTTATTGGCCAGAAGCAGTCAGAATGACTTACGTCCATTTTTGAATTCGAGAATTGAAATTTTATCAGAAAAAGTACAGCTGGAAAGTTCCTACATGAAACGGCCACATTTGGGACCTTTAATGGGAGTCCGTCCCACTAATTTTCCGAGTCCTTAGAATTGCCCAACTCGTGGGTATTCCTAGCTCAAAGCCCAAGCTTTCTTGTGCAAGCCAGTGAATGGAAGATTTCCAGAGACTTTTTCAAGCTTTCAGAAAATTACTTCAATAAGTCCTGGAGACTATTGGAAGCATCATTATAGCTTTGGCAAGCCAAGTGAGAAAGCTTTGGGAAGGGTGTTTCCAGCCCAGTGGTGGCAAGCTTTTGATTATCATTTTTGTGATCCACTTTGGTTTGCCTATGGGAGATTTTTTCAGCAGCAGACTGCAGGAGCGCTGTTTTGACCTTACTTTCAAGAGCTTTTTCTCCGAATCCTAATTTTATCATCTCCGGAAGTTTTGAGTCCACCGGTGGGAAATGCTGAAAATGGTTTGATCTCCAAGGGATGTCCGGGACAGTTTAATAAGAATTACTGCAACCCAAAAAAAATGCCCTGCAATGTAAAATTGCCCCAAAGCTCATCAGTCGGATTCAAGACTAATTATTGGCTAAGCCCACGTAAAGCCGTATTTTTGCCCCCCGAATCAAACTAATTTATGGAAAACCAGTAATCTCTTCGGCGCTAAAGGAATTGCACATCCTGCATTAGAGATCTTTAATAGTAATAATGTAGTGGTGTATGGGTTTTGGAGGAAAGATGAGAACTTCACGGGACAGAGATCAACACAGTTACTGTATTGGGGAATACTGAGGATGACGGTTTCCTTAAGTTGATGGTCAGAAGCAGAAGCATTTGTAGCAGTGGATGATTACCTAAGTTAACGTAAATTCTTGGTGAATGCTTCAAGAGCGGCCGTAAGGTTCAGCCTGGAAATGCGATTCACCAGAACAGCCTATATTCAAACGACGCTGTAAATTGTCCATGGAAACTTTATCAATGCTAAGGTTAATGTTGGGACTGCTGCTACATTGGTAGTCATTGTAATCTTACAACTCTGGTGCCATTAATTGATCATCATGCTACCTCTTGGAGATTTTGTTCAGGTGGGGTGCAGGTCTATCATTAATGCGGAGGTGACTATTGAATGAGGGAGCTTTTTATCGGTAGTGGTGTAACCATTAATTTCCCTGGGGGTTACGATCGGAAAAATGCCCGAGTAGGAGCTGGATCTTTGTGGTGATTTCTACAGTGAGTAATGGGGAGACAGTATTTGAAACCCTGCGGCCGCACAGGTGAAATAAAAATTAGGAACTAACGATTTCCGAATGACTCAAATTAAGCGTTGAGCTAGATTTAATCGAAAAAGTAAAGCTGATATCCAAGTATCATACATTTAAATTCTAAAAACACCCTGCCGAAACAGGGCTTAGGTTTATGGAAAACAAAGACTATCAAATTCTACTCTATTATTGCTATGCTAAGATTGAATTCCCGGAAGCAATACGGGAAGAACATCACTTTTTCCTGTGTAGAAAATAACAATGCGAGGCGGATTTATCAAATTTCTGATGAAGGCCTTAATGGAACCAGTCTCAGGACTAATTTGAAAGGATGTGAAAAATACATGGAATATCCATGCCGACCACCGATTTTGCGAAAGACAGAATTCAAATTGAAGGTTTCGATGCCCATGTTCACCAAAATTCATGTGCGGTAAAAAGCCCGGAATTGTGCATTCAGCCTCTTCGTCATTTGGATCCTAATGTGAAAACAGGAAAGCATCTTGAGCCTGAGGAATTCAAGAAGTTGAAAAGATCAGGAAAGATGGTTGTGATTCTGAATGTGCGCTCAATTGAGCATGAACTTGGACATTTCAGAAATGCATCACAACCTCCGATATTGATAATTTCAGAAGACTTTCCGGAGAAAGTAATAGTCCCTGAGTATCTCAAAAATAAAAAAGTAATAACCTATTGTACTGGTGGTATCAATGCCGAAAAGCTTCTGCATTCTATTAGAGCATTTAGGTTTTTTGGAAGAACGTGTATCAATTGCTGGCGGGATTATCAAATACGGTATGGAAGCAGGAGGGGAAGATTTTGAAGGCAGTGCTATGTCTTTTGAATAACCGAATCGCAGTGGGAAAGTAAATACGGTGAATCCAAGTGTGATTTTCCACTTGTTAATGTCTGCGGACGCATTCGGACAGGAAGGTCAATTGCTCCAATTCAACTTGTAATGCCTCACGTGGCGATCTGCGAGAATTGTGGATGGAAATGGAAGGCGCGTGCTCAGAAGTCCTGCAAGGAGAGTCCAGAAAGGGCGGGCTTACGCATGGCTCTGGATATTATCAGAAAACTCCAATGGATACAATCCTTACAATGCGCTTCATCGGTAAAAAAGAAAGTAGAAATTTTTTAATACAGTGCTCGTGCCATAAAATTATCCTGAACAGAAACTAATCCTTAATTCGGACGGGTCTGTTTATCATTTGCATTGAAGCCAGAACATCTGGCTTCAACTGTTTTTTTTTTACGGTAAGGCGACATCCAGATCGAGTGCCTTTAGTTTTTCCCTAGACTTTTGATTCTATTGAATTTTAGGAACCGCCAAGCGAGAGTTTGTGACTCACACTGGCTTTGTAGGCAAAAAGCGAGTTTACTGAGTCATTAGTACTGGAATGGGAACAGAATAAAATAGAAATTCCCCGATGACTGAGTCTGGATGCTTTGGTGACATAATAAGATTTGTCAACGGTCGACAAGAGAAGAAATAAAAAAAAGCCTTCAACTCATCCGTTTTAGGTACT
>Ga0163217_1095494_pt1 | contig 15585 bp, 8 predicted proteins | sample SynspAceP_FD_185933 | JGI IMG/M metagenome (GOLD analysis project Ga0163217, IMG submission 185933) | Saline lake microbial communities from Ace Lake in Antarctica - Synechococcus sp. Ace-P (PacBio error correction) | ecosystem: Environmental > Aquatic > Non-marine Saline and Alkaline > Saline ...
GACCGTTGGACGTTTAGCTGATACGAGCTCTGCTGACCAAAGCCGGTTGTCCCTGACGCCAGCATGCGAAGCTACAACAGGTGCCGGTTTCAGGATGACCACCGAGAAAGCGGCAAGGCGCTGGCGGTGCACGACGAGATCGGCGCACGGTCAGCTACGGATCTCGTAGGATCGCGCGCATTTCGCCCTAGCGGTCGAGTGAATCGAGAAGGTCCTTGCGCTAGAGCCGACCTCGAATGAGGCGTAGCGGGGCCAAAAGCGACAATCTCCCCTGTGTTCGGACACCGCTGGTTCTTCTGATGCTTGATAATGTGGAGTAGTCGCCCGCAGCGCAGATTTCTGCGGGCCGGCGCGCACGCTCGTTGACCATCTGTGCGGGTTTTTCAACTAAGTTTGGCTCCGCGACCAAATAGCCGAAACATTTATTTCCAGGATAGCAAGTCAGCCGGTTCCAGCTCAGGCAGCAGTTCGAACTTCTCTGCCATCTTCGGTAAATGGCGACAAGGTTGCGGTCCAGGCCTGGTCCGTGCCGAGCCTCACTATTGGTATCGCGGATTTCATCGACCGTTTCGGTCCACGGCTAAGCGCGCCTCCGGCGCACCTGCTCGCACCAGCGCGCCCGCAATTCACTGTTAACATGAATCGCAGTGCGGCCCATACATCATTTAATAGGCTCGATTTTAACATCAGGGTCGATCTCGCACTGGTATAGGACATTTTCAATGCGCGCCTGTCGAGCCGCGCGGTGACTATCGGCGGCCGTGCCCAGGCCAATGCACCCCAAGACCGCATCGTCATTCGGAGCAAAGCTACCACTTGGCCAATGGCTTGCGTTGCGAACTGCCACATGCGAAATAAAACTGGGGTTGTCGCAGTTTACCCCACCCTTCTGATAATGCGATATTAATTGGCGTCATATTGATTCAGCTGCCCTGCCCGTTAAATTCGCAACCGGTCCCGTTGTGCCCGCCCGCAAAGATTTCTGCCGATGAATGATCTAAAGAGGTGCTAAATGCGTCGTTAACGACGTAAGTTTAGGTGGGGGTTTACGATTACGGTGAGATACTGTGTTTAACGTGGCGGACGCTAAAGCGACAAAGAGAAGGCCCTAGGGCCTCATATAGTATGGGGCAACCGATGAGGCGGGTTCACACAATGTCGCAGCGCCAGAAGCACGAGTCCGCACGGTTATGCTTGAAATTCGGCCGAAGGTACAGACACTGAGTCGATTGTAAATGGTTCAGGCCAGACCGGACATGTCGCAACCGCTAACCACGGCCATTCTACGCGTGTTACGCGTCCGATCTTTCTGCCAGCCATAAGCCGCTGCGACATCCTGTGAATGTACCTCAAGGTGGTGGATTCCTGCCCGCGGTCCTCGTTATGCCGGCCTGGTGGCATCAACGCATTGCAGGCGAGGAGCCAGGAGCTCCACGGCATGTGCGGGGTAAACCGGCGCATCTTAATTAGACTAAGGCACTCTGCAAGAAAGCGCGTCAGACTAGCGAACAATCGCCATCGGCTCTTGCGCTTCGATTCTGCGCTCTACACGATGGCTGTTGTTTCCTCCGCACAGGTGGCTCAGTTATATCCGTTGGCGGCGCTGCAGCACGACGTAAGGCGACGATATTGAAACATCGGTTTCGTCACGCCCCAAGCGGCGGGCATGTTCCCAAACCTCCAGTGATGCGCACGAACGCCGGTTTATCGCCGCAAGGACAAAAGCCAGTGTCACCTATGGTGGCTCGGTTTCGTAAATCTAAGGCACCAGAGGCGGGCAATGCGTCCTGGGACCCTGCGCATTTGCGCCGGGCACGCAGCGCAGGCTGCATCTAGGCGCGGCGCGCGCCAATTTGGCTCCTGCTCAGGAAAAAGCTGCAGGGCAGGGTAACGGGAAAGGATCCGCCCTTCGGAGCAAGGTGCTATTCCGGGTCCGTCGATGGCCTGGTATATGTTTGATTACCCGTTCGGAGTGATGTACACTAAGCCCCGGGCAATCATGTACGATCAAGGCAAAATGCATATCGCTATCACATTTTCATTTAGCTAAATTCCTTCTTTAGACACGCTTGCGGCCGAGGTCCAAGCGTAGACCCGCAGTAGATAATGCTGGCCCACCCCCGCCCCCCGCGATCTGACGAATGCGACATGGTAGGTCACTGGAGGTCGCTGGTGGAGCTTCGTCGTCTTGGGTTGAGAAAACTGCTCCTTTTTCGCATGGAAAATACTTGAACTCCGTGATAACCCTATAACTATGGTATGTCTGATCGAGGGTCTGATAAGTATCGGAAGGAAGTTCCCTTCAGGGGGCTGCCGAAAAGATCTGTAGAGCGGCTAGCACGCGACCAGCGCTCCAAGCGTAATCCGGCCCCGTTACAAAAGTACCCCCCACGCCAAGAGTAGAAAGAGAAACGGAGTAGAAGAGTCATCAGCACAGCATAAATGGTCCTGGGCGAGATGTGACAAGGGGTGTCGCATCTCGCTATGAAAAACTTTACAGTCTGAACAATATCTTTTAAATGGGCAAATTCAATGGCCTTTCATCTCACAACGGCGGATACGAGAGTCTAGAGATCAGAGTGTTCCCGATGGAGACAGTGCCCAAGGCCACGCGCAGAAAGAAAATATGACATTCGGGAGCACCGCAAACTGAGGTCATGTTATAGAGGTGCTATGACGACACTGTACACGTACACTATCCTTATGATGATCCTTTGCTGGTCGCGACCAGAAAAATCAATGAGTGATCGGGCGGCCGAAGCCTGTATTAATTCTAGGGCAAGCAGCTTATCTGGCCACCAGAGGTATGGTAGTGAATGCGCAGTCAAAAACGACATGGGTGCGCGAGACCTAAGACGCGAGCGCCACAAAAATCGGAAAAAGAAGATGGAAGAAATAGGAAAAATCATGTAAGGCACGCAGGTGGCTTAGAAGGGCGCAGCGGATTATAATAGAAGTAAACGGCATAAAGAATGTTTTGCAGCGGCACTACTTTGTGCTAACTGATCTGGTCACATCACAGGAAAACAGCCGCGAGGCAGAGAAAAACATGCCCTGATGGGCGCGACTTCGAGAACACTGTCCTCGCACAAATGGGAGGATCCGGGACGACTCGGAGCTTTTCGGTCCTGTGCGATTACGATCTCTGCGCCACTGTGCGCCGGTAAAGCAGCAACCTCGACAACGAGCAGTCAAATACAACACCAGTTCAGGACGATCCACAATACCCGATAAAGTACCGATTTCTACGGATCAGAATGTATTTATTTATAGACACCATCACAGGAAGTGATTACGCTACAGAATATAAAGGAAAGGGAGACAATGGATTGTGGAAGCAGATATTAGAGCGAAACGAAGAACGAGCAGAATTTAGACTGCGTATATCGCAAACACTCCACCTTAGGTTCCCAGCCACCATCCACAGAACTGCTAATCGAGATCGATAGAGAACGAGTACGGCGCCCCAATACCAGACAGGATCAAGTCTGTGAGCATACTAAGCTTGTACCGTTCTATTTGGATCGATACTCTCTAGGGAACCATGTAAAATATACTATAGATGTAAAATAGAAGTCCAGGCAATAGCAATCAAGCTGATCGATGATCTGTAGCGACGATGCCTCTTTTGATCTTCTGGGGGAATCGTTCTTAGAAAGAATATCGATATAAACGCTGTATGGAGAAAAGACTCTCGGAGAAACATGACGAGCCAATCCAACCTCAACGAGAATTAGCTACATGGTAAACTATTGCAGTGAGACATTTCGCTCTAGTCAGGGCGCATATCAAGAGAATCTTGCGGAGACAGCAGTTCTAATATAAAACCCCAAAAGGATTGTAAGACTCCGCGAACGAGTACAAGCCTTTATTATACACGCGCCGGCATGATAAGAGTCCGAGCACATTTACCTGGGCGAGCAGGAGGGCGTGCAACAAATCATTATCTGTATATATAATTGCAGCGTAAATGCTACACAGCACTAAGGTTACTAAACAACAGATCGGCTGCGTCTCGTAAAGTGAGACGTTGTAGTCACAAAACGAGATAGACGGAAAGACTGTCTGGTGACTGAATAGCAAGTAGCATAATCTCAATTGACCATACGTCCTCGAACGTCATTCCAATTGAGCACTCACTCAGTCCCTTGGAGTTCAAGAGGCAAGGCGTCATAGTTATGCAACGAATGACTTCTCCCACGGATACACCCCCTGCTTCGACTGATTCAAGATAACAGCGTCACAATGATTGTTCCGGCAAAAAACGATACGAGCGAATACCTCTGTGAAGGATAGTGTTCCACAATTCGATGGATGTCCACTGCCTAGTCTAGAAAGTTAAAACTGCCAGCGAACGAAACTATGATTCTGATTCCTTTTGACGCACGTGCGGAGATGTGAGGACAGGACCACACACACCTTCGAGCTAGCTGAGAAAGCAAAATCCGTGGTATTGTGGCGGAGTATCAACTCGAGATAGGAAACATTGTGAGTATGCTGATAGCCCGGTCAGAACACAATTTCATCTGAACGACGAGAAAAAAAATCAGCGCGTGAGTCAGATCCGGCTCTTCGAGATATGAGTGATTATAAAGCACCTATTAGATGTGAGCATAACACTTGAACGACACATTATCGAGAGTCCGCGCAAATCTGCAGCGTCCTGCCAAACAGTGATCAAATACTCGCTTCTCGAGTTTTTAATATGATGAATCGAAGTATTGATAACCGACTAACATATAAAAGTCGATGCAGAATATATTCAGTAGGAACACAGCCTATCAGCCGCGCCCACATAGGCGTCAATCGGAGGACTTTAGCGTGAGCCCATGAAAGTGGTGACTAGGCGGTGACTGGGAGCGAATATTGAGTCTTTTGGAGCTTTCTCAAACGCCCGTGTAGGCTTGCTCTATAGCATCCACGTAAGCGCAGCATCGATCAATGTCAACCGAGGAGAGAACAGAAAGAGTAATCATATACATGAGATGGAATCTGAGGTCTATAACAAATCGTATAGCCACGAACAGACTGATGATTTATTAATGAGCTTGCGTATCGGTAATATAAGGATGGGAACCTGAGATCCATCATTCGTTCGGACAAACGGGTGCGATGACCGAGAGTGACGGCGTATTTTGGTTCACTATACGACAGATAGACCACTCAAGACTGAAACTCAACTATGAGCACCGATTAGTGGAACGCGTGCAAGCCTATGACTCGACTTCGCAGACTCACACGGCAATAAGGCGTCACATTCCGATGATCCATAGCAGACGATCACTGGAGCCACGCGTGACAATGACCATTGAACAGAGACGACGGATATAACATAGCGACACCACAAGCGACATCGATGAGTATACGTGGATTGAACTCTCGGGAGAATTCAACAGCGATCGAGTGACAGGCTGAGAATAGTCAGCAGCGTGAAAAGAGAGCTGAACAGGACACACGAGAGCATGCGTAACTGCACAAACACACAAACACAAACACCAACCGACACAGAAGCTAGAGTTAAGAGATCAGAACTACGGCAAGAAAGCAGAAACCCGAAAGAGCTCAACTGGCGCAGTGCGGACTTGAATAAGCGATGGAGCGTAAGACGATATACTACTGCTCCATCTACAGTGTATGCCCTTTTAAACTAACTCAAACACTATATCAATGTGTGGCCAGAAAAAACAACACAGCGAACAGCGCCGAACATAACACACACGAACGCCCCGAAGATTATCACAGCAGCAGGAGAAGAGAGTATCAGCGAGAGAACACCATCAAGCAATCTCCATGCGGTGCTTTGGCTGATCAGAGAATTAGATCATAGTGACATATAGATCAGAAGCGGCATGACGACACTCATGAAAGAATAATAATAACACGCCGAGAATTCCAAGACACATAAGCATGGCTCGCAAAAAGGGCTAGCAGAAAGCCACGTCAAATCAAACAATAGACATTAAAAATGGTCTTTAGTCACTACCAAATGAGCCACTACATACAAAGATAGTGTCAGCTGGGACCACACAACAGGTCATCCTGGATTGACGAGCCATGTTTATTAATACCGCAGGCATGCAGGGTTGTTGGACACCAGGTCCAAATTTGGACTGGCTGCGCATTCGTGGCCGCGCGCTTGATAGCATTACTGGGCAATCAAAGAAGATCAACTTGGGGACTGAAAGCGGGTACGGACGTATTCGGCAGGAACGCGGTGCGGGATCGAGCACTGACAAGCGGGCTGAACGCGGAAACAGGTGCTAATGAAGGATATCCCATTGCCTGAATAGGGTAGTAAGCCAGCAATGTCCACACACGTGGGCGTCGGATGTCTAACGCTGAACACCATGAGAGAGCGCATAGAGAGTGTGTCGAAAGAAGACTTTGAGCTCGACCCTAGAAGAATGGATCGGACTTCGACCGAAATTCTTCAAGCAGGAGCGCGATATCTTAAAAGAGAGTGGAGCCCACGCCTGTGCGGTCGGTAGAAGAGAGCCTTGCATGCTATGAGAGAGCATGCCGGCCGTTCGCTTCATTGGTCGGTGCTCGGATGTTGTCGAGACCCGTAAAAAACACGTGGTCCATGGGTTGATGCGAACTATGAAGAGTGGGACGCCGTTTGCGCGGTGATGCCCGGTTAGGAAAGGATGACGGATTTGCAGATCGCCACGCCCTTGCTGTTGCCGACAGAAGGATAGATGATCGGCAAAGGCAAAAGAACCGGACGAGCCCCCGCAATTGAACCGTAAATGGCGGCGCTGCACGCTGTTGGATATAACGCTCGCGCGAACATAAGGCAGCGGTGAACCCGACGTAACAGATTCACCGGTGGCGTGCCTGAGTTCCACGCATAGACTGATATCTCGCTGACTGGTTCAAATCGCAGGTGTGACCAGCAGTCGCGCGAGGAATCCACGGGCACGTGTATACTAGGATTATCTCCAGCCTACGAGATACTGCGAACGCGCGGCTTCGAGGTATCTGGTCAAGCGCGCCGCTAACCGGACCCAAAGAACGTACCCGCGAAAAACGACCGTCAGTGACCCCAGTTGCTGCGGCAGCTGCATTCAATATGGCTTCCTGCTGACCAGCTTTCGACCATACAAGTGAGATTGCAAACGCCCGGCCTATTGTGGCGGCAACGGGGAAACGCGGTCGAGTATGTCGCGTGCTCATATCCATTGACGCGCAGGTATCGCATAGCGAATGAGACCCAAGGGCAACATGCAAAAGAGCCTGATGGAGAGAACTGCAGCTGCATCAGCTTGTAAATCTATAATCATGGCGTGACAGATGAAGATCAATCCTAGGCGATTGGTGTCGGTATCTATATATTGGATGTTTTTAGCGCTCAGCAGCTCAATCGTGCATTTGCGTGCCAATGGTTGCGCCAGATCAAACGAGTACGATCAAAAGCGCGCATAATGGAAAAATCAAGATCGCACACATAAGGACACATACTCTGCCGCGATCCATCGAACAGAGACCGTCCAATCACAATATACACACAAATGAACGACATAGTAGAATCAGCACACAACAATATCGAGGCGGACGCTGGAACGCACATCGGAGACTTAGACGTTCATCACGAAACATAACCCAAAAGTAGACGCAGCGCCAAGCGACACAAACCACAACAAGAGGTCGACACCATAATCGATGACGAGTATATAGAATCGAAGAGACAGGAAAAGTCAAGAAAACAAAGTAAGGTCAGAGAGTTAGATTCGACGATAACACATCATAGATCTAAACCAAAATAACATGAGAGATTGGGACACAGTCCATATGCGCCAATCAGCTAGTAGCGAATGGCGAATAGATAGCTATAGAAAAAAACGTCGGCAACCACGGCGAACAAAGGATCATCTCGGAGAAAAAAATAATATAATCAATACCCAGAAAACGCGGACGATCATAAGCCAAGCAAGTAGAGGCCTATAGACTAAGAAACCAGAGCCGACAAAAAGGACGAGCGACACGAAAGATTATAACCGGCCACATAGAAAAGAGCAGGAAACAAAGCAGAAAGCAAACACAGACAAAACGGCAGACGCAAGATCGCAGCTCATATTCTACAAACACCCTGGAAGCATTAGCATGAACTAATCAGGAGCCCGGCGCGTCTCACTTACAGGCAGAACCGATAACTATAGCCAATTCGCGTGCCGGGCACAGTCTCAAACGTCCGGCCGAAGTCATTCGTGGTATGATTTGCCACCGCCACAAAAAAAAAAAAAAGTTGCCAATGGAAGGCGACATGGCTTGTTTCTTAGGAAGACGCATCTTCGCGGGCCAAGAGCAGGAAAGGTTTAGTATGTCGAGGAACCCGAGCGCAACTGCTCCAGTGCAGTCGCCTATGTCACGTTGTGGGCGCTGCTGAGCGGCTTGCGGCTATTCCGCAGCCGCCCGCAGTGCGCAAGAACACGATCGATCTGGCACTTTGGCGGCAGAATCAAGAAGCCAAGTTCCCTGCCTCAGCAACTCGGTAAGCGGATCACTGAATGGAGGTGCCAGCCCCCCTTTTTCGGCCAACAAGAAAAAAACGTTACCTCACATTCATAAACCAGAGAGGGAAAAAAGGACAAAGACAGATCATAAAGTTCAACATGCGCCGAACTACTGGAGCGAAACTTTCACCGCAGACGAGACAAATCGAAATAGGGTGGGCGATGTTAGCTACGTCTGGACGCGCGAGGCTGGTTTGTACGGCCGTGACAAGGATCTACATTCTCGTGTTCCATCCCGGCAGGAGACAAACGTCCTGCAGAAGGCACTCACCGACGCGGCTGCTCAAACAGGAATAAACGAAGAGTTGATATATCAGGTTGAATTCGCCCAATATACTCACGAAATATCAGAAGATTCTGCGCCAACACAGGTCAAGGATACGCTGAGCGGAAAAGGGTCACCCTGTAGAAATGCTGTCTCGCAGACTTTCTCAAAAACCATTCAAAAGCAAGCTGTATCTGGCGAAATCCTAGGAAGACACGAACGGACAGGCCGAGATGGCAAATCTCGAAACAGCAACGGAATCTAACAATCCGCGCCGCCGTCACTCAGCAACTGGGATGGGAAACCCTGTCGGCCTTCGGGAAATGGCGTAAGCGAGCCCTTGGCGCCTGCACGAAAGCGGCGACAGTCTAATAGACTAGAGTCTGCATTGTAAAGACCGTTCCGCAGGCCGATGACGGCAGGCAGAGTCGCGGAAGCGTCAGGGCCACGAAAGACGGTTATCTTACCCGGGACAAGATCCTCCGACTCTGCTACGAGCTTGTATAAAGCGAGAGGACGATAAAATGAGTATTTGTTTCATCACAACTTGGCGAATGGAGGAATCGAGACGAGACTTTGGCAACATTGACAGAAGCTCAATTGATCGAAAAACTTTCCGGGCTCTCTGGCTTTGGCGCGCAAAACATTCAATGCCGTAGGGAAAATGCTCTGAATTAGACCGTTTGCCATCGCGTTACGGTTACCCAAGCCGCGAGCTCGCCAATGCCGAGCGTCGCGCATATTAGCCCTACTATCTGATATGAGGAATTGGCGGCGGTAGCTGATGGGATGCTATCGGACGGGACGGAAGATGTTGAGCCGCCTCTGTAAGCCACTAGAAAGCTATATAACTTCATTAGCGATGCTGACCCTGACAAGAGGGAGAGTAGCCTGATGCTAAAGGAACGGCCACCGGAACCAAAAATGACGAAGGCAAATTTCCATCCGAGCGACCCTCATTAAATCAGCGCTTGCGGTCCCGTCTCGGCAGCAATATCGGTCCTTCTGCCTTGCGCTCCCTCACGGGTTCTGGTTAGCTAAGCGCTTGCCGACAACCGTTTTTAGGGCTCCTCGTGGCACTTCGGCCTGCCACTTCCTCGCGCTTGGCAATCTCTCAAGCCTGCCTGCGCTCGCTAGGAGCTTCTTTTTCCGTGACCAGCAAACTTGGTCGCCTTGACCTGTGCGACAGCACTGCGGCGCGAGCAGAGCCGAACGGCTTCCGTCTCTTTGAGCCATGTACTTCGCCAGATCGAACGGCGAATACGGACCATTAATGGCTCGCACGAGCAAATTTGAAAACGTTCAAGTAATTTGTTTGGCTCGGAACGTTCTGAACGTCCGTCACCCAGAAGAGCGATCTAGAGCGGGTTCTCTTTCATATATTTTTAGGCTCGTTTGTGTGGTACAGTAAAGAAAACGGAATGTAGGCTTCAATCAATACAAGTATGGCATCTGAGGTGTTATCGAGGGGGGGGGGGGGGGGGGGGGGGGGGGGGGGGGGGGGGGGGGGGGGGGGGGGGGGGGAAACACACAACCAACACCAATGGCCTAGCTGGATTCTCTCCAAAGAGCACACGGGAAATATCATGCAATGCAATTGAAAAGGGCGCAACTTGTGACGCCTGAACGTCATACTGGAAACAGTGAAAGTCATGCTAGAAAAACGGCTGCGAATAGATCAGGGGCCACCGCAATGGAAATCCGAAAGCGGCGCGTCGTCTCCGACCCGCGCGCCATTATCTGTCAGAATTACCGTAAGGGGAAAGCCTAAGCCAAGGCTAGATGACGCGCTTCAGACGTGCGGCGGCCTGCGCTCAATATCGAATGTAACTTTCTGTCATGCACTACAACGAAGTGACCCGCGCGCTGCGACCGCTGGATTGCACAGAGGAACCTCATGCTACCCCAACCCCTCAGGGCGATAAACAAAACGCTTAGAATTGACATAACGGTGCCATTAGCCATCGTAATTCTCTTAAAAAACACTGCCCGCGAAATGCGGCATTTCGGCTAGTCAGCTGCAGGACGATCACTGAGCGTAAGGCCCCAAGAAAAATGATAAGAGATACGTAACAGTATTAGAGTATACCCTCCTTTATCCAGGACATGACAAGTCTATTGCGCAAGTCCGAACAAGGAATACGATGCTGAGCCCCAGTTGCTGCTCGGGTCCGCGCCAGCGAACAGAACCCGTTTTTTTCGGCGTCACAGCCACGGAGAACGCGCGTTCGACGGCATTGCTGTCCATCTGATGCGGCCGTCAGTCAGCAACAGGCGCAGACCACCCCAGATTTTATAGACTTGAGGCGCCTCGACCAGACTCCATGCAGAGTGCGTGAACCAAAAGCGTATCCGCCCGATGTGCGACCGAACGTACGGCGCATAGCTGGCCTGGGCCAGTCACTCAGCGCGTACACGGCCTCCCGTAACGCAACGATGTCAATACCCGCAGCATTTCAAGAGCCCAAATGCAAGCCAAAGCTAACTTTGCTGGCCGCTCACCACAAGTTGGTGAATAGCGATGCAAAAAACCGAGATGACCAAACTCTCTCGTAGTTCAAGCCGCCTTGGACCCTAGTTTTCCATGACGACGGACGCCGCTAAGAAGGCAAATAAGCAGTTTTATATACCGCCAGGGCAGAGCATCGTCTGGCGGCCGACCCAGTTTATCAATGTGTTAATTATCTAAATAAATATTTCTCGGGCTCCAACCACGTAGCCAGGCTTAGTACACTGAATCTTGACGCAAAATATGGTTGGATAGGGTGCGATTAGTAAAGTGCTAAGTCGTCACAGCCACACCTCAAATGATTTGGAGGGTGAAAATGAAGCAATTTGCAACATGCCGCAGTCCTGCTTGCTCCAATACTCTGAAACCATCGAGCAAATCGAGTAATTCACCGAACTCTTCTAGGCTTGGTAAAAACATGAGCAAGCTCGTGGAAATGTCATGTTCGCCTGCCCCAAGCGGCGCGTAATCAAGTCAGTAGAAACTGGCGCAGTGTGAATCGTGGTCGCATCCCCCATACGCATAAACACTTGTCTAAGGGCGATGACGCGAAGAGGAAAAGGGGCATAAATTTAATCCTACGACCATTGGTCAGCCCACGACGGTGTTTTTAACCACGTCGGATGAGCTATTGAAGCGTCTTTAGGATCGAAGACTAGTGATACGCACGTCCTCTCTTGTTACAACAGAAGCATAATCTGCCCAATTCCATGTGGCGAAAAGCCAAAAAAAAAGTCGACGCGTGCAGTCACAACCATCAATGTGTCATTTTGCCCTTCGCCACTGGCAGTCGCCTAATAGCGCCTAAACGATCCCCGAATGCTACCCGCAGCCCGCATTACTAACATTCGTGCAAACGCTGCATTCACCCACCCAACTGAGTGCGCATCGCTTGATAAAAAGGACGACCGCTGAGCATACGTTGCCAAGTTGAGCGACCGTCACTGACAAGCACGGTAAATGAATACGCGGTCAAATTCATGCCTCAAGAGGCAGGGCGGCCCTGCAGATTCACACCGCGAAAACCCAAAAAGAACGTTGATAAGCGCGAGTATAAAAAGTGAGCGCCGTGTTCTCGAAAAAAGTAGAGATCATCGCGATGGTTCTTCGTCCCTAAAAGCTTTTGCCACTGTCCATATCAGTAAATACAAGCTTTTCCAGAATCCGTTCCGGCCGCCGCGACGACTTTCGTCAACGACAAACCCATAGGCTTGACAGGAAGCTCCAGATCTAACGCGACGCAGTCCCGCCGTAGGCACCGGTAATGTCGGAATTAGGCGTCAAAACCAAACACACCCGATCGTTCATGCGCAAGCCAGACATAGGGTGTCGTGCTTTCCTAAATCAACGGGCGCAGACGGGCCATCGTTAGCGGCCCTCTTAGCCTATCCCGAACCTTCCACACAACGCCAACTTTGCCGCCCAAAAGCGGCCCTCGGCTCCAACTATGTTGAATCGGCAACATCCGACAAGAGGCCCCCGCCGGACAGATCAAGACGGCCCTGTTACGTGGTCGCAAAACTGACAGCGTGCTAAGATTTATCCCGCTACGTCAGCGCTATGGAGTCCAAATCGGGTCCATTTGCTCAAAGAGAGGGTTTGTTCTCATCGTAGGCCACCGAGGCGGACGATGAGAAGAACAACGAAAAAGCCCCAGCGAGAAGATGTCATGGATACAACGCGGCGCGCCGCTGCCGCAGTCGATACCAGTAACCCGTGATGAATAGGTCGCAAGCATTAATTCATCAGTCAGAGAAGATCCGATCGTGCGATGGCCTGCGTGGCCGACCGAAGTGCGTCAGGTGACGAGATCGGGCGGGAAACCATCGCTACTACGCTAAGCGGTCAAAAACGCTGGTTTTCTCGGGTGTGTCTCGACCAAGTAAAAAAGTTAGGACAGAACTTCGGATATCGGAGTTAATGGCCACCGGCTCACTGCGATTGCCGCTGAGCAGAACTTCCGCGCGTAGTCCTGACTCTCGTGCAGTTCTGACCTGGTGCGCATGTTGGGCAAGGAGATATTGCCGTCATCCTCGGGCGCGCCCAACCAGCCAGAGCTGTGACAAAGCGCGACGGAGAAATGGCATTTTGGTCCGAGAACAGCCCAGTCAGACTTAGAGTTACGTTTTTCCGGCTATCACCACATGTGGTGCTTTTTCCGGACCTTATCGAAAAGCTCACAGAGTGACTAGAACGCCACACGCGACCTTCAGCATAGGATTGCGATGCAGCAGTGGCGGCCCACGTCGCAACCCCAAAATTGGGGAACCGGATGAAACACTGCACCGCGGAGGACGCTGCCCTCACAAGGTTTGTACGACAACTGGTAGAATTTTGCGGACACCTCGCCCACTGTGTCGTTCGTAGCGAAACGGCAACATGCTGGGTCCAAAGAATATGGAGAGTAGAATGGGCAGACAACATTGCAGAGAGAACAGCCTATTCGTCGATCGAGAGATCAGACCGTTCTGCCTTCGACACAGTGGCCAATAGCGCATGGACGGCGACGTGCGCACTTGCCTGGGGTGCGCGCACAATCGCGAAACTGATAAGTGGGCTTCTCGCCGGCCCGCGCCCATCGAGAAACGAGATGCTCTCGTCGCGTCATTACGGACTGGATCCGGTGACCCTGAAGACCCGGCTCTTTATGAAGACGGGCAACAAAGGTCCGGAATGGGAGCCGATCACCGGATGGCGAGCGCTGGGCGGTGGAGCAAGGCTCGCCAGCCCTGTTACGCGTTCTCGCCCCGCGAGGCTCCGCGAAGATACTATAGCCAGATAGGCGACAATCGGATCACGCTTCGCAAGCTGACATGTGCGCTAGACGCCCGACGATAACGCGACACCGAAGACGATGACCTAGGCATTCCGAGCGATCTAACGCCATGCGTTCAAAGGCACAACTCTCGGCCGAAAGCCGCCTCGTCGTCTTTTCAGGCGCTGCCTACAGCCTGTCGATGCAGTATATCGTGCATCGCGTAGTACTACCGTGGGCGATCGCGCGTCGTGCGGCCAGAGTGCTAACGCTATCGCCGAGCTCGACAAACGGCCCGCTGGGCAACGACGAGTCATGAACTGACTCGTTGCGGGCAACGGGGCTAATCCCGTGATCTCTGCACAGCCGCCCGATGCGTTCGGTCGGCAGCTGAAACGCAATTGAGATAGTACAAGGTGATCAACGAATGTTCATACGCTTGGCGGACTTCTATCCGAGGCTTCTGCTATGACCGAAATCTCTTCACGCCCAAGCGCTCCTCGGAACCGTGCGCGCCTTCTGCGTGCGCCGCGCTGCCCCTGCGGCGCCCGCACCAGCCACGGCGCAGGTTGAACCATTTGAACGCGCCGTGGCCCAACAGGAAATTCTCGCGCCTTGCATGACCGGTAGGCGAGTCGCCTCGCGGCCGCCGCGCGAGGTACCCGGCGATCTCGACCCCAGCTTCATCCGAGCTTCCGAGAGACGCGGCTTCAATGAACCGCGAACCTGTGATGCCAACCTGTCCGACGACGGCCGCCGGCCCGTCCTAATCCCAATCCGCTAACGTTGATGTCGCAAACGAAGATCGACGACGGTGTGGATGGCAACCGATCACCGTCACACTCCTGTCCCGCCTGCTAATCGGAATGGTTTTCGACGCGGGTTAGCCGGACGCACGCGACCGTGCGGCGTCTCGGCGCTACGCATTCGACATGACATCGTACGAAGACAAAAAACAAAGAAAAAAAGAAACCAAAAAAAGAAAAAAGCTGGTGCAGCAGGCACTCGAGGACGAAGGGTATCGCAGTGAGATGACAGGACGCACTTGAGATTTCAGCTTCAGCCGTGGCTGGAAACTGGCGGCGCGTTCCGCGCCGCGCAAACCAAAACGGCTTGTGCCGACGAGCGGCTGGCGAAGGCCAGGCACGAACCCTTATGCACACGATACACTCCCGGCCGTTCCTCTATTCCGGGCGAGTACCCGCCGCACGCATCCACCCTACTGTATACGTTGTCCGGGTCGGTAACCAGGATGGCCGCACGCGCCGTCCGTGAACGCAAACAAAGAGGGGGGAGCTGAACTTGATTGGGCGAGGGCAGGCCTCCGCGCTCGATACCGGAAACATTGGTCAGGGGCGCGATGGGTATGTCCGTGTCCGGAATGCCCAGGGCCGGATGTGGCGGCAAAATGACATCCTTCGCTCTCGCGTCTTCAACGCCTGCCCACCCCGAGGGTCGTTGGAAATGCTCAGGGACTAAACGGCCTTTGCTGCCTTTCCGAGGGTACCGGATGCGCGCCCAGCAAGCCCGAAATGCGGACATT
>Ga0163217_1006345_pt1 | contig 15584 bp, 3 predicted proteins | sample SynspAceP_FD_185933 | JGI IMG/M metagenome (GOLD analysis project Ga0163217, IMG submission 185933) | Saline lake microbial communities from Ace Lake in Antarctica - Synechococcus sp. Ace-P (PacBio error correction) | ecosystem: Environmental > Aquatic > Non-marine Saline and Alkaline > Saline ...
TTTCTGAGAATTTTATCCTCCGCGGGGTGCTATAACCCAATAGATACCCAAGACACTAACATGCGTTACCAATGTAAAAATAAAAAGGCCACCACAGAGAGCAGACTTGCCTCATCTTCTTTAAATTCCGTACGCCGCTTCTACCCATTTTTCATTGGAAATTTAAATTTCCCCTTCTTTCGAAAACTTTTTAAAAGTATGCGCCGTTTTATGGCGCTGTTCCATATAAGCTAAATCAACTGCAATTTATCCCGACGCCTTCCTACGTATGGAAAATGGAAACACTTTATTAGCCGTGCTCAGTCATCGTCAAGGGCAAATGCTCGAGCCAACATTAATAGAGCAAAGGTCGAAACTCAGCGCGGAGGAGCACCTCACAACAAGCCGACCACTGATTGACAATCCAAATGCAAGATCGACAATATATTATTCTTTCCGTATTTACTACTTATTCATCTCGTCGATTGTCTGCCGGAGTGTGCTCTTTACATAGACCCATCAGAAAACAAACCAAACACAATGGGCGACTTGAAATCCGTGAAAAGGGTTCATACGAAATAGTCTAGTGGACCTGAACAGGATTTATGCAGTTGCGGATATGGAAGATTCCGCTTTCACAGATGCAAAATGAACCCTAGGCCAAGCTCCAAGAGAGTAAGGAAATAGCCCGTGCCGCCCATCGAGAGGCCCGCCCCTGTAAATGAGTGTCAAAGAATACAATAAATTCTGGAAACCACAAATGGGTTCTTGCACTCGAGCTCAGACTTCATAAATCATAATATTTACATCCCTACATAAGCTTTCACACAAGTTAAAAGCACTTAGTGTATCTATCCGGCTTTTAGCACGAAATACAAAGCAGAGAATATGAAAGGATGGTTATACGTACAAAATAGAATGGCGCGATAACTTTTCTCCATGAAAACTTTCCTACAAATTAGCAAAAGTTCAATGAGGAGCACAAATAACACAACAGAGAGAGGCACAAGAACTAATGATTAATACGCGGTCTACGGATTCGAAGAAAAGCCCATTCAAATGACAATACGCGTATGCTCATCATGTATAAGCTGATTAAACGAACGCAAAAAGCAAAAGACCATATAAAGGCACAGAAACAATTACACCAATAGGCATGCATAACAACCATAAGTTTGCTTGTTGACCAAGACGACACAAAAAGAAAGACTGAAAAAGGCTCTAACACGGTGGAAAGCTCTCTGCCATTCATTTGACTTTTAAAGAGCAAAGCACACGACCAGACAGAACACCCAGCCCACTCACAATATTAGAACTTACTGGAGCCAGAAAGAATTATCAGCGCTGTTGCGAAAAGAAGACGATTAATAACAAATATCACCACAATGCTGCATACCTGGATTGGGTCGAATTTCTGCTAATTCAAGCAACTACAACCACAATTGGCCGGTTTTTTTGTACTTATCCAATAGACTGTGTTATCATAAAAATTCGTTAATGACTTTTTATTTTAAATGTTAACCTTAACTAATGATTTTATGCTAACAGGGACGTCCTTATGAAAGTGTGGGCAGATGCAAAGATTATCTGCACTATTAATGGGGTTATAAGCCCCGAAGTAGGCTAGGCATGATTCATCGGTAATCGATGGAGCGCTCAAGCTAAATATACAACGCCGACACACAACAAATAGGATAATTTCTATACACACTATGAACAGGCATGGATCTTAGCGAAATAGTAGTCTCTGTTCCGTCGATCATTAAAACTACTAAACTAACCTGTTTAAATCACCAACCTAGATGCTACCATAGAGACATGTTATAACTCCAGGGGCACAAAACTTCTTGGTCATAATTGTATCACTCTGAGCACAAGATGTACCCACACCTCGCTGGCACTATTCGATATTACATACAAAACAAATGTTTCCGTCGTAATCCTATAGAACACGTTAGTTGTTGTTTCATAAAATTGATATATATAAGGTTAACGCACATCTCTTCCCGTAATTCCAAAATTTACTACATCGAACAAATAAATACAAAAAGAAAAAGCGTGATAGATACATTATCGCAAAGAAAGACGGAACTAAATCACAGCAAAACAGGGCCACGAACACAGCTCTGTCTGTCACAACGGATATACCAATGTAGTTCACCAAATTGAGCACACTAACTTCCAGCGCGACCGTCTCAGAATAGTCTGCGGACCCGACCAGGTCTCACAGATCAATTATTAACGAAGCGACAATCGTTACTATTTATTGGACCTCAGAATTGCATGAGAGCGTCACTAACTTATCATTTGAAACCCTTATAAAAAAAGGACATATGCACAATCGGAAACCGAAAATTGATAAAGAGCAAAAATTAGAAGACGCACTAGACGGCCTTGCGTTAACGAGCCCATTAAAAGATCTCGACGACAATGGTGAACACCACCCATCGATTGTATAGAACAAGTGTGGTCACATGCAGAGTCCTCAATCACAAAAATGGGCATTATAAAACGATAAAGCGATCAACACTTAAGCAGAAAAAAGGAACGGTCCGGAATTTTAAAGCGCCGCGTGAGAAACGACGCACCGCACAACATAAGAAGCCGACCTGACATTCTTTTTGTCTTCGAGAAAGACAAGCAGTAACCAATATCCGAAGTTATATATTTTTTCTTTGTACAAGTGCTAAAAACAGCACGTCCACAAACGAGCGCAATACAGTTCAAAAAGGTCGACCGGGTTCTAGTATGACTTTTTATACTTCAAGAGCGCGAGACATACCGAAGCAACAGTAAATTCCGGGACCATGACCTAGAATACGCGCACCGTCTCTATGAGTCTTTTTCGGGCGCAAGCGTAGGTTCTTCAAATAGGTTTAAACACGACAGGACCCATACACTTCTGTCTTTTTAGATACACTGCTCAATCGGTGCATTGCTGTCTGTTATAGTCTAAATGAGTACCATCGCAAACATCTTGGAACAGGTTTAAGGCATTCCATTGCTCCGAGCAAGAAATGACTCGAGCTTGAAGTTGATTCGGGACATAAAAATATCCTTTTGCCTTAAAAAGTTTATTGACAAAAGAGAGAAATCAAACGCTTTACATGGCGATGGAGACAAATGGATGAATTTCATCTATTTCGAGAAATATGAAACAACAAATGCAATATGTGGGTTGCATAATTCGGACTCAACCTTTTTCAATAACGGAAGAGCCCTGACAAGAGAATATTCGCGGAGGATACCAAGGTAAGCAATACTGCTCACCCACCACTGTGCTGCTTGCGTCTAACGCCAGGAAAATGCAAACGGATCTATGCGCACATGTTTTCCTGCTGACCTACTTCCTATCACAATTCAACGCAAGGCGGATCGTATCAATGGTATGATACAATAACGTACCGTCCTGAGGATAGATCCGGCAATGTAAAAACTGTACACGACGGCGCCCGACCAGAGAGACTTGTAAAGAAAAGATCCCTAGTAAAGTGTGAAGACGGCATCTCAGTTCGGCAGCACAGAAGGAATTTCTTTTTCGACACAGATAATTTGCCGTTACACTCGCATGTTCATCTGACATGTTGTGTGTCTGCTGAGTGTTCCTCAAGTGTAAACTCAGAGTTGATATAACAACCCAACTGGGAAACTAACCAAAGGCGTCGCTATGTATCACATAGACTTGTACGCTGCTCAATGTTAAGTCAAACCTATCGAATGAACGTATTATAAACACAAAAGAACCATTTAGTATCAACCTTTTTAACAAGATGCCTAAACAAACCTCTGAGAGAGAAGTGGTTTGCGAATTATCTTTTCTTCTAGAACTCTATCTCATTTCATCTCCACACTTACATGGCTAGCACCATTCCTAAGGTTGGGACCGAGGAAGCCGCTAGAGATTGGAGCCCGAGAAGTTTCATGGACATGTCCATTTGGAGTGCAGTGAATCTGCAGGCCAAGCAGGACAGGAAGCCCGACAGCCGCAATGCAAGCGCAGCCGGGAGAATCCTATTCCTCTAAATTTTTCCTTATTTCAAGTTCCCTGAGATTAATATGTCCACATGGCCGGCCGCATTGCTGATTTGTGCCCCCAGTCAACTATCTTCGAGAGAGGCACCAAAAAACCCTCAACGTCAAGTAGCAAACGGACGTACATGTAAAAGATACCGTAACAATTGTGGGATTAGACAATTTACCGGATTCGCAACTGTCGGAGGCTCGAACAAATCATGCACTGTCTCCAATCCTGAATTGCCGTTGTAAACAGCGCTAGCCAATGCACCATCTACCTAGCTGCCCTCAGCAAAGAAAGACGCCGCCCGACAAGCGAGTCAACCGCTAATTGAAACTTACTCCCCCGCCTTCAGGATAAAAGTATAAATAAAAAGACTTAAAGAAGAGACATAAACGTTAATTCCACTGCACGGACAGCGTAAAACTCAAACCAGGAGCATTGCTTTCACAACGGCGGCACGAGTTCGGTTTAAGACTAGAGATTCAATACGTTCCTCAATATACGATAGCCACGTCGCTTTTGGATCACCTTAGATCTTGCGTGGCTTCTTATGGTGCTGACAAAATTTGGTATGGAAGAAAAGAACCAATATAGACAGCAGGCCAAAAGATTCCCATAAGACCATACATGCGAACGCGCCGTCAAAAGACATACTATTTGTCAGTACTTAAATTAAACTCAAGCCGCGACTACTATCAACCCGAGGTCGGGTATATAATTGGCTATCTCTAAACAAAAAATTCACATCCACAGCATTAAGACGTCTAGACGAGCAGCCATCATGACTGCGGGCATCCTAATCATCAGTCCTCAGGGCAAGGTGTTTGGTTTGTTAACCGTGTCCCACTTAATAAAAGAAGGTGCTTCTCACACCGCCTCTAGCATTAAGTCCCCCTTGGCTTGGAAGAGTGTTAGTATTAGCCTGGCGAATAACGAAGAGTTACTTGACCACCATTTCCGTACTAGGACGAACTCTTATGCGAGCATGAAATTTTTGGGTGACCCAAGGTAATCGGACTATCTGAAGCGAGAGCAACATGGTCCTGAGTGACTACAAATCGGCCCCAGGACGGAAACACTGTAAACTCTTTTAAATTCTTTTAATCATTTCCGGCGCCTGGCCTCTTCATAACTATGAAGCGCAAAATTGCACTTTACCGCCCGTCGAATCCTTTTGGGGCCATGAAATTCAGGCACAACTCAACACTGCTTTTACACAATCTTACCTGCTGATGCAATTGCAATTCTGATTAACGGTGTCAAGAGAATACAGGAGGGTATGTATTCGTAGAGTCGTGCTGCCAAGCTGAGTGATGCGGCGGCAGCCTGTATGAGGGCAAAAACACAGGCACTCTAGAATCCACTTAGCTCGTGGTGTTTGGGCTTTTCACTTAACCTGAGCATCCGACTTCTGGAGCGCTAAATCATGCGGCTAACTGCTAGGTCGGACAGTATGAAACAATCAACTGGGACCTCCATTTTTGATACCCTCCTTTATCCTAATCCCCAAAGACTCTTACAATTTCCGTCAAATTGGGCCTTTTGCTGCATTATAGACAGCTTCCACTCGAAGTACACGACCCTCACATGGGATGTGAGGCAATAAAACAAAACAGGCGCTGACCCGAACAATAAAGATCCTCACCTGTTCGAGTGCAGATTTGTGGTATGTCTCGTTATTCTTACAACGCGCCGAGACATGCAGATCGTGACCGGATCGACATCAAACGATAAAAACCACCTTGTGCTATATATGGATACATTCACACTACTTTCGATTCCCCCTCAGAGTCATCCGTCTAGTCTTCCAAGAGCACAGTCACACGTGGTTTAAGGTACAAAGCATGAAAGAGACCTCTAGGTTTATATAATGCTTTTGGATCGATCTGGTCATGGCCTTGCGGTCTAGCGAATAAATTTCGCGCAACATTACGCGTTGACCCAATAGTTTTTTTCGAGAGGAGCTTCACACGAAGGAGCTTTCTATGGACGTAGGCCACATCTGTGCCTGCCATTTAAAAGAACTGGAATCAGGACATCAGAGGAGCTTAAACCCAAGGATGTGCTTTGGCGTCCGTGCCACCTCTTATAAAAGCAGAATCCGTAGGGCGCACTTCATTTATATCAGGATGCTAGACCCTTCGCCCCAGAGTCCAATTGTTTTGTGCCTACACTCTTACTGTTTACTGGAGTAACCCTAATGAAAAAAAAAAACATAAAGTGGGCACATAAAACAAATCTTCTACAAACGGAATCAATGGAAAGTGCCATCTTGGAATATTATCACAGAAAAAAACTCAATGAATTGGCATGTGGGCGCCGGAATATATATCGTTCAAGGAAACGAATTTTTTCAGCATCTCCAAATGCTAGGAGTCTCGCAACTTAACAACTGCGGTTTGCGCGATGTTTAAAATGGCTTCCACCCACCTTCCCGAGTGGAAACCATGGGCTAATACCCTGGGAGCCTATAACCTTTCGGAGGACGGGGCCAATCTTGGATCGTAAATGGTTAACGAAGTCGGGGTGCCGATTTGTTCGCCTTAAGGGGAGCCAAAAATTGCGCACTAATCAAACCATACCCACCACTTTACTCTTTTTCACAGGGCATCTTTGCTTTAGAGCACTTACAACCTAGACCTTATGATCCAAAGTAAAACTACATGGAACAACATACTCCGTGGATCCACACCTTTACTACGCAATGGACACCAAACTCTCATTCCCGCCCCCTGTTTCGTAAGCTTTTTGAAAAATCTTATTTCCCCGTTAACCGCTTAAGTGACATGAAGACAATTGCGACATGGAGCGTGGAATGGTTAGGCCTACTAACAACATCGTACCTGTGCACCTAAATCTGATGAGAGGCGCGTCTTTTTACACGCGAAAGTTTCTACGCAGATAGTGAAAAAATTCAAAGAAGCAAACCAACTGTTTGGTGGTGCGTCCTACGACTTGCGGATGTTAGTTCTTATCGGGGCGAGACAAGTTTGGGAAGCTCGAGGATCACTCGGCAATATCGCCATATCTCATTGGCCCTTGGTAATTAAAATCATACAAACGAGTCTTCAAAGTTTTCCATGTTATCGACAAAGGGCCGAAGAGCAAACCAGGCGTATTTTCACTCCACAATTGAAGAGCGCTGCACACCGGCCGAGAAGTTAAGGAAAGCAAATGACTTATATGAGGTCGTCTAGTTCCCGTATAGCGCTCACGCTTAAGAGCACTAACATTCACGTTTTCTCAAGCAGCATGAGCGAGTTCTCACCGTTCTAAGGGAATATCAGAGATGAGTCAAACTGAGCCCAAAACGCCCACTCCAGATGACTCATGACCTAAACTACAGCTAAAGAACTACGAGGTGGACACGATACCCACCCTTCATTGCTCGTGATATATGCTCACAAGAGGCTGTCGTGCACAAGCGCTTTAGCGATAGTGTCGATAAGAGGAGGTCAGACTGCGGAGAACTGCTAAATCGCGTGTGGCACTAGAGAGGAACTAATGATTGAAAAGTATGAACGCGAGCAGCGTCATCAATCTTCTGATAACAGCCCTAGCGTACGAGGGGAGTCGCGATGTTAAAAATCGGCTCATGAGAGTACTCGCACCCACGAAGCGCGTTACACTTTGCATCCGTTATACAAGAGACAGTATCCAGAATCTTACGAGGGTCTCCTTGGGTGTTCACTATTCAATCTGATCAGTGCTACAAGGCCTCACAAATTGCTGTCTCTAAGATAACCCGCCTGACGTAATCCTATCTTGATTGACACCATTGGTGAATTCTTTTATACATCTCAGACCGAATACAGCGACTGCCCCGTTGTTAGATTAGACATGAGTGTCTCGATGTCGTAAAGAGACAGGCAACGGAATGTATCTATTGAATTCGAGAAAAAAGCGAAAACAAGAGACACTGGGATTGTCCGCCATAGCCATAAATCAGATAGACGACAAGGATCAATAGGGTTCTTGAAGAAGGAAAAACCACCAGAGCGAATAAGTGGCAGCGACACTTTCTTGGACGCCTTGTTCCTGGTCGTGCCAGCATCGACACACCTCCTCGCATTTTCTAAACACTCATACAAAAATTCCCAATGGCCTTGCGTTCCTCGCGACTTCTTCAGCGCTAGGGGCTAACCCGCTTCTGGCATCACTGAATCCTAATATGAGAGGACTGATAATTTCGGGTCATTATCCGAGCTAACAGCTACTCACTACAACCCAGTCGTTAGTGATTGCACATGGGAAAAACTGGAGCTGCATATCTAAGAGGATATTGCTGACAGGGGAGACCTCGTAGGAAATGACGGCATCCTCCTTTGAAAAAACGTTCTAACACATTCAGCGTGAGATGTAAGACATTTCCACGAATCGTATATTATTGGAAAAATCAGAGTTTTCATTGTTTTCATTATCGTCACGAAGAGCACATTTCGGCCGACGCGCAAGAGCCTTTTTTTGTTGATGGTGCAAGACTCTATAGGAAGCTATTACCGACCCTTGCGGGCACAGTTCTTTTGAGACAATGCACTGACGCTAAGCAGGCGCCGTCCAAAACGCACCCATGAGGGCAGCCCCACATATTAGAGCTCTTGGCAACATTAACCGACACAGGGTCGGCTTCAGTTATCGATAAATTGCGGCCATCATAAGACGGATATTCAATTTTTACCTCTCTTCGTCAATGTCTAGCGCAAAAGCCAAAACAAAATACGCATTCAGAGCACTTATAAAAATAGCTTTCTAACAAGATTTTCGTGTCCAGAGGACATTATCAGCTACGGGGTGGAATCTTCCAGGGGATTGGAGTATTTTCAAGGCATGCGCGGGTTGGCGTTCGTATAGCTTTTTTTGACTAAGTTCAGTTGCCACAAATTGCATCTTAAGATCAGTACTGGTGCGCCCACGTGCGTGTTCTGCTACAACATAACAAAAAATCGTTTCAGATCATGAAGTCAAAACCTTTGTTCATTATGACCCATTTGTCAAAACGACCGTGCTATAACTCACCTATACTCACATCCGCGCCGTAACCTTTACCCGTCAAAGATCCACCCAGATCAACTTAGAGACCCACGGAAGAGCTCATGCCATTGAAGGGCAATAAGTCAGGCAAGAGCTTCTTTATTTTTATTACCATCAAAACATCATGTTATCTTCTAGATAGAAATTTTTAAATCCTGAAACTTCACATCATGAATAACCGTCAAAAAACAGCGGCCGAGGCGGTGCCCCTGAGCTTGTACAAGAAATTACGAGAGTTCCATTAAAGGGTCCCATAGTCGGTATCTCTTATATCCACGATCAGGCAGCCCGGTTCTGCCAGCCGTCTGTAATTCATCATAGCATATCCGGTAAGAAACAAGAGTGCCAGCAACGCTCAGGCAAACCAGGCCAATAATGGACACGAATGATCATATTTCAAACATAGCTGCATGGAATAAACAAACTGGCGCAACTGCCGATTAGAAATGGGAGAACACCGAAGTTACATAATACACTTCATTCTTTTCAGTGTCTCTTTTAATTTCCTCCTAAAGTACAATGAGTAGAAGATCCGGTGAGACAAGTACGGGATAAAGAGGCGCCAAACTTACACAACACAATTACGTACATATTAATAAATAATCACTCGGGATCATGTGGTGTAGTCGGACTAAAGCGAGTGTCCATCACAAGTCAAATCAGGCGTGTTCGAATTTCAATACCATTGTTTCATGAATGATTTAACAGAATACTTTTTTCTGGCGGGGTGTCAGTCACTACACAATAACTTGCACTCGTCTAAACTGAGTGAAAGCATAGTGCGAAGTCCATAGCGGTTGCACAGGTCCGCAACTCTGAGTGATCAGCGAGGCGCCGACGTACAGACACAGAAACAGGCGCTTTGTCACCAGAATCTGCAATCGAATCTGCTGGATGTAAAACACATTATTTAAAACGCACAACAAAACTATGTCGTGGAGCTGGCGTAACAACCTAGTGGAAGAATCATCAATAGGAGAGCATACATTTTTCTTCAGTACTAAAACAACAACGAATCCAATTTAGAATTCCGGAGTCTCATAACGAACTACGGAAATCTTGGGGTACGATGACCTGTTATAGATAGTCAGAGGCGGCTTGCGAAAACATTTAGAGGAAGGCGTTGAGTAAATCACCAAAAATCAAAAACAGACATTGAGTAAAAAATTTAAAACATATGGGGGCGACTACGGCTATCAGCTTACTAAGAGTCTCTTGCCCTCAGGTAGTGGATGTACCTTTTTCACGAACATGACCCTTAATATTCTGCGGGAAGACAGAGCAGGAAGCTCCCTTTTTTTCTTATACTCCAGGGCAAGGGGAATTCGTACTCTTTCTCCCACGACGATTATGGCGTATGTGTGTTCTGATCGGTGGACGCCATGAGCACGATGGTCAAAAACCAGCCTGCGATTAAGCGCTAGGCGCAGAGACAAATTTTCCCTTTTGATTTCGATTCTACCGCGAAATTATAGAAGGCACGCCGTCCTATGCGGAGGTGGACAGCAGCGAGGCTAACAGAGACGATCTTTATTTTTTCGACACACGCACAACTGAGGTATCTGACAATTATGCAAGCCAGAAGAGTGAAGAAAGTATCCCGACTTCCTCACACAGGACACGATTTTAATATTCTCCTATGAGCGTAATCAAATTTGTCGGTTAACTAATCACCGATAGAGAGAGAAAATACGATCACGAACAGATCTGTGCAGATCAAATGGCATTTTCGAATACCCATACAGGCACTTTTGGAGTGAGAGTAGGAGGTAATCTGAGCCTAATTCAAGCCCGCTGAATGAACCCTCTCTCACAAGAGAGAACCGGGTATAGAAGCGAGGCGGCACAAACACGAGAGAATATCCAGGCCTATTTGATGGCCAAGAAGTCAAACTGAACTATATCGGTCTTAGAGCTCCCAAATTAATGTACTATCCTATGATAGTTGACCATTCTTCTTTTTTTATCCGTGATAAAATAGGCCCGTAATTCAAATTAATGCCTGACCGCACAGTACAAGTCTTTAAAAGCGGTGTACTCTTTGCAGAGTGTAGTAATCCTCGCGTGCTTACTAAATGTCAGAGTCGCACCCAAATCCGTGCCAGGGGATACGGAAGTCTCACTCACTGTCGCGGAATACAAATGACCTCGCACGGCACATGGGGCAAAAAAGCTTTATTTCCTCTTTGCAGAGACAATTTTGATCGCTTGGCGCCACCATCATAATGTCACCTGAAAAGTCAATGTTCCCTCACCTTCGAAATTTTAACGAGCCCTTTTTGCAGGCTGAGCTTTCGAATTTAGGTTTACACATAATCACATATCAGGCAGTGGTTAACACGACATCAAAATAGTGCAAGCTCGAAGCAACGATCCATATGAGTTTTGAATATCACCCTCTGTGTAAATGTTTCTCCACTCACTATCCAGATAATTGAGTACCACTTCGCTGCTCCAGTCTCGTAATCCTAGGATCATTTCGCTGATATATAGATTTTTGAATTATACTGGAAGAAAAAGATTTGATTTTGGACTTAAAGGTGTTATCACGGATAGTATCATGGAGTGAATCTTGTTTAATATATACGGTACAATGATCAAAATTTGTAAATCAGACGCGTCTATATCGTAACTATACATCTTTATTTCTATTGCAACAATTTTGACAATGCAACACTTAAAAATATGCCTCTGAATATATTTATTTCGTGTCCCTAACTAGCTGTCTGGTAAAACTAGGCAGCCGGGATAAACTCTGATAAGCGCAAGTAGCAAAAACTGGCTTATTTTTGTCTAACAAGAAGATAGCGATACGTTCTATCAGAAATATTATCAGTGTTTAAGTTTCTGAATTATTTAATGTAGGTTCATCACTTTCAGTCCATTAGTATCTTTGATACGCGAGTAGTAATTTATGTCTCAGAGACGAGCAGCAGAATAAGAAGATCGAAAGATTCATTAAAATCGCTACTCACGTGCGTGAGGTTCACTCATGTTTGGCAGTCTTCGCATTAATTTAAACCTTCTTATATGATACCTCCCCTCGCTCGACAAAGAATCGACGAGCGAGGTGGGCAACCCGAAATGTAAGATAAGGTAAATGGATGTTTCAGTTGTTTGGAAAATTAGCGGCAAGGACTCAGACTTTCAGGAATCATTGATCGTACTTGTATGGTCATGATTGAGAAATAAAAGTAGGACGAGTATAGCCATCTAATCTAGCATAGTTATAAATGATGTCCCCGTCTGACAGGTTTGTAACTAGTGAACACTGAGTGTTATTTATACTCGCTACCTGAAGAGAACCTTTTGAACTGCCACTGACTAGGTCGAGAAAGTCTAGAGAGATGGCGCTTATCTGCGAAAGAGTGGAATAAAAAATACATCAGAAATTAGACTTACGGGGCATTCCTAGATCGGGTAGGACAATTTTTTCGGATCAATAGGAAAACACTAAGCTGTCGTGTGTTTTGGACATTGTATATTCACTACACAAAACCACCTTAGCTAATTAGAATGGTTTCTAAACTTATCTGTCAGAGCTCTGTGCCAGTATACTCCGAATTTTATAGTAAATCATGCCCGAGGAGCTACGATCAGTACACTGGCAATGGTCATCACGTCTCTGGGAGAGCCCCGAAAGAGATAGTAGTGGTAGTAAAAGAGGGCATCTTGCCTTAGAGATAAGCAGTATTGGGCGATTTTGGCTAGTTCCTATTGAAAGGAAGACAAATCGGAGTTTAATATTAATCATATAACCGATTTTTTAATGCAAGAATGCCCATACTGGGGTTTCTGAGAGATTAAAACGTGCCCAGCAGAGGTTCGTAAATAAGTCTTAGATAATCAAAAAAGTGCGTTTGCTTTAGAAGTTATAAACAATAGCTTTTCCAAAAAATGTTAGATTCGATAGTGTTACGATGACCGTTTAAAGGGAGAGCCTACAGGTAGCATTATGCTTAGAGGATGCGTGTACTTGGCCACTAAATTTTATCAGAAACGACCAGGAGTTTTGATCTTTGGGAGAGTCACCTTGTATCACTAAAGGGAGCCGTACGACAGAGGGTGCCTGAGGCATACAATTTGATGGTATAATCCGAGGGAGGACAATCTAACAAGTTAGGTAGAACAACAGACTGGTACTTCATGAAAGAATGCTGACAAATCGTTCATTGCATACAAACGCACGAGGAAGAGTCGGCAGGCGTCGCACCTCAGAGAGAGAAGTGGCCATTGGTGATTCCTCGTTTATTATTCTGGATTATCTTTATGAATCGAGTGGCCCGGAACAGAAAGCAAGCCAACAGTTCAATAAAGTGCAGGAATACTCATTCGGCGCACGCCTGCAACTACGCAAAACCCGCGCGTATTATGTCGAGTTATGCGCTAGCAGAATTCGTGAGAGCACATAATCACGAGGTTATTACTAATAGTGCACTCCGCACTTTGCAAAGAAAAATCTACCCGCAAAAATTCGACTTTTCACACAAATGCCGAAACCTTGAAGAAGCCGACAGTTCAAAATCAGTCTGAGGAAATTAATGCGCGGTTAAGACCAGGAATTGTTCTATTATCTGAGTGTGTTACGAGAGATAAGTAGAGCAAAGAAAGAAGCCAGCGCAGGCAAAATAAGCGGTAACGCAGACCCTTACTACGCTTTATCACTGGCTGCCGACTACACTGCTCTTCTTAGATAAGTTACTTCGTTGGTGGAGAGAATGAGACACAAGCATTCCGATGGCCATAAGAGCTATTGATCCACACGATGCTTTCAATTAATAATGTTGCTAGAATGGATGCAGATGCTTAGATTACGTTACATGTTAATTTCAAAATGGTTCACTCGATCCTACAAGAAAGGATGGAGCTATGGTAGAGTTAATCACTGATCCTAGCAAAACGGGTGGAAAATGACATTAAAGGTATAGCTGTTCCAGGGGTGGCGGCAACTTTTTCTGGCCGCGAGATAGCTACGAGAGAAGGGACAAGCAAAAGCAAATTTGAATCTTGCGAACTCGAGCACAGACTTTTACAATCGAAGCACTAAACTCAACCTTGTCTGCTGCCGGATAGAACGTGGATGAATCACTAAAATCTACCAGGCGCAAAGCTGTTGGTTTCGCTGGAATGCAAGCGTGGCGCGGCGAGAATGCAAACTGGGTCAAATTGGTATTTCCTGCAGTTACCATAGCCTGTGCTAGACCCACGGCGCGAATTCACAATGAGCGACCCTACAACTGCTATGGTTGTTGCTCATAATTAGTATGCGCTTAGTAACTACAGAATATAGTCAATCGGTTAATGGATTACCCCTCATCCGCAGTTTCATTAGTTTAACGGGAAATAGATTTTTCAAAAACGCTTCACGAAACAGGAATAGGTGAGTTGGGACAATAAAGTTGACGGATGCTTATTTCATATCAAAATTTCTCCTAAAGATGAAATAAGAAAGAAAGGTTTTGAATGCCCCAATTTTTGGATAAGGCGAAAAATCAGAACGGAACTTCGTTACACTTCCGGGAATCAATAATGAATGCCCGACTCAAAGGTAGTTGGCCTTCATGTAATTGACCCATTTATGGGAATTAAAAATGGCAGACCATGTTAGTCAAAAGGAAATTAGATGAGATGCTGAAAATTCGTAAAAACACGGCAAATTCAATAATGCTTTTTCTGTTGAAATATTCAAGATGGGCACTCCAATATTCCGTTTTTTTAGAAGATGTGTTTTTGTGCCACTTTAAATTATTTTTCATAGAAACTAATCAAACGACAGAAGGTGGTTTGCAAAACATTTTTTTTTTTATCGGAGCGCTGTTGTAGAATAATAACTAACGCAAGTTTAAAGGTTGACGAGCAAAAAAAACTGTTTTGCCAATTGCCAGATAGGGCTTTGGCAAGAAAGAAGCGCTATAAATAAGCGTTTTAATAAACTTTTTGGACGCTACCCGAAATGCATATGCCCAAAAATGATAAATTGAGTTTGTTTCCTCCACGTGCTTTTTGGAACGCCAAAGGAACTCCGAGAATCGATGAAACTGGTAAACAGGTGTTCTTTTGAATGCATTTCGGGGTAAGAAACAGCAATCTGATCTGACATTTATTGGTTTTTATTACGAAATCCAGAGCGTGCTCGAGACCTTAATTCCCAGCTAAAAGGGCAATTGACGGAAAATAATCCTGGATTAGAATAGGAGGTTGTACATGAAGTTTGATTTCACTCCACAATTAAATAATGAAGCCATAAAGATCTTAAATTTAAATCGTGAAGGCCCAAACAACGATTAATTTTAGAGAGGTGTGTTTCAATATTCATGGAACTTGGGCATGGTCAATTCCGACATACCCGGAGTCATCCTCAGGGTAAACTTGCCATCATGCAATCAAGAAATTGAAAGGAGTTAAAGTTATCAAATTAGCAGAGAGATTCAGGAAGCAGAAGGCAAATATAATGCGGAAATGTATTAAAAGAATAAAATCAGAAGTTTTAAGAGCGGAATGCGCCAGAATTGTAGTCAAAGATTGATACCTTCACGCCAAAAAGTTCTCTCTGGTG
>Ga0163217_1083923_pt1 | contig 15582 bp, 7 predicted proteins | sample SynspAceP_FD_185933 | JGI IMG/M metagenome (GOLD analysis project Ga0163217, IMG submission 185933) | Saline lake microbial communities from Ace Lake in Antarctica - Synechococcus sp. Ace-P (PacBio error correction) | ecosystem: Environmental > Aquatic > Non-marine Saline and Alkaline > Saline ...
ACAAAAAAAAAAAGGAAAAGAAAAAGAAAAGGGGAAATTTTGCCCCCCCCCCCCCTCTTTTTGTGCCCTTTTTTTCCCTTTCCTCCGCCTGAATTTTTTACAAAAATCCCTTTTTGGAAAGAAGGAAAGTCAAACCAACTTTGGTTGAAAATTGATTTTGTTAGCGAAAATAACTATCCCAGAAAAGGTTTTTTTTCGTAAAACAACAATCCACTTCCATTTCAATCCTTGTTCCATTTCTCTTTTTTTAGAATTAGTTTACCAGCAAACAACCCTCCCTCCTGGAGTAACCATGCTGTGAATTTGCCGCCTACTCTGGATTTTTGCCTTTCAGCAGGAATCCCCACATTGGATCCTTTGCTAAGCCAATTCCTGTCCATCGTATTGGTGAAGCGCAAAAGATAATCCCAAATCGAATTCCCAATCCAATTTTCCAATGGTGTACCGAATATTTCAACTTCCAACCTCATATCCTTCTAAAATCCAATAATCGCTCAGAAAAGAAATAATTACTCCAATATTTGGAAGCGCCTATGCTCGATGAATCAATAGGTCAACATCTTCCAAATGGAATTAATTACTTCCCTTTGTCGCAGCTGTCCACACAAATCGATGAATCGTTTGCTTATTTGGCCTATTTCAGTACGTGAAAATGAGGCAAGGAACTTGCAGAACCATCCGGTAAACCGAAATTCTAATTCCATCAAAATAAGCCAAGGTGAGTTTAATTCCAGAGAGTTTCCATAGCCTTAAAGATTCGAGTTTTAACAGCAATTCAGAAAATATGGAGGCTTTGCACATCCTTTCAAAAAATCAATATCAAAATGGCTTTTTCCGGAGCAAAAAAACTTTCTCCATCAATGCACAAAGAAACTAGAAACACCTTCCAATTTGACCCTTTACGAGCCAAATCTCCTTCAGTGGCTTAAATGTGGCAAATAGTGGCCTAGCTAGACCAATTATCCCACCAAGTGTTTCCATGATCATTGATTTTTCGCTATAAATGTAAGATTGCGATTCCGCGATACTGACCATAACTTGGCAAATCTGCAAATTTCGTTTTTGTCAACTGAAATACAATCGTTTTTGAGCCCCGCATATCAAATGTCGTAATATTAACGAATTGATATTTTTTAAAACTATTCTTTTCTAATTAGAAACAAATTCTGAGAGTACGAAGACACAAAATAACCTAAAACACTCGGAAATCTCCGAAAACTAACTTTCAATGATTAGTCTCAGGATAGTCGTGACATGACAGGGCTGACTAATCCTCCATCAGAAAAGAGTTAAACCTAAATTGAGTTAAGTAATTGTAGGCTCTCATCGTCATTCGAATTAGAGAACAATCGGACCCGATCGTCTTGGCTCAATGCAATAGCCTAGCATTCCAAGACCATTTTTGCGAAGAACGTAACAACCAAAGTATTCGCAAATAAAACGAAAGAATCTTCGGCTCAATTGATCATTAAAGGACTGTTCTTTCAATGATAGTTAGACGACATAAAGTTTAATTACTGTGTGATGACCATATTAGACCGTTGATATCGTAACCCCTCACTCGAATGGTGCTTTATTTTTCTCGTATTGAACGATCCAACTATCCAAAATTGGAGCTCAAGCAAAGCCCTTCTGCAAAGACGAACATTATCTCCACCCCGATCAGCTCATAAGTCTCCCTAAACTTTGCAAGCATGTCGTTATCAAAGGGCCGAGTAGTCAGTGGAGAGCACATCTGAGGGATTGCTATATTTATCAGTAGACCCGTAGCGAGAGAGATATATAGCTTAATGATCGTATATCAAAGTATCGAAAACTATAAAAGTTTTGGCTAAGGTCACCTTAAGACTTCTAGTTCAAGGGCGTTATCGGCCAAAACCCCTTCAATCAACAGTGATCACCTCTAGAACTCTGGACCTAAGGAACACACCAACTTGAGTTTGCAGAAAAGTAGACAAGAACGGCAAAAGACTCCGGGCAAGCCAAGGACCACTATTTTTCATATCAAAATCAAAAATATAGGTCGATGGAAGAAAACGTAAAGAGTAAGTCATGATGATCCGTCGCACCTGAAGTAAGACCCGTCAGAAGATCGCTACCTGAATCCATCATAAAAGACATCTCCGAAAGTATAACGCAAAAGGATTCTTTCTTCCATAGAGAATTCATAAACACTGGCATTGCCAAGCTAACCTCTTTATCTTCATTCTCCTATTAGGTTTCGCCATATATGAGACACTCCAATATCGCATGATTAATGAATATATCGCCTAGATCTCAATTTCTGAAATCACTGCAACGGACACACACTCTGATCTTGACCTGCAAATCGGAAACCAATCGAAAGATACTGCCTGACCCTGTCGAATAAACAAGGTTAAAGCTGCTGACCAAGAACCCGAAAATTCATGATTCAGCCAAAGTCAGTCGTTTTGGACGATCGTACGCCGATTATATTTCTGGCCTGTGACACCCCGTCAATTGTCTCCATGTTCTGAATAGTATATTGCTGCCAACCAGGTGTTACCTGATTTTTTACGCAACAAATCCGCACCCACATAAGCCCAGCCTTTGCCAACATTCAGTCAGACACATGTATTGACGAACAGCACACTGCACCATTTCTCAGTCAATGAATATTTTAAAGTCTTTGTAATAGTCTCCGAACTGAAAACTCCCATTCTAATCTGATTGAAATATGGAAAACCTAAAGAGGACCCTTGATCTGCTCGAATCGAGGCAATACGTTCCTGCAAGAATCCAACAGATATCGTATCCACCGAGAAATGTGGCAATTTGGACGTACTAAAATTACGGGTTGTAGGCAGCTTGATGGAAACTGTGGAGTGATCAGAATATCGAAAACCGCGATTCGAGGCTCTAATCCTTGATAGAATTTAATTTTATCAAATGGTCCGTAATCAAGGTACATAATCGTACACTCTGGACCAGGAACACCTCAGCAATAATGTAGTCTACTCTCCTTCCGATTTGATTGAAAATCCCCCCAGCGAGCCGCTTCTGTGCTTTAGCCTTGGAAAATCCATAAGTCATCCAACGAAAAGTTATTCAAAATCCATTTTTTGGATTAGTATCATCGATGAATATTACTCGCACAGGAATCAAGGCAACTGGAGCAAAACTGGTAAGATTGATCACTCCCCATTACCGTCCTAAGATTTTCACCACAACGCACAAACGTCCCATGTTGCTTTGATCCTTTTCTGAAGTGATTTTTCCATTCAAATCCATTCTCAGGACATCGATTCGATTTGTACTTGTAGATAGAGATAGCGTCAGATCAAAATACCATCCGCCGAATTAAGGAATGATTCCATTCAGTGGAACCACAAATTGATCCATACCCCAACCGAAAGAAACTTTCCAGACTAGGAAAATCACTTCCCTGATGGTAGAGAAAGTCAGTTTTTATCTTGTCTCCGAGCGAAACGCAAATCTTGCACTAAGGTCATGAAAGTTGAGTTTATTTGTTTTTTTAATCAGGATGAAGAAAGTCCTAGAAATCAGCGCTAATTTCGTCTGGCCGAAAATGGCAAAAAGTTGACTGCTTTCTGAAACAGCGGACCGTCTAAGTAAATCTGGAGAAATAGTCCCCAATGCCTCCCTCACCCTCTTACTTTGCTATTTATTTCCTTCCGAGAGAAACCACTAGCGAGACATCTGCTCCAAACGAACGCAGTCCCCTTATATAGTCTACTTTTCAAGGGCATCAATGAATACTGAGAAGAAACCAAAAAGTGAATGCATATATAACAGGAGCACCATCTAATCTGAATAGGTTTTTGCATTCTTGCAGACCCACCTCTGACAAATAGCCCTCCGGTACCCTCGCCTGCCGACTGAGACACCAGGAAGCGTTGAAGGACTTCTGAGAATAAATGACCTCTCTGCTCCGAATAGAGCGGAAATATTCTAATGGTTTTCTAATGGAATAGACCTTTTCCGGTTATTCTAAATTTTGATTTGCTCATGCAGGCCTCCGTTCTCCGGAATTAATTACCTTTCTAGGGAAGCATCTCAAGTTCAGGAAAAACTCTGAGTTTTAATCGCATCCCTCATGTGATTTCCACTGATCGTCTTTCATAGCCTAAAAGAATCACAACCCCTTGGAAGTTTTTCCTTTTTAATCGAAAAATTCCCTCGATATCAGACATACCCCAGTTGAAATCTCATCCTCCCAATATGATTACCAGCACCACAAAAATCAGAATTGTCACGGATCTGGACTTGACCCTTGAAAAAGATGGACAACCATAGAGACATACTGATATGAAGACAATAACGACAAAACGAAATATCAACTGCCTTAATAAACCGAGCTCCATTTTTGGTGTATTTGGATTGAAAACCTCAAAGCTTAGACGATCAAGCGACTTAATGTTTGTTAATTTTTTCAGAAACACTGCTTTTCCTTCCACCTCTTTCAAAATTACTTTCAATAAGCATTATTTATAATTTCAGGGCATTGTTTTGGCATACCCGCGTTAACTTCACTTACTACTAGCCGCAATAATTTGCCTGCTATACACTTTTATACCTGACGCTATTGCGATAATCCCGATAGAAGTCGAGAAGCGAAGATATTCACTAAAATAGTCATCCGTACCTGCTCTGTTGTGCTTTTCTGATAGCTTTGCAGTCCTTCAATAGTAACTTCACTGAAAAGAAAACAGGAAAAAGAAAGGATAATTTCATTGCCGTTACTTTCGCAGTCCGATGAATGCCCGTAAGATATCGGCCCAGCAAGACTGCAGCGGAATCCAAATTTGAACTGAAAAATCAACCAAAAGCTTTCTCGGATCGGATTTGGACTGATCATTTCAGCTCAGAAGCTTTTCTTCAATGCCACTTACTTCGTCAAAAGTGTACTACAATTGTACATTGAACGGCTGAATACCGGAGAGAGGTCATAGATCGCGCACTGCGAGATTTAATTAGTCCATTGCGCTCGCTTGGAGCGATTTGAAAGCGATAAAATCAAGAGATAAAAGCAAAGTCCATTTTGATTCTTGCGAAACTTCGGGAGATCTCGAAGATATGGCAGCGAATTAAACGAGCTTGGGGTAAAAGTTTTTTCCTTGCATTGGCACTGAATTTGGAAGTCAGATTCTAGAGGGAATGGATTTGGTGATCGACCCACACAGGCGACTGCCAAACCGTATAGACCGAACTCCGCTCAAGTTTAATCCGCGCTGCGGAAGGACAGATGCAATATCGAGATTTCGCGAAGCTCAAGAGCTGGCAATTTGATATGGCGCGCCATGTGAGCAATTAGAAAGGCGGAGTCACCTCAGCTAGTGGAAGCTTCGGCGAATAATATTTCTATTTCTATGGCTGGCACTTGCATTATCATTATTAGTATATGATGCTACCTGTGAAAACGATCAAATTAAAATGAGCTTGAAATAAACTTGTCTTTAGCCCTTTTTAACTCTTATACCTGCCTCTTGGACAAAGTTTGTCTAAAATGCATGTGCGATAGATGTCGCCTGCGGAAAGCTAGCAAATGCGAATAGGAAGAAATCAAATTAACGCATCATTTAAATCATTTTAAAGAAGTTTGATACCCTGGAATCAAAGGATTTTCGACCCTTGCTAACCATCAATATGCGGAAAAAGTGGACGAAGTTAGGGTTTATGACAAAGCAACCCAACATCCTGACAAATACTTGCTTCATTTGCAATACATCAAGGCGTGTAATTCAAGGAATAAAAAGAATATGCAGTCGCCTTAAGTAAGTTAAATCTGCATTAATCATGATCCCTTTGAAATGAATCGCTAGACATTAATTATGAATTGCCTAGCTAAGTGATGCAAAGATCAGGCAGCAAAAAGATAAAGAAGAAACAGCCGGACCATCTTGATTTTGCGAAGCGAAAAGAAAGAGGCCAGAACAGAATGTAGAGCAGTTCAGATTTACAAAGCATGCATTCAACCTCAGATATGCCTTTGGCACAAGAATGGAAACTGTTGCGGGCATATGAGGAGTTATAAATCTCCAAGAAATCACAGAAAATCAATGATAAATAAAATCATATTTAAGTTTTGTATTCATTTTTGCAACTACTCAAGTACCTTGGCCCAGAAGGCGGAAGACTTTTCAATAAAGCTGCTCGCTCCTATTCAAAACTGAAATAAGATAGCGCTGAATACTCGTAAATGAAGGACTCTCAAGTTCCCCTCTGAATACAAATTACACCCCCGCTGAAAGAAAATTGGAACAGGACCAGGAAAAAGAATAAGCAAACAAGAGCAAAAAATCAAGGAACAACAAAACCAAGAAGCACAACAGGAAAAAGAGAAAAGCCAAGCGAACAACAAGAAAGTCAAGACAGCGAAAAACTGAGAAGATAAAGCCAAAGAATCTCAAAAAGGCGATCCATCCGAAAAAGCGAAAGATCCTGCAAGCGAAAATGCCGAATGATCAAATGGATGCAAATCTAGCTGAATCGTCAAAAGGCCATGGAGAATTAAAGAAAAACTTAAAGCGATGAATTCACACCCAGAGCAGCAGCTCAATCTTGGAGAGCATTATGCAGCAGAGCTTAGTTACATTCACAAAATAAGAAAAAGCCTACGAACGCCAAAAGAGGAATCCTGATTGTAAAAAAAGACTCATATTTTATAGATATAGATGATCACTTGAGAATTCTAACCTGAAGCATCATCTCAAAAAAGAATGTAAAAATTCATGAAGAATATTCGTTCTTAACCTTTTGATTCTTGGCTCTAGTTCTTGCTCTTCCTTCTAACTATCTTTTTCTAATATTTTATTTTAACCCAAAAAATAATGATCAAAGAAGATATATCGTATCGGCTTCAGAACTCCTTTATGGAAGTTTTGGAGTAAAATTATCTCGCTAACAGCAATGAATTTAGGAAGTCCATCAAAGTAGCTTTAAGCAAAGGCGGGTGTAGATGTCGAAGGAGTGCAAGAATATTCATCGGGAAATGGTAATCCACTTAACCTTGGACAAGCTCAGCAAGACAGGGCTTCCTTAGGCCGCTGGTATGATATGAGTACTATGTTACTACATAATAAAGTGTGCGCATCAGGAATAAAGCACTGATGTTTGAGCAAAATCGATCATTCTTGGAATCAATGATGTGTCGTGCCCGGTGATGGAAAGTAGTCAAATGTTCCTTTTTTGTTCCCAAGCTCGTTTCTGATATAAGTTACGAATGTCAAAGAGTTTGTAGACGGCTTGTAAAAGACGTCTTTTGAATTTTACTATAATTTCCGAGTGGGAAATGTGCAGATATACTGCCTCGTGAAATGAATATCACCCGAGAGAAAAGAAGCTTATGCACATCACCTCGATCAAGCGAACTGCAGATGCTTGGGCAAAGATACTCAAAAGACAGGTATTCCAGTGGAATTGAAAGTCGAAAAGTGAGTAATCCAATCGAGAAATGAAGCAATTTAAGAAGTGATGTTCGATAAAATCTCTTCGCTCCGACCTGTTTTGTAAGGATGGTACAGTGAAACCTGCTGCCAATCCGCATCTGACATGAATGATGTTGCCATTCGCGCTATATTAGTTTCTAAGGAAAAAGCGGAGGAAATTGGCTTAAAACCTTTTTAGCAAAAATTAAGAGGCTTGCTGATGCCGCCACTGATCACTTTGGTTACACGGCTCGCTTTGCTCTATTCAAAGGCAATTAAAAATGCTGACTTACAGCTGGCAATGTAAAGATTTCTATGAAATCAATGAAGCGTTTGCTGGCGGTAGCTCTTGCCAATCATCGGGAATTGAAATTAAGATAATGATAAGATAACAGGTGTTGTGAGCGGTTGCTCTTGGACATCCTCTGGAGCCTCGGGAGCTAAATCATCTGCACGCTAATTCCTGTCCTTCATCAGAAATCAGGAGCTATAGTGTAGCCGCATCTGCAATGGTGGTGAGAGCTTCCAGCCCTAGTCAGCGAGAAACTAATATATTTCATAATACTATAAACCGCAGTGGTAATCCTTGCGGTTTTTTTAATTTTAGGCATGCGCGAACTGGTTCTTTAGTACACTCTAGTTTCGGCTCACTACAAGCTCAGGATACCAATCCGTACCTACATGATGCGGAAAAAACCTTTAAATCCAAGGAGATTTACTTTCGAATAAAGGGAAAGCGAGGTGAGTCAGCGTTTTGATGAGGAAGGGAAACTAGTACAAATTGGCTTTCTCAAAAAAACAATCAAAAGGAAGGTTTATTTCTAGATTTAAATCCCCGCCTTATATGGGGACAACGCTTAGTTACGCCCTACATCAGATGAGCGAAATGTCCGTGTATAGCTTTTATCCGGAGGTGAATCGAGCAGAATCTACTAGTAACTATCAATCACGGTGAGGTGATACAGCTTATCCAGGGGAGAAATCAAGGGCAAACTACTTTCTCCAACAATAGCCTAACGGCAAAGCATCGATTTCACCCTTCTGGTATTGTATCATCAAACGAGGCAATCCTCATGAATAAAATTGGTTTTGATTTATATGAAGAGTTTGATGAAGATGGAACATCTTGCCCCGAGAATAATTCAAAAATTGCGTTTGGAAGGCATTGAAACTTCTATTATCCTGACGAAAAATCAAATCTATGTCGGAATATTCTGAGGCTATTGAACGGAACCTATGATTAAATTAATGAAGATGAAACCAAACGAGTTGTTTTTTATAAAAAAGGGATTCCTGCGGGAACTATTCAAGAATACCAATGGGAAATTTGAGGGTCTAACTGTTTTCAAAAGGAGCACCTACTTCAGCCAATTGAGAAGACTATGAGAGGAAACACTTAGACGCAAACAAGAGAGACCAAGTACCAATACTGTATTCAGAGACAAATTTCCATCCCAATGTGCCGCTGTATTTCGAAGAAATTAGCATAAGGAAAAATTCAAGCGAGGTTAAATATACTTCCGAGCTGATAAATCTTTGAAGAATCAAAGATACGATAAGGCCTCTCATTGGCAAAAGATAGTATTTCATGAAAAAGGCGTACTTATATCAATCTGAAACTAACGAGGAGGTGATTAACCAATAAATAAAAAACGGCCCCGAAACGAACTCACGAGAAGAAAGGCAAAGCTTTTATATTTTTCAAAATCTTATTCATGAGCCAACGTCCATCAAGAGACTCATTTGACTTACCACACTCAAAGGGTCTTTTCCAAAGAAAAGTAAAGAGACTATAATTTTGAAAAAGAGTTGGGTGTCGCCTCAGACAGATTCTGCATTGACGTAAGTGCTTCCAAACCTACCTTACAGGTCAAGTTTCTAAATCGAAATTGCAGCTTAAATTCTAAAGCCACACGCGACATTGTCCCAATTGGTAATTCACCCAGATCCAAATGTGACGATAGTAAGAAATGTGAGCCATTCAAAGTAAAAATGGTATCGTGCTATTTGCGGCAGCGCAAGAAGAATATACAGGCTGAAAAGAATGAGTTGCGGAGTTGAAATGCAGAAGGACTGCATGAAATGACCATTTCCTTCAGCCAATTATCACTCACTACCAAGCTAACCATAGGTCATGATGAGGAAATTTCTAGATCCGATATATTGGCCAAAGGATCGTATCTGAAGCTGATTATGTGGTCTTGAAAAATAACCAACGCACTATTCCATAAGCCAAGAAATTGCCATGCCGAAATGATAATATTAGTGAGTACCAAGTATGAAGTTTGGGAAGTATGGTGATTTTTTATATTGCTAGCTTAATAGATGAAATCCATACGCCAATTCCTCCTCGATATTTTTTAGTGTGTAAAGGCTATGCTGAAAATCAAAAAACGAGAACTCAAAAACACTTCCCAAGAAGTTTGTGAGAACAATGGCTTAATCGCCACGGTTCTTTCAAAGAACGGATGGACAACTGTCCGTGAAATGACAGATGAAATTGTAGAAAGCATTCTGAATCGCTATATGAGCTCTTCGAGAAAATCACTGGCGGAAGCAATTTCAAAAAGCGGATACTTCACCATCGAATCGAGAATAGAAAGTGCAATCCCCTAATCATTTAAATAACTACCGACCTCAATGAAAAATACAATTGATAAAAGAAAGCAACAATATGTAATCCTTCACTCCATATGGAGGAGAATTGATTCATTATTGGCCCCTGTCCTCAATCAGATCTTTAACCCATCCCATACGCCGAAGGCTTTACTAATCTAGTATTCGATATAGTCAAGTAAAATGTAAATTCTTCAGCTAGTTCCTATTAGTCGGAGGATCGTGAATTTGGGAAAATGGAATATTACTTTGACCTCAGTTTCAAGACACGTGATGAAGCTTTTTAAAATCTCTATGCTGGATAAAAACTGAACTGGTTTGCCACTTGGATTGAAGCTAGCGAAGCAGTTCATGCATGAATATGAAGGCGGAGAAGAGTAAGAAGGAGAGGAAGAAAGTTGATTCCCAATTTTGGCAGTCACGTATGAAAAACTCATCTATCCATTCATGGAGAAACTCACATCTATACTGCCCAAATCCTTAGATTTGCAGCATTTTTTGTTGTTAATGTTGGAGAGAATGCAAGATTCATCTATATATTATTTTAAGGTAAAAGTATCCCGAATCGTATCACATTTCAATCACCATGTCTCTGGGGATCATTACCTGATGGTAAGGGCTTCTATCAAGTTATCATCTTGCAAGCGACAACTCCTTTAACCATATTTGCCAAGAGGTTTCTTGACGAAATAATTACCTACACACTGTTTCGCTGCGAGTACACGAAAAGATTGGCTGATCAGATCAAGTTTATCGAAACAAAACAGATGAAAGAATCCTCTTACTAGAACGAGAATTTTTTCAAGTTTATAGTTTTCCATAAAGCATAGAATCCCACGCACAGGGTCTTGACCGAGAAAATTTGGACATTTAGAAAGTCTAGTGAAGGGAATAGAATAGGAGAAAAACGGAATTTGAGCATTGGAAGGAATTAAATCCCTTTCTGCGGGATTGATTAATTATTCTCAGGGAGAGAATATTCAAGGTAAAAGAATACACCTAGTCCTCTCCTCCCTTTGCGATCATATACCTTTTTGTTCTATACGTAATTTTTCGGACCCAGTCTAAAAAAATTATATCGGACAGCAGATTTACTTCTACCACGACAATCAACCTTTATGAAACAGAGATTCGTGAAGCGCGTGGATTAACATTCATAGTACAGTCAAGAAGCGGGAGAAATGCAAACTTTGGTGGGGCAAAAAAAATAAAAAAAAAAGGCCCCTTTTTAAAAAAATTGGAAATAACATTTTTCATCGAGGTACTCCAAATTGGAAGGACTATTTAGCTGAACCGCAAGTCCGAATTTCTGATAGCCGAAATGAGTGAAGAAGGCCAAACTATGTGATAGTGAAGTCAAGGCGAAAACTCCCGGCAGAGCAACCTCTTCATCATCCCTTTCAGTTAGCTTTTTGCAAATGCGGTCCTGCTGAGATTATTGTGTAAAATCTTTTCCTGCAGAAATAAAACTTGGTTAAATCCTGCATTGGAATTTCTTGACACTATTAAAATTCCCGCTTTGGATTTTAAAAAGTAAAAAAATTTTTTTTGAACTGCTGCAGTATTTGGCGCCATAGTATTTCATTACCACCTGATATATTAATGAGTATTTTGGCCAAAAGGGCGTTCGACCATCAGTTTTTAAGCAGCTGGATGTTCTTATGCTTTTTTTTGTGATCAGTATTGAATGTGAATGGTTTGAACACCTGCTATTTCATGGCTGACCAATCAACAAGCCCGACAGGCGAGAGTTTTATATTAAAGCTATGCTTTCACAAGCCGATACTTTAGGACAGCGCTTAGGATTATCCTTGGCTCATTGCCTGCAATTCCTATTAGGACCAACTCTCGACTGTGGTACGTCTTTCAGAAGCTCGAGTAATACCGGAGAAAAAAAATCTGGCTCAGAGCCACAGGATTCCACTTGTGTTTTCCCATTCAAATAAGACTCATTGTAGTTGTTACGGGATCGCTTTTATATTTTGGAAATTGAGCCTTAGCCAATTTTGCAGTAGGCAATCACCTTAATTACAGTCACAAATTCAGTTGTTGCGCTGCTTTGACACCGACTTCTATATGTAGCGCATGAATGATAGTTCGCTACCTGGGAAAAAACCTCTCAGAAAAAATGATGGAAGTAAGCATGAGGATAAATCGTTTTATTTTAATCCAACTCCGATACGAAATTTTTTGAAAATAGTTTTGGAAATTCTTGTAAGAAGAATTTATGGCTGCCCACCCTTATTTAAGGTCTATAAACCAAATATTTTTTGCTCAGAACCCCATTAAAGATGAAAGATTATTCTAAATATTTGATCTAAGCCTTGGTATGGCAAATAATCAATCTTACTTTTGCAACGTCAATAAGACATAGAACATTTTCATGTCGTGAATTCCTTACTTGGTCGCTTGTCGGGATATTTAATTAGGACCAGATTGGCAGGAAAGTAAGAAACACGATGGATCAAACTCAAGTCCTTCCGGACTTGGGAATTTCTGACGAGAATTTCTTAAGTCCTGTGAAGAGATGGGTCTAACCCATCTGCGAAATTCAATCTCACGGCTATCCTTCGTCCTCAGGAAGAGAGTCATTGGATCAGGCTCAATACTGAACAGGTAACCTGCTGCACTTGCATCCCTATTATCGATCTAGTCGATCCGGATTTGATCGCCACATAGCTTCATGTCTTTGCCCTACTCGTTGAACTTGCTGTTTCAACGTAGAAGTGAGATTCAGTAGAAGCTTGCTAATTTCCACCGCAAGATCAACTCTGTGCGATCCTGATGGCTGAAGAATCTATCGACCGTCAAATTAACGTGCTCGTAGAGGTTTCATAACGTTTGTTGGTATCTCCGGGGACGTGTAGCAAGATCACATCACCGAGGCACTCCTTAAATGAAAGGCGCTGGCATCATCGTTTAGATGAGGCAGTGAGATGCTAGAACATGGTTTAGAGATGACATCGCAGGCCAATTCTACAGGAAATGGCCTCACAACAGACTAACTGTCCTTCTTCTCTGCTTACCACGCAGGACCAATTATGGATTACCCCGAAAGTAATCACACCCAGTCCTGAAATTATCAAGGTTTGTGCCAAAAAAGAGTTTGACTGTGATTCTGTTATCAAAAGTCTCTTTATGGAGTCTGAAAACGACCTGAAAATGACTTGATGCACGTTTGGATGACTGTTATAAGTTATGCATTAAGTGTGGTTTTCCTTCATTACCAAGCGATGAACAGATGAAGTGAACTGAGACTTTGGTTCTAAAGGATCCTGCTGAAGCCCACTTCACGGATTTCTCAATCCTCACGAGACAAAGTAGATGGGGCCACATTCAGAAATAGGACATTGTAACGGGTTCTAGTTGCAACTGCACGTAGCAGCAAGAGGATAGATGTGAGTATAATGTAAAAGCTGTATATCAAACTTTCGATCTAAGCCGGATTGATGAGGAGTTGAGTACACCGATCGGTAGAAACTGGGACGTGCTGGCAAAATCAGGAACTGCCGATCAACTTTGTATTCTGGAAGAAGAGAATGCGATGCAAAGTGAAAGAGTAGCTCGAGAGATAATATCTAAAAGGCAACTACAATAAAATTGTCTCTCCATCGTGGCAGACTTAATTGGTTGAAAAAAAGCACAATTGTAAAGATGTATTTCGCTCAAGGGGCTAAGCCAGGAGACAATCAAATCTTTGAGGAACTATCGACCGCAAATGCTTGCTGATGGAATGACCGCTAGACAAATATCATCGCCTAATCAATTAGTGATGGGTGAGCGCTTGTAAGACTTAGCGAACAGAAAACTTCAGCAGATCAACAGCGAGATGCGGCAGAAGAGAAGGTGACGTTGATAAGCAGAGATGGCGGTAGAGAGGCGGAGCGTGGTGAAGATTTGAATCGGCAATGACGAGTTCTGCCTCCTCGATGTTGAGCGTGGCGATTCGTGGTGAAAGAGCTCCAAGAAGAGATTTGCTACGCAGAGATGGCGAAACGCAGAGACCAGGAGCAGCAAGAACCTGAGCGTGAGCGCGAAGCAAACATGACTCGTCTTTTCCTAATCTTGTAAGAGAGACAGAATTTCCGTGCCAAATGATACGAGTTGGAGCCATTGCCGGTGGAAACTGGTATCCTCAGGAAAATATAGGTGGAATGTGAGTATCCTATGAAACAACTTCTCTTTTGTGGATGTACCTACAGAATGCCGAACAAGTGATCAACGGATGAAAAACAGATAACCATTGCAAGGGTAAAGTGTAAGCATGAAATTTCCAAAGGATAATTTTCTAACCTTTATAGTTATAAGCACATTTTTCACAATGAATGTGCTTTTTTTGTTTCAAACATACGAAATTCCATGCAGCCATTTTTTCCTAAGAAAATTGTACCGCCCCTGAATTTGGTTGATCAGAGGAGTCAAACACTTGAACTAGAGTCCGCTTCGGAAAAAGAGTGGCGAGACCAAGTTTTGTTACTATGACAAGTTAATTATTTGACTGCGTAATTACTGATGTCCAATCCAAAAAGGATGCTAAACGTTCGTACAAAAACCACGAAATCCCAGAAGAATGATTTCTTATATTCCATTTGCGATACCACAAAAAGTCCTGATCGAATGGATGGTGATCATGCAAAATAAAGCTGAAATCGTTTTTCAAGAATTAATCACTATTGAAAACCTACGAATTCAGGCGATCATTTTTAAAAACAACAGACTATGCAAAAAAATCGTTTTCAGCTTGCAAGCAGAGCTTGAATTTCGATTCCAAAACTTGAATAGCCTATCTTTCCCTATCCGATTTCATAAACTCAAGTTCTTCGTCAGAGCACTCGTTATAGCCTATGTCGATAAAAAATCACACCAATCCATTGTACTTGATGTCCGCAAAACCAGAAGGGGGCAAATACTCTCGTTTTATAGGACCCTGAAGCGATTTTCTCCTGAGGCAATTCAATTTCAATCAAAAGAGAATTTTATCCCGTGTCTCCTTGGAGGATCGGCTTCGAACTAAAAATCTGCAGTTTCTTGTTCGCTGTATGAGTCAGCTCAGTAATAAAATCGCTAAGTTTTTCAGTTTTTAATAGTCTGCTAGCTTAACATAATTGCATTTTCATTTAATTTAGAGCTAAGTCAATTTCTTACCTGGTGCATACAAAGAACGTAGAAATAAGAAAAAAAGTATATTGCATCGGGGAAGCTTACTCAGTATGTTTTAAAGTTGCCCGCCATCTCTAATTCGTTATTGGGTAAGGTGAAATCTTTGACATTATCATCCTAAAAAAAAGAACAACCGAAAAGGAAACGGAGATACAACCAAACCTACATTCAAAGATTAAATATAATCTAACCACCTTGGTCAAAAAAAGGCTAATCCCTCAAATGTGCCTCATGATGTGATTCAACGTCGGAAAAGAAGCTGAATCGATAAGTAGAGGCATACGATGAATTACAGGAAATCAAAGACTTTTTAAGTATCGATCCGTGACAATCACAACTCAAAAAAACTGAGTCTTGAGGAATTACGTACGCCTAATTGTTATGGCTTTCATTTGCC
>Ga0163217_1060083_pt1 | contig 15581 bp, 11 predicted proteins | sample SynspAceP_FD_185933 | JGI IMG/M metagenome (GOLD analysis project Ga0163217, IMG submission 185933) | Saline lake microbial communities from Ace Lake in Antarctica - Synechococcus sp. Ace-P (PacBio error correction) | ecosystem: Environmental > Aquatic > Non-marine Saline and Alkaline > Saline ...
AGCAACCGAAAAAACAATGCTCTTCTTTACACTTGAAAAATCTTTGGATGGTAAGGTCTGGCAAACTTTGCCAATCATCCCAGGATCAGGAACTCCAATGAGCAAATCAGCTATGAGTTCCATGATAAGGGATGGTTAAGATATGGTTCGTTCTAGTTCTATCATGATTAACTCAGACAGATTACGTATGGGTTGGTCGATTTGAGACTTTCCAAGTTAATTCGGTATATTATGTCTTGGTTCATGTGCCCCAAAGTTTGTTTTTTTTTTTTGGTGTTTTCTCTCTGGATGTTATTAATTTATATATCCTCTAATTTCCTAGCTCAGGTTAGGATTTTACACTTCAGAGTGAAATAATGAATTTGTGAGGACAACGGCATTCAAAGAGATCATAAATGATCATAAAATGGAAGTATTTAGTTCTTCTCTCACCAAAGAGCTTTCTGAAAGTAATTCCAAATAAACAGCGAGTTATTGAATTAATAACATAACAAGAATGGCAAGAGGTATTGATCGGTGAGTTTATAGGCGATTGGTTCGCGTTGGGAGGAGGGCTAGTAAGCGGAGAGAAAACTTCATCATTCATTTAATTCGATATGACGGTGACTCCAGACGTTATCCAAAGGTCTGCTGCGCGCGAAGTCAATAAAAGATGAGGACATGGAAGATTATCAAGAAAGAACAACCGCATTTTCTCGGGCCACACACTCACAATCCTCTTCAGCAACGGGACCGACATCCCACCAACACAACCTCGCCATCCGGGGATACTTTACCCATATTTTGCGCTTGACTACATCATCAGCTCTGAGCCTCGAGGATTAACCATCCCCGGGGAAAATAGTTTGGCCTCTGCGGTAGCAATATACGATGATTTCCCATGTGAAGTTCATCCGTCAGCGTCATCCCGCTCATGCTCGATTGATTGTCAAGTCGAACTTTTCGCGAAAGCTTCTTCAAAATACTTGCAGACCAGATTTTTTTTTCTCCATTCCAGATCCCTTTAGCCTGAGTAGCAACCAAATCTTGCAAAGGACCTTGCCCATCGCTGAAAAACATCATTGTTGAATCCTGATTTTTTTTGGCCAGAACCCTTTCATCCAATTCTTTTTTCCAAGGGCATCTTCAAAATAAGATTTGATAACTTTTAATTAGCAGCCTTAGCTACCACTTGTTCAATAAGGTATAGGGCGCATTATGATAGCTCCATCGCTCTCCTGGATTTAGCCAATACGTGAGGCTTTCAGGGTTGGTATTGTCAAAGATCTGCATTTGATGCATTCAAGCCTGTCGTCATGGTGAGGGCTGGTGGATCAGTTTGATCCCCCGCTCTGAGTCGAGCTCAGGGACAGTCCAACTTCTCCTAAGTATTTCCTGAGTTCGATCCGAAATATTCATAATCTATTCTCCTGAGCGATCCAACCAGTGTGGCATTAGTGTTTTCTGCTGAAGCCCAATACCAAAAAGAGTTCCTGATCATCTCTCCTAACCAGTCAACTTTAAATCGCCCCAATATCCTCACTATAATTTTTCCATCTTTTAAAATAATGAAGCTCGAGTATCCTGTTCGGGTAGCCAAGCTAATAATTCAGCAAGCTTCAACCGCAATCCCAACCTATTATTCACTAGCCGTTTGGCTCTCCAAAGCTGAAGAATCCATTTGGGGAAGTCATAAATTTTGACTATTAGGGTTTCTGCGCATCTGCACATGCACAAAAAAAAATGCCCAACCGAAATCCCGAAAGTCTTAACTTTTTGAATTAAAAAGACTGTAATTCTTTTCGATTGGGCCCTTTTCATATTACTCTTCCGAAGGGTAATCCTGATAAACTTTTTCAAAATCCTCACCGAAAGAGTTCGCAGAGGAAGATCTGTTACTCCATATGCCCCGCTTCATAATAGGTCAAGTAATGATTCCGATCACTGGCAGATTTGGGGAATATTCAAAATGGCGATAGAGTGCTCCACTCCCGTAAAATACGTAGCCAAATCATAGTACCCGTTCATGATCGAATCTTTACATTGGGATCTTTGGAAAGGGCATTTTTCCATATCAGGCAGAGTCGTCACCCGAAGCATCACCGCTCCCGCACGAATCAGTCCTTTTATGCTTCCAATGCCCATTTGAATCCTTCTTTGGAATAATAGCTGATGTTGATAACTCAACTCTTACTCACATTCATACGCTCCGTGAAAAAAATCTAGGAACCCATAGTATATAGCAGGTGAAATGGGCATCACTCACTTTGAAGGAATCAGTAAAAGGGAATCCTTGACATTGGATCTTTGTTGATTCAGAATAATCTCGAGTCGAGTCGCCCAACCGTTTTCCCTTCTTTTCCGAAGCAATTCTGAAATAACTCCCTGCCATCATTTCAAGTCCGGCTCTTTCCCCATATTTCGGAGATACCCCAGTATAATTCCCTGAAGTTTACCCGCAATTCGAGAAATACGCTCAGCTGTCGTGGCGTATAACCCTTTGAAAAAGTGCGGCAAATGTATTCATTCTCCGTAAATCACGGAATTCCCTGAAAAAAAGATTGGTAGATCCTTTCTTTGTTTGCGACTTTATCATAGTACCAAGATGTAGCAGCCTCGGTAGGCAAATAGACTCCGGTAAGACAATGTTCTTCATTTGGGCGGCAAAGAATAAAGTGCGAAGATCAAAACAGCAGAGACCAATGATTCACTCATTTAAACCGTAGCCATTTTCCCAACAAATAATTCATCACACCGGGCATTTCTGAAGGTCCCGTAGCTCTCACCAGGATATTATTTGGGAGATTAAGGCGGTTTATGTTCTTCAAAACTGATAATAAATAACAGCTCCACGCTACGAATATCCTGAATCTACTTCCCAGAAATCTTACCTGTCCGAATTCACGCGATGGACACTTATCTGTTCCCAACCGATCCATCATGACACATCGGCTACCACCCAAAATTGAAAATTCATTATTCACCAAATCATATGGTGGGCAGGTTTGATTGTAGTTGGGATCATCCACTACGATTCGCTTTGGCCCCATGATTCCCAATATGTAAGGCCAGTAGAAGGAAGACGCCGGGCCCACCATTATAGGAAAGATTTATCGGTCGGTTTTTTCTCTGGATTCCTCTTGAAATAGGCAGTAAAATCCAAACAAAGCAATCGTTTAATATTTTTTCGTCTTTCAAACTTCCATGGGCCTGCTTTTTGCATTCAGATTGATTGTTTTTCCATCAATCGTTACCGCAATGTTTGGACTCAAAGACTTGGCTTTTGGAATCGTGGCTTTGATATCGACTTCTTTTGCTGCGCAAAGCTTAAATTAATCGAAGAAAGCGAAAATTAAAAATTTGATTTCATAACTAGATTAGATTTAGAAATTAAGAAAAGGGTTTAACTCGAGAGTAGTCAAAGTCTTCATTTCCCTCATTTTTTAAAATATTTTTTACCCTCTTGTCATAACCAAAAACAACATTTTTTCATCACCGAAAATATCTGTCAAAGGATCTCCGCTTACTGGCCACGATATCGGCAATTTTCCCGATTCGATCTGACCAAGTTTATCTCGATGCCCCATAATACAGCGTTATTTATACGTCGCAGACTGCAATACTTCGGTTTAGGCATTCTGCCTCACTCATGTAGACGAATTCCCGATAATTGGTCACGTGTGGATATACTCCCGCATCTGTACAAAAGCAATTTTTTACCCCACTTTTATATGCCTTCGCGAAGGTATCTTTGAATTTGGAAGACTCCGATTCTCTTGCTTCCTGCTACCACTTCAGGATAATAGCCCGGCACCTCGGCAAGCCTTGAGCCCAGTCATTCCGGCAGTAATCGTCGGCACCAGATAAAGTCCTTTTTCTTTTCATCACTTCATAGTGGCCTCACTCATCAAGTGCCATGCTCAATGGAGGTGACACTCCCGCCAAAACCGCACGCTGCATTCCCTTCGTCACCATGTGCATGAGCTGCGACATGCATCCCAAAATCCTTAGCCGTCTGAACTACCGCATCCAATTTTCATCTGCTGAATTGTGGGAGCAGAATCCATCACGAGCCACGACAGTTACGCGCCGCCTGTAGCCGTCACTTTGATTAATCGATCCGTATTTTACTGCTTGTCTTAACCGCTTTCCCGGGCTTCAAAGGGCCGTTTAATAACTCCTTGATCCAGGTCCTGGAATCACCCATCAGATCCCTGCGGACGTCCCGTTTGTTGATCCGGCAATGTCCACCTGTCCGGAGCGGATAGACTTCCGGCGGTAGATTCGTGCCCTAACTACTCTACTGCTGCTCATTGCATTTCTCAGGGCAATATTCACTCGCCGAGCCACCTAGAATCCCTAACCGTAGTGAATCCTGCCATCAGTGTTTTTTCGGGCAAAAGCCAACGACTTGAAAGCTACAATCTGCTTCCATTATCTCTGAAATCCATCTACATAGGCGAGTCGGCTAGTTTTCTCCCTCGATATGGACGTGCATGTCCCCATAAGCTGGCATGACTGTGGCATTTTTGAGGTCGATGGCTTGGTCGTTTGTTCTGGATTTTGATAACCAGAATTGACACAAAAGAAATTTGATTTCCTTCACGCACGAAGTCTGCTTCCGTGAGCATTTTTCCGTGCTTAGCATCAAATAATTTTTCCGGCATGGATATACATCCCCCCTTTTTTGAGCAAAAACACCCAAAGAAAGTAAAAGGCTATCCCTGTAAGTACTTTATATTTTCTCATTTGAATCAAGTTTGGTAAGTCGAGTTGGAAGTTACCATTTTGTATAAAATCAAAGCAACCGTTCCCTCCGGCTTTTAGCTGATAGCATCGCTGTGAAGCTGGAAACCTAATTTTTGGAATAAAAAACCTTCGGCATCTCTGCGAAAACAAATAATAATCTTGCATCTAGAGCTGATTTTCGAGCTTCTTCCAAAGCCCTCCCAATTCCCTGATTTTGGAAAATTCGAACTACTGCTTAGATCGGCGAACAAAAGTGGATAGCTGGAAATCGGTAACCCTCGAAGTATTCCGACCTAGCTGACCTTGATGCGGGCAGTAATTAAAAGATTGGAATTGATAACATCCGATTCAAAAGATCAGGATTATCCATTGGTCCGGCGATTTGCCACACCGGAGTTTTCTAAAACCTCAATAAACTTCCTGGAGTTTTAAATCCTTTTCTATTTTAAAAATTATCATTAAGTTTAAGTAAATAAAAAGCTATGGACAGGAGGAGCAGGCTTTTCGATGGATTCCATAACCGTCGAAAGACATACCAAAATGGGCGAAAATCAGGGGAAACGCAACCTATTCTGGCGGGTAAAAACGATCCCAATTATCGCAAGCCAAACGGCAGACTTCGGAAGCATTAAACGAAGCGATAGCCCATCGATTCAAACGCAAAAAAGAATTTACACACGATTACCTGGATATCGTCTCCTCCGGGATATGCATTAGTCCGCTCTGGCCTTTTTATTTTTATGACTATCCGGAATTGCAACCAGTAAAGGCACAAAAAGCGGACCCTATTATGTTGGTAATATACAATAGCAATGCCGGTAACTTCAATCATCCGTCATGCCTTCCTCGACTTGGCGGCGTGCCTCGACTTGGGCGGCGTGCCTCGAACTGGGCGGGTCTTTTCCGCCAGATAAGCAAGGAAAAAGTGGGTTCACTGAAATCAATTGCTGAAAATCCTATTATTTCTCTCTAATCGTTCACTTATACCTCTTGGAGATCTTCTCGCTTTTCCTAAACTGAGCCTTGGCAAAGGACAAAAGTTGGAATGAATTTGATCTTTCTTTTCCTTACAAATTCAACCAGATGTCTCCAATAATTTAACCCCAACCCCCTTGTCCTTTGAGACTGTCCTCTACCTCAGTGTGTTCAAATAATCATTTTTTAGGTCGCAGCCATCACGTAGACCATTTCCAGCAATCGCTTTTGGTCTTCTACTATAAAAAGATCCCTTTTTTCTCGTCAAATTCAATGTTTGCAATCTGACAGGTGTTTTCCATGCCTTTTTCAACTTTTTGTTCTTCCTTCCTAACCAGTTCGTCATATTCAGAGTCGATAGGCTCCCATAGTCTATGCTGTGGGGCCGTCTGGGTCCAGGATATGGACAACTTTCCTACGAGTTAAGACACTATTTCATCTAGAATCTGTACTCCTTCAGATTAAGGATTTCAACCAATCCCACAAGATTTTTCCACCCGATAATTGAATCATAAAAATCCTTTTCAGAAGGCCTTAAAAATATTCAGTTTTTTGAGTCCATTGGGGAAACCATTGTGTGAAAGCCTTTTTCTGGCAGGTATTAGTCCGCTGATTTCCATTTCCGAAGAGTGGCACATATTGGTCAGTATTCAATCCAAATGCTCCTGATACCATTTTTTTCGTTTTGTGGGAATCTCTAACTTTGAAAAAATCCCCTCCTATTCCTGTGACTCGTCCTTTCATCAAACTGGAATACTAGGAATTCTCCTAGTAGATGGATTAAGTCTCCTTTCTTTTACAACCAAAAACCATCGCCCTCCAATTTTAAGTACCCCAAAATCCATAGCAAAATAGGTACTCACTTCCTTTTTTGGTTTCGTAAACTGTGAGTGAAATATTTGAAATTTGAAAATCAAATCTGAGCAATTTATCCTTCGTGTTTTTGCAAGCTCTCCCCTTGGGAATGAAGTGACTCGAGAATATTCCGAATTCTTTTTTCAGAGGCGTGGTTGGATATTCTCGAATCAGAATTGTGGACGCTGAATTCTGCTGGATTATTGTACGTGTTTCCTTGCAGGAATCATCACAGAATTTCTTATCCATTCTTCCGCATCGGAGCGTCACAATTGAATGCGCAATTTTTTTGAGTTGGGATCATGCTAAGTTTAAATGAAATTTAGGGAATTTAGTTGAAAAATTCCTAGCTCAAACCCAATTCCCCTAAAATCTTTTTTAAAAACCGCTCTACCTATTGTGAATTTTAGACTGTTCAATTGGAGGTATTCCAATTGAAACTTCTTGCTCCGCCTTGGAATACGCAAAAAAGATATCTTCAATCAAACGGTTGGCTCGAATTGGCATTTCAACGGTAAAACGCAGCCACCATCAACTTCTTTTTGGACGATCACTTTGCTCCGACCGTTGGTCACTGCCAGCAACTTCCATCGGGGGCTTCCAGCTCGAAGTTTCAAATTTTCCACCTGTATTGGGTAGGATCGCATCTCCAAGGTGATTCCTTTGATTTTGCTTCATGTCAATATCTTGAAGCATACCGCACGACCTGTTGGCTGGTGTACTTCACAAAACGACATTTTCCCCATTAGCTCGGCCTGCATCTTTTAATTCGATTCACAATTAGAAGCCATCAACCTCGGATTTCGAATGGTTAGTTTCACTCGTAGTTTTTCAAAGGACTGATTCCATTAGCGCCCTAGTCAGTAATAGCTAGCTCGGGACTAAGTAATATCCTTCACCTGCGCAGTATTTCCCAACTGGTACCGTTCAGTTGTCGGCAGATTACCGGCTCGATTAGGATCTGCAATGCCGAGAATAAAACCTAATCCATTTCAAAGAAATTTTTGCTGATCTCCAAATGAAGTGTGACCTGGCATAAACTCGCTCGCCCCCAAACCTCCTCCTCCACCGTTTTTGGATTTTGTTGGTCAGTAGTCTTTGGCATTTGCATCACCCTTATATTTTTTTTTCCGAAAAGCGTTATCTGGCCCTACTTGATTCATTTGCAATTGCGTGACAAGCCTTACAGCCCGTTGATTTGATGTACGTTCTTCCGATACTTAAGACTTCTTCGCATGCCCTCACTTTAAATCAAATCATAACCTTCTAAATAGGTGATAGTTCAAATCCAGCTTCCGATGGTCGATCACAGCATCTTCCCGACGCTGACATTCACCGCATAGTCGATTGCTTTCTTTGCCAAATAAAAGCTTCGATTTCCATTCAAATTTGAATCTGCACGACTGGCGCCTCGTTCCCGAACTTTTATTTCCAAAGTAAGCTTGACTGCTTTCTCCGCTTTTATCTTTTAACCTATTAATTTTGGACTTGATAAGTACCGTGCTTTTTCAAAAGTAATGACGGGTTGGCTTGTGGGATTTTGCTGCGCCTGTTCCAAGGTCCCATCCGAAACTTATAGCAATCATCAGTATTCTAAATCTAAAGTGCCTTCCTGATAGAAAATTTAACCTGAAGTGGCGCTGCAAGCAACTTTATTAGCTTGCCAGAAATTTTAACTTGAGGAGCTCGGTTTCCTTTCGGCAAAAACAATCCGATCAGTCCCGCATCATTATTTTGAGCTCCTCCAATAAGTGCCGTATTCCAACATATATAAAGACCATCTTTGGCAAAACTGCATATCTACTTGCTTATCAAAAACGGTTGACGGCATGGAATCGCTCCATGGTGATCGGTACTCGGTAATTCCTCTGTCAAACTGACCGTGAACATCCAATTCCGCATCCATTCGAAAATAAAAACCTTCCCATCGTAATAGCCTGGAAATACTCACTTCTGATTTTTCATAATCCTCCCGATCAATAAACCGGACAGCCATTGCAATCTACCGCCTTCATCTAGCATTTGGGAAATTCTTCTGATGGACCATAGGGATTTAAACCCAAATAAGCGCAGAAGTGCAGGAGGAAAGTATTTCAATTCCGGTATTATTTGGAGAAAGTATTCTTTGGAGCCATTGGATCAAACTCAAAAACACTCTCCTTCTTTTCGGAAATCATATTTCCAATACGGCTTTTATTTCCTACAAAATAGGGCAACAAAATATCCTGCTTTAGTCGCTAAATTGAATTTCATCATGACCTTTTTGGACTCGTTTGAGTGAGTCTACCGAAAGCATCTGGCCAACTTTCCCCCCAAAATAAATTACATTTCGTTGATCAATGGAGATCGGTAATGGAAATTGCGGTTGTCCTTTGACATAGACTCTGGTCGGTACTTGGGAGTGCCAACAAGGCAAAAGATTTCCTTCAGGATGGAATAACTACCGTCTGCTCGGTTTTGATACGAAGCATCGATCGCTCGGAGATCGTTTGAGTTGCCAGAGCTTCGCGCGCATCTACATTTTCTGGTCTTCCTGCCGCTCATCGATTCAGGATTGTACTATCTTGACTCAAAGGCGTGCTATCGTCCCATGGACAAATACAGATTCCTTTTCCGTCCAAATTCAATGACTTCCGGAAATGACAAGCTCCTCTGAATACCGGGAACTTCAAGCATAATTTTCTCTGGGAACTTTTATCCGTAGATTTTCTTTGAAAATCAAATCTGAAAGTCGATTGGATTGATTCACGCTCCAACCGGTGCATAGTAAAGATATAATCCCAGCTATTAGTAGCGAAATCGAAATCTTTAGCCTAAGCCCAAGCAAATCCATCTTCTCCTCTGGATAAACCTCCAACTCGCCTACCTGCAATTGTTTCAAGAAGAGGAAGCTTGGGTAAAGTTTCAGTTTTCCTTCCGCTCATAAAGTACATCCCATTATCAAGAACTTCTAGCTCCATTGGCTTCATTGAGCCCTTCCACCATGGTATTTTGTGAATCTGCTTTCCTCAGGTTTAATAGTTGCAAAAAAGATCTTCCTGCTTACTTTTTCCAGTACAACTCCACAACTCACGCAACACAATACTAAGCAATAGAACCAATTTTCTCATAATGTCATAGGTATTTTTTCAATGACTCAATATAAGAAAGACACTTGCCTTTCTAACGACCATTGGTATGAGTTGGTTCAATGTTCCATAAATCAAAGGCATTCTGCCACTTAAATCCTATCTTAATCGTCCCACAGATCTCCTTTAGAGGACAATACCCACATTCCTTCAATCCTCAGTTTGGTCAAACGGAACTTCGGGTATAAATAATCCTCACCAAAAGTGAGGTGAGTCCTTCTCATATTCATGCTGCGAATTCTCGGTAATCATTCACCTCAATCCCTGTTTTATAAGGCAATTTCTGCTGAAGATAGGGATGAAATCGTCCTCAAAACATCTCCTGGAGAATTAAAGATCGCTGGCTTGAGGGGTAGGTGTTTTCCAGGTTCGTGGCCTGATAGTTAAGCATAAACATGGTTTGCCATGGCGGCTTGTTCTGGAATTTATGCTGCCGTCAAAATAGCGAAAGCTCACATCGGAAAGTTTCTTATTATCCTGTTCGCTGAACTGAATCTAATCGAGTCTACCGAGCCATTTGCTCATCTACACGTCAATGATTCCTTTCAGGAAACTGTTTGACTTCCAGAGGCCGGTGTTGATTGCTAACCCTGCTGTATATTTTTTTCTCTTTCTCCAGTGAGATACTTACAATGGGGCCGAACTTCATAACTTTCAGTCTGGTGCAAATAATTTCTGAAGCACATCTCGAGCGATTGCCATCTGCCCATTTTCAATTTCCGTATCGGCTTCTCCTTCCAAATGATAAAACTTCGATGGCTTGTTTCCGATTGCTCTGAAATGTCCAATTCTGCTCAACTTCCTCGAAATCCCCTTTCCAGTAGGGTTCTATTTTTCCGCTTCGCAAAATCCTGATACAAAATCTCCATGCTGAGGTGGGCCATTTTTCCAAAAACAGTGCATCGATTCCTCACTTACTTCCTGCTTTTCTTGCAAATAAATTAGCCAAAATATGAAGATAAGAATTCAGCCCTACAATCCAAGAAAACCTCAGCGCAGAAGGCGAAAAGGGTACCAGAATCTCGCATTTTCATTCTCAAATACTTATCAAGAAGCTGACACTTCAAGCACTTTTTTGAATCGTGATGGGCTTCGGAGACTTCCTGACAATTGGAATAAATACTAAACTTCTTTCCTTCCATTTTCTCGTCCAACTCCACCCCCATTTGGCTGCATATATTCGGCTTTTTCTCCTGCTTTCCCCCCTGATCGAAGCCGTCGTTAATCATGTGAACCTCCTCCGCACTATGCAAAGCCCGATAAAGTAAAGCCATAGATCGAGTCATTTTGCTCTTGAACTGGCAATCCAAATGCCTTCGAATATTGAAGGGAATCATGGAATTCAAAACCCGCAGCTGGCGGAAAGCTATCTCATCATATTGCAAATGTCACTCCGCTTGAAGTCCAGCTTTGGGATTCCAACACGCCCATTGATTTGTAAACCTGGTAGCGGTTCCCTTCAAAAGGCAATTTCACCTCCCGGAAATCTGTCGAAAAAGCCGGATAAAGAACTTCGATTGATGGATAGAATATCCTTGTCCCGCAAAAATTTCCCGCAATCTGGTCATTGTTTGGAAGCATTGCTAAACAGGTAAGATCGCTGCAAGGTTCGCTTCAATCGCTCAGCTAAGCTTCATCAGAATTAGCCAAGTAGGGGAATAGTGAGTCGTTCTCCAGCTTTTGGAAGATCAATTGAACATTGCTCCACCTTTATGAAGCTTTTTCTGCGAAACATGAATCCTGGTTCAAAAGCTGCATTTCGTTCATAACTCTTCAGTAAAACCTAGGTTTTCACTTTTAAATAGATGGAGCTCAACAGATTTTTGACGGCGCGTATGGTAAAAAAGCAACTTTGCCCTCTTCCACTTTGAATGAATCGGCTGCATTTCCGCACCGCTTCCAGAAAAGAAATAGACAGGGGCATTTTTCACGGGATATCCCATGGTCACGTTCACCTTATCAACTTGGATCAGGCAAGCGTGTGGGCAAGACTGGAAAAAGCATCTGCTCGTCAGGCAAAATCACCACAGTCTCTTCCCAGGGCCTTCACCGCTGGATTTTCTTCCAAGGATAGAACCCACCAAATTGCTTGGTTGGTTTTCAAAGGTGTGCATAGGTTTTAATCTTGGCTTTTCGATCGGCAATCTGTGTTGGAATCTTCTACTGAAAAGTCGGCCCGGACTACCTTGTCCCTCTGATTAGTCCTCGAAAAACCAGCCTGGCCTCCTCATTATCCCTCTAATAATACCGCTCCACATCCCAATAAATCTTTGCTCCAAATTCAGTGATGTAGTGTTTAATCAACCTTTCCTCAAGTTCCAGTGAAACGCATTAAATCCAATGAAATAATGTTGTTTTTCTCGGGCGGGAAAGGATATTCAAAAGACGCTGCAACTTCCGATACAACATCCCGGAGTAAAGCCAAACCCGAAATAGCAAAAGAACTTGGACTGTATAAAGCGGACTGAGCAGTTGCCAGAACTTCCAAAAACTTCTCCTGATGAAGCTCTAATCCTGCGGATAAACGAGGACCAGAAATTGCTTACTCAAACTCAACTTTGACTTTCCGTCAGGAAACTTAAGTCCTGACTCCAATTCTTGATTTCAGATAGATGATGATAAACGTTTATCGGCCATTCGCCCTGAATTGATCCCATCATTGAAATCCTTCAGGATCATTCCTCCCCAGAATAAAACCGATCAAAAGTCTCTGCTTCCGGATTGAGTTCTTGGTATAAACCCGATACACTCAAATTCAGGTCAAATCATCTGCGGGACGATTTCCGGCGCAAATCATAGAAAAATCTCTCATGGTTTTTACCTCAGGCATCCAAGTCGGCTCCGTAATCAGGCTTCCAAAATGCTGGGTAAAAACAATCCTGCTCTCTGTTGGCGCAAAACCCACTTGTGAGCTTTTGCAGATCGACACCAACTTTCGAGGATCTCTTTTGCCTTGTATTTCTTAACACACTTATGCATAAACCTCCTCATTAACCCGTTTCCTAAATAAGCATAAATAGCCTTTTGGTTGGCTTCTGTTAAGACAGCTCGATACCAATTCATGTATTCGCGGGACTTGATTGGCATAGCGACTTTGGGCTTCACCGTTTTAAAGTCCACGATTAAAGCCTGTCAGCCTTTAGAATAATCCGATCAGGCCTTTTTTGTTGCTTTCCCCAGGAAGAAGAAATCCCTGGCTCGGCAAAAGATCCCCCGCTGTACCCGAACCAAGACGCAAAAAGTGGGTCTGTTAAAAAGGTGATCTAATTGCTTTTCCAACCAACTTTTTCCTCTTCCGCATTTAACCTTCCTTCGAAATAAAATGCTTGCAAATTCTGCATTGCAGCCACTTTATCAGCAGAATAACCTAAGATTTCATAGTACGATCAAGCCAAACAACTGCTTTTGGCGCTGCTCCATTCCTTCTACATCGAAAAGGTCCCCAACGTACTTCTTAAGTGTTAAGCACTGCAGACCAATTTTTTATAGGCCCCAGCGAAGTTTCTGGCGACTTAGATGGATGCTAGTTTTGCTGATCTTTCAGGCCAATCCCCAAATTCAAAGACTTTTTTGACTTTTGGTCAAAATAGGAAGATTAGCTCAGTTCTGAATGCTGGATAGTGTTGCGACTGAATCAATTGCTGCAATTGATTTCAATTGATTCTGAGATCCATTTTTTCTTTATAGGGAATGAAACCCAACAAGACTCTTCTTTGCCCGAGTGAGTGCACCACATAAAGCATATTCAAACTGTCTAAATAAGCCATTGTCGCCTCCTCCGTGTAAGTAATCGCTGACGTCCAGAGTTCGCCAAATCTGAGTCAGCGTCAATGGGGATAATGGCCGAAAGTCCTTTTTCTTCGATCTTCAAATGGCGACCAATACTACATTTTCCCTTACCAAAATATCCGAAGGATTGTTCCACTAAGAAAAGGCATTCAGGAATACCTTAACTGCAAGCCTTTTGACTTGTTGATCGTCAGAATCCGCATGGCATTATGGCCCCTTCCGGAATTTTGAACTGTGCCTTCGTTTTGTTTTGATTTTCCCACCATTCGAGGAAGCCATTTAAATTCTGCCCTGTTTATTTGGCAGTGAAGTCATATACGCCCTCTTGGAACCGGAGATATATCCTTTTTTCAACCCTAGTTTCATCAATCCAAGTCTTTTTATAACTCCTCAGCCGCTTTCCATAAGAGGCAATTGAAGCCATCCAAAGAACCTCCGTTTTCTTTGAAAATTTTTTGAAACTTGCTCTTTTAAGTAGCAGAGGCATCTGAATGCAGCGTAAAAAAAAGCTCAATGGTTTCAATAGGCGAAATCCATCAGAACAGCAAATAGTACCCACATGGTCTTATACTGAACCTTGTCGGCGGATATGTAGGTAAATTAAAGCCCGGAGATCAAGGTTTGACCGCAAGCCGCCTTGTTCAAAGTACATGGATTCGTCCGAAAGCACGTCAAACGATACTCCAGAATCTGTTTATTTTTCCGCTGCATAGGTCATCAAGACAATCCGCTATTGCCTCTCCCTCGATTTTCGCCTGACTAGAATGGCGATAATCCTCCAACTCATAGCCGTGAATCTGCAGCCCATCACCAAGGCGCAAATTTTTGGGATAAGACGATCTGCATCATAATTCCCTTCTCCTCGTCATCTTTGGATCGGATAAATTCTAGTTTTACCTTTCCCTTTGAAGTCAGATTTCGGCCCTTTTTTTGGAGAAATTTTTGCTGAACAGGAAATCGGAGTAAGCTGAGATAGAATTGAGGATTCCTCCGACTCCAATAAGCGGAAACTTAAAACCTGCTCCATTGGGCCTGCGCATAAGCTTTGAAAACCGTATTGTTGAAATTGATGATGTTTGGAAGGCTTTCGAAAATTACGTGTCTAAATTTTCTAATTGGATACGGTCCCCCTATTTCCATCCTGCACTTGCGAGAAGGCAATAATTTCATCTCTCCTCCACGCCAGGATAGATCGACTGCCTTTCCATCACCGACCAATAAATTGGTTTGATTTTTTTGGCCCAGTGAGTTCTCCAAAAGTGTTTGAAACTATCCATTGAAAACCAGAAAGTGTCCTGAAACTCCGTCTAATAAGATAGTTTTTTGTAATTGATTTCCGCTTTCTCATAGATGAAAGCGTATCAATTTCCTTGTGGATTTCCTTTAAAAAACTCGTTGCATCTCTGAGATCAGAATATATTTTCCTCGTCTTTGATCAGTGTGAGTCGTTCGAGGAGACTTCCGGAATACTCCCCTAGACATAAGCTGTTTTTGGCAATTGCCTGCAGCGTATTTCCATTCCCCGTAAGGCGCCAACATGAGGTCAAAAATCAGATTTAATCCGGCATCATAGCAAGATTGAATGGCAATCGATCTGTTTATCTAGACTTGGTGTACCAGGCTTCAGGATTACCTATTTTGGCTAAGCTTGCCGCGGGTTAAAGGCTTCGGAATGGGTGCATTCCGATCACCCAGTTTTTATCAACAAGAATTTGGAAAAGCCTCTGTTTCAAAATCTGAACCAATTCCAGACCGTTATTGACTCGTATAAGCAAGGGCATTGCTCTCCAAGCTCTTTTTGCGAGTTTGACTATTTCTACTTAGCGTTCTCCGGACAAATGACCTGTAGCAAGGTGATATTTTCCTTATCCTGAAGAAAATCCTTGAATTTCAGGTGCATATTTTTTTGAAAATCTTCTTGAAAATCTGGCTGGCCAGACCCTAAAATATTCCCTTCTGATATCGCAGGATTTTCCAATTTGGACTTTTGCTCATAGGCATAATCGACGAGCCTTTGGGCAGAAAATTATCTTTCCATGACAATGCAATCACTACCGAATCTAACCACTTCGATCATAACTGCTACTTGGTCCAGTTTTCCACGAA
>Ga0163217_1001191_pt1 | contig 15579 bp, 22 predicted proteins | sample SynspAceP_FD_185933 | JGI IMG/M metagenome (GOLD analysis project Ga0163217, IMG submission 185933) | Saline lake microbial communities from Ace Lake in Antarctica - Synechococcus sp. Ace-P (PacBio error correction) | ecosystem: Environmental > Aquatic > Non-marine Saline and Alkaline > Saline ...
AGAGAGATGGTTCTCCACCGGCGCTGCGGAGCGGCTGCAGCTGAGCTGCTGCGTCCCTGCCGGGGCTGGAAGCGGCTGCATCATGCTGCGGCCCCGCCTATGCCCGTCGACTAACGACTACCTACCCGCCACCCAGTGCCCTGCCCCTCACTGCAGACCCAAACGGGTGGCCGGGCTGTTTTTCACGGCCGGGCAACTCAATGGCACCACCGCCCTAGAAAGGAGGCCGCCGCCCAGGGATTGTGGGCCCGGCCCTCCAAACGCCGCCCCGGCTGATTCGCCACCAGCCCCGCCGGTGGCATTTTCCGCCCGTGAAGGGCCAAAGCTACATCGGCACCTTGGATCGACGATCTGGGTCACGAAAAGATCTTACGCGAAAGCCCTATCGGTGCTCACCCAGCCGTAGCGAATACCGCCTGGTGGGCTGCGCCGGCCGATAACGCCGACCGGCGGCTGACGCCCCTGGGCGCGAGCTGGGCCTGATCGATGATTCGGCCGCTGGAGATCCTTCGGATCGCAAGCAGGGCCCAGGTCCGTGGCCGAAGCAGCAAGCGCTGGCCCCCACGGTGCGGCTGAAAGGTGGAGTGATCCGGTGGGCTCCTGAGTGGAAGCCGAAACGGGGGCGGCCATGCAGGGATCCGATCACCCTGGCGACCTGCTGCGCCGCTCCCGGCTTCCACAGCGCCGATCTGGTCCGCCATGGCCCTTGCCGGATCCAAGCCGTACCGCTTCGATGTTGCGCGGAAGCCGGCCGAGATCGACCCCAAATACAGCGGCTACCTGCCCGCCAGCAACACAGATCGACCAGGTCAAGCAAGCAGCAGCAGGCCGCCCCAATCCCCGCTGGCACCGATTTCACGACCATCACGCACCTCTCTCTCTCCCCGCGAGGCGCCGCGAAAAACTCACGGCCGTGGGGCCCTTCAAGCCTCGGGCCAGGCCGCCCGGCATCCCCGGAGTCAGCCCGGCGGACGTCAATGCCCTGCTTTGCTCTGGCTCGAGCTGCAGCGACGCAAGGCCCCTGGTTACCTGAGGCCAACGAAATTCCAAGGCCTGAAAGCTCCCGCAAGCTGCCAATGACGGGAACCGTTTCCCACAGCCCGGCTGAGCTCGGCTTGCCGTTTCTCTCGCGCAGCCCCTCCTGGCAAAATGCTCCGTCGCGCCCTGGCTGTGACCACCCACCACGGCCGAACTCAGCGTCCCTGGCGCTTTTGCATGCTTGCTTCGGTGATGGCATGCCCCAAACCCGGCACCTGGAAGGCTGCTCACCGGCCCCCCGGTGGAGGTGGAGCTGATCGCGTGGCGCCCGGTTCAGCGGGGATGGGGCCGGGTGCCGGCCAGAGTCGGAGAACTGAGGCAACTCCCTTTGTTGCGGTCGACAAGGTCTGGCCTGCGCTGCGGCCGGCCAGGCCCTGGCCTGGGCCGAGATGCTGGTGGAACCAGACGGAAGCCGAACAAGTCTTCCGACCGGCAGCTACCGATCTGGCGCAGCCTCCAGCGCCGATCGGGCTGAACTGTTCCGCGAAGTGGATCGGGCTGGCACGGGTGGCAAGCGAGCTGGCTGCAGCAAGGGGTTTCGCCGAGGAAGGCCCCTACTGGAGCCGCCACTACCGCTTCTTCCGTGGCGGCAGGGAACTCACCGTGATCCGGGAGGTGTTCTCCCGCTCTTCGAGCACGTGCCTTGGCCCAGCAAGCAGCTCCTAGGCCGAACCCAGGCGCAGGGCCCTCGGGCCTGTTGAACGGCCTCTTTTCGAGCAGCTCGCGCGGCTGTCCTCGTCGGTGTGGCTGAGGCTGGTGTTGCAGCAGCTTGGCGTGGGGAGCGAAGCGGCGCAGGCGCTCGATCACCCAATCCGGTGGGTGCGTCACGTACCAGCAGGCCAAAGGCGGCATTGCCCTTCGGCAGGGTTTTCGCCCACCTCAACGCAGAAAGCATCGTTGATGCCCAGATCGCTGAGCGCGCCAGAAGGCGGCGCCCACGCCGTGCACCGACAGCGCCGCCCGAGCAGGGGGTTTTCAGGAAGAGAAGGCCAACCAGTGACCCCCCAGAAGCCCCCACCAAGGGCTTCCAGCGGCGGTGAGGTTCACGGCCCTGGAACGGCAGCTGGCACATGGCCCTGCTCGTCATGCCTCCGACCGACCACCGCATCTTCCCAAGGGAAAATCAGATGTTCCTGCCTGATAGTTGACCAATTCACGGCGAACCTTATCGGGCCTCATTTCAAACCGAGGGGACCCCACCACAATCAGGTTGCTCATCAGGCTTGTTCCCAGACATCACGACTGAAATCCAACCTAAAGGGCAGCACCGGCCCGGCGAGCAGGGGGCGGCGGCGGCTGGAGCGGGGCAGTGGCCTGGGCGAAGCCGACGCCGGCGGCAGCAGGAGCCGCCCGGCGGGAGATGGCATCAAAGCAACGGCGCTGATGAGGGGCGGCCTAGGGGCCCGCGTTGGGGTTTAACCCCTGGGGGGGGGGGGGGAAAAAAAAAAAAAAAAAAAAGGGCCGGCCGCTTGATCGTCTCGATTCGATCTTGAACGGAGGCTGGGGGCGACCACTGTCCCGGCCTGGTGGGCGACCGGCGTTCTTTCCGGATCGGTTCGCTGCCTGAACTCCGGGGAGCGTTCGGACCAGTCGTCTTCAAAACCTCCATGAACGCGTCGAGCTGGTTTTCCATCCAGCGCCCACCCCTTTAAAACCTGGTAGGTCACTGGGTCGCTCAGCGGATCGCTCACGTGCGCGCTCGCCACCAGCGGGCAGCCTGGCTCCGGGAGCCCGGCGTGCTCCGGCCACCCCATCCCGCAGCCCTGCCGCCCGGCAGTCATCCATTGAATCAAGGGTGATCCCCTGATCGGCGCTTACCCCGACGGGCAGGAATCACCAGAACCGTTCATCGGCGCTGCCCTGACCTGCTCGAACGAAAGCTGAATGGTCAACGTTAGCGGGCAGTTGGCGCAACGCCTGCGCTGCTTCAGCCAACGCTCCGCGAAGCCGCGAGCAGGGGCAATCGACACACCCGCCGACTTGGCAGCACCCAAAGGAAAAGGTCCAAACGGGCGGAGAGCAGAGGGCGAACCTTAAGGGGCGGTGTTCTCAGACACCCGGCTTCGAAGATTCAGCTGGCAGCTGAGCGTTCCAGCGACCGCCGTGGCGGCGGTCACAGCAGAGGCGGCAGGCCACGCCCGCACGCGGCGCTTGGTAGGGGAGCCGTGACACCGCACACGGACAAGCGCGCCAGCCAGCGCACAGCCTGGAGTGGCAGGGGGTAGTGGTGACGCAGGCCTTCACCTCGCAGTCGTCTGCGCCTGGTTGATTTCTCCGCCATGCGGGCCGCGGAAAGCAGGGGACCATGCACCTCGCGCACGGCCCCAGGACCCGGTTCCGATCAGGCAATGGATCAATCTCGTGGCAGAGCGTGCCGAGCATGGCCGTCTGCGGCAGGGCCTCCAGCAGGGGGCCGCGAAAGCACGGATCTCGCAGAGATCGCTGCATCGGCGCGGCGACGCGGCGGTTAGAGGCCGGCGGTGCGGGCCGCATATGCCGGCGTCACTCCAGCGCAGGTCCAACCCAAACGGCCCTCCCTGCCTCGGGGCCAGGGCACCGCCGAAGTGTTCCCGATCAAGGCGATGAAAAAGGGGAAGCGCAGGGGTGCAAGGGGCATGCCGCTCGGCTTCGGCCTTGGTGGCCCCCATCTGGCGGGGTCGTCGGTCAGACTCTTGGGCCAGAACGCAGCGGACAACACGATGGATTGGGGTCTGGCTCAGACGATCGGCACGAAGCTGCTGTTGGGGTGGCGCCAGCGCCCTGCTCATCTACTGACGTTCACGGCGTGAAGCTGGTGCTCAGCGCCCGCGGCATCAACCCGCTGCTCAAGCAGTTCTCACCCAAGGTGGCCTTCCGGTCAAGATCGATGCGCCTATCTACTCACGCACCAAGAACTACCGCTCCCACGTGAACCGGCAGCAAGTTCATCCGGCTTCCTGGCCGGGCTGCAACTGCAACAAAGTACCGCAACCTCAAATCGGCCCCCGCGCCCCGGCTTGCAGGACGTCTAATCATCCTCACGGTCAAGCTGAAGTCGGAAGCCCACAAAGAAGAGGCTGCCCTGGTGTAGGCTGATTTCTACCTTTGTGAAAAGTTGGATGAAAGCCTGGCGGGTTGGGAGCGAATCAGCCGGCTTGCAGCGGCCTGAGCCGAAGACGTCCGACGTCCTGCCACGGCCGATGCCCGATCCATCCCCCCAGCACAAGGGCCGCAGGAACTGCACGGCTGCTGCACGCGCCGTCCCACGCGTACTACGTGCTCGGATGCTCCCGGAACTTGGAAGACGCGGTTTACGAACGCGGCTTGTATCGGGAGCTGCCAGGAAGATTGAGGCGCTAAGCCCCGGAGCTGGTGCGTGCCGAGCAGCCCGCACCCAGCGGTTTGGCGGCCCGCCGGCCGACGCTTCTTGGCAGTGCGTACCCGCAATCAGCCTGCTCAGCCTGGAGAAGCCTTCTCAAGCGAAGAGCCTTGCAGGCCTGGTACGGGCGGCTGCTGAAGGTGCTCGATCGGCCCGCTCCCCTCGGGGAAAGCCGCCGCAGCGCTTGCCGATGGTGTGGCGAACTTAAAAGCTCCGACGGCAACGCCCTGGCCCTGGAGCTACGAGCGTGGCGTGCTGTGCGGGCCGCCAGCCGCGCGACGGCGAATCCGGCGGGAGATTCACTCGCCAACTGTGCGCACAATCCAGAGCGTGCCCCTGCGCCTGCTGCTGGACGATCCGCCGGAGTGGCTGGAGGTGCGCGGCGAAGGCCCTGAATCCCCGAATAGCACCTTCGCGGGCCATCAACGCGAGCGCGCCAGCCGCGAGGAAGCCGCGTTTTGCCCACCGCGCAATGCTGCGCCGGCACCCCTGCGTCAGCTCGATCCGGCAGTGGTGGCGGCACGGCGACTGGGAGTTCTTTGCCTACACCCTGCCAACCTGCCGGGCGACTGCAGCCTGCGGGCACGGCGACGCCCTCCCGGCCCCGCAGCCAGTGGGAGTGCCTGAAGCTGGCTTGGCGGCCGCCGGCTTCCGGGTCCAACCCCCAACCGCGCGCTCTGCCCGCGATCTGGCGTCGGTGGAGGCCCTTCTTCGCGGCATGGGAACCAGCAAGCGGCATCAGCTCGCCTACGCCACCGATGGCGTGGTGGTGAAGCTCGATTGACCTGCAGACCCTGAGGCCGAATGCCGGCTTCACCCAGAAGGCGGCCGCGCTGGGGTCGATCGCCTGAAGTACCCCGCCGAGGAGGCGCCCCAGCGCAGCTTCTTCATCTGGGTGGGCCCAGGTTGGGCCGCACCGGCGTGATCACGCCGGTGGCTGAATTCGAAGCGGTGACTCTGGCCGGCACCAAAAGCGTGACCGGGCCACATTGCACACGCCGATCGCCTGGTCGAACTGTTTGATCTCCATGAACGGCGACACGGTGGTGGTGCGGCAAGGCCCGGCCGGAGATCATCCCCGAGGTGGTGCGCGGCTGAGCGAGCTGCGCGGGCGCCAAGCGCCAGGCGCCTGCAGCTGCCCTCCACCTGCCCGGAGTGGCCGGCTCGACCGCCTGGTGCGCGAGGAGGGCGGGGAAGGCCGCCACCCGCCTGCGTGAACAGCAGCTGCCCGGCGATCCTGCGCGCGCCCCTGCGCACTGGGTGAGCAAGGCGGCCCTGGGATGTGGATGGCCCTCGGCGCAAGCTGATCGAGCACTTGGTGCGCGGGTCTGGTGACTCGCTCGCCGCTCTCTACGCCTCGATGCCTGCCCTGCTCGCCAGCCTGGAGCGGATGGGCGAGAACCCTCAGCCTTGGAAGCTGGCGGCGGCCCTTGGAAGCCTCCAAGCAACAGCCTTTGGCACCGTCAGCTTTAATGGCTTCGGCATCCAACCACGTGGGAGCGGTGAACCGCCAAAGCTTCTGGCGCGGCAGTTTTGCCCTCCGCCGAGGCCTTGGGCACCGCCGCGGGCTGAGCAACCAGAAGGCGATCAACGCGCCGTCTTCGGCCCATCGGCGCTGAAATCGCCGAATCCCTGCGCCAATGGGTTTCGCCACCGCCGCCAACCTCGGCCCTGCTGGCGGAGCTGGCAGCGTGGGGATCCCTGGCGGCAGCCCTAGGCGATGGGGCTGCTGGGGAGACCGCCCGCTTGAGGCGGCCAGACCTTCGTGCTCACTGGCACCGCTGCCCAGCCTCAGCCGCAGCCAGGCCCAGGAGTTGATCGAAGGCGGCGGGGGGCAAAGGTGAGCAGCTCGGGTGAGTAAAAGAAACGAGCTACGTGGTGGGCTGGGCGCCGAAGCCGGCAGCAAGCTCAGCAAGGCCGAAGCCCTGGGCGTGGCCGTGCTCGATGAGGCGGCCCTGCGGAGCTGCTGGGAGGAATTGAGCTGAAAGACAGCCGCAAGGCCGGGGATTGCGCCAGAGTGGCCGGACATGCCCTGCACCCAGCCAACCCGCCGTCTACTCTGCTGGATCAAGACGGACTGCGGTCGGGCGGCAGTACATGGAACTGGCCAGCCGTCCGCGGCTGCTTGCGAACGTGCCCGCCTGGTCTGGTTTTCGTGCTGATCGCAGCGATCCGCGACTGGCCGCTGAAGCCAGCTGAAGCCCGGCGCGCTGAAAGTTGCCTTCAAGCTCGGATCCAACCGCTCCAGGGCCCGCCGTGCCGCCCGGCTCGCCCGCCAGGATCGAGCCCAACCGTGGCGATCAACACCGGATGCGCAGGCGCCCACACGTGTTTGGCTCCGCCTCGCCGTGAAGCCACCTCCCCGAAGCGCGGCCACATCCCTTGGCGAGCTCCCGAGGGCGCAGAACAACCACCGTGCCCGGCAGGAATCGCGAATCAGGCCGTCAACGTAGTCGCGCAGGCGTTCACCTCGCTGGAGGCCATAGACGAGGTTGAGCAGGCTGAGGGAAACCCGGTGAAGAGCCCGGGTGAGCGCAGCACCAACTTGAAAGCCCTCCTGGCTCACGGCCCGCTCAACTTCGCCAGCCAGCTTCGGAAAGGCCTGCAGCCGCTGGCGCGGTCCAGTCCGCGCAACCAGTGCCTACCCAGTCAGAAAAAAGCCGCGATCGCCCCCAACGAGGCACCGCACCGAACACGAATAGGCTCCGCCCAGACGTGCCGGTAGAGCGCACCGCCAGCATCGAGGCCCAGAAACCCCCGGCAGCAATAAGCGTGACCCAAAGGCATAAAAGCGGCACAAAGGCAAACGCCCCGGCGGGTGAGCGCAGGGCCCGGCAGCAGCTTGTCCAAACAGGGGGAGAGGTTCCACAACCCAGACGGCGCAACAACCCCAACACTGGCAGCCGCACCAGGCCAGTTGACGCCTCCCTACAGTCCCGCTGGCTGTGGAGCGGGTGGCCTCCCCACGCCGTCCAACCTGCCCAATAGCCCACCAGCGATTTCTTTGCGCCGCAGCTTACGCCAGCGCCCGCAACAAATTTCTGGCAAGCGGCCCAGGCGGCCGGGGGCCCGGCCAGCGCTATCCCTGCGAACCAGCGGGGGCCAGGCCGCGAAAACGTTTGTCGATCGATGTAAGCCCTGCCTCGGGGCGGAGCAACCCGTGGGACTCGGTGCTGGCTGTTGATCTCCCGGAAACCCATGGGGTGGAAGGGCAACTGCGGCTCGGGGATCCAGGTGGGGCTATTTCCGCGACCAGCTGCATGAACGCCCTGCCGCGGGCACCGCCCCTTGATGATTCAAAATGCCCTCAACCCCTACGGGTTCGCCTGGCGGCGGCGTTCAACGAAAGACATGACATCGACGCCTGACCGCAAACTTCCCGCGCGATTTCAGCGCGCCGTTACCGGAATTGGCTTTCAGCCCTATGAGGCGATTCCACAACTGCCTGTGCCGGAGGCCTGGGAATAGTCCCTTCGGCCAGGAGGCCGGACAGGGAAACTTGCTGCGCCGCACTGAGGCCGCAGGGGATTTCCTCTTACCCCAGGCGGTGTTGCAGCGCGGCCAGTAACACCCGGCAACCGGCTTCTTCTATGGGGGAAGGGGCCCTGCTGTTCCAACACGATGCTGGCGCCGTCTACTGCGCGAGCACATTCCGCCGGTGCCACGCGCCTGGCGGTACTCGAACATCCACAACCGGCCCTGGGACCCTGCGGTTATGGGCCAGCCATTCACGCCGATGGATTCGCCCAAGGGCTTCACGCGGGCTCGCGGCGCTGGTATGGGCGGAGCTGAACCCGGATCACGGGCTACACGGTGGAGAAGTTCCCCACGGGCAAGGTGTCAGGCCAGAAGGTGTCAGGCCTGAAAGCCGTCAGTTCTGGGGGGCCTCTCCCCTCTTCTCTTCCGCAGCCGTGTCCGGGGCCTTTGTGGCGGCCTTTGATGATCTGGATCCGTCCTTGAAGGTGACCTACCTGACGCTCGAATTCGGCACCCGGCCAAATTCCTGAGGTACTTGGAGCCCTGCGGGCTCGACGCTGGCTGCACGCTATGCCCCGATCGCGGCCACCTCCCTTCCGCCGGCCCGATCCAGCAGCAGATGCAGGAAGGCCCTTCTTTAAACGGTGACACACCGGGCTGGAAGGCCGCGGTGTACGGAAGGGCCGCCCGATTTCGTTCTGAGAACCAGCCGCGGACTGGGCGGCGGGTTAGGCGCTCCAGCCCGGAACCGCCTTGAAATCCCTGACCGCCTTGGTCAGATCCCAGGCTTTGCATTTTCACTGCAGGATCCTGGCCGAAACGCTACGGTGGCCCCGACACACCAGACCATCAGAAAACTCTCTCGATCGCATGGGCGCGCCCTGCCAGGCCAGCCAGCGGCGGAAGAGCAGTGGTCCGAGAAGCTGCGCCGAATCGAGGCCCTGTTCGCTCAGGGCCGCAGCGATGGCGAGAAGGTGGCGGCCCAGCGGGCGCGGGCAACGCATCCAGGCCCGACCCTCAAAAGGAAATCGGCGGCCGAGGAGCCCGCCGATCGAGTTCCCGCTTCTCCCTCTCCGACCAGTGGTCGCGCATCTGTTCGTGGCACTGATGCGGCGCTACGGCATCAACGCCCTACCGCTACCGCGGCCAACGGCGCACACCGTGATGGCAGACCCCTTAACGCCGCACGTTCCGTGAACGACACCCTCTGGGCCGGAGTTCCATGGAACTCAGCAGAGCCTGGCGCGGCTACTTCGACGCGCTCACCGATCGGGTGATCGAGGCAGGCCATGGACGTGAAGGCCAGCGAAGCGAAGAGCGCGGCAACGGCCGTTCAGCAGTTGCCCGCCGGTTGACCATCAGGGGTCGCTCCCTGTTTAGGGCTCCATTTGCATGGTCAGAAGCTGGCGGGAAAGAGGACAGTAAAGGCGCAAACCACATCGGAAAAGCAATAAAAGCCATTAACTCGAATTCCGCGTCAATTGCATTGATTGGGAACTACGAGTCAACGAATGGGCCCTTGATGGAGCAGGTGATCCACGCCCATTCGCAGCTAGGCCAGCTGTGAGGGCCTCAGGCGCCAGAGGGCCTTGGAGTTCAGCGTTATTTGCCCTCAGGGCCCGGCGGCACCAAGCCAGGCAACCGCCTCTCGCAGCCTGGAGTCTCGCATCCCCGCCGTCTGACACGGCGGAGTGGTGAATGGGGTTGGCCCGAGGCACAGGCGCGGGCCTGGCGGTCTGGATGAACGGGGAGCGGGTTGGCACCTGGGGCGCTTTGCCAGCAGGGGAGGCAGGAGTTTTCGGCTCTAAACGCAGAAGAGCTGGATGGGCTCAAGCCAGTTCCCGCCCCTCTGTCGTTGTCCGTTTGCCGCGGGCCTGGGTAACGAAACGCCCTGGCAGGGCGCTAGCGGTGGAAAGCTGGTTCGAAGAATCTGCTGCTGATAGCCAGCGCGATTCGCCAGCGCGTTCAGCGACGCTTTCAGGCCGCCAGCTCCAGCGCCTTTCGATTCTGGCTTCACCGCAGTGGGCCGCCGATTGCGCCGGGGCGGTGGCAGTGCTGCCACTCGATGAAGAACCCAAGCGGGCTGATCGCATGCGAGGCGACCCCGCGTCCGAGCAGGAGATCGGGCAGGTGCTGCGAGGTGTCCGTAGCCCACACGCTTGCCTGGATTCCAGCCGGCCCCAGCAAGCAGAGGAGCCTGCGGCTCTCCGTGGGCTGGGGCTCAAGAGAAGACGGCCCTGCTCCACCACCCACGCTGTTCAAGCTTGCGATGGGAACGGTGGGCAACGAAGATTTCTGCCAGGTCACCGGAACCCCGGCCAGAAGCGAAATACGAAACCAAGGTGGACGCTGGGCCTGGTGGGCGATCAAGTGCTGTCTGGCCCATATCCTCAGCTTGCAGAAGATCTGCGCACGTTTTTTTGGGCCAGTGCGAATGGCCCTGCTTGCTGATCCAATCGGCGAGTTTCCTCCATCCGGGCCGACCGGCTCGGCTTGCTCCGTGCTGGAGCAGGTGCTTGCCCCGCAAACTGGCTCACCCCTGGATTCAGGCCGGTTTTGCGCGGTTGCGGCGGCTAACCTGCGCCCAGCTCTTCGCGACTGTCGAGGCCGATCCCAACCCTGCAGCAGGTTGGCGGGTTTTCGAGAGCTGCTGAGGCAACGATCTGATCCTTCTGGTGCTGGGCCCTGAATCCATGGCGGACATGCCAGGGATGGCCTAACCCCGGGCCCTTCGCGGATGCGGGGCTGGTGAAGGCGGCCCCACGGTGGATTGGAAGCCCATCCCAGACAGCCCAATTCAAAGCTGGAGGCCCTCTGCCGCGAGGTGCCAGGCCAGCCGGCGGAGCCTTGAATTCAGGGATTCGCGGGAGCACCTGGGGAATGGGTCCGATGACCTACCTGCAGGCTTTCCATCGCCTGCACGGCATCCGGCTAGGAACTACTGCCCGGGCCGACCAAGCAGACGAAGATTCCGTGCCTTCGCCGGCGGAATGGGGCTTCCTCAAACCCTGGCCAGCTTCTCCCGGCAAGTAAGCCGAGCTCTTCGGTGAGCGCCTTCCGAACACCGTTCACGGACGGCCCGATGTTGACCTGACGGTTGCGTCGCGATCTCCCGCCTTCTGCGCGAGTGCCCACGTCTTGCCCTGATCAGCAGATGCTCAAATACACCAAGGGCAAGGGGGAGACGCTCAATTAGCGATGATCGTGCGGGCACGATGATGCCAAGCGCGAGTATGCTTTATGGCTCCGCATCAGCATGTATGATACGAACCGGAAACAGAATCTTCTCGTTCGAGCGTTAGGGCAGGAGCCCCTGGCAAGCAGGAATCAAGAGAAAAAATGCACCCGCAAGACAACCGCAAAGAAACGGTGATAGAGTTATCATTGGGTTTTGGATTCCTGGATATCCAATCACCATTCTTTGGAGGTTCGCTAGCCAGCCGGAAAGAAGCCAAACATCATTTCTGCTTGTGACAGAGACACGGCTATGGCGATCTTGGCCCTTACGCGGCGGCGAGGGGCGCGGCATGTCCAAGCCGCCGTCACATTTTGATCGGCTGGCAGCTGAAGGGATGACCCTTCTCCTCCTTTTTTATGCCAACCGAGTTGCAGCGCCAGGACGGGGCGGCCATGGTCACGCACAGGTCGATCCCCCAACCGGCAGCGGCATACCACTGTGGGCGTTCCAGGGTCAGGCGGCGGTTTGCCGGCAGCGGAGTGGAACCCTGGCCTCTGTGCTGAAACAGGCCGACCCTACCGCACCTTTTTCACGGGTAAATGGCATCTGGGGTGAAAGCCGATTATGCGCTGCCCAATGCCCAGGGCTATGACGAGATGAAGTAATGTCGCCTTTATCCCCTGAAAATGCCTATACCCTATGCCGACCCCACCTGGTTCCCGGATATGGATCCAGAACTGGCGTTGCACGTTCCAAAAAGGTGACCAAAAGGGTGCTACTTTCGGGAAAGGCGGTGAAGAAGCCAAGGAAGACTTCAAAAATCAATGGTCAGTAATGTTGATACACCTGCAGCAAAGGCGTTGTCGGGATTCCCTTTTTCGTTATGGCTATGTTGAAGCGGCGAACTGAGTTCCTTGATGAAGCGGCCCAAAGGAGCCGACCAAGCCCTTCTTCCTGCTCAGCGTCAACCTTCATGAAGGTGCACCAGCCCAACTTGCCCATCCTGACTTCCATCCATCAATCCCCCTCCAAAGAGCAAGTACGGCCGACTCACATCGTCGAGCTCGATGCCAGGGTTGGGGCGATTTTATGGACAAGGTGCGGGAGCTTGGCCTGGAAGAAGATACGTTTGATCTTTCTGGACGAAACGGACAACGGGGCCTGGCAGGAATGTTTATCCCGAAACGCCGGCTACACCCCGTTTCCGAGGCACGAGAGGGGACGGTGCGTGAGGGAGGCAATCGGGCCCGCCCCCCCCCCCCTCCCCGCCATTTGGCTTGGTGGCCCGGGAAGATCGGTTGCCGGCGTCAAGAACCACGATATTTCCTGGGCGGGGCCCTTGATCTGATGGCCCTTTGCCTCGCTTTGCAGGGGTGTCGCTTCCTACCGTCGACCGCGAGGTGAGAACCCGACCAACCTTCGACAGCTATGACATGGTCTCCGGTGTTGCTGGGCAGCGGCAAGTGGTGAGCGCAAGTCATGGTTTTAACTTCACGCGAGAACGAACTCATCCAGTGCGGTCCGGGTGCAACGACCTTACAAAGGCCGTCTTTCAAACCTGCGGGGTGACGAATGGCGCACGACTGGAGCCTGGCTGGTGGACCTCCAACCTCTGCCTGGAAGGGGGCCGGAGTTTTATGTCGCGGGTGGTGCCCCCAGCTGTTTGACCTATGGCAAGACTCCCAAGGAGCGCTATGACATCTCATGAATAACTAACACCGGAACGCACCTGATGTTGGTCACCGTCGGGTGAGCGTTAACCAGAGTTGAATGAAAACCTATGTCCAAATATCCACCGCGCAAGATGCAGAGCGAGGGACTATTCCGGCCCCATTTCCTCACCGCAATTGAACGTTTCCCAGCATGTCGCGACATGCTGGCGAGGAAGGATAAATAATCCCATTGCCCACCGGAAACTAGGTCAGAACTGCTGACGATTCAGCGCTCGAGGTAACGAGCAACGCCCCGCTGGAGCACCACACCATGCTTGTGAGCCTGATGCACTGGCACGCAGGGGTGGGTACGCGAGGGCGATTGGAATCGCGTCGACGCTGTCTCCATCCCTCGGCCGGCGGCGGGAAACAACGCTTAGGCCAACCCTCAAGCCTTCCCGCGCCAGCGCCGCCTGGGCTTCGGCCTCCGGCCAGGTTGGCGCGGCAACTCGGCCAGCCACCTCGGGGGGCCTTTGGCCGGCGAAATTGGGGTTGGCGAGGCGGCCTCGGACCAGCCCCTTGATCTCCTTCTCGCCTTGGCGATGTCCTTTCTCCAGGCGCCCGCGCAGGGCACCCAGAATCCACCAGGCCCCTCCGATCGGCAGCAGCACCTGAAGTTCGCCGCTCACGGCCGCCAGGCAGCGTTTGCCCGCCGCCGGCGTCGCCCGAGCCAGCCGGCCTCGCGCACCTCCACCGACGCCGCCCGAGTGGAGGGCGGTGATGTCGCCGCTGGCGCTGGCGCAGCACTGCCGCCAGCTCTGGACGGCCGGTGTGAAACACCAACCGGCGCGGCTGTTGAGGGCTTGAGGCGCAGCCAAGCGCGCAGGTTGCGCAACCAACCCGGATCGCCTCGATCAACCTCCTGCAAACGACGCCTGCCAAGGAGGCATCGAGGGAGGCCTGATCCACGGCTGGGCCAGGGCTGCAGGGCCCCAAAAAGGTGCCTCAGGCTCACCGGTGAGGCCATGCCAGAGCTCCTCACTCAGGTGCGGCATCAGCGGGTGCAGCAGCACATTAGCTCGGCGAGCACCTTGGCCAGCACCTTGGCCGCGCTACGCGCTGATCGGCGAGGGCCTCCAGGGCTGAGCGCGGCGCCTTCCGTGGCGGGACGGGGAATTGAGGCGGCGCTTGAGCAGCTCGATCGTCCAGTCGCACACCTCATTCCAGGCGAAGCTCGTAGAGCCCCCTTGGCGCTTCGCCGAGGCCGTAGCTGGCATAGCGCTGGGGCGGTTGTCTGGTTTTACGCGGGCCAGGCGGGGAGGATCCAGCGGTCGGCGAGGGTGAGCGCCGCAGGATCGGGGGCGCCCGAGGGAGGCGGGGTTTCGCGCCCAGGTTTCATCAAGCGCGAAGCGGGTGCGTTCCAGAGCTTGTTGCGAAGTGGCGCGCGCCTCCACCGTGGCGGAACTGCCCGGTGCTGCGGTCGTAGTCGAGGCGGATGTCCTGGCCGGCGCCGGCCACCTATCGCGCACACAGGGCGAAGCGCAGGGCATCGGCGCCGTAGCGCTCGATCAGCGGACAGCGGGGTCGATGCCGTTGGCCCCGCCGATTTGGCTCATCTGCGGTTGTTCTCATCGCGCACCAGGGCCGTGGATCATCCAACAATCGGCGGAAGGGCAATCCACGCTTTCTCTTCGCCCGGGTTTCTCAATCGCTGGCTGGTGGCGTGCCAGGGCCGCCCGGCCAGCATCGTCATCCGCGCCACCCAGAAAAAGATGATGTCGAAAGCCGGTCACCAGCAACGCTTGGGTGGGATACCAGGTGGCCAGATCGGCGGCGCCCTCAATCGGCCAGCCCAGGGTGGAGAAGGGCCAGAGGCCGCTGGAAAACCAGGTGTTCCGAGCACGTCGGGGTCCTGCTCCAAGTGGAGCTGCCGCCCGCCGACGCGGCTGGCCGCACCGAAACTGCGCCTGGCCTTGGCGCGGGGCCTTCGGCCGCGTCGCGGGCCACCACATAAGGAGTGGCGTCGCTGATCACAACCGCCCGGTTTTCACTCACTCACGAACCAGGCGGGGTATGACGCGTTGGCCCCACCGAGTGGCGGCTGATTGCAGCAGTCGCGGATGTCAGTGAGCCATGCGGTAAGACGGCTCTGCCAACGCTGCGCACGAAGCGGGCGCTCCGCCATCGAGGGCCTCGGCGGCAGCGGGCCGCCAGCGCTCAAGCCTTGGCGACGCAATTGGGTGGAAGAGAGCGGCTCCACCGCACCTTGCCCGCGATCCGAAAACGGCAGCGCTGTGGCGATGGGCTCCACTTCAACTGCAGGAAGCTTCGGCTTCCATCGCCGCTACGACAGCCGTGCGCGCCTCCGAAGCGTATCCAACCCGCGAAGCGGCCCGCGGCGGGGTTTCATGGTGCCTGTCCTTGGCCATCAACCGTGGATGGACAGGCAGGCCGTGGCGGGCGCCGATGGCGAAGAGTCGTTTGGGGTCCGTTGGCGGGGGTGACCTTGACGCAGCCGGTGGCCGAAGGCTGGATTCCACGTGCTCATCGGCCACGATGGGATCTCGCGGCACCAGCGGCAGGGTGATCGGTCTTGCCGACTAAGGCCGCATACGCGCGGGTCATGTGGGGCACGGCCACGCCGGTGGTCGCCCAGCAGGGTTTCAGGCGGTGGGTGGCCACCACCAGGTGTCGGAGGCCCATCACGGGCGGCCCCCGTTGCTGAGCGGGTAGCGGAAAGTGCCAGAGGTTTGGCCGTCGAGCTCCCTTCATTTTCCACCTCGAGATCGCTCACCGCCGATCCGAAGCCGGACCACCCAAATTCAACCCAGGTATTCGCCCCCGATAGATCAGGCCCTGCTTCGTGGCAGGCGCAC
>Ga0163217_1100724_pt1 | contig 15578 bp, 9 predicted proteins | sample SynspAceP_FD_185933 | JGI IMG/M metagenome (GOLD analysis project Ga0163217, IMG submission 185933) | Saline lake microbial communities from Ace Lake in Antarctica - Synechococcus sp. Ace-P (PacBio error correction) | ecosystem: Environmental > Aquatic > Non-marine Saline and Alkaline > Saline ...
AGGAGAGAGATGCAAATGCCATTGTCCTGTATTTCTGTTCTAGTTTCATAAATGTAAAAATTTTAAAAAAAAATTGGGTTTTTTTTTTTTTTTTTTGGGGGGGCTTAAAGGTAAGGAATGGGGGGGGAAACAAAAAAAATCTCCCCCCCCTAAAATAAAAAAAAGGCCTTTTGGCCCTTTTTATTAACCCATTTTATAAAATGTTTTCCAAAGGGAATTTTTTTTTTTTGCCAATGAAAAACCTCTTTCCTTGTTTGTTTTTGGTCCCTCTTTTCGTTGGTCTCCTTTTTAAAATGTGTTTTTTTACTTGGGATATATTCCTTCTACAGAAAAAAAAGATAATTTTATAAAAGTTTATAATTTTAAGTCCTTTTTGGGGGAAAGCCCCATTTTTTCCGAATTGTGGTTAAGGAAACGGTTGCCCCCAAGTTGTTTAAATCGTGGTTTTACCTCTTACCAATTTCTTTTTTATAGAAATATATCTCCTGGGGTAGGAATACCCCTTTAACTTGCAATTCGTTGAATGAAACAATCCAAGAAAGTATCGTCAATAAACATCTATATACGCCGTTGTTGTTGCGATCATCGGTCTCTTCCCTCCGTGCGCACTGAAAAAAAGTATTGCCAAAGGTGCTTTGATTGATTCGCATACTTGATCATATCTAAGGGTAATGCGGCTTTCTGTCCTTCAACATCTTGTTTTTCGGTAAAAGGTTTTTTTTTTACGCCACCAAAAAAGAACCAACTAAAAGACTCCTACTTTCCCGAAGTAATGGGAGTTGGTTTGAATACAATAATCAAATGGCGGAGAGACCTCCTAAGGAAAAAAGCCACAATAACCCACTTTGAAAACGGAGATGAAACCTTGAATTCTGGCAGAGGAGGCACAAATTCTTCTATAAATAAATTTGGGAGTAATTGGAGCGCTTTATTTCCTTATCCTTTAAAATTGCGATATTGATGTTCCGTACTCGTAAAAGTCCTAATTTTTCATCTGCTCTAATCCAACATATACACGGAAATCATTTTTTTTGGTACTTATACGCATCGGACAAAATGTTTTTTTCCAAATTTTAAACCAATAATAATCTTGCCATCATTGCATTAAATAATACAGGAAATACGAGTAGGGGAATTCCTTGTAATTGGAGGTGCAAGAACCAATCTAAAGGCCCCTACACTTCGATCTAAATTGAAAGAAAATACGACTCCCTTTTCAAACTTATATATCACTCTTAAACTGCATACGGTTTTTCAAATCTTGCCAAGTAATAAACGATTCATTGAAAATAATATTGTATATAAAATGGGTATTAAGCACCTATTGGGAGCTGTGGGCATATAAGCTATTATATTAATGCCTTTCTGGGATGGCATTTTTTAAATCGTATATACTTTCAATTATGGTTTTTTGCTTTGCCGAGAAGTAAATTTCTCACCATTCACGTTAAGTAAAGAGCAGGTATGTTTGCTACCCGAGTTGAAGTAATCAGTTTTAACTTTCTCTCCTGCACTGGTCCTTAAAGTATCCTTTCCTTAATGCTACCCATATGGCAAATCCGTTGGATTTTGAGGTAATTTCGGCAATTTTGGTCCAATAGGGCAAATAGGATTTTATTTCAGTTGGGTTTAAGCGTTTCCCCATAACTGCCCCTGAAATTGGACTTTATTTGCAGAAAATGTTAATTGATTTTCTTTAAAACCCATGGCCTAATAGGCCGCACTATAAGAATCATACTGCCACAAAACGTAAATGCTATCTTTATTCCATTTATTACTAGATCCTTTCCAGTATTTTATTGCTTTCCCTCCATGAAGTACAAATAGGCGAGAAAGGATAAAACACCTATGAATATTCCGCTGGCAATTTCGCCAGATGGCAATAGTGCAGAGTAGCCCAAGAGAAATAAAGAATATTCCCAAAAACAAGTGAAACTTTTTAAAATTGGAATGTAAACGCTTTTATTATCTACTTTTTTTCTTTCCGCTTCACTCATAGTATTATATCCAGAAGTAGATATGTTGCATTGTTTTCAAGTGACGAGAAATGCCATGGTAATGAAAGAAGCCCGTTCAATTAGTAAGTAAAGCATAAGAATTAATCCGTATAGTATTGTAAGACGTTTAAATAGTATAGATTTTTTCAAAAACACCTCTTGGTAATTCTTCTGAATTTTATTGATTTGTTTCTACCGTTTAACCCCTGAGTTCCAAATAACCTGGAAACATATTTGGCCTATTAACAATGCAAACTCTAGATTAACCCTTGTTCAATCTATAACTTACCAAAGCGAGTATGCTCATAAGTATAACGGTATAATGGCAACAGCTAAAGCCTGTTTTTGTGGGATCCGACACTGTTAAACTGGTTCCAATCATATGGTTTAAAATCCTTTTCTTTGGTCACGTTATTTTATGTGGAATCATAGCTAAAAGTAAATAGTGCCAACTGCCATCTTTTTCTTCAATATTATAGCATTTCCCAGTTTTGGTCTACCATGCCCCTGAAACTTATATGGCCATCCAATCTTGCCCCAAGGACCATGGCTCGTTCCAGGTTTAACCAACCTCCTACCTTAAGATCGTTCATTGTTGGTTTTGTTAAGGGCTCATCGATTGCGGTTACGGTGTAAATTGATCAGGGCTATTTTACGACCGTTAGGACAAACGCCATTGTGGGCTACACTTTGATCTATTTTTAGTTCTTGGGTCATCCTTTGATCTCAGGGTAATATGAAGATTGGCTTCCCTCTTTTCAATTTTATTACTCTCCCAAAGTTTAATAATCCAGTAACATGTGTCGTTTTTAAATTAAGTAGTTTTTGTGTTGTAAGATTTAGGGAGTTTATTTCATATTACAAACGAAAACGCAAAATGCGGCAAACCTGGAAAGAAAAAATTGGGGAGATCCCATAGGGGAATTTTAAATGGATCGGGTGCGGAAGTGGTGCTTTAAGAACATTTGGATAGATTCCCGGATGTTGGATTTCTGCACACCTGTTATTTTGCAATCCCAATAAAGACTATTTCCCACCAAAAACGGATTTGGGATTTGAGATCAAATTATAACGGTATCCAGGAAGCTTCCAAGGCTATATCGACGGTAAGATCAATGTGGTAATGTTTGGAAAAGAAACAACCTGTTTATAAATTTTGGGGAGGCCAACAGCGGAGAGTGGAAGTAACGCCATACAATCGCTCAAAGCAGCGGTAAGAGGCCTTAAAAAAGATGAAATAGACGTTTTTGGTACGGCACCGATTTAAACAAGAACAATACTACAGACAGAAGGATTTTAAATTTCCAGGTCATACGGACTATTTGGCCCAGAATTGGGGGAAGGATAGTTGATGTTTATGGTCAACGGAATGGTTTTAAGGATCGGTCTGCTAACAGATCATGTTTGCGGTAAAGGATTTGCCGCTAAGTATACACCCCAACCAACGCTCTAAATCACACAATTTCTAACTCTCTAAGTGGATTTTGGGTTAGAAAACCTAAAATTGCCAACTTTTGGGAATAATCCTCACAAGTGGGGATACGGGGTAATTGGCAAGGAAAGATGTTTTTTGAGGTTATTAAAGCCTGTAATCTAAAGGAAATGTCGGAAAAGGGGCCATTTGGTCTTTGGACCTTATTCAGCGGACAGTTTTTTTGGGTCTGATAATTATAAGAAATTTTTGATGCTATTTTGGCGGCTTATCATGACCAGGGACTTATACCCTTTTAAAAAACCCTATCTTTTGGTAAAGGGGTAAACTTTTACAGCAGGTCTTAATAAAGTACGTACTTCCCCGGACCATGGAATGCGTATGAATATTGCAGGAAAAGGAAAGGCAGACCCTATGCTCGCTTTAAAGAGGCGGTTTTTTAACAAGCCTACGAGATTTTAAGAATAGGCAAGAATATAAGGAGTTAAATAGCTAATCCTTGAAAAAAAACATAAGTTAAAAGGCAAGTTTAAGCATGCTTAAAAGAAAGAAGCTACTACTGGCATTGGGTCAATGAAATTTAAAGGATTTAAACTGATTATATATTATTTCTTATCTATTTGGTTGGCTTTTTTACAAAATAATAGTATCTTTGCAACCCGCCTTTATTACGGCGCGTACGTTTAAAACCAGTGTTAATCATGATAACAGCATAAGGAGTTTATTATTCCCTTTTTTCAAGGACTGAAACAGGGAAAGCACGGAGTTTGAGCTACAACATTGAGAATACGTTCTTGAATCTTTTGGAGTAATGAATTGGAGTTTAACGGTGCCTGCTATTAAATTAGAAGTTACCTTGAATAAAAATGAAGTACGATGATGGAGCTGGAAATGAAGGGCACGGGGAAACGGTAAACGTATAATTGTGATCTTAACCAGCGAAACCTTTTGATCAAATAGTTAAGGCCGATTGGAATTTGGTGGTTTAAGTTTGTGAATGAGTACAACAATGACAAATGATGAATATGATTATTCCACATAGCGAATACAAATCAATATTGCACAATAATGTTTTTATGAAATGTGGTGTTTGTGCGGTACCTCAAAAAAAAGGTTCATCCCGGAGTTTTGGACGCACTGTTACAATCAGTGGGTGTTGGATAAGCTATAGACTCCAAACCAAAAGAAACAAAGGAAAACAAAGAAGATATTGATCCCCGTTGGGACGCAGCTAAAAAATTATTAACGGATAAATAAGTTTCATAATGGCACATCTAAAAAAAAAAAGGGGAAAAAAAATTTCCAAAACCAGAAGGAGACAAGAGAAGAACGCCATTACAAGGCCGTTGCCTCCTAACTGTTGCTAAAGATCCAACTACTGGAGAAATGCATTTGTTTCACAGAGCTCATTGGCATGAGGGTAAAATTATATTACCCGTGGAGAAGTTTTGATAGACAAAACTGAGGAAGCAGTAGCATAATTTAAAGCTAGCACAATATAATTTGGGACTCCACTTCTTAAAGAGTGGGAGTTTTTTTATGAGGGTTGCTGTAAATTCAAAAACAAGGTATTTTTGGATATAAAGTCACAGAACAAATCACTAATTTTCACAAATTTCAAATTGTTTTTGAAAGATTTATTGATAAAAATCAGATTTAGATGAGCAAATTAACTGCTGTTCAATTACTGCCGTAGGGTCTTTATGTACCAGACTTTGTAATGACGAATAAGATTTTGGAAACCTTGGTAGATAACTCAATGATGATGGATTACTAGCAGGACGGGTATAAAGGAAAGAAGAATTTTAAAGGGAGAAGGTCCTTAGGACATCTTATCTTGCCCATAAAACCTGGCAGAGAACTTCTGGAGAAAAGCAGAACTGGATCCTAAGGAGATAGATCTTATTATGGTTGCCCACGCTACTTCCAGAAATATGATGGTTGCTGCCAAACCGCTGCCTATGTTGCTTTCGGAAATAGGGGCTACAAAATGCCTTTGCTTACGATTTACACCGCTTGTTCAAGTTTTTTTTTAATACGGAATGTCCCACGCGGCGGGCCAGTTTTATATGAATCTGGACGATATAAGAAAAGTGTTGCTTATTGAAGCGGATAAAATGTCCCTCTATAATTGATTATACTATAGGACTACCTGTAATAATTTTGGGGATGGTGCCGGTGCTGCCCTTTTTTTGGAACCCAAACCGAAGGTTTAAGGGCTGCCAGGATGAATAATTTAAGATCTGATGGCGTCGGAAGAAAAATTTTCTTAAAAATGGATGCTGGCGGCTTCCTGTGCTTCCAGCCCTTCTGAGGAAAACCGTTAAGAAACTAGGCAGCATTTTTATATATCAGGACGGAAAATCGGTTTTTCAAATTTTGCGGTGACCATATGGCAGATTTCCGCAGCAAAAATAATGGAACGTAATAATTTGGTCCTCATGATGATGTGCATTGGTTAATACCGCATCAAGCGAACAAAAGAATAATTGGACGCTTACCTCCAACAGAATGGATTGGAAGAGATTCCAAGGTTAATATGAATATACAGAGAATACGGAAATACCACATCCGCAACGCTACCACTTTTATTGAGGCGACTATGAAAGCCAGCTTAAAAAAGGTGATAATTTTGGTTTTTGCAGGCCTTCGTGGTGTTTCACCTTGGGGCTCCATATATTTAAAATGGGCAATACAATTCATAAATCTGCACAACCTATAACCTAAAACGAACTCTAATGGATATTAACGAAATTCAAAGCTTAATAAAATTTGTGGCCCAAATCTGGGGCTAGTGAAAGTAAACATTGGAAGGAATGAAAGATTAAAGATCACCATCCGAACAGGAGCAGTTTTTGGTCCATACAACAATGAGCCAACCTATGTTCAAACAATATCCAAATGGGGAACCCTATGTCCACAGCATTATGGCAGCAGCACCTACAGGCTTCCTTTTCGGCGGAAGTTGAGGTAAAAAATGAGGCTGATTTGAAAATTCAAAATATATTACCATAAAAATCACCAATTATTGGGAACATTCTATAGGAACCTTCCCCGGACAAACCAACATTTTGTTGAGGTAGAGGATACTATAAATAAAGGTGGATGTACTAGTTGTTATTTGAAGCAATGAAATTATTCCAACGAATTGAATCGAAAACGGGTTACCTTTTGGTGAAAGTTTTTCTTGTAGAATGATAGTTTCCCTGTAGAATTTGATCAACCTTGATTTTTGTAGATCCATCATAAGAGTTTTAATGCTAAATGTTGATACCCTTTTTGAGTCATTCAAACCATTTAACAATTTAGGATACAAAATTTAAATTTCAAAAGATGTTTAAAAAGATACTTATTGCAGAATAGGGGAGAAATAGGCGCTACGTATTATTAGGGGCCTGTAAGGAAATGGCTATTAAACGGTAGCGTTTTAAATTCTAAGGCGGATGAGGAAAGCTTGCAACGTCCGTTTTGCGGACGCAGCGTTTGTAAGGTCCCCTCCAAGTAGTGATCATAATTTTGGAAATCCAAATATCATTGGCAGCGGCAGAAATCACAAATGCCGATGCAATTCACCCAGGATATGGTTTTCTATCAGAAAACTCCAAATTTTCCAGAATTTGTGCTGAGCACGATATAAAAATTTATTGGGGCTACCAAGGAGATCATATAGACAAGCTGGGCAGAATAAAGGCCACGGCCAAGGAAACATGAAAAAGCCGGTGTACCTTGTGTGCCCGGTTCTGAAGGCTTGCCTCACTGGGTGTAAGCCGATTGCCAAAAAAAGTAGCCAAAAAAATGGGTTAATCCGGTGATGAAAAGGCGACTGCTGGTGGTGGAGGTAAAGGAATGCGGGCGAATGTCCAGAGGAAAAGATGGAAAGATCTTTATAATAGTGCCCGTTCAAGAAGCTACTGCTGCTTTTGCAATGGAGGGTAATGGTAATATGGAAAAGTGATTGAAGAACCTCGACATATAGAAATCCAGATAGTAGGAGATCAGTTATGTAAAGGCTTTGTCACCTTTCTGAAGGGGAACTGCTCTATTCAACTCGCCATCAAATAATTTAACGGAAGAGACCCGCTTCCCCCTTTATGACAGATAAATTGCGGGATGATATGGGGAAAGCTGCAGTAAAGGCAGCAAGAATAACATCAAATACGAAGGAAGCAGGTTACTATAAGAATTTTTAGTGGACAAACACCGAAACTTCTATCTTATGGAAATGAAATACCAGGAATTCCAGGTAAAACACGCCTATAAGACAGAGCAGGTAATAGAATTACGACAGTTATTAAGGGAGCAAATACTAGTTGCTGCGGGGGTACCTATTTCATGGAAAATTAACCTTCCAAAGTTATCACTCCATATGAATGTAGGATATGCTGAGGATCCTTACAACGGATTTAAAGACCTTCTCCTGGAAAAATCCACCACATTACATACGCCAGGGGTTCAACGGAATTAGACTGGAATACCACATGTTTACAGTGGTTATACGCATAGCCTCCCAATTATGATCATGATTGCAAAACTGATTACAAACGGCGCAAACCAGGGAGGAAGCTATCAAAAAATGAAGCGTGGCCTTGGATGAGTTTGTTATTGAGGAATTAAAGACGACTATTCCTTTCCATAGACAGCTTAATGGATCACCCAGATTACTTGGCGGGCAATTATACAACAAAGTTTATGAGAAGACTTTTTGTAAATGGCAAACCACAGCCAGTGGAGAATAACGAATACGGAATAAAAAGTAAATTTATTTTTAAGAGCGGAGTTAAACTGTTAGCTGAACCTACAGTTTACTCCGCCTTCTTCGTAAAGGGATTAATAGATTAAGCCTTTTTGTCATTGCTCTGTATATCTCCCAAAGAAATAATACCTTATTCCAAAATTTATAATTTGCTTATAAAAGCATAGAACCGCCAAATATGAACCTAGTTACTGGATATAAGAACGTTGGTATGTCCATATAGATTTCACTATTGTAGGCAGTGGATTGTAGGACTTAATTGTGCTTTTTATTTAAAGAATACAATTCCAAAGGCTAAGATTTTAAAGTATTGGAAAGAGGAACTGCTTTGCCACAGGGGGCGAGTAACAAAAAATGCTGGATTTGCCTGCTTCGGAGTATTTCGGAATTTTTGGCGAATTTAAAAATGGATTCCTGAGGGAGAAAGTGGTAAACAGTTGGGTACAAAGCGTTGGGAGGGCCGTTCAATTATTAGCGAGAATTCTAGGTGATGATCAAATGGATATCAATCACGGTGGTCATGAAAAGGTTTTTTTTTAAAAGATTCAGAAGGGGTCTTATGAGGATTGTCTGGATAATTTGGATTGGTGATATTGCCCTCTTTTTCCCGTGTGTATTTAAGGCCGTTATTTAATCTTTTTTACTAGATTTTCACTAACATAGCTCTTTCTGGGGTATTAAAAGGTATGAGATCTGGCCCTTCCAGGAGAACTGCCTATAAATATCCAGTCGTTCGAAGGGCAGATCAATACCGGTAAATGATGAAACCTACTTGATAAGGTGCAAAATGGGGGTAATAAACGGTCCTTAAACCCATTAGTGTTTGAGAGCTATGGGGAGATATGCATGATGTTGTTATTAAAACCGATAATTCGAATTTAGGACCAACAAACTTTTTTATTGCAACGCAATGGTTATTGCATCCCAATTAATTCAAGAAATAGTGAAAACCTGCCCGAGCACAAGTTTACTGATTACGAAACCTATGATAACTACACATCCAGGGACTTTTTCATTTGGATGAAGGATACTATTATTTTAGGAACATTGAAGAACGGAATTCTTCTGGGGAGGAAGAAATTTGGATTTTTACGGGAGAGGAACAAGTACTTTGGGGAGAACCACTTTAATTCGATAGACTCGAGGAGGATATTGCGACAATTAATTTTTACCAAATACGCCCTTTTGAGGTACGACCAAAGATGGAGGCGGTATTATGGGGTATTGGTGATCAAAGAAACGCTAATTGTAAGCAGGTTGAGCAAGCATGTTTATTGCGGGGTAAGAAAAATGGGAGAATGGGCATTGGCATCTGGTAGTGTTAATCGGAAAAGGAATTGGCCACTTTGGCAAAATAGGCTGAGGGAAAAAATCATAATTAAGTTAAATCATGTATTCTAAATGGACCACCGTTTTAAACAACACATTATACGGCTTTTGTAAATCAATATATAGAGAATCGGGTTTAGCGCGGATTCAAAATAATATTGATTCGCTACAGGAAAGCTTTGAGCTCTGAGACCAAAAGTAGTGGGCAGGGACAAGCATGAAACGGGTAGAGCTATGATCAGTTAGAACGAGATAAAATTGGGCAAGCAGCTTTCCGAAGTTCATTTACTTCAAGGAGTTGGTTTAGAAGACACCCTTAAACTCCAATATGTCCATGTTGGGGACTGGGGAGTGTTATATATACCGATCAACAAAATTATTATATGGCAATTTAGTGCTGGAGAAACAAAAGTGGACGAAGTTTCTTTTATGCCATAGCGCCAATTACCCAGTTGGAAAACTGTTAATGGGGAAAGTAGTGGCGATATTGCTGTTTTTTAATTCAAAGGAAATTCAAAATTACAGAAAATTGAGTAATCCTTTTTTTTGAAGCTGGTGCCAGATATTGAGATATATTATTATTTAACATATGTCAAAGAAATCATAGACCTTCAGTCAAGAATTTTCTCCGGAATGCCCGTTTTTATAAGAAGCCTTCCTGGGGTAAGAAAGATGGAAATGTAGCCTCACCATGAACAATGGGACGGATAACCGATAGCACTGTGTGTCCCCCAAGTGTAATAATAAATTGGAAATGAGTGAACATACAGGGACCTCATGTGGATGCCTTGAAACCATATGGGCAGAGTGAATTTAAAGGGCAACTATGACACTATGCGCTGCACTATGTTCTATACCGGAGGGAATCTGTTTGGATTTGTCTCATAAAAGGCTTAAAGGAATTAATTGAACCTTCGGATTATGTCGGCCTGTCTACTTCCAACACGAACGAATTAAAGAGGGGACACAAGTCCTTATTTGTACACGACCATTACAGAAGGACTTATGAGTGCTGATTGGGTCCAGTGGACCGGGGAAATTAAGTGGCCAATGCGACCAAATGGTTGGGAAGAAGCAGGGCATTCGCTTTGGTGTGGAAAATGATTGTCGCCCGGAATTCCAAGTATTTCTAATTAAGGAAGTACATCAAATTTGGCGAGCGCTTGGATTTACGCATTATGAAATATGATGCAATTTACATCTGTTAATTGTCGCGTCGATTTAAGATTTATTGGAGCTTTAAAATACGGGGAGGTACTGGGTCGCCCGTTAGGGCAGTGGCAGTTTTTTTGGAGTAAAAAAGAAGGTCGAAACGATTAGTCTAATTTGGGCCTAGACGGTTCACATTTTTGAGGGCTGCCCGTTTTTGCTCTCAAGTCGCTTTTTTCATAGCCGACCTAGTGGTTGGTTTTTTTCTTCTTTTGGGGACAACCAAATTTGCTTGGATCGTATCGAATTTTTGAATAACAAGTTCCCTTATTTTTGTGTTGACTCGGTTTCCTCGCAATTTGCCATTAAAAGTTAGGTTTTCTTTACTCAGTTTCGAGGAGAGTTTCTTGAGAAGCCTATTTTTTTCAAATTCATTCAGGGCGTTGGAAGTTTTCAGATCTGAGGTCCAGTTCCACGCTTGGGAGGAACCTTATTTTTCACATTTTTGCCCCCCGCACCACTGCTCCGAAACGGCTTTAAATTTTAATTCCTGAAAAAAATGAATGCCTATCCCTGTTCAATGGCCTATAATGGTTTTAAGACGTTGGTTAATGGTTTCAAGGCAATGGTAAGGAAAACCTGCTTGCCTTGGGTCAAGGGCTTCATCAGAAATTAAAACCTTATTCTTGTGCTCTCCGGACTGCCCTCCTATCAAAGTGACTTCCATAAAATAGCATTTTTCTACAGTTGTTGGAATTCCGATTTTTGTGAGACCTAATTCATGAGCGTAAACAAGAAATATTTCGTTTCCAAATCTCCATAAAGATTTTATGATGTTTATTGGAATAAGGTTGGCTTCCCCCGAACAAGGTGGCGGTGTAAATTTTTTTTGGGTTGTTATATAGATCTTAGTTTTCTGGCATTAACCATAATTTCCCTGATCTTTAAGGAACATGACCCTATTGGCATATGGAAGAACATCTGGTGGTCATGGGTGCGTAAATACAACTAATCTCCTCTTTTTGTAAGTAGCCAAAAAGAGACTTCCTCTCTCAGTTGATTTTTTTCTAAAATTATCTATTATGACCAAAAGGCTCATCCAATAACAATACTTCTGGTTTTTGAGTAGGACCCGGGCCAAAGCTACTCTTGTTGTTGGCCCCCACTTAGGTTTTTAACCTTGTGTTGGCAAAGGGAACAGTCTTATCATTTCCAATCAGCTCTGGTTGTTCTTGCTTCATTCCTCAGGTAGAAAACAGATAAAAATTGCTTACATTTTTCCGCCCACAAGTTTGTGAAAGGCATTAGATTCAAAAATCGCTGGAAAGGTTAATTTCATATAGGAATTCGCCGGAACAAGATTATAATCAGGGCCCAAAACCTGTTTCTTCGCCCCAAAATATATCGCCTTTTTGTGGTTGGGAGAAGGCCGTAATATTTTGCAGCGTGTGCTTTTTCCCACAACCACTTTTCACCTACAATGGAGATGTGCTCCCCCTTGGCCACCTTAAAACTAATATCGGCCAAATACGGTTATTTTATCAATAAGGAACGAAAAGAGATTAACTTGTAAAATGGGGCTAAAATTATAAATGTAACCTTAGGGATAAAAAAATCCATTTTCTAAAGAAACGGACTTTAGAACAAAATTTATTGATTTTTTTATACTAATCCTTAAAATCTTTTAAAACCCTTGTTGGGGAGTTCCTTAAAGCCCATATTGACAAGGTGAATCCAAAACTATCCACTTTTGCTCAATAGTTTTGCTCACGGGAGTTCCTGCTCCGTGGCCTGCATTCACTTCAATACGTTATTAAGGTAGGGTTATTACCTGTTTGCTTTTCCTGCAATCTCAGCAAACTAAAGCTATGTTGCAGGTACTACCCTATCGTCATGATCGCCCGTAGTAATAAGGTTTGCAGGATATTGTACTCGCTTCCTGAACGTTATGTACTGGAATAGCCTTTAAGATATTAAACATTTTCGTTATCTTCAGGGGTTTCCATAGTCCATAGGCCATCCAGCAACCAGCGGTGAAGTATGGTATCTAAGCATGTTCCAGAACGCCTACTGCGGGCAAGGCTACCTTCATTAAATCTGGTCCTTTTGGGTCATAGTAGCGCCAACCAAGAGTCCGCCGTTGGAACCTCCTTTTATTTTGCCAAATAGTCACTTGAGTATATTTTTTGGTGCGATCAAATACTCAGCGGCAGCATATAAATCGTCAAATAACATTTTTTGCTTTTTGGTTTTTGATACCTGCAAATCGTGCGCATTTTTACAATATTCCTCCACCTCCCCTTATTGTTGGGGACCGCTAATATTCACCCTGTTCCACCAAACCGCATTGGTACTACTAAAAGCTGGTGTTTAGGTTAATATTGAATCCACCATACCATAAAGGCATGGTCCGATTTCTGACGTTACATTCCAATCCCCTTTTTTGTGGGTAATGATCATGTGTACCTTAGTCACTATCACTTTGAGGAATTAAAAAGACTTGTTTGGACACATATTCCTTCCGTGATTGAAATCTATTTCCGGTTCCAGTATAGCTTATTTCACCAGTCGTAATATTGTATTTATAGGATAGATTCCTGGGGTATTATAGTTGGTAAACGAAAAGTAGAGTTCGGTTTCCCATCTTTTTCCATAGCTAAAACCACGCACTTTCCCAATCCTGGAAGTAATCCTTCGCCGTATCATAGTGCGGCCATCAACATCATATTGATATACTTTGGGAAATGGCATCTACCATATATTCCGTAAAAAATATAAACCCCCGCCAGTGACCCACGGAAAGTACATTTTCCGTTTTCCGCGGAATTAAATCCGTCCAATATTCGAGAGTGGGATTTTTTGGCATCTCTGTTTATGCCTTTTATTGGGTTGCATTTCTAATTGTCATATAAAAGAGTTTTTAGTTTATTGTCTATAACTTGGCTGTCTGTGTCAGTGTGTATCCAATATGGTGATCAAATTGCTTTATCAGATTGTCCTCAGGTCTTTTTAATAAATTAACTTATTGCCCGGGTAGAACCGCTGCCGCTAATTATTTAGTAATGGTCACCTCCGTAACAATAGCCACCTACATATCTTTGTGTTTTTCTTGATGGAATACCACCAAATACTACTTCCATCGCTGTTCTGGAAGTGCGAGTTTGTGATATAAAGTTTGGTGTTGATCCTGTTTTGGCCGATAGTTCACTGGCTTAGGTTTGTCATAACTGGAGTATAAAAACCCTCGTTTCCTTCCGAAGAAACGCACTAAATTTTATATCTACCAAGTACCCTACAATGGACTTGTCTCTGCATTTATAACAATTGAACTTTTCGCCAATCGCTTCCGCCCTTCCGATACGGAATAGGCTGCTATGGAGCCGTCCTTGGAAATTAATATCCTGCTAAACGAGGTTGTGCATCGTCTGAAACGAATTGGGATCCCAAGAATACGCTGCTTTCCCCATTATCTCCTTTTTTTACCGGTACAACACATTTTTGATTTGTAGGCCATCGTTCTTAAGAAATAGGTATAATTGCCTTCCTTGAACGGAATCCCAGTTTCTCGTAAGTTCCCATAATTGTTTCCAAACGTTTTTTTAAATCATGCGTAATGAATTTGTCCAGATAGTTATGGGTAGTTCTTGTTTTGTTGACTTAACGCCAATTTTTCCTGTTCAGGGCTTCTGTCATCTTCCAACCAACGAGACGGATCATGGACCTTTGTGCCAAAGATAGGTGTCTACGGAAAGTCAACTTTTTTAGTAGTAGGATAATTCAAAACGTTGTTTCTTTTTTTTAAGTAGGGCTCACAGGCGAAATTTGTATTGCTGCAAGCGGAATTAGAGTATAGATTTTCTTCCATTGAAAGGATCTCTGGCGCCAAAATTGCATAAAAAAAAACTTTGTAAGATGTTTGTTACAAAGTTTTTAACATTCCTTTTCCTCGACTTTTGATTGCCCTAAATGGAAGGGTTTAGTTAGTTTATACTAAATTGGTGGCTGACCAAATATTCTGCAATTTGTACCGGTGGTTTGCTAGCTTCCTTTCGTAGGTTGTCCCGCGAACAATCCACATGTTCACAAGTATTAGGCTGTGTTTCCATCCGTCTAATCCGGCAAACAAAACATCATCCTTACCATGTTGCATAAATGGCTAAGGTAGGTATTGGGTATCCTGTTGTCCCTGAACAACAATCCCTGGGGTTTCACTTATAATCTTCTTACTTCGGATAGTTCAAAAATCGTTTGTCAAATTCTACGTTTACTGACTCTGAATGGCCTGCCGGCGGTGGGGATGCGAACGGCAGTTGCCAGTTTACGGAGAATGTCTATCATTGAATATTTTTTTGTGGCTCCTGTGCAGCTTCATCTCTTCTTTCGTAATAGCCATTGTTCCAAAAACACGTCGCAATGGGGCAAGGGCAATTTTTATCCAATAGGAATATGGATATGCCATTTCTCTTGTATCCGGCAATTTCATTCTCCAATTGCGTGAAAACAGCCTTTAACCCCTGTTCCGGAAACTGAACTGATAGGTTAGAAACGACTAACTCTTTTCATTTTGTAATTTAACGTGTAGGTGAATAACGCCATACCATCTGAATAGTAGAACAGTTTGGGTTGCATAATTTTATCATCCCTTACTGTAACTCAGAAGCGTTTATTTCGGGGACCACCAAATTTTTTGGTGGGTATCCATACGCCATGCGAGGAAATTATCTATAACCGTGGTAACGCAACGCTGCAAATTTTGGGGCCCACTCCAAAAGTAAGTATCTCCACCGGCTGAAAAATGGCAATATCCGGTTTGGCGGCTACGGCAGTTTCTAGGCCAATAAGAGTATGTTCTTTACTGAAGGTCCAATTTTTCCCCACTGATCTTTCAGAGCGACTACGAATAATTCAGTTACTGGAA
>Ga0163217_1100759_pt1 | contig 15578 bp, 21 predicted proteins | sample SynspAceP_FD_185933 | JGI IMG/M metagenome (GOLD analysis project Ga0163217, IMG submission 185933) | Saline lake microbial communities from Ace Lake in Antarctica - Synechococcus sp. Ace-P (PacBio error correction) | ecosystem: Environmental > Aquatic > Non-marine Saline and Alkaline > Saline ...
GCGCCTGTCTCTCGTGCTGCAAGGCCGAGCGGTAGCCTGTGCAACAACGGTGACCGACGTGGCACTGACCTTCAGGCGCGCGTGGAATCGGCGTAAAGGATCTGCTGACCACGCCGCAACGACTTGCCGCGCGCTTGGGCTGGAGGCGGAGGTTAGCCCTTCGTTCTGGCGAAACGCATGAAGGCCCTTGAGATATGCGCGCTGAAAGCGCATTATCGGCAGAGACGGGTCGCTTGCAGACCCCTTGCTCCGCGGCTCAGAAGCGCGCGCAGAAAGGCCGAGGATCTTTGTGGGCCAGTCGCTGCCGCGGGCTCGGGGGTTGGCCCTCCCCCTCCGGACAGCAGCCGGTTTCCGCGCCGCCGTTTTGCATTAGGAACTGCAAAGCGCGGCGCGCCCGAATTGCAGTTCGGCAGCGAATCCGAGATAGCTGGTTCGCGTTTTGAGCCCAGAAAGAAAGGCCGAAGGAGAAAGGCCCATGCGATCTCTACCGCCTCGATTCCCGGTTTTCCCGGCCTTGGTGCGCCGAGATGATGTCGAAACATTCTCGCAAACGCTAGGCGCTTGCTCGAACTGGCCGAGCGCATCGGGAAGCGCGCGGGACCTTGAACGCCGCGTGGACGGCTAAAAGCGGCGCCTGCAACGCGTTCCATAAGCGCGTCGGCGGGCTTGCCACGACAAGCTCGGGCACGCTCGACAGCCCGGTCGAACGACCCACAACGCTTCGCCGGGCCCGAGACCCGCGCAGAGTCAAGCGGAAACAGATCGCCCGTCGGAGTCGAGGACGATCGGCAAGATCCGCGACTTGGCTCGAGGGAGGAGCGCGCAAACCATCAGGCCCGCTCCGCGCTCGGTCCACGAGGAAGATCGACAAGATACTTCCCCGCGATCAAGGGACGAGCTCGGAAATGATCCCTTTGCCGCTCTCCAAAAGCCCTGCTCGAACGGACCGCCTGCGCGCCGAGATCAACCGTCAGCTGGAGACCGACTGGGCGAGGGCCGCTGACGGTATTTGACGCAGCGCGCTCGCACACAAGAGTCCGAACAACGACCGATCCGGACCGAGTGTCCCTGCGCGCAGAACCGTGGCCGAAGGCGAGGCAAGCCACGGGAATGAGCCGATGGCCATGCCGGCGGCGAGGCGCGTCAGGCGTCTAAACGCCGCGCTCGGCACCCAAGGGGCGTTCGATCAAGCCGCAGGCGAGATTCACGCTCTGGAGGAGTTGCGCGAGGTCCATTGCTGCGCCGTGTCCGCTGAGACCGGATTCGGCATTCTCGCGCGGCCCTTCCGGCGCGCTAGCCCCTGCGGGAGGATCGCCGGCGGTCCGATGCCTCGAAAACTGGCCGAATCAACGCCTCGGCGCGGATGATCCGCTGGAGAGTGGCCGTCGGCTGGAAGCCCCACCCAGCCGGTGCAGGCGTGACCCTCGTCGCATTCCAAGGACGAATAATCCGGTCGCTGCCCTGACGCGATGTCTACCGGCACGCGCGGCGACTTGTATTGGCCCTTGCGCGTAAATCGCTGGCCCACGCCGACTTCACAGCCGCACGGAGCGCTTCCTTTTGACCGATGACATCCTCGAAACCTTCGATATCGACACGCGTGCGGCAGCGGGCTCTGTTTTGCTGACAGGGTGAGATGGGGCCGAACCGGGCAGGGATCATGTTCACCCACCACCGGCACCTTGTTGATCTCGGCGCAGGCTGTCCCGGATCTGCATGTGGTGGACGCTGGTAGTTGATGCTCGATGCAAATACCACTGGTCTCCTTTAATAGCCCCAGCCGCTGCGGCTGCTGCCGTGTTGGATAGAAAATAGAACCTATTATCCACGAGAAAAGCAGCTGTAAGACCTCCCGAGAATCAGCTTTCGTTGACTTTCTGGCGTTGGCTGCGGAACTTTCAGTTTCCGCAGCCGTTGCGAAGAACCCCGGAAGAAGGCGGAAACCGGACTTTCGCATGCGATGTGCCGCTTATGTCCGCGTTTTTAAGCGCAAAGCAGGTTTTTTGACAGGCCTCAGCCCCGCACCGAACGTCCTGCTGTCCGCCCAAAAGTGCGAGCGCCTCTCGCCTGGTGTCTGACGAAAGAAATCAGCTCTGGCGTTTTGATGGACTAACTTGACGGTTAGATTTGACCTCTATTGGAAGGTGTTGGGTACCTCTTGCGGCAAGTTCGGTTGGACGCCGGAAAGGTTCAGCGGGCTGGCAGATCGTTGAGAACCTTGCCTCTCCACCCCGTGCGGCTGATGGTTGGTGCGTTTCTTCAACACGCCTCCGGAATTAAGGGGATTTGTGGCGATGGACAGCGCGTAATGCCTTCAACGGCAGTCACTGGTCGTCCACAGATCCAGTCTCGACTTCAAGCTACGCTGTCGCTCGAATCATGTCAATCGAATTCCTGAGCCGACGCCAGGCTGGAGTGATCGTAAATGACGCTGTGGCCGGTCCGCTCGTCCCCGCGTCCAAGCAAGGCTAGCGGCACCGCCCCGCCCTGATGCGAGTTGCTCGCTTGCTTCAGTGGCGATCGTTTTGTCACGCAGCCGATGGATGGGAGACCCGCCACAGCCGAAGCGCGGTTTCGGTCAAATCGCACTGTAAAGGCCGACCGATTTGAGCCTCGACTTGATAGCTTGCGCGCCGGGGCGGTGCGTATGGAATGGAATAGAGAGTCTCCATCGTCAAACAGTGGCCGATAGTAATGCCTGTATTTCCTCCAGTCTGAAAGCGAGCTTTTGACTGGACAGGGTTCCGGTCGAACGGGGCACCCCCTTTCTGATCCTCTGGCAACTTCAGCATGCGGGCCGGTAGGTGGAATGGTGCACGAGCCATTTCCCTCTGGGGTCTCAGGTCGCGGCCCGAATCGCAAGCCGCTGACTAATGGCCCTGGCGCGTTGTGGCAATGCTACCGCGACACTCAGAAGGATGCCGTCCCGAAAAATCCTTCGCGCGATGCAGGCCGCGAATACGGCGGGACCCTGAAGCTTCTGCATTAAGGTCGAAGCAAAGATCATAGATCCCCGCGAAGCGCCAACGAGTTGGGCGCCTGTTTTCTCATGGAGACGGATTCTGCTGCGCGTCCACGAGCCCTCCCCCTCCAATATTTTTTTCCGGCAGAAAAAAAAAATAACCCCCAAACGAACGTCGGCAGCGCTTGCGAGGAGAACCGAGCGCATGACGAGCTTGATTTCCCTGTAAGTATCGCGGTTGATAGGTATCTGATGCCGTTCTTCACCGAAGCCTTTTGAGCCCACTGTCCTTGCGCTAGCCAATCGAGTGTTTCCACATCCGTTGGGGATCATCGGAATGCCCTGCGCTCTGCAATAAATCGCAACCCACCCGCGCAGCGCGCGGATGACGTTCTGTGTTAATGCGCGCACTTCCAGAGAACTTGTCCCTTCTTCGGACGCCCAGCTTCGGAAAACCTCGATCGTTCCAGCGAAGATTGATTGCCATTGATCGTGAGGTCGGAAGGCGCACTTTTGTTCCATTTGTCTCAATGATGTCCGACGTGGCGACTTTGGGGTCACCTCCGCCGCGCGCAGAACGTTGGCAAAATGGGCGCAGCCGTTCAGTCGCCCCACTTCCTTCAGCGCGCCCACCTTTTTGGACGTAGGCACACTCCTCAAAGCCTGGCGCTTCCGATCTCGGTCGCACGCCTGCCGGTGAGATGGTGCTGTTGAGGTCATCTCTGCCCTGGCCCGGAGGGGAGGATAACGCGGGCCCCGGCCGCCGCGGAATACGGGCCATCAGAGCGAGATGTCATTTCATGTCTTGAAGCGTTTCCTTGATTGCCTCGCGGACCTCAAGGCGGCGGGGTCGTCGTCCCAGTTCGCGCGAGCCATTTCGTCAAAAACGAGGCTCTCGTCGAGCTCGGCATAGTGAGTCGTTTTATGGTCGTCTGCAACTTCTTGTGTCCCAGCATGTTCGCTGCATACCTTCGGCAGTTCGAGGTCTGTCTTTCAGCAGAATCCAACCTGATCAGGTGGGCGATAGCAGGTTGCGGATTGATGCTGAACGCCGACTTTTTGGTGCAAACGCTTTGTCACCCGATGCAGAAGCCCTGAGTAGTAAGTCGTCAACGTTCGTCTTACCCTGTCCCGGGAAAGAGGTTTATGGGGGGGGCGGTTTTTCATTTGGTGTGGTCCAGCATTCGCGGCGCAACCGCCTCCAGATACGTTTTTTCAGAGCTTGCTTCGCCGTCTGCCCAGTCTTGAACTGGTCAAATCAGCATCACCTGCACTTCGCATCTTTTACTCCGAAAAGGGCCTACGATACGAGCGCGGCCATCAGCCCATGTTATCGCAGTCGAGGCGGCGCAACCCAAGACATTTTGCACTGCGAAGGGGCTTCTTTGCCAGCAAATATCGTGGGCCAAGAGGTGGCCCATGATAATCTCGTCCGAGTGTCAGGGTCGAGCACCTCGGCAGGTCGGTGGAGCGACTCCGTTCTTTTTTTCTGCCAGGATTTTACGCTTCGCCTTAATCGATGCATCTATGTCCTGGCAAGCAGCATTGCACTCAGGTCGATGGTCTGCTGACATGCGGGGTGTCATTAAACTGCCTGAGCTGGACATGTTTCCGTCGGTGGCGATGCCTTGGTAAGTTCACCTTGTGCCAGTCGCGATCGTATCAATCGATTTCGCGGAGGTCCCTCCGGCGGGCCGGCAGAGATAGATTCCGAGCATCTTGCGCGCGTCCTTGTAGAACGCTTGTGACATAAGCATCTGGGAAATTCGCCTTGGTTGACTTCGCTTCAGAACCTCCCCGCAACATCGAGAATTCCTGTGATCGGTGAGTTTCTTCGATGGTCCTCGGCACAAACCTCCGCGGATGAGGCGATCAAGCTTTTGGCCAGCGAAATCGATATAATCCGTGGCGGGTCGCCAAGGTCCTTGTCTGTTCATGTATCTTACCGACCAAAAGCGCTGCTTGGCGCAGCAACTCCGACCGCTTGGTGTGTCCTGCTTTGGTAGCCTGACCAGATCTTCCGGCTTTCTCCTGCCGGCTTTTGACGCGCAGCTGGCCTTCTAAGAGCTGATTTCGCCGTGGCCTCTTGCCAGATCCATTTCGCGCAATGAACTCGGCCGGGAACAGCCCATCACGGGAGCTTCCCTCGTGCCCCAGAGAGCCACCCGCGTATGCGAACTCTTCCAAGCAGAGGCGCGATCAACTCCGTTCCACCCGAAACTTGTGTCCCGCCCATTCATCAAAAATTGGTCAAGCAGGCACGAAATCGAAAGCGTGACAGCTGGGGGAGCGCAGACGCGTAGTGGTCAGCAATGTTGAGATCTTCGCGAACATTCTTCTCGCAACGTGCAGCGCTTTTTGGTAGAGAGGTCTCGACCCGGTGGGTTGTAATTAAGCGGAGGGTCGCCGAGGTTGATTTCGCCCGGTCGGATTTCCTGATCGTGCAGGAAGACGAGAAACGGACCGGCAGGGTAAATTTTTGCGGAGTTCGGGAGATCTCCCTTTTCCTGGAACGGCTTTGTAAACTTCCTGATAGTGCCCGGCGATATCATTGATAGAGCGTTTGCTGCTTCCCTCGGCTGGTTGAGCCTACACAGCCTCACGTGAGCGGGAGCCGGTAGTTGCCATGAGCTTCCGGGCTCAGGTCAACCGTGCAGGCTCACTTGCTGTCCGAAAAAGTCAATTACATCCTGCTTGCAAACTTGTTTAAGTTCGGGGCCACCCAGCATGGCTGCACAACCAACGGAGGCTTGAAAACAATACCGCTTTTCTTGGCCGCAGGCCTTATCGATCAGGTTCGAATAGGTCACAGAGGAAATCGCTTTGCGCTTTCAAACAGAATCCGATCCGAATCGCCGCAAGAAAGAGACGACAGTGTCGAGGTGGCGCGCCCTGCAAGCTCGGGAATTGGTTTGAGGATGTCGCTGACGGGTTTCCGGGTCAGCCCGGCACGGAGGACAATCGCGGTCGGCCTTGCTTTCGCCACTTGGTGTCCCAGGTATCGCGCAGTATTGTGGTCAAGTCTCAAATGGAGTTCCTTTTCAGATCGGCGCCCGGGGATTGTCGAGTTCGAGGTCCGGCCTCACAGGGGTGGTCCGGACTCGAAGCTCGAAGAATCGCGAGCCACTCGTCCTTGATCGGTCCAAGATTGCCGAGCGTTGGCGGCTTGAATGCCTCACAAGACCTCTGGTGTCCCCGGCAACCGTATGTTGATCCAGTCCCGGGATCGTAATGCCGGGTCCGGTTGAGGGGAGATTCGGCGACTGTCGTGTGGCGGTGGTGTAAGTCAGGGTTTTTTCATGATTCCTCCTTTGGGTCATGAGGAGGAGAGTTAGGTTCCGGGCAGCCGCGCGAGGTGCCGAACAAAAAAGACTATGCGATGCCGGAGGGAACACGCCTTCTGGAAGCCACTGAGGTGTTTGCCGAAGGAAAAGTGTCACTCCGGTAAGATGTACTCTACCGGGATGCCACCTTTTTTCCAAACCAGCCAAATTCTTCTGGTCTTCCGAAAACCGGACTTCATCTCCCTCCTGAACAGATCAGGAAGAGAAGTGATGAAACTTCTGACAAATCGAAAACTTTTAAACGGCACGTGACAACTCAGGTCGTTCTGCAAATTCCGGCGCCTACCGCGTGACACAACGCATGTCGCCCGACTACCTTACCGCCGGCATCAGAGTCGCCGCCCAGTGTGAGGTGCGGCTTTTAATGCAGGCGAACAGAAACTGTTCGAGAGACGGCCGAAAGCGACGGTGGTGCCCAGCGTAGTCATACGCGGCCAGCCCCGGGGCCGGGAAAAGCACAATGCTAGCGAGAGCTTATGGCGGAGGCGGCGCTAGCTAAGGGGCGAACTTGGGAACGTTGCTTTCATGGTGCCGACGCCTTGCTTCTGGCTGCGGTAGTGCGACACGCGAAGCGGAAGGGCCTTGCCTGTCTGCCCAGGCACAATTTCGTGGCAGGTCTGCCAAGCCTACACGGAAATGTCTCCCGATGTGCGCCAGCAAGCCCGAGCTGGTTGCGGAGCAGGCAAGTCGATTGGGCTCTCTGGCAAAGGAGCAATTTCTGCGAAAAGAAGTTGGAGGAGGTGGCAACAACTGCAAAGATGCCCCCCACTTCGAGGGTATGCCACTACTCGGCAATTCCGAGTGGACGCGGGCCTGCCACTCCTCGCGACCGCATACTTCGCCTTGCCGAAGCAACCAGGCGTAAGACCCAGGCACTGAGGGTCCCTGGAACGAGACCTTTTGGAAGAACTTTCTCTGGAATACGGAGACATCGATCCCATCGCCTTCCAAGGCGCCCCGAACATTTCTTTCCGAAAATCAGGCATCGCAAGATCATGCGCGCATCTGCCCGAAACGGCAGCCAAAGTCGTTGGAAAACTTTGTGTCTCGGGGGAGACCCCGCTGGCACTCCCTATCCGCACGCGAATTTTAACGACTTTTTGCTGAGCTTTGAAGCGCGAAGGCAGGCATCCCGCTTCTGACATTCGTCTCGGACGAGGAACTTCTGATCGTACGCAAGAGAAAACGGAGGCCGATCGGCACAAATCGGGCGGGTCTCCAAGCTTCGCAGCCGCCTGGGAACTTTTGGCCGAAGCAAAGCGTTTGGGCCTCGACCGAGTGCGAGCGGCTTCGTCTATTTGCCCTCTGGTGAAAAGGAGAGTGGCTGCGCGTCCATTGCGCTAAGCGGGCCGCTGCTCACAAAGAACCTATTGCTGTCTTGATGCCGACGCCGGACGCCGAGATCTTGGCACTCTCGCTTGTAATAATTCGAGCAGAACGCATGAACTGACCCCATCGCGCGCCTCAGGCACAATGTCGTGCAAGGTCCACGATCACCAATGTCCATCACGGCGCTGCTGAAATAGCGAGAGCCATCCGGCGAGGGTATGCAGGATGGGGTAAATCGCGAGAGAGGTTGCTGCCGATCGCCTCACGAAGAACGCAGGCGTGCTTTGTAGGCGGCGACCAAACGGTTGTGCAGAAGTTTCTTCCGAAGCGCGGGCCACGATTTCAGTGCAAAAAGTAAAGCTGAAATCAACCCAGATCATTGATTAGCACAAAGCCTCCATGGGCACACTGGCTCTGGCTCGGAAGGTAGGTCGCTTGGGGTCCGACCGCTACAAGGACTGCTCCGCAGGTGATTGTCCTTGCCGTCAGGAGTTTGCCTGTATCTACGCTGGAGGTATCAGGTCGCGGCACTGTGGGAGATACTCAAAGGAGAGCCGCTGTGATTCCGTGTTCGCCGGATTTGAAGGTGGGGCAAAGGCTTGCCCTTTGGTTGAACGCCTTATGCAGATGGCAAGACGGGATGGCAATGGCGTAAAAGTGCATGTCATCCAGACCCCAGGATCCCTGCCGCATTGCTATACTGCAAGTCACGTTGGAACTTGCTAACGCGTCCAGTGGTTGAACGCCTTCGATTTGGCCCACGCTTCCTTGCACCTGCAAGCGCGTCATTCTGATTTGCAATCTTCCGAGTTCCCCGTCCTTCCGTAAACGAAGTGCTGTCGTGGAATGAGCTAAAAGGGGAACGCGGACGACGCCGCAATTTCTATCTCTCTTGTGAAAACGATTTGGTTCGTTTCAAACAGGGAGAGATCGTCAAAAACGAGAGCTCTCGGAGTGTTCGACCCGATTGATGCGCTGAAGGGAGAACTTTAGGAACAAGAAGTCATCGGCGTATTTGATCGCGACGATTGAAACAGTTTTTTTGCCTAAGCCTCCTGGGCGGGGAGCTTCGTCTGAGGGACTGCAGGCGGCTTCCGTTCGATGCGAAAACAAGTTGTCGATCGAACCTGCTGCTGCCTTGAGAATACAGCACCCGGGCCGCATCGGTAACATCAGCTCTGGCGGAGCTACCAAGCACTCAAAATCAATGATTTTTCGAAACCCGCTTCGACCCAATGTTTCTGGCTACAAGAAAGGGAATACTAGCTATGAACACGAAAATTATTCTGCCACAGTGAGAAATCGAGGCAGATTTGATGTCCTGGGCCTGAAAGAGGGGGGGGGGAAGCACCTCAGCCCCTGCGCGGTAAATGTTGATCAAACGTCAGAGTAATCATTTTTCCACCGCTCAAGTGCAAGCAAAGCCCTCTCGAAATATCTTCGAGGGGCTTCACGATCAACGGAACCTTGCTGCCAATACAGTGTGTTGACGTAATGTGTATCATATGCAAAACACGCCCATCCTGAAAGGTGAGGTTTTTATCAATGCCATCACCCTAAATATCGTGACTGGTCAGGATCGCAAACGCTGCTCCTCGAATTGGAAATCGAAACTCACAAGGCAATTCTATTGCTGAGGTTTTCGAGACTGGATCGACGCTGCATCACAAGATCCAGAGCTGAAACGCGAGCGCGCCGCCCTGGATCGCATCAGCTAAAAGAGGGTATTGCGATGAAGCCCGTCAATCTGGAACAGAACGGCCAGCCTGGCTCGGTTTCCAGGCACGGTTTAGTAAAGAAACATAATGACACAGGGAAGCATCCATCGCAATGCGCGATTGGCAACGAAATCGTGTGCCGTGTTCAGACAGACCCTCCGCATTGAGAACGCCCTATATTCTTTGTGCTCCGGTCTCCCTCGTCTCCGATTGGGGCGCAAATGACTCCAAAAACTGCATATTTCCCATTCATGCCTGGAGGCCGTTTTTCCGCACATCATAATCATGTCGCAATTGATTTGCCATTCCAGGCGCACAAATCGGTTCGTCAATTGGTGAGCGTCCGGTTTGCGCGCGACCGAGATCGTTGCTGCCAATTGATCGCTTGGTTTCTTGGGTTTTTAGCGAATAGCTGCAGAACCTCCGTTCTCAGTCCGAACGCATCTCATCCAAAAGAAGCCTTTTGCAACATTTAACCGAAAGGGGCTTGGGGAAAGCACCTCAGCCATGTCTGGTTTTCGTGTGGTCCGCACCGGCAGTGTCCTCAGTGGCAATTTCCTTCCATCCCTTCGAGCTGCGCTTGGGCCTTCTCCCGGCTTCATCCCTGCTTCTCAAATATTATTGAACCGGCTCTACATGTCCGGGCCTCTAAAGCCTTGCAGAGATCTTTTGGAAAAAGCGCCCAAACATCTCGACTTCTTCGAAAAATTTCTTCTGGAGAGGTCGAGCTTGCGAAATTTAAGGGAAATGCGCGATCTCAATTTCTTCCGTTTCGAAAAATTTTTCTAAGGCAGACAAGGATGCTCACCATGACCTTTTCCGTCAATCGCCAGTTTCAAAAAAAGTTCTGAGTTCAGTTGACCCTTGCAACTCGCACCGCATTCGGCACAGGCCGCCGATCTTGAAGAGGCCATTAATCTCTCCAGGCTCATGTTTTCCTCATTAATGAGATTCAGGTGGTCAAATATATTCTGGCTGATATCGCCTCTCGATGAAAGCGCAAAGCGCATCTTACAGTGCCGGCGAGCTTTGCCTTCGGCAAAGATTTTCCCAATGCTTCCTCCGTTGGGGCGCCCCCGCGACTTCGCTTCGCCGCAAACTTGTCAAATGTTCCGGCGCTCAGGCAGTGTCTATGAAGAGCTTCAGGGATATTCGGAGAACCTGTGTAGCCTTATCACTACCTGCACCCGCGTGTTCACAGGGTGCCATTTGCCTCACGAACTCCTCAAAAAGTCCCGCAGAAAAAGTGTGGAAGATGGGACCGACGCTACCCGCGCTCGAGCTGTTGGAGGCCTTCCCTTGGCCGTTCCTTCCACGATCCTGCTGCACAGGGACAAGCGCGTCTACAAAGTCCGTCTACGATGACCGAATCAAACTGTGCCAAAACTTTTACTCGCGGCTGCAGATCTTTTGTAATAGATCAATTGCCTCCTTCACGGACTCCCGCAGTAGTTACGAACGACCCACTATCAATTCGTAGGAATCGTCATCTTCTTTTTGCTGCTGACAAACGCTCAAGCACTCCATCCTTGTCTTCTCAGTATCCCTGGCGCGCGGCCATATTCCGATCCAAGGCAACCATCAAGCGTCGTAAAGCGCCGCAGATACTTCTCCGCCCATACCGAGCTTCGATTCAATCATGAAAGGCGATCCCATCGAAGAGATCGTTACGAAACTGAAAACGTTCTCGGAAATCAATCGAGAGCCTTTTGCGCTTGATCCTTCAGTCAGCCCCAGCTTCCATCGCGCGTCCAGCCAAATAAGATGTTCATAGAGCCGCGAATGTTCTCGGATCTCTTAGGGCCACGAACTTAATACAAGTTCCGCATTCCTCATCGAGGACTACAGGCTGTTTTTCTGCTGTCGGATTCTCGTAAAAGTCTTCTTCATCATCTCTCATGTAAGCCGGAATTCCAAAAACTTCCGTGAATGGCCGAAAACGACCTGAGTCGATGACGCATCTATTCCCAACGCCCGGATGTAATGCAATTTTCTATTCCTGAAGCATTTTCAGCTGACGACGCCCGTGTTTCAGTCTGTCCAAAGACCAGTCGCCGAATGTCAGTTATGCTAACAAAAGCTCCCTCCGCTGACGCTCTGCGTCCACTTTCCCATAAGAAGGACGATCGCGATAAGTAGCCCTGTCCAGTGTTCGCTCACTCGCGGCCGGAACACTTTGTAAATATCCTAAATCTTTAAGGGGCTGAGAACCTTCAAAACCGTCAGCGGAAATTCCCCTGCAAAAAAGTCTACGAATAGCGTTCAGCCTCTTGCTGGACCGTCCATGACTTCGTATGGAGCTGCATCAGCTCGTAGAAGAAAACAGGCGGAACGGGGATGTTGAGCAGCAGAGACTCAAATATTGATTTTTGTGCATTCGACCATCTTAGACGTCTTTGTATTCCCGGCCGGAGAATGGATAGCTTCTCGCTCTCAATCATTCTCTGATCCTGGGGAAGAAAAGAAAATTATTAGTTTGGTAGAATAATCCTAAACGAGTTCTTTGAGAGGAACTCATCAGGATCTTCCCTGTCGGCGCTCGGGAAGCACTTCCTTGGCTCAACATCCTCTCGCCAAACTCACAACGTCATATCCATCGTTCACTCCATATTTATCCTACCTATCGTGGTCAAGCGGCAGCGGAAACAATGCCTGTCTTCCTAAAAACTGATCGTTTGCAGCAGGATTTTCGGCTAAGCTCTCCTGACCACTCGGATAGTCAGTTGCCAAACATCGTCTGATAGGAAAATTCTGACGGAAAGTTATGAGTGGTCATTCATGAAGCGTGGAAAATTCTGCCCAAGGCCGGTTCGCAAGAACGGCGCCTTCCGTAGAGTAACAAGGGGAAGAGCACTGGAGAAACGCTGAGCAAATCAGCGTGAAGGGTTCATTGCATCAGCGGCCATCTGCAGAGCCTGAAACATCTGCAGTCATCTCGCGTTTGGAGGGACGAAAGGAAAGGCAGTGAGACCTGAGGGATGGTAGCGCAGCGTCTTTCTTGTCGGAGGACGCGAGATCGAAGATACCTCCATGGAAGGTGCGCCTTTCCCTTCTTAGGGCACGAAAAGGAACATGATGCACGTGCGCATCTTGCTCCATCAAACGAGCGGACGGAAAAAAGGTTTTCATCTTTTGCCGGGCAATTACCTCGGAACGAGACTTGACTCTGAGGGGTTCGACGAGTTCCTTCGTAAAGCTTACCTTGCTGACGAGCCGTTTCAACTGGTTTTCTTAGGCAAAATGTCCGCAGCCGAACGCTAACTGCATCTCAGGAAATAATATTCCGCGGTGTGTTGTCCGGACTTCTAACCCACTTTGGTCCTCCATCAAATCGCGATGGCGCGTAATCAAAATGCCTCAATGAAGTTGAGAATGTCGAGAACTACAAAGGGATTATCCAGCCCGATTTCAATTGGCGGGATACAAAGCCAAAAAAATAAAGGTCTGAAGTCGGCGCAGATCCGACTATTTAATACGTTAAGAGCGCCCTCCGAGAAGCCAGTCAAAAAGAAAGCTCAGATCCTGATCACGAAGACGAACGACAGCCAATCAGCCAACGAAGTCCTTGTTGCTCGCTTTGCGATGTGAGACGAGCCAGGTGCCTCTCAAGTAGTTACCAGACCACAGAGCCGTCTGACAGCCCGCTTCACTGCCTTTTTGTGGGTCGCATCTGCTATCGGCACCTTGATGCTTTGCAGTTGGTAAGCGGACTGATCTGAACCCTCAGCCGTGACCGAGTTGGCGCATCTGCGCCCAATCATAGAGGCTCTGACCTTAAGCGAACGGAAGTGGCTGGGGGATAAGCACCCTCGTCGCTTGAACATCTGGCCAATCTGATGATCGACAGCTGGGGCCTATCGGGAGGCTTTCAAACCATTGATTAACGAGCTGCTGCTCGCGAATAGATGAAGTTTGCCTCACTGATGAAGTCGGTTTGGTGCAATTGCTAAAATCCTGCGCTACTACTGATCGCGCTTGGTGGCTAAGTCATGTGATCCTACATGTCATAATTTTTGGTAAGGGTATATAGTTTTTCCTATTATCCCGAGAAAAAGCAGCCGCGTCGCGACTGGCTTTGTGTAGCTTGGCTCGATGCCACCCGCGTGCCCCGCGCCAAGACGCCGTCCGCTTCTGAATTTTTTGAAACAGCCAATATCCTCTTTGACCCAGCAGAACGCAGGCTTGCTCAATGATCACAGAATTAAAATCCTGTCCGCGACATCTGGAAGAGAATGCCCACGAGCGCCACGCCCGCAATTCTTTTGAAAAACGCGACTATGGGGCGATGAACGGTTCTGTCGTAACCACTCGATTGGGACCACCTGCCTGAATCTGCTTGATGATTTGCTAAGAACGTGCTAAACGACGTGTTAGCGACGTGTCTTAGGTGGGGGTTGCGCTATGCGTGGTGAGTATACTGGGGTTTGAACGTTCGGCGGCGCGGACGACGAAGAGAACTTGGATTGGTCATGTCGGTGACACGATGGTGCACGGTCACGCAGGTGGCCAAGCGCCACGCGATCACGCGCAAACAGATTATGCGTGCTGGCAATGATCTGAAGAAACAAAGGACTTTTGGTCGCCTGACGCAAGTGCGCTCTTCTCATCCTTCGATATTCCTGAACACGGCGTTCCCGCCATTCTGCTGAACACCCACCGTCGCGGCCCCGAGGCGGTTCGAACTGCGCTTGCGCAACGGCCGCAGCCGCAAAACTTCGACAGCAACATGGCTGCCTTGGCGCTGACGCAAAGCTAATCCGTGCTGTGGACAGTATGGATTGGTCGCCGGGCACTGGCGGTCGCGGTCTACGTGGCTTGCGTGTCACGGACATGCGCAAGGGGCAATTGGCTGGTCCTTGCCTGCGCTGACCCACGATGTTCCTGCCCAGAAACCGACGGGCGGTGCGGTCTTCGCCTTTTCGCGCCCGCAGGAGATCGGCTCAAGCTTCTGTATTGGACGGTCGGGCTTTGCTCTATTATAAAAGTTCTGGAACCGGCCCCTTCCCTTGCCTGCAATGACCGAGGGGGCCGCCCGTCTGACGTCGCCGCAGCTTGCAATGTTGTGGGAAGCATTGAACTGCGCAGGCCGGATTGGGGCGCGCCGCCCGCCTCGCGTGGGCTGAATATATAGGGCTAAAACGCTTTGTTTTTTAATGGCGCTATCACCTTGCATTGTGGTAGCCATGGTGCATGGTCGAATTAACGCAAAACCCTCCCCGATGATCCCGCCCATATTGAAGCGATGATGCGGCTTGCAGGCGAAAATGCCAAGTATTCGCGGACATTGCGGGTCCACGACCAGCTTGGTTCAGCCCTCCGCCTGCGATCCAAAGTTGCAAGAAGCTGGCCTTCGGCAAGTCATCGGAAAAGATCGAGCGCGAGATCGAGCAGCCTGAACTGGCCCTTGAAGACTTCTAACTGGCCCGGGCCGAGGCATGAGCGCCCATTCGACGAAGTCATGGACGAGCCGGCACCGGATGATCCCTCTGCGCCGCCTGCGTCGAACGTCCAACGTTCTCGATGCGACACACCCGCGCGAGCGTCGTGAACTTGATCCCGGCACATGCTGCGCTGACTGGCTGGCGGATCCTGCGCGTGGTGGTGAGGATTGTCAGCGAACTGCGGAAATGGAATTGCAAAGCCCAGATGATGGTGGTTCAATCGCCCGGATCAAGAAATCCTGTCGCCAGCTGCGAGCGGAATGTGCAGGAAGCCTGCACCCAGCCGTCCCGAATCCGGCAGCACGGCAGGCCCGAACCTGCTGGCTCATATTAGTCGCGAAGTTTGACGACATCTTCCCTTATACGCCAGCACGAGATCTTCGCACCGCATGGGCGTCGACATCCCCGAAGCCACCCTTGTGCGCGGTGCGGGCCGGGCCATGAAGCCTGTCGCCACTGATCGAACGGATCGACTGACATCAACACTGGGCAGCGACCTGCTGCAATGCGGCAATGAACACGCCGATCGGGTGCCTGACCGATCTTGCGCCGAACAAAGGCTTGGGTAAAGGCGTCAAGGCAGGGACGATCTGGGCCATGTGCGTGACCAGCGCCCATGGCGGGGATGCGCCACCTGTGACCCGTCTATCGGTTTGGCGCCGGATTGGAAGGAGGCAGCATGTCTGGACCACTGCTAAATGCCAGCGGTTATCCCTCTTCAGGCAGACGGTTAACCAAGGGTTATTGCCAAGCTTTACGCGCCTGGACCTAAGGTTTGCTCGTT
>Ga0163217_1018839_pt1 | contig 15577 bp, 19 predicted proteins | sample SynspAceP_FD_185933 | JGI IMG/M metagenome (GOLD analysis project Ga0163217, IMG submission 185933) | Saline lake microbial communities from Ace Lake in Antarctica - Synechococcus sp. Ace-P (PacBio error correction) | ecosystem: Environmental > Aquatic > Non-marine Saline and Alkaline > Saline ...
AAGAGAGGAGATCGATGCCCGCTTTGCGCCCCTACGCCCCCTGGGAAAAAACTTTTCCCCCCCCCCTTTGGGGGAAAAAAAAAAAAAAAAAAAAAAAAAAAAACCATGCAAAAAATTGCCCAGGCCCCCCCAGGCCCCCTTTGGCCAAGGGCCCAAAGCCGGCTTGCCGCGCACCTACCAGGCCGCCCCTGAATTTTCTCAACCGATTTCCGAAACAACCCCTTGGCAAAATCCACACGACGCCCCCGGCCACCCAACCTGCCTTTTTTTTTGGCCCCCTGTGAATGGCCTCTGCTTTTGCTGTGGTGGATCTCTCGGCCCTCCGTCCCGCCCGGCCTGGCTGCCCCACAGCCGCGAGCTTGAGCTGCCTTCTGGCCTGCTCTCCTGCTGCTGTGGGTCCAGGCCTTATGGCTCCCGGTGGCATCGGCCGCCTTTGGTGGCAAAGCCACAAGCTTGGGCGAGAAGGTGGTGCTTTGCGCGCCTCAAGCAACGCCCGTGCTGGTGGGTCAGCCCGTGACACATTGAGCGTGATTGCGGAGCGCTAACGGCACAACCGTCGCAGACTTTGCGCAGGAAGAACGCCTGAACTGGGCCAGCTACTACAAACGATCACCACCGTGGAAGGCGACACGCTACAACTCCTGCTGGCTGGTCGTCATGGCCACACGGTGGACACCCTGCCGCACCTCAAACCCCGCAACTGCTTTTTTCGCGCTGAATGGCCAACCTGGTGGCTGGAGGGCGACACATTTGGCCGTGCCTCGCTGAGCTCTATGACGACACAGACCCACCCTGCGCGAAGTACAACCTGCGGATCTTGATCGCTACCCCGGCGGCTGAGCAGCCTGCGCTGGGCCTGGTGGTTGAACGTGCCGGCGATCAGGCCCAGCAGAAAGTGAGCTGGACCCTGGCCAGGATCTGTTGGCCAGCGATCCGGCCTCGACCCTGCTTCCCGCTGGCGAATGGATCCGCTACCGAAACTGCGCGGTGTCCTCGGGTGACTCGATGACCTCTGGGATGTGACGCCGACACCAAAGCAGCCACCGCTTTCGATCCCGATCCCGATCCCAATCCGATCGACTTCGCCGCTGGTTGGTTCTCTCTTCGATCCGTCCTTTAAAGCGCTGGCAATAGGCAGGCAGGAGCAGAGCCCGGACGGGCTGCTCCCATCAACCACAGCCGCGATGGGTGGACATGCCCATTCAATCTTCTTTGATCAACTCGCTGGCAGCTTTCAGCATAGCGCTACGTCCTCTTTGATCAGCCGCAAGCACCAGCCCCAACCAGGGTGCCGGGACACTGACCATGACATCGCAGCCGATACCTTCCGACCTGGAGGATGAACCGCTCGAACGAGGAGCAGGAACGACGAGGATACCCCCCGATGACATTGCTGGCGAGAGCGAGCTCGAGCCTGCTCCCGCGGCGCCAGATTCAGCGAGGCCCTCAAGGCTGAGCGCCGGTAAGACAACAACCTGGAGCGCGATCTGCGCCACCTTTGAAGCGCCAGCTCTCTCAGTTCTACCAAGATCACTCGATGAGTACGAGCGGCTGCAGGGGCCGAAGCGCACGAAAGGACAGCTGGAAGTGAGATTGCTCACCCGCGAAGCGCAACTGGAAGCCTCTGCTGCCCGAAGGTGAGCTGGTGGCCTCAAGAGCGTGATGAGGCCTCACGCTAGGTTGGATGAGACTGCGCAAAGGATCGCGCTGCCTGGAGCGCTTGTTTCATTGATGCCAAGGGGCGTACCGGTGGCGACAAACCGTGGCAGTTCTTGAGATCTTCGCTCTCACCGGTTTTGGCGCTGAGTTTAGGCTCACAAAAGATGCATGGCCGTGACATTCTCGGCCGATCGACACAAGGCAGCACCGATCCTTGCGATGACGGCACCCTCGCTGCTTCTGAGCACGTGGAGTCGTTTGCGCACGCACCCCGGTCTCAGTTTTCTCTTCAGCGCGCGCGGCCTTGGCCGCGAAACGGTGGATCGCTGAGTTTCGATGGCAATGGCCAATCGACACCAACCTCCCAGGCATGACCACCTCAGAGCTGTACTGGCCAGCTTATGGACCCAAGCCAGCCGGGCCAGGCCTGATCCCAGCTGCATGGCTTACTGATCCTGGACAGAGGCAACGACCTGAATCTGCCTGGCCGAGCACATCTGGTGCCGGGCCTTTTGTTTGGAAGAAGATACGGGCAGGAAGCCGGTGTGTTCTCGTATTAGCTGTTTGAAACGGCGCCGTCGATCTTTGCTGTGAATGAATTGATCGACAATCAAACGCGACGGTGCAAGATATAAGCAGAGGTTGGTAGAAATAAAAAACCAAGATCCGAAATAAGGGGTAACTACTCCTAGAACTGAAAACGCGGCGGACATTGCAATCGGAATGTCGCAAATTGGGAAAACCCAAACACGCACCAGGAGGCATCACACCGAACAGCGGTAACCGAAAGCCCCGAGCAGGCGCCGGAGGAGAAGGAGAAGCTTGTGGTGATGCCGGCTGCTGCTTTGGTTGTGGCGGCACAGGCCGAGGCAAGTGGAATTACCGTAGTGGGAGCGAGCGGTGGAGCGGGCCTGGAGCAGCCGCCCTCCAGAGCAGAGCGCGCGCAGCGGCGAACGATGTCCTATCTTCTCGGCGGCTTTCTAGATGCATCTGCAGGCAGTTTTGGGGCGGCCTTGAGCGCCCTGGCCGGTGCTACACCGACCAGGAATGCGGAGTTCCTGATCGGCCTCCTGCTGCTCGCTTTGTGGGCTGGAGACGCGCCAGCAACCGGGGGCGATGGGTTGGTGCTCACCCACGCGACCGGCCTTTGACTTCTCCTGCCAGGCCTCGATGGTGGCCATGAGCTGTGGGAATTCCGGTGCCAGCCGTGCCGATCGCGACCAGCGGAGAGCTGGCCAATTGAGCCACTGAATGCCGCTGCGAAGCGAACCGGCGCCGTAGGCGATGGAGCAGCAGAGGAAGCAGTGTGGCCGAGGCTGTGGAGCCAGCACGGGCGCCAGCAGGGACTCGGTTGGTACTGGCTGCATCGCAGGAGAGGCGAAGAACCCAGCCCCACGCCGTGGTTCAGCCGGATGGGCTAAGGGCGGCGAAGCGCTTTGCGTAGGCCCCTTGACGCGGCCGGAGCGCGCCAGCCCGAGAACGCCAGCGATCGGCTTTGCTGGCAGCCCAGGGCACCATGGGTTTGCCGTTCGCCCGTTTTCCGATGCGCCGACCTCTGAGTCGCGGCCGGTGCTGCGTGGGCCGAGTCTTGCTGATGTTGCTTAGCCTGCCGGACTAAGGCGGCGTCGTCGTAGGCCGCGCTAATAGCCTGGGTGCAGCACCTAAAGCCTCAACACCGTTGTTCGGCTCAGCCTCTCTGTTGGGAGCATGGAGCAGAGAGAAAGGGCCGCGCGCGGCCCGAGGGCTCAGATCACCGAGACGGTGCAGCCCTTCGGTGCCCTGCAAGGAGGCCGATTTGCGAAGGACTCTCGGCAGGCCGAAGCGCTCTTCTGCGGGCCTTGCCGCGCTTTCCCGAAGACTGCTGCTCAAGGCTGTGAGCGCCTCCCTATCCCTTTGGATAAAGTGAAGATGACGCGGCGGATTTCGCAGGCCGGGTGCTTGCAGTGAGGACATGGCCCAACTACGGTGAGGACCGATCCCATCGCCGGCTTCGCGCAGGGAAGGCAGGGCCGCGTAGCGGCTTGCCGCAAGCCCTTGCCGAACTGAGCAGGCCAGTGCAGCTTCGGGTTCTGCTCGGCGTGGCTAGCCGCAAAAACGCCCCACCAGCCTCTTGCTGCCTAACGTTTTCGGAGTATTTAGCGCCGGGCTAAAGTTGTCAGCCTCGAATGAATAATTTAAGGCACCACCCGACAGCTCACGCCCAACCCTGATTCCTGGCCGCCACATATGGGGCTAGTGCGGTGACAAAGCAGAACAATTGGTCCAAATATTGCCACCACTTGAAAGTGTACGCTCAAGAAGTTTTCCCGGCAGATTTTCCTGAAAGATCTTCCAAATATAAATCGAACAAAGTCAGGTAAGACAGAAGCCAACCTAAAGCCGATTACGGCGTACTTACGGCTGGCGCTCGTCCTAACCAGACATCGCTATAATACGTAAACTGTCAAAAGTAGTCCCGACGCAAAATGCCACTAATGATTAAATCCGCGACGATTTGCCAATCGCTGGAATAGATGACGGCTTCTTCTGGCGCACCATTTGCGATTGCCTAGCACCAAGATGCCAGCCACACGCGAATGCCTTAAAAGTGATCGCAAGAGCCTAAGTCTCTCCTGTGGGGCGCCACTCTGCCCTGGTGGCAGGCAGAGAGCTAGGGGCGGAAGAAGCAGATTGCTTGAGGTGGGACCTGTCCAACTCGAGGGGCCTGGTTAGATGCACTGCCGCATTCAATCAAGTTATGGACTCCAGCCAGTTATGCAGAGAATCAATGGTGTGCTGCGCCCACAAGCTCAAGAGCCCCTGTCAACCGTTTCTTCAAGTTCCAAGGATCATCTTGTTTTCCACCTCACGTCCAGTACTTCCTAGCAAGCCGAAACGTCTGGTTGTCGATTTCTACGGGTCGCCTAAAGGATCGAAGCTCTTGGCTTGGAGAAAAATGATTCAGTAATGCTATCCGACCAGAGTGGAATCTGATCTTTTACTGCTCCTCATCCTGACGCCCAAAGTAAAGAGTTTTTCGCTTTCATCCGTACTGGCATCCACCAGCCCTGGCATGCGTGGAAGGAACATTCTAATATGCAAGCACGGCTGAGCATTGAAGTCCTTCTTGCGTCGTCCACATGCCTTGTCGTGGACAATGCTTAGCCCTACTATGTCCACTGTGGTATGGCGAACCAATAAGCGACCATAGGGCTTGGGGGTATTGAAGCACCTCTTATTGAGTAGACCAGCAGGAACTCCCATACTTTCCCCTCGGGATCAGTAAATATGAAGGCCTCTGTTCAAGAACCATCTTTCTGTCTGGCTTGTTCCCTCACCGTGAGCCATCTAGCTAGTGGCCGTCAGAGAAAGAATCCATGATTTGGGTCATGTCATAAATGCAGTCAAGACCCGGGGGAAACCTTACCAATTCCGCCAGAGGAAGACATCACAGAATCCAAAAACGTTATTTCTGTTTGCCCCAGTTTCAGGAAAAGTCCACCCTCTCATCAGTACACCGGGGGCTTGAGGACAATGAAACCAAATGCGCGGATACAGCGAGGCCGGTCAAGGCTGACGTGAGAGCGGTGAGCCCGCCGCACAGGCAGAGCGTGGCCGGATTTTCGAGGAACTGGGGTATTCACGTGGGCCCTCTACAAATGGGAGGAGACCTGGCGGTTGCCAGGGTGAAGTGGTGCCGCATCGGCGAAAGATCCGCGAGGGCTGGGGTTGCCACCGACAAGTTCACGGTGGTGCTTGAGAAACTGTGCCGGGCTAGACGCGACTGAGCTCAGTGCGTATCTGCCGTGAGCGGGGTCTTCGTTGATCAGGGCCTGCACCAGATCGAAGCACCAGGGTGGCGGGTGCGGGGAATCAAAGCTGCCCCCACGCTGGCAAGCCGGGAAAGGGCAGGTGGAGACCCGGGGCGCGGGTTGTGGTCGAGGCATGAATTGGAACGATGGCCATGACTGCTCCAGAGGGGCGGCGAGGGCTGAATCCGACCCCCTTGCCCCTCAAGACATCCCCCAGGTGGTGGCCTGGGGCGGGGCCGAGGGATTTTGTCCGGGCGAATGGCGATGCTGGTTCCATGCTTCGGAACACCGATCGCCAGGGGTTGTGGGTGAAGGAGCTCAACCAGCAGCTTGATTCGGCTGCATCGCGGCGTGCGTTTACCACACGCCAGTTACGGCTTCATCGGCCTGTTTCTGTGTGTGCACTTTTGCAAAGACTGCGCGGCCGGGGCCATGCCTCGACTTTGTGGCGCACCGCCATGGACACTGGCCGCGCGCCTGCATCCGGGCTCGAAGGCGGCTTCCGAGCGGGTGGAGGACTACAGCGCTGGGGCTTTCAAGGGCGGCCTCCCCCCCCAGCGCTGGCAAGAGCTTGGCCACAGCGGGACGAAGCGGCCGATGATCCCCTGACGGCTGGGCTGTGCAGGGGCCAACGCTTGCCGCGCGGTGCGGGCGGTTGAAGGCCTACGACGCCCAGCGGAACCGAGCCGCTCGCCCACTTCCTGGCCGCCTGGTTGGGGCGCAGCGGGCCGGCACTTGTCTGGCTTTTTGATCGATCGCCAGGGGGAGTCACGGCTTCGGGCCGGATCCGGCCTTGCCTGCCTGCGCCGGGCTACGTGCTGGCGCCATCGGGCCGCTGCTTGGCCGATAGCCGGCCCTGGCCCGAACCGCCTGCTGCCGCATGCTGGCCCGACATCCAGGCGTGGTGTTGATGATTGCCGGCGCGCTAAACCCATGGGGGCCCGCTGATGGTGCAGCTCGGACTTTCAGCCCTCAGCACGTGCTTGCGGATGTAATCGGGCGAAGCCGCCAAGCGTGGGGCTGGGGGGATGTGTATGGCCTGCCCTGCTGGAGCTGGGCTGAAGAGGCCCGGCGAGCAGCCCCCAATCCAACCCCCAGGCTCTCAGCTGTAGACCAGAGACAGCGTTCAAGGATGTCTCCCATGCCCAGGTTACACGTTTGGGATGGCCGCCTGATCACTCCCTCGGCGCTGCCTGGCTGGGGTGCTGCTCTGCTGGCACTGGTGTTCACTCGGGGGAGTTGCCCATGCGGCTCGGTGCCGCCAGCGCCGCGGCCCTACCCGACCCCACCTTGATCGAGGCCGAGCCCCGGCCCACCAGACGCGCTGCTCGCGGGAAGGGCTGCTTCTGGGTATGGAGGGATCTTACGGGAATGCGGGGGGTCAAAAGCGTGACGGGCTACGCCGGCGCTCAGCGACACAGCCCGATACGCCGACAGTGAGCCGCGGCAGCCAGGGCCATGCGAGGGCATCCGCATCCAACCTACGACTCCGCCCAGGTGGAGCTAACGGCGAACTGCTCGAAGGTGTTCTTCGCGGTGGCCCACGACCCACCGAGCTGAATCCCAGGGTCCCCGATGTTGGGCCGAGCAGTAACCGCTCGCGATCTTTACGCGCGATCTCATTGCTGCAGAAGCTGGCGCGGCCAAGTAACTCGAGCCAGCTCAAAAACCAGGGCCGTGCAGCTTCGAGAAAGCCAATTTGCCACCGTGGTGGAGAGCAGCGCCCGCTTCTTCCAGCGAGGCCTACCACAGACTTTTGTGAAGCGCAATCGCACTGATCCTATGGTGTGGTGCACGATCTGCAAAACTAGCGACGTTTCCGAAGCACGTTCCCTGGAGTTGACGGCAGTAGAAAAAAAAACAGCAAGTCTTAAGGGCACCTCGATAAATCACTGTTCTTTGATCCTTCCAGTCAGTTGAGACCATTGCTGTGAACTGGAATCAGAATCGCAGTCTCGGTGAGTTATCGGATTCTGAAAGTGCCCTAGCGTTGACATGAAAATCAAAAATGGCTGAATACGTTACTGAGGGACGTGCTAGAAACTAGACCGCTATAAGACGTTCGCTAGGGATGCTGAAGAGCATTACGTTGCCCCTGAGTTGCAGGAAGCGAGCCTGAGGTTGGCGAAACCAGAAGATGGCGGCGGCCTGTCCACTTGAGGGGCTTATTGGGTGGGCAAAGACGACCAGCGCCTCATCGCTACCAATAAGTGGCGTTGACACTGCAGTCACTTTACTTTCACTAGCTACTTATCTTACGAGTAGAACTCGGCATATGAAACTGAACTGAATCGATCCGCATATGGTCCAATTGGCATATTCTGATCACCATTGAGCGATCGTAATACGGTAGCGAAGTAGCAAGGTTTAATTCCTGTTCGCCAAGCGTTATCCCAAGTGGAATTATTTATCATCAAGCGCTGGCTAACATTCCAATCAATGTCTTCGGGGTCAGGTTAGAGCACTCTATATTGAATTAGAGCCTGGCATCTTGACCGCCAGAAACCGCCTCTCTCACCTTCGGCAAGCTTGTGCCTCTTTTGTAAGTCAAGAACAGCTTCGCTATGCGGCAAGATCTTTTTGTGGCTTAAAAACAGGCAAAGGCGTAGCCAAGTCGAGATATTTGGCTCGATCTTGGAACCCTTGAAAGCAAGCAGCTAGTCATTCTTTGCAGCCACCTCAAAGAGCCCGCAATATTATCAATGATGTACATGCTCTGAAAAAGTAAACTCCTTTGGTGCCTCGTTCGGCAATGGAATATGGATCTCTGGCAAGCGCTATTATCTGATTGACGGCGGGTCAATCAATTCAAAATAACTCCCGCGTAGATTCAGTCATTGCTAATTAAGATTTTTGCGCCGTTCAATCTCATTCTTGACCTTTCCTTGTAAGTTTGACCCACCCGTCGCAGATTAAATTCACTGTCTGCATTAAGCCTGTTAAAATCGCACAGCAAACGAATGAGAAATCACTTCGCAGTGCTCGATATTCTCTGCGATGCCAATCATGAACCTCGTATTTTGATGGGGAAAGAACTGATAGTTGCCCCTTGGAACCCTTCTCAATGCCTGCTTAGATAGCGCAATCAAGAGTTCTTAAAAATAATTCTTTCATGCCTTGATACAACATCATCCCTTTCCAGAATGCAAGCCTCATGTAATTCGGTCAGTGCTGCCAAGATTAATTTTCCGTGTGCTTGCGACCGAGAGCAATGCGTAAAATTTTCAGGACCAACTCATCTAGATAATAATCCCTTGCCTTTTTTGCGGAATCGCTTTCGGCGCCACCAATCTCCACGAGCAGTTCGTTGGACGCGAGCCCGTGAATCTCATTTGACAAAATCATTACCTGTTTTCCCGAAAAATGCAATTGCGCCACTTCTTGAATCCGGTTAATGGTGGAGCCACCAGTGTTCAAGCAGGATTTGAGAGTTTCATACGCATTCTACTTAGAATCCACTTTAACAACTTCAATTCTTACAGGGCTTCTCTTGATGTTGAGCTGAAACTTTTCAGGGGGAGATCGTCTACCACTTTTTGCCATCAGCTCCTGAACAATATCTCCTGCCCATTCTGCATGATTCTCACTTGACTGTGGCCTTGCAGCTTGCCAAGAAGGAAAAGAACAGTGCTGATCTTCTGAAGGCCGTCAACCACTTCCCACTTGCCATCCGATCTTCTGCCATGAATAAAGGAATGGGGACCGGAACTGCCACCAAGAATTGATTCAATGAATCGAGTTCTTTGCTCTACACCCCATACTAAATACCTCTGAAACTCTGGTCGATTATTAACTCACCTGCGTCATACATATTGATAAGCTCGCCGAAACTCATATCTAACATCCGCTTGAGCGGTGGTTTCTGGCCTCGGGTCCAGTGCGTGGTCACAGTTCTGTGGTAAGACATGCTGTGTATGGGCGCAGAGAGTTAAGCATACAAATGACAATGGCTTAGATGCGAAATCTATCCACGCACTTATGACAGCGACAGAGCTTTTGCCTTCCCCCGGCCCAGTCGCTTGCCACTACGCGACCTCGGTGGACAGACTAGCATTGTCCCGACTTGGAATCTGCTCACGACCGGTTGCCGCTAACCGGTTAACGGCTAATGCGCTGCGGTCGTGCTCCGGGCGCACGAGCGGCCGGTCCGGGCATCAGCTGACCCGGCGCACACGTTGAGTTTTGAGCTGGGGACCCGGATCGCCGATTTATCTATTTGAACTTGTACTCACACCCTCAGCTTCAGTGTGTCGACAGCTCTGTCTCGGGCCGCATTTACGGGACGCAGGCGCAGACGCAACACTTCCGGCCCCGGAAGCGGATACTTAACCCAATCTGTGTTTTCATGCAGCTTGGGCCGAGCCGTGATCCAAACCAGACATTAACGAAAACCGTCGCATTGATGACGATGTGTGAATGTGGCGTTGGCTGCCGATTGCGTCCCGGAAATGGCTGGGTCTCGGCGTGCCTAAAGGTTGCCAGCATTGACGGATCGTGGGTTGTCATCACGCGACGCGAAGGACCCCCAGCAGTCTGATTTGGCGCCGGAAGTTCCATCTGTCGGTGTCGAGCTTGAATTTTGTAGGTCTTAGGCGACCCTCTAGCGGCTGGCCCTCTCGGGCGCCGCGGTACGCCATCACGCTACATTTGCCGGACCGCACGCAAACCATTTCGAACGCATCGGCCCCGGAGTGCAGGCGCTGGTACGGCTTGTAGGAGTACACGACAAGAGATCCCAACGTTGGGCTTGCACGGCAGGCCCGGGTTTGCAGAGGCACTGGGTTACTTCACTCCCGCCACGGGAACGGGAAGGAATTCTCGAGTCCGCCCGAAATAGCACCCGGTTCAGGAAACGCGCTACTGGCTCATTCGCGGCTGTGTGGGCGATGCTATGGCGGGCGTGGCATTGCACGGTCACAGGCCGACGAACTCTCGCTCAGCATCCTTCTTGAGCTGGCGCCGCACTAATAGACGCTATCGCCTTGCTGCGATGCAAAGGTGGGCCAGCCATGGCCCCGGATTTGTGCGCGGAGAGGGCTCGTGTCGAGTTGAGGCCTTATGGACCGCCGGAGCACTCTGGTGGAGTGGATGTCAGTGCAAACAACTTGCTAGTCGTTCTGGGCAAAATCAGGGTGTGCAACGAACTTAGCCGAGCCATTGATGAATCTGCATGCGGGGCGGCGGTTCTTGCGGCGGCCAGCCGCATTAAATTCTTCGGATCAATCTTCCCCGGTGTTCTCAATGCGGTCGCGGGCTGCCTGCGGAACGTCCTCGATGAAACTCCGCGCCGAGAAAATGACAAGTTCTGTCTGAGACGCGTCCCTCCGTCACCTTCGAAGAAGAAACATTTGGGAGTCGGGCTGTAATCGATCTCAAGCCAAAAATCGGTTCTGGGAGATCATTTCGGAAAATGCTCTTTCTATCTGACGAGGCTAGAAGTAAACCAAATCAACGCATCGAAATCTGCGGCGTTTCCCAAGTCGAACTTTTGTGTCCACTATCATCGCAGATATTTTTTACTTGAAATGCATCCTCCGACTGCTCTTGAAGCTTGATGCTAGCACGCTCACGGGCCGTTGAGTGAGAAAGGTAAGAACGTCTCGGTAGCCAAGAGTACATCGAAAATCATCTGAAGCCAAGCGGTGCCCAGAAGGTGTCTTCATTTAACGATGCATTGCGCCCGTTTTCACTGTTAACGTGGTGTTCGCTGTTTGGCTCTCTAAATGTCAAGAGTAGCAAAGCGGGAGTGTTCTCTGCTGGGAAATATCCAAGAATTTCACTCACAGTGTAATCATGGTCATTCGCAACACGAATAGTTTATCGCGATACCCGCAGTCAAAGTAATGACCACGTGGAAATCTGTATACGCTTTGGCAAAGGTTGCGTGATGTTGGACATGTGCGGCGTTTGGTGTGGACGGTGATTGTGACGCCTAGCTAGGAGCTTGAGCGCACGCAGTTATACGAACGTCGTTCGGCTAGCAGGACATGTCGCCCAGCGATTGGTCTTCAGCCGCAAGAATATCCCTACACACCCACGTAACAATCTAAGAACCGGGCCGGTTAATCAAGGTAGTATTTAGCGGTCTGAGTATCCAATCCGCTGAGCGTCCCCTCCGGCCGCAGAACAGACTGTCCTGTTCGTTGCAAGGGTCAGCACCCTTTGGCTGGCAACGGTTTGGCGAGGCAAATCCCCTTTACTCCTGATCTTATGCGGACCCGCAAACCGAGTTGTTCACTTGGAATACAGATGCCGAATCGAAAGCTGCTCCAAGAAGGGGGCGCGACGAAATCAGCCTAAGGAAAGAAACGGCCGAAACAAGTTATTTGCATCTGGCTGCAGTCCCTGATGCTGTTGGCTCTGAAAATCCAGTAGGTCGCGATGCTTTGCTTCCCGCCATGGGTAGTTTGCTCTAGGACGCTGCTGGGCTTCGATCTCACTGAAGGCATCCCGTTGCGTAGTTCACCGGGGATCCGCTCCAGGGCCGGATGGAGCAGGATCATGACTCGCACTCGGCGGTGCTCTCCGCTGTGCGGTTGATCGTCCCTGGAGTCAGCAGGCGGCCGAGCAAAATAGGAAGTCGGTTTGCGGTTGCGAAGCATCGAGTTTCCGTACATGGCCCGGCAGCGACATCCTGGCAGGTGGTCAGGTACCGCAATCGGAATGCCGGTGCTGCAGGAGGCCATTCCGCCAGCAGGGACGGCTTGAGCAGACGGAGCACCCGGACCGGCCACTGTTCATCGGCGGCAAGTCGATGGCGGCCGGCGGGCCAGCCTGCTGGCCGATGAGCTGACCGCCAGCGATGGGGTGCGGCGGCCTGCCCTCTGTCTTGGGCTATCCCTCCACCCGCCCGGCAAACGCTGCAAGCTGCGCACCGAAACACCTGAGCGCCCTTGCAGACGTCCACCCTGATCTGCAGGGGAACGGGACACGTTCGTCGCCGCGAGGGTGGAGACCTTACAGCCCTCGCCGCAGGTGCAGCTGCGCTGGAGTCCCCGCGGTGACCACAGCTTCAAGCCCACCCGCAAGCTCCGGGCTCGCGAGGCGGGAACTGGGCCACGGCGGTGGCGCTAAGGCGATCAGTTCCTCCGGCAGCTGCTCAGCGCGGCTTGAGCCTGGCTTTCCCCAGAAAAGGTCCATCGCAGGAAGGGCCATTGGCGTGGTGTTGTATTGCTGCAGCATGAAGTCCCCTTGATCTGCGGCTCGTCGATGCCGACCCGACCGATTCGCCTTCCATGCGACCCAGGCACCCTTGATGGCGCGGTCGCTTCTACGCTGTGCACCAGCTGGTGTTGCCTCGGCCGATTGCCTGGGTGAAGCCACGATCAACAGCGGAGGGGAAGCCCAACCTGGCGCCGTTCGTTTTCTTCAATGCCGTGAGTGATCAGCCGGCGGTGTTAATGGTGTCGATCGGTGCCCGGCGCGATCGGGAGACGGACCACCCTGCGGAATATCCGCCAGACCCCTTCTGCTTGCGGTCATGTGGTGGATGACCGGCTTCGCCCGGGCGATGAACACACCGCCACCGATTACCCACCCGGCACCAAATGAATTTGGAGTGCCGCTGGACTCATCTCCGTCCCCTGCAGCCGGATCGCGGCCTGCGCGCGTGTGCAGGATGCCGCGCCTGCCTGGAATGTGAGCTGCTCGAGCTGATCCCCGTGCCCCTGGCCCACGTCACCATGGCGTTGGCGCAGGTGGTCCATGGTGCATCGTGCAAGCGAGCGTTGCCTGGGGCCCTCGGTACGGCTTCAAACGGAAGCTCTCGACCGTGGGCAAGTTGGCCTTGAATGACTACACAACGCGCCTGGGGAGGTGGTTCAAGCTGGTGCGAACCAGGCTGGGGCAGTCATGACAAGCCCAGTGACAAGGCGCACCGGGCTTTGAGCAGTTTTGATTGTGGGGCCGGAGCTGCTGACGCTGGCGCCTGGGGCCCGTTGACAAGTGGGGCGCTCCTTTGGTCCGGGGCACCTGAGGCGAGGCCTTTAACGGTTGCAGTGGAACGGCGACCACGTTCACACCCTGGGAAGTCAGTGATCCGTCGAGAATGTGGAGGGCAGGGACGATCGTCAGCGCGCTCCTGGCACCTGACCCGGGGGAGTGTCATGCCAATCGCTGGGCCTTCCGAAACGATAAGTTGAACAATCGGACGGCCACCGGAGCGGCAAGGTCTGGTGGCGCGATCGACATCGGACTTCACCGGGGCACGGTCTTCACTGAAGGCGTCTTTCACGGTTGGGTGTTTCTTTGCCACCACTTCCACCAGGGTTCCTGGCGCTCGCGCCAATGGCTATCCACGGCAAAGGGGATAGCGGCGAGAGCGTTCCGCAGCGGCACACTGCACGGTGCCTGGCTCCGCCAGCACCACCTCACGAGCAATCAGTCGCTGCCGAGGTGGGCACCATCGCAAAACCAGCCCTGGCCGGGAGCGGCCGCAGCTGCAGAGGTAGTGAGCGGCGGCGGGCAGATCCAGGCCCTGTGGGCGCTTCAAAGGCGAGATCGGACAATACTGGCCCCCCACACAGCCCTCCGATCAACGCCTGATTCCAGTCTTCCAGAGTGGATTTTCTTTTTTTGCCTGCTGCCGACAGGACTGTCATCGCGATTCCCAGACCGTCCATCCCTGATCGGGCCCCCTTGGGCTTCGTGTTCAGATCCGCCAGGCAGCGGCCGCAAACAAAAATAGCGGTCGGCCAGCACCGTCACCACCGACGCTGCGCGACTGCGCGGTTGCCCGTCGAACTCGCAGAAGAAGATGTTCTGCCAGCGCGAGAGGCTCAGCTTCCATCGATCAACGGGAAATCGTTTCCGATGGACCCACTTCAGGCCGGCCTTGAAGGTGGCATCAACCGTTGCCGTCCTGCGCAATCGTGCTTCCACACCCCTTTGGGGGATCTGCTGGCTCAGAAATCGATCCACGTCCTCCTGCAGCTCTCATGCCCATTCCTCCTGGAATCATCACGGCCGCTGTCGCGCCTTGGGCCATAAACCCGTGCAGCCAGACCATCGGACGCACCCCTGCGACGAAACCACGGCAGTCACGGCTCGGTGATGTCCCAGCTGCCCTGGTTCCCGATGGCTGGCGTAAGTGCAGGGCAACTCAACGCATGGCGGCAACAAGGGGGTCGAGACAATCTCAGATCTGATGATCGGCAATTCCTGGCACTAATGGCCTCTCCCCTGCAGATTCCGCCCATGTTGAGCCGGCGACCTGTGCTGGGTGTGGGCGGTGCTGGCGCCGTCCTCCGCGGCCGGCGAAAGCTTCCCCCACGCCCGGCCGATTTACCGAGGCCGAGGCGAGAGTTTGTGGGTGGAGCAGAGCCAGGCGGTAATGGTGGCACTCAATGGCGATGGAGCGGTGGTGGGCAGCTACTACCCGTGCAGAGCCCCCAATGCCTTGTGCCTTTGGCGCCCCTGTGGCCAATGCCGGTTTTGGTGGGTGGCAGGCACTGCCGGGGTGGGAAGGCCTCGGGCAAGCCCTCCTCTGCCAGCTTGCTTGAGGCGTCCCGGCGCTGGGGGTTTCGATCCATGCAGTTCAACCTGGGTGTGAGTACCAACCACCGCGGGATCCCGTTGCTGGAAGCGCATGGATTTCGCAACCATCGGCACCCTGCCTGGGGCTTTTTCGCTCACAGGCAACTCGGTTACGTGGATGCCTATGTGAATGGTCCAGAAGCCTCTTGGAGACGTCACTGCATGAAGAGCTGCCGATGAAAGGCTGGCATGAGAGAGGTGTTGCTGACAACCCGTTGCTGGCGCCTTTCGTTTGCTGCCGGCTGCGCTCGCGGCCCCGATGGCAGCGCACTGCCACTGTCGTCTCCATCGTGATGGCGACACCATTTTTATATGATTTTTTTATAATTTATATATTTATTATTTCTTTAAGGTATCATTCATATCATTTATTTTTTGTGTAATTTATCAAAATGTTATTGTTTTTTTATATTATCACTATTTTTTTTATAATTTTTATCTATCTTTATCTAATTAGCATATTTAATTATTGTAATAGTCATTTTTCTGCATTTTTTCATATTTCAAATCTTTATTTTTTCTTTAAGTTTTCTTTATCGTGATACGATCTTTTTCTATTATCATTTAATTTTGTTTTTTTTCCTTTCATTTAC
>Ga0163217_1053713_pt1 | contig 15576 bp, 9 predicted proteins | sample SynspAceP_FD_185933 | JGI IMG/M metagenome (GOLD analysis project Ga0163217, IMG submission 185933) | Saline lake microbial communities from Ace Lake in Antarctica - Synechococcus sp. Ace-P (PacBio error correction) | ecosystem: Environmental > Aquatic > Non-marine Saline and Alkaline > Saline ...
TACCTAGAGGAGAAGATTCTCAGATTTTTATTTTTCAATGTCCATTCGTCGATGTTTTTTTAATACGCTGTTATTGACGCCAAAAAAAATTCGTACTAAGGCCTCGTGAAATTATTGAATGACTACAAAAGACAAAATTCCAGGCCGTCGAACAAGTTCGCCGAAAAAGTTGGGGTGGACGTAGAAAGGTCGCAGTTTAAAATTGGCAAGACGCCTCGTCGTCGTTTTTTTGTCTAACCACGCCCGCGGCAATCAGCTGTTTAAGTTCATGCTCTTTTAATTGCTGCCATTGGCCCTAGTTGCAAAACCATTATCCTCAGCCAATGGCCAATTAAACGCAAGATAGTCGATTTGGGGAAGCGCTCTCCCGATATTTCGGTACTGGTTCGTTCCAATATATGAAAAATGGCACTATTTTTTTTTGGGGGGACAGACACCTGGGTCGCGATATCTTTGTGCGGCACTATGCAAGGCGGGCAAATCTCCTCTTAGTTTGGCAATCATGGGCAGCGCCGTGGCTCATTGTTATTGGCACGCTTTAACGGTGCCACGTCTGGTTATATTGGCGGACGTGTCGACAGCGTTTATGATGCGTTTCTAGCAGAATTATAAATCATTTTCCTCTCATGTTCTTGTGTGGATCAATTTTGATGACCTTGTTTTGGCTCGTCATATCTTGTTTATTTTTGTCGCCATCGGCGCCTCTCTGGTTGGAAACATGGCGCGGGATCGTTCGGTGACCGAAAACCTAGAGCTTGAAAACAAAGAATACATTGAGGCCGCTTACGCCTGTGGCGTGTCGACTCCGAAAATCCATTTTGCGTCACAATGTGCCAAATGTATCGGATTGTGGTGTTTAACGCCACGCTGTCTATACAAAACATGATTTGCTAGAATCTTTCTCCAGCTTTCTAGCTTAGGGGTTCAAGGAACCTATGACCACTGGGGGGCGTTGATACTCAGAAGGCGCTCAGAATATGGAAATTGCTATCTGGGCAATGCTTGGCCGCTCGTTTCTTGTCGTCATCCTTATTTGTTTTAACTTCCTCGGCGATGGCTTACGCATGCCTTGACCAAAAGACCTAAGGGAACTTATGAATCGTATTACAGACAAAAAATTTAATTAAGAGGTCCTGACTTGCGCGTGATTTCAGAAGCGCCAGAATGGTTTTGTGACGGCAGTGATGACTAAATTTTACTTTAGCGCAAGGCGAGACGTTACGGCATGTTTTGGCGAATCGGGTTTCGTGGCAAAAGCCACCGCCTTTGCTCTCATGGGTTTTGCCCATGGCCGCAATGGGTAGTATCGAAGGAGAAAGCGCGCTTTAACGAGCAAAACATTCTTAACCGAATGAAAAAAGCCATGACCCTGCATTCGTTCTAAAGAAATTGCGATGATACTTCCAAGACTCAATGACGTCAATTGAAGTCCTTATATGAAAGTCGGGCAGCAGCTAATGGAAGTGTATGACCACACAAGAGGCATTGAGCAAAGCGGAGGCGTTTTGAAGGTCGTGCATAGTATGCTCGACGCGGGTGAAGATGCCAGAAAGCACGCAGCGCATGAACAATTAATCCGCACGAATTTTTTTCTGGTGGCATGAGACAGCCGTGTGATGATCGCCATGGCGTTATTGTGTCAACCTAAACTCTGATTCGCAGATGAACCACACAAGCGTTAGACGTGACGGTGCAGAGGCATGACTTAACCTTGCTGAACGAATTAAAAGAACACTTCAATACGTCCATCATCATGATCACTGCAATGATTGGTGTCGTCGCAGGTATATGCGACATCAAGTATTGGTGTGTGACGCTGGGCAACACCATGGGATACGGTACCGCAGAAGACGTATTTTATCGTCAACACACCCTTATACGCAAGGTCTGCTAAAAAGCCATTCCGCGCCTAGATGCGCAATGAGAAATGTTTGGCACCGATTCCCAGAGGAAATCCACCTAACTTATTGCATTACCACGGCTGCCGTTCAGTCACGCTGTGAGTTCGCCAAAGATCGCTGCTCTAGAATAGTATGCCAAGCCTTGCAGAATTTGCATACCGGTCAGCTACGTGCTTGTCATAAATTCGCCTTATTGATGGTGGGGTTGCCTAATGAAGCACCGTCAAATACTATTTTAATGGAAGGTGACAGACTTAAAAAGTCCACTTCCAGTATCAAGCTCCGATAACGCGTGGGCCGTGGGAAAAGAGGCCAAGCCCTAAAAGCAGTGGATATGGCGTCAATTTAACCATTTATGAAGGCGTAAACGCCTGTGGCAGGTTGGTGGGGGAATCCGTTGCGGTAAATCACACACTCGCCTGGTGCGTGCTTTTGTTACGTCTGTGTCCGCATTATCGTGAAGGCAATGTGGTTGGTGGCTTTGGGCCAAGAATCTAAGATCTTGTAATAAACTAAATGCGCAGCAAAGCCAAGAGCTGCCAATGATCTTTCAAGATCCATTGGCCTCTCTGGATCCTCGTATGACGGTGGGCGACATTGATCGCCGAGCCGCTCAATACCTTTAAATCCAGAACTTGTCATAAAGACGAGGTGATAACTGAGGTCGTAAAATTATTGGATCGCGCTTTTGGCGTTGTTTACCCAATGTGATTAACCGCTTACCAACAATGAGTTTCAGGTGGGCAATGCCACGTAATTTGGCAATTGCCGTGCTTTGATTGCTGAAATACCAAAGTAGTCGTATGGCGACGAGCCATGTTGCTTTGGATTATCGATCCATAAGGCCTTCAGGTGTCAATATTAACTAAAGAGCTACAAGCGGAAAATGGGCGTTGTTCTTTGGTGTGTTTACGCACAGCGATTTAAGTGTGGTAAATACACATTTCAGAATCGCGTTTTTGGTGATGTTACTTTAGCGATATGCAGTCGAGTTTTAGCCAGTAAAATCTGAGCACTGTATGATAATTCCCCAGCATCCATTATCAGCAAATAGCTATTGCTGTCTAGCGGTACCAGTACACCGATCCAATAAGTAAGAGCGCGTAAAAAATATCAGTTATTAACGGGATGCATTACTTCTGCTCAATCAGCCCGCTTTTGTGTTGTGTCTTCCGTACCGGTTTGCCGCATTGCAACGAAGGCTGTGCGCAATCAAAATCTCTTCTTGCAGAGTGCTGTCCAAAGAGCATCAGGTAGCTCTGGTTTTCGGCGGGTTTAAGTCTGAAATCACATGACAGAGGAAAGGTAAATGCCGATCTAATGACATAAAAGCTCGCTTTTGATCGTCACTCAAACGGCTTTTTTGTATTTTCGAATACGATTGTTATTTACAAGTTCCGCCTAGTACATTATACGACAAAAGCCCGCTATTTTTGGTCTATCATTGTGGAAAGACCTCTTATTAAATCTGCGGTTTAAGGCCCTCATCTATGCGTGCCCACACTCTTCTTTTGTATTGCTGTGTCTTTCGGCCATTAAGTTCAACTTCGTCTATGCCTAGAAATTAACCGAAAGGCAGAGTAAGCTAGTACGGTATCGGGGGGCTCATAACCGACTGAACGTAGAATCAATATGCAACTTTTGATATGGACGATGTCAAAGACATTACCCAGTACGGTGATTCACCACCCAATAATCCATGGAACAAAAGGTCATCATTACCTATCAAGGTGTTTTTCCGCCATTCGCCTATTAAAAGACGCTCAAGAAAGCCAAGGCACTCTCTGAAAAGTCACTGCGCTTCAATGAGAAACATTGACGGAAATCCCACTCCAGTTGGATTTATAGAAAATGGGGCTATTTTTTGCCACGCATCAAGAGGAAGCCGATGAGCGTTAGAAATCTTGGTCCAGTTAATGAATGATCTATCCGTTGGATTGAGCGTGGAAGATCTAAATCTGAGTGTTTTTACGGTTCGCTTCAATCTGGCAGTAGAATGCCGCATCAACATTGATTTATGCTTTAGCGGAGTAAAACAATGCGCTTTATTCAAGGAATGTGCTTGGCAATCAAATATTAGAACTAATCGGTTCTTTAACGGCTTTATTGCTTTTATCAATTGCTATTATTTCTATCGCTGTGTTTGGCAACTGCATTACCTTACACCAGTGAACAGTTCCAAAAAGATAACAGCCGTTCCGAATTTTTTGAAAATGTCTCTTTATGGGAGATTGCCCTCAATCTGTCAGATGTGCAGTTCTTATCCTTTTCTCAACTACTTAATTGGCATTAGATCGATAAATCGACTACCTCTTTAACGGTAACGCTTTCTTTTGAATATGAACTTGTTTAATGAGTCGGGCGATTTATTTAAGAAGGGGGCGGTTAGGATCACTTAGCTCCGCACCTTTGAGGGTGGACGCAACAATAAGATACTGAACATCATTAACGGCGAACTCGTTACTTCCAGTTTCTAATTTGTCAGGATGGAAGCGGCGACTCGTCTTATCTTCCCAAATTTAATTGGAATCGTGTTCAACGTATTGAAAGTCAAATGTTAAATGAGTTTGTCTACTTCTATGTCGAATAAAGGCAGCATTAACATCACGAACTGAACATCAAATACTTCAAAAGATATTTAAACCTACATTTCAGCTTTAATCTATGGCGTTTCTTAGCGTGCCTTATTGCTCTTCTGCTTTTTTTTACCATCAAGGGACTATCTGAGCTAAAGGGTCTTTAGACACAATAAAAACCTCACACTAGGCATTACAGACCTGTTCATCGAGAACAAAGCCAACATGTTTGTCCCTTTATGTACTCAAGAAATCACGCTTTTCCCCCGTTAATGTCATTATTGGGTGTCGCTAACACATTTAAATAACCCAAACCTCAAAAAAACGATACAAAAAGCCTCTCGAAGCATTATTGAAAGATCGGGACATCCGCTCTTCAAACCATAGAAATGCTGTCTGATCTGGCGCTTATGACGCAAAAAAATTGACACTAACGCCAGCCTTACTGAACACTTACCGCAGTATCAACGAAGATTGTCTACTATTTCTTTTGAAGCCTCAGATGGCTCGAAAAGACCTGCAGAGTGTTTGTCTAACATAGACCCTCTTCTGTCTAAGCTCATCCACTTAGATTTTATTTCGCACCAAAGAAATCATCAATTGCCTTACTGCAAAATGCCATCTGGCAATACGCCCCTCCGGTAGCAATCAGTTTTACAATCAGGCCATCCGCATTAAGTGCGCCTATAAATATCCGGCTCCAACTGCGCATGAAAGAAAGCGTCTTGTAGCTGCAAAAAACGCCCTTCGAGACACAGGCCTTGGCATCGCCAAAGGTGAATTTACAGCAAAGAATTTAAGAATCAACCCTCGCTTACCCATGCAACAAAGAAGGACCTATGCCAAGCAAGGTTAGTGGTTATAGTTGGCTGCTGTGTCATAAATGGTTTACTGATGCATAGGTGAAATGCATTTTTCCAGCGCGCCACGAAAATGGCCTTGTGAATTCGGATTGATACCCATTCTATGTACGCTAAAGCACCAACCTAAACACCACAACAACCACTTTAGTTGCCCGGATTAAAACAACACGCCTTACTCATAGAAACGGTATGCACACCTCACGCCAAATGTGATTTCGCTTATCAGCGTGCGACGTTTTAATATTGATGTTTCCTTTTCGAAATGGATGGTAGTTTCAAGACCCAATAGACTTTGATCTTGTTCCATTCATAGGTAACACGAGCCAAATATTCGAAACGAAGAGCCAACGACGCAATAATTGCAACGACAAGCTAAAGCATGTCCGATATTCAGCTATCAGCCTCTCAGAGCTATTAACACCTACAGAATACCAATCATGCCGTTGCAACTTTTTCCTTAAACACAAAGCCAGACTAGAGCAGCTTATTTGCCGAGTCGTGTTTTTACTACCAAAGCAGATTCGCCAAGGCTAATACTTCATGATGATCACGCAACAGCTGGACAGCGCTCACCCCAGTTATTAGGCTAAGAACAACAATTCAAATACGCTTTAGAATTGCTCAAGAGCAAGTTTCGTCAAAAAATGACGATATTAATTGGACTTTGGGAGGAAAGGAACTAACCAAGAATTGCAGAACGTGAGTCATTCACTCAAGATCCTCCAGCATAATTGGCGATGCTTAGTCTTTGTAAACACATGTCAGCTGATCGAAAGCATTTTTTCATCACAACACAATGAACAGGAAATATCAAGCCATCATAGATGACTGCTTGCCCTGCAATAAGAATTTCATATAAAAGCGTGGCGCGTATTTTTTCATTATGCATTTATAGTGACGCAAAGTAACGTCCTGTGGCCTTGATAAACGTCGCCACAAGGACGCAATTCCAGCTTGAATGATCTCAGAAAACGGGCCTACTTTTGGGCTGTCCATATAAAACAGCCACCAGCTTATCCGTCTACGACAACCGTGAACCACCATTCAGAAGCCGACATCTTAGCATCACACGGTTCAATATGTCCCATCAAATGCATTGTTACATTCGTCCGATCGCTGAACCTGGTAATGGTTTGAGCCGCTTTACCACATACGCCACGACCCAAAGGATCCGTCGTGCAAGCCACGTTTCTCCTACACAAGGCCCCAATTACCCTCTTACGTTTTTACGTAGCAAAACATAGATATGCCAGAGCCAATTTCAGATAGGAATCGTCTTTTGCATAACAAAGGCATAAAACTGAGCCGCAAATTGACAGATATAAGGTCTCGCTCCCACTCGTAACAACGCCGCAGCTCTTGGGCATTGAGCCTTGATAAGCATCTCAGGAACGGTTTTGAATCAACTTCTTATGGTAAGACAGTCTGCTATTTTGCACCGATAAACGAAGTCCTGATAATTAGCAATAGTCTACATTCTGAAACCGCAATTCTGAGCTTAAACACTGTTATTGAAAGAATAGGAAATCAGAAGAAGACATAATCGGATAAAAAATGCAAAAAAAGCCATTCGACTTCCTTGCTCACTTTAGCAGTCCAGAGAACGATGGCTCATACTTAAGTAACTACAAAACCTGGTTTTGTACCTATTTGTCTCTATTTCGCTAGCATGATCATTTCACATGAAACTATGGCAATCGTTCGACACCTTTAACCATAAATTCCTTGATTAAATGCTGAACAAGTGGTAACGCGCATGAATCAACCAAATGCGTTTCAGTGACGAAGTACGCAAATCACAGTTTAATCGACAACGTGAATACTACGGCCGGGTCTTCGCATCATGTAGGTTACGCAATGATCGCATGGCCGTATGTATCTCTTTGGTCTACAGACGGTCTTGTTTGGCGACTTTGGATGGCTGCATCAATGTAAGAACCGAGCATAAGCATCCAATGTGTCATGAATCATAACGGACACCAATTTGACCAATTCGTTGATCTTCCACATACCGCGGTGAGATTCCCCTTCATTAACCAATTCAAGTAAGATTAGCGATCTTTTTCGCTTCAATCACCAATGGCGCGTCTAATTCACTCACGGCTTTGCTGGATAGGAATAAAATCATGCGTAAATCAGACGCTGCTGGCCTGCGTTTCGCTAAAATTCGTCGGCATTCTTCGTCCAATCAGACCGTCTACTGAAAAAAAAAATTCACTGTCACATCTTTATCTTTCAAACGTCTCGGCAAAAGCCATTTGCTTTCGAGCAAAGCGTTGAACGCATACTGTAACCTGGGTCTCATACTACCCCACCCAATGGTCAAAAAGTGTTTGCGCTAGCATTTCTAGCTCTATGATTAACTTGCTTAGAAAATATGATCCGTTTGTTTAACTCTTTCATATGCGTCTCCCTCTATGCCGTAGCGACCGTTGAGTAGTCTTCTTGTTTTGCTGCTTACTTGATTCGTAAATAAAGAGTTGGTATCACAAACTCGATCAAATCCCCAATGTAACATAAACGGCCGTATAATTCAGACACACGGCCGCTGCTGCATATTGTGAGTCACAATCGGCAATGGTGAACCTCGTTCTTCCAACTCATGAATCAATTCTCAATCCTTCAAGGTTGAAAATTGGATCCAAATGCCGACGCTTGGCTCATCCACAAAAAGGACTTCTGTTTACCGACCGTGCGCGTCAATCACCCAACGCTGCTGCTGACACCAGACATTAACCCAACGCACTTTCGTGTAGACGATCTTTTACTTCGTCCCATATACGAGGCCAGAGGCAATGGCCATTCAAACGGTTCGTCTAAAAGACCGTTTTTAATTAATGCTTGAATACCAAAGCCCATAAGCGGACGTTCTCGTAAATGCTTTTTGGGAATGGGTTGGGCTTTTGACACACATACCAACGCGACACGCAGCTCTGACCACATCGGTTCTTTGGCATAAATATTTTGGGTCACGTAGATTGATTTCACCGTAATACGGCAGCCTCGACCAAATCGTTCATGCGATTAAAACAGCGCAAATAAAGTCGATTTACCACACCCAGATGGGTACGATAAATGCCGTCACCTTTTTTCTCAGGGATAATCATATTTACCGCTTTTAGCGCTTCTTTTTCACCGTAATAAAGGTGAAATCATTCACCGAAGGCAAAACGGTTGTCATTCTCAATGCGCAGATGCCTGTTGGCTTGCGTGCAAATGCCTGAAATAATCGATAGAGTGTGTTTTTTTACGTCGCTCATAAATCTCTTCTAAGCCGCTTTACATTTCCAGCGATTTCGTATTTTTCACCGTAATGGTTCGAATCGTTATGCTGATAGTTAAGCAAACGCTAACTAACAAATCGACGGGAGGCTCATAAGGCCGTTGCGTACACAAGAAGGTCGGGTGGGCCGGGCTTCCACATTGGATATTGGAACACCAACGTCGTTAATAATGAAACGCCTAAATGCAAGTGAAATTTTTGTCTAAAATGGATGTAAACGGGTTCTGCCATCTATAAACCAGGGCAATGATGGCGCGGAGTGCTGATCGAGACAACTCGACTCAAGCAAACTGGCGCCACGTTCACGGGGCCGCTCGAGAAGATTGCGATCTCGAGTCAATCGCATACCTGAACAATACCGTCGTGAGGAGGAGGCTTGGCATCATGGCCGGGGCGTACAATGTGGCCGGCGGGGCGAGCCTTAAAAACGACACATCGGCAAGAAGCGAACAAACGATCGTATCATAAAGTGGTGTGTTGCTCGTCGTTTGTGTATGCGTGGCCACCAAGCGCCAACGCACCTCTACTGAACATTGGGTGCTGAGGAGAACATTCGAGCATCAGTCGCTGAGGCGGAAGCTTCTTCGGTCGGCGGCCCACGAGATTGAAGCACGCACACATGGGATGTTGGTGGTGTGGTAGGCAAGATTTCAAACCGAGACGACTATCCTGTGATATGATCGCCCACATGAGACTACCGAGTAGCCACCAATGTGTCGATGAAGGTAAATGGCTTACAGGGCATAGAAGCTTGTCACATCCAGCCTGACCTCTAGGTAAATAAATAACAACCTAACACAAACACATCATCATAATCTAGTAGTTCGATAGTCACGTCCTGCTGATCGTACCGGCCCGATGTCGAAAATGCGGATAGCGGCACACCAAACTTGTCGTATGTACGCTATATCCAGCGCTAAATACACCTGGCACGTCCAGCGACTAGCACCAACGTGATCTACTTAAGACAGTCTATCACTGAGCACGCAATCACCACGTACCCAGAAATAGCACGAGAAATCACACCTTCATGTCATGGACTTCTAACGAGGGTACATCACGATCATAAAATTATCCGCCACAATGTTAAAGTAAAATGTAGACAAAACTCACTTGCGATCTAGACCTGATCGTAATGCAGGCGAGAAGGATATGACACGTAAGCATGAACAACTTTTATTGGGAGCCGACGTGGCATTTCGAGTGGCTACAATACCATCACTCATGTACCACATAAGTTATCGACGTATGTTACATATTGAGCATAATAGATCAAGCTCGCTGCCCTCGTAGCCACGCTATATCAGTACGCTTATGAGCATCGTAATGACTGAGCGTATCACTAGGCACAGGCTCCGTTCGCCGCTGGCTGTCTCAACTACCGCAGTGTCTAGAGAGACGCTGCGTAAGACTAAATGCGCTCAAAGGGCAATATGATTGAACTCTTGCATGATGTTCGCCACAAAGTTATACTGCCAGCTAGATACACGTGGGTAAAATGTTGTAGTGATTCCTATATCTCACTACTTCAACCTACGTATTGTACTGCAAAAGCGTGTTACGCTACTGGCATTATAATCGACCATCTCCCGGGTGTGTCGTAATCGCAGCTCCCCTTACCTTGCGCTGCGTTTAATCGCATGAACGTTTGGTCGATGGCTGCCGTATTACGGGGTGCGAGCACAATAGCAGACTCGGTAGTCATCTAATAGAACTATCAATGCGTTCTGACGACAAAATATTATTTTCCGTCTATCGCTTCAGGAACCGCCACTGGCGCCCAGGGCTTTCTATAAAAAAAGTAACCGCCGTAACTGAAATTTACCGGCACAGATCGCGACGCTCCGTAACGGAACGTTAGGGATATTCTGGAGTGCTGTAGTTTTTCGTAATAATGCATCCAACTCCATATCCCACAAAATCGTATAACCGTACACATCAGGAGGCTGTACTCCGTCATTGCAAAGTACTGCGGCAGCTAACTGATGCTCAGTGCAGTGAAATCAATATCAGTCACACGCACGTCTTTTACTGACGCCAAGACTACGTTTCGAAATGTGTCGTACCACGTTTCCTGCCCACATGTTGTATGTCAGATGCACGCGCGCTAAGCGATAATGAGACTACCACAACGTCCGCAGGCCAAAAATTGCCTAAACCACGTACCGCAATCATAATAACAAACCAGCACCAGTATGAAGGAAATCGCCGATCAGCACAGCATTTTTACACCACCGACAACATGCGATCTATCGGTGATATGTACGCATGTCGTGGATTATCACGGGATTTTCTCTTCACGATTCTAAGTCAGCTCAGTAGTGTTGAATGCGCGCACGCGGAGCGCGTATTGTTGTTGCGTTAGGTAACTGACGCACGTTATTCAGGACGATTGTGTTTCACGATTGAGAAGTGAAGATATAAGAGCACAATCCGCTCACACAGAATACGAGATAAGCATTAGGAGAGTAACTCACTATACATTCATGGCCTTCGCACACAGACCTAAGTTGGACAGCATATGAGTCCGACCACGATTGCACTATACAGAACAGATATCATCACGCTACCATATATACTGTACGTTGATGTACCGTTGCACTCAATGACAATCATGCGAGTTTCACAACGGCGCGTCGCGGCGCTCATACAGATCTATGTCGCAGAGAACAGATGTGGTGCTTGCGTGATTGGTAAACATGGGAATCGAACGATCGAGTCATGTGAGCACACAGGTTGCACCTCAATTGCCAATAGTACTCCTGAGTTAACGAAGTTTCCTATGAGCACTAACGAGTCAAACAAGAATGGGACACCAATTCGCATCAAACGAGTAAAGCATTGTACGGTGGCATAAGAGGGAGGACGCATCATAAGCGCAAAATCGAGTAACAACGGATAATAATACTTCTAACCAGTTTACACATGCCATGACGTAGCTAGTATGGTCGAAAGTGAGCTCCAGATCATCGTGCATTTCTCTGAGCCCACGGAAGGCGTAGTAGCCAGTCAACCCACCAGGTTCAAGTTCAACGATGCGGTCAAGCGTTTGCGTCTGCAAACGCTTAACAGGACACCACTGCAATGGTAAATGCGACCGACAGGAACAACACCATTGAGAGGTTATGCATCAGCACTTCAGTGATCACCGAGCCATCGAATTTGCTGAGAGTAAGCAGAGACAAATAGTAAGTCAAGAAGGAGAATACCGAGCGAGAGCCGGATGAACTCCGCAACAGATTTATCTGAGAGATACCACGAGGTATCTCCAGCGAAAGACGCTGAAGACACCATGAGCTAATGAAGCCCATATACTATACACCTCTCACAGACGGACAAGACGCGTTGCATCTGAATAGAGCTCGCATCACAGTCTGTGATCTTACGACGCGCGCTGGCGCCAAAAATAAGCGTGTAAATCGTCGACCATCATTCGCCAATGGCACCTTAGCAGTCACATGGGGTAGAATGTGAGCTTATTAGAAGTAGCGCAGATAGTCTAATGCACACAGCGTAGGTCAATCAGATGGGAGTATAACTTTGCTGCAGAAAAGACTGCAGGGTGTTAAGTCGGTCTACTTATAGCTGCTTGCGTAGCTCACACTTTGCACACCACTAAGAGAAGGACAAGAATCTTCTAGTGGAGTCGACTCCATTGTCCACATGGTGAGAAGTATGCATACGCTTGCTGTATGTCCAATCGTCTAGTAAGGACCATGGCACGCGTGCAAGAGCTCGAATTAGTCGAGACACGCCTATTACACGTCACAATATCTATCAGTTAGAACTGGGCTGAGTAGATAGTATGGACGCCAAGAGTAATTGTATACGAGCGCCACCTAGCAACCGACGGCGCGCTCATTCCAACGTAGTCCAAAACCTATATACCGAACGTTGCTCCACTCCGCATAATACAAACTAAGGCGAAACACGGGTTGTCCTAAGCGTAGCATACACTAACCTTCACTGTGATTAAGATTTGGGTCACTCTTCACTTGAACGCATGGTATCTGCGCGTATACCACTTGTCATCATTTAATTCTTTATTCGGTAAAGGTGATCGACGTCCATATTCATTGAATGAAAAGTGAGTTTTTTCTTCGAGTCTGGTACTAATCATTTCGACATGTCAAACAACTGGAGACGTACACCACGAAACAGAGCCAGTCCGCCACCATTGATGAGGAGTGACTGTGCCATATAAACGCTCATTGAAACCAACTTGAGCATACGTACTTTTAAAATCATAGGACGTCTCATCTCCTGTTCAGCTTCGATGTACATCGGTAGACTACAGCAGGAGCAAAGGTTCGAGGTCCATCGAGTCGACAGTATAACGTGTTTGCACTATAAATGGTTTAACGCTGATCGGATACATGGCTCACTGCAGCTACATTTCACTGGCCACATCAGGAACAAATGGTACTACTGGTTCGCATTGCTACGTGCGTTCAGTAGCTTTCCACGTTCCTTGGTAATATAAATTACGTCATGTAGTGCACCTTGAGATATATTGGTACTGCTGCGTATCGACGAACTCGCAGCATGGTTTAATACGTGTCGCTGCTCAATCATCTGTGCAAAATGGCTGCTTTACATAGAAGTTGATTCAAACCAGTTCCTCGAGCTTGACTATCAAGACTCAAATGCCAGCTGGGGCGTGTTAATGGAGAGCAGACCATTTAATCTGTAAATGACGGCTCAGTTTCCTGCCTTTGTTATGGCAAACAGATTCCTGAATTCTGAAAGTGTCAGTGTTGCTGCATCGCAAAATCAGTAACGTCACGGCATCTGTCGCACTCATATAGGGTATTCTACAACGGGTAGCTGAAGTATACGTAGTATGAGCTTATGGTGATTGGGGCCTATGTGAGATACGGTTAGTAGAGATAACCGTGTTTCAACAATGTTAAGCTTGCTTTATAACCCTGCGGCTTTCATAACCAACTGCCATGCATTATCGCTGGTTATCGGTCTGCAACAGGTCAAAGGGCGGTGCACCGTTTCAGATACGAGGTTTGTTGATAAACACGTGTTCGATCACGCTTGACCCATCCTCAACAGAGAATACAGCATACGTTCAGCAGATTACTCGTCCAAGCGACATGCCGACTATCAGCATTGTTCTATGGCTAGTCGTTAGACTAGTAGATTTCACCCTTGAATCTTGCGTGCTGGTAGCGTATAAGCTGGCCATCAGTCAAATCAATACTAAGCGCTGCAGAACAAGAGGTTCGCCATCTTCGTAGAGTAGATGGCAAGTCAGATGATCAGCACTATGCAGAGAATAACTAGCTAGCTGCCTCACCTACGGCAATCCCATTTTTGGAGCCTATAGTCGGTTTCAGCGGTCGCAATTTATTGAACGATTGAAGCGCTTTACATAGTGGTGTAGTGTAATATTCCAGATTCGATAATGGCTCATGTCAGTTCGTATTTAGTCATCACCGACATTCAGTTAGTTTGTCGCTGTGTGATCATTCTTTTTTATGTGACAGTTAGTGTGAAGGCCTACTGCACAGAGAAAAGCTATGCAGATCGATATGGAGAATGCAAGAGCGAAGTTCGGCCCTCCTACGTGTAATAAGCTCTCATCCTGTAAGCTCGCTACCAGCGTGCTTAGTTTAATACTCTAGATCTTTGTTGGCGGACGCTAGGTTACTTGATCCTAGCGTCTCACTATGATGGAAGAGGTACATTAACCGTCTATTTACGACAAACCTCTGGCCCATTTTTAGACAAAGGACCCTTTTAACAACTTACGCAGCCAAACGGGCAATAGTGGCTGATTAGTAGTGTAGCTTTAATGTATTATACAATAACACGTCATCCAGAGACAGCGAGACAGGAGGATATTTACCCGTTGCGCGTCTCAATCGAGGTTGCGTCATGAATCGCGCGCCTTCTATTTCTAGTGCAAGCGCACTGCACAGGCTACGGACATCACTGTTATTTGTAATAGCTGTGCATTCTGTCCTGTTTCGACTCGCTCGGTGTTCGTGCCATGCAGCACCCACATGTCGGGTCTCCGCATCAGCTGCACATCTGTGTACGCCCACACACCTGAAGCACGTCGCCATAGTCTTCTCCACACCTCCTGCGTAGGATCGTCCCCCGACGTGCACATGCCGACTCGCAGAGTAAGCGCAATACCATCTCAGTAGAGTAGCATAAATCACGACTGAACATCAGACTGCGGAGATAGTTTGGCTTTGTCTCGTTACACTGCTTAATTATGAAGTCACCATTTAAAAATGCGCGTGCTTAAAGTACAAACATTATTATGTAAGCCAGATACTGAGTCTCTAGCGACAACACAATTGATGCACGCGTTCGCCCATAGCGTCCGTTAGAACAGTTCGATCATTCCAGTTTTTTTAGTGAGTATCTTGTAATTGCGCTTTGTGATCCACCTTTTACGAGCTAGAAGAGATATAATCGACAATCCACTTGCTGGAAGTGGAGCGAATAAGTCCATGGACTTGGTTATCTTGAGTGTACGAGAAACCGCTACGGAGAATCAATCTGCTACTTTGAGACCGCGTTTGCTTATAGCGCCCGTATTTTTTCTGCAAGAAGAAAGTCGCTATGTTCCTCTCGTCTCTTTTATCATACTGGTTAGAAACACACTCGAGCCACTAAGGACCCGGAACGTTTGATTGTAGCTGTCGTCAATGCGTGTGCTGAGACAGTGGGAGAAGATGCGACGCTTGAGACGTCTTAGAATGTTTACATTTGGGTATTGGGTATAGTACTCTGAAGTACTTCAGAGGCCCATCAAGTGTCAATCAAGTTCGCTGAGAGTATCGAGAGCAAGCTACGTTGACTACTTCTGTTGTGAACAACTGCGCGCTTGCCTTGTTGTACTTAGACGATTGAAATTCTTGAACTCAACCAGTTGCAGAAAGGTTAAAAGAGGGTCCTACTGCTGCTTCGCTCGATTTGATAATCGC
>Ga0163217_1017773_pt1 | contig 15575 bp, 15 predicted proteins | sample SynspAceP_FD_185933 | JGI IMG/M metagenome (GOLD analysis project Ga0163217, IMG submission 185933) | Saline lake microbial communities from Ace Lake in Antarctica - Synechococcus sp. Ace-P (PacBio error correction) | ecosystem: Environmental > Aquatic > Non-marine Saline and Alkaline > Saline ...
AAGCCCCCAAGTGTTTTTTCCCCGCCCCGAATTTAAATGGAAAAAAATATTCAAACCGAAATTTTTCCCTTTTTTATGGGGCCCCGCCATCAAACTTTTTTTGGGGTTTTTATTTGGGGGGGCTTTATTGTTTTTTTTATAACTTTTTTTTTTTTTTTAAAAAAAATTGGGGAAAGCCCCCGGGGGTAAAAAGCAGGGGGGTTTTAAGAAAGAAAAAAAAAGGGGGGGTTAAATCAAAAGGGGGCCCATGGGTTTCCCCTTTTTTTTAGGGGGGTTTAAAAGCACATAATTGGGGTTTTTTTTTTTTTTTTTTTTTTTTTTAAAGGCCCCAAAATTTCCTTCCTTTTTTTGGGGAAAAAACCCGCGCCCTTCGGGTCCAAAAAAAATTCCAAAAAACCCAGGTTAACCCATAACAAAAAATTTTATTAAAAACAAAGTGAAAAACCTATGGAAAAAAAAACAAAAAAATTCCCTTTTTTTTTTTGGCCCCAATCTCCTTTCCTTTTCCGCTTCTTTAAAAAAAGGGCCCCTTTTTTTAAATTTTAAGTTTTTGCCCCAAACAGGGGGCCAGGGGAAAAAATAAAAAGGGGGGAGGGGGAAAACGGCCACCCTTTTCCAAAAAGGGAGAAAACCTAATAATTTTAAACCAAAAACGGGGGAAAGGAAAACAACAAAAAAAGTTTTTTTTTCGCCCCCCGCCAATTTGAAAAAAAATAATTGAATTTTTGGGGGGGGTTTTTGGGCCGGGGAAATTTGGGGGGGGGGCCCCCCCCCCCCTTTTTTAAAACCAAATTGGGGGGGAAAAAAAATTTAAAACATGGGAAAAAAAAAAAAGGGCCCCCCCAAAACTTTAAAACGAAACCTCTGGGGGGTTGTTTTTTTGCCCCAATGGGTCCCCCCCTTAAAAATTTTTTGGAAAAAAATTTGGGGCCCCCCCGGGGAAAAAAAAAAAACAAAAACCCCCCCCCTATCTTCTTTGGGAAAAAAGAACCTTTACAAAAACCCCTTTTGGGAAAAAACGCTTTTTTACGGGGGAAGGTGGGGAAAAACACACATTTTGTTAAAGGAAAAATGCACCAAAATTGACCAGGGAAAAAAAAAAAAAGGGCCCCCAACGCCCAATTGGCCAAACGAAATTTAATCCTTTTGCCCCCCATGGGTTTTTTTTTTTTTTTTTTTCCCTTACAATTCCCCCGGTTTTGAAAAAAAATCCCCCCAAAAAAGGATTTTGAAAAAAACTCTTGGGCAAAATTACTAAACTGCCAACAGAAAAACCCCCCCCCCGAAAAAGGGGGTGGCCCCCCTAAAAAAAAATTCAAGGAAAAAGGTTTTTAAAAATGGTGGGGGGCAACCTTTTAAAAAGCCCTTTTAATTAAACAAAAACTTTATTTTTTTTTGGGGGGGGAAAAAAAAACTAAGGAAAAAAAAAAAAAATAATAACGGATAAAAATATTTTTTTATTTAACGGGTTAAAAAAAAAAATTTTTTGAGCAAAAATTCCCCCAAAAAAAAAATTTTTTTTTTCCTTTAAAAAACCAAAATTAATCCAGCCAAAAAAATCCCCCTTTTTTAACCCGGGTTTAAAAAAGGTAAAAGCCCCCTTTTGGGAACCCGGGCCTTATTTTTTCCCCCTTTTTTTGGGGGGGGAGGGTTTTAAAAACCCAAAGGGGGGGGAAAACTTTGTTTTGGGGGGGTTTTTCCCTTGAAAAAAAAATTCCGGGGCCCCCGGACCCCCGGCCCCCCCCCCCCCCGGGCCCTTTGGGGAAAAAGGGGAACTACCTCTTTTTTTTTCCCCCCGAAAATACTTGGGAACCAACCAAAAAAATTTTGCCCCCTTTCCCCCCATTTTCACAAGGGGAAAAAAAAAAAAAAAAAAAAAAAAAAAAAAAAAAATTTTGGAGGGGGGGGGGGGAAAAACCGGGCTTTTTTTCCAAGGTAGCCGGGGGGGGCCCCTTTCTGATTTGGGGTTTAAAACAAACTTTAAGAAAAAAACCAATTAAAGGGAATATTTTTTAAAAAAAAAAGGCCCCATAAAATGGTATGGGGGTTTTTTTTTAAATAATTTTGCCCGGGGTAGGGGGTTTTTTTTTCCTTTTTTTTTTTTGGGGGGTAACCCCAAAAGGGAAACCTTAACGGTTTGGGGGAAAAAAGGGGAAAAAAATTTTAAAAATTTTTTCCCCCCGCAAAAACCCCCTTTTTTTTTTTTTTTTGGGTAACGGAAAGGGCCCCATAAGCCCCCGGAAAAAAAAAAAAAAGAAACCTTATGACAATTTGGAAATCAAAAAAGGAATATTATATTGTTTTCCCCAATAGAAAAACCCCTTTTTTTAAAAAAAAAAACCCGGTAAAAGGGGGCCGCCTTGGGAAAAAAAGTAAAATCCCTGGGGGTTTTTTTTTTGGGGGGAAATTGGGAAACAAAAAGGCCTTTGGGCCCCCCTTTTGGCCTGGTGGCCCCCTTTTTTTTTGGGATTAACAAAAAAAAAAACCTAAAAGTTTATTTTGGGGGTTTTTGTCTTTTGGGGAACGAGGCCCCCACACCCCAACAAAGGGGGGGGGGGGGTTAAAAAAGAAAATCCCCCGTTTTCCCCTTTTTCGAAGGAATTTTTTTGGGGGGGAAATTGTTAAAAAAAACGGGTTTTTTACAAAGCAAAAAAAAGGGAAAAAAGGCCCGCATCCCACTTTACTTTTTTTTGTTTTTTCAACCGTTTATAATGGGGGGGGAAAATGAAAAGGCTGGGGAGCCCCCCCTTTTTGGGGTGGGGGATAGGAAAAAAAAAAAAAAAAAATTGGGGCCCCCCCCTTTTTGAATCAAGCAGATTTTGGGGAGAAAATTTTAACTTTTGGGGGGGGGCCCAAGAAAAAAACCCCAAAACCTTGGGGTAAGGAAAAAAAAATTTAAAAATTGGGGGCCCTTTTTTTTTTTTTCGTTTTTTCCAAAGGAAAAAAAAAATTATAATAAAGGGTTTTTTGGGGGGCGGGTACCTCCCCCAATCAAAACCTTTTTTAATTTTTTCCAAAAAAAATTTAAAAATTCCCCCCAGGGAAAATTTTTTTAAAAAAAAAGAAAATTTTACCCCAGAAAAATACCCAATTTAAAAAAAGTTTGGGGCCCCTACAATTCCACAATTTTTGGGGGGGGGAAAAATAACCTGCCATTTTTTTTATTAATCCCCAAAAATGGGGGCATTCTCCTTTAAATCTTTTTTTTGGCCAAAAAAAGATTTTTTGGGCAAAAAAAAGGGCCCTTAAAACTTTTTTTAGAAAGAAAGCCAACCACGGTTTAAAAAAATTATTTTTTTGGAGGGGGTTTTTTCCCCCCATAGAAGGGGAAAAACCCGGTGGGCCCCCAAAAAAACAAAAAATTGAGGGATCACCCTTTTATGGATTTTTTTGTTCAAAAGGGCCCCAAAAAAATTTAAAATTGGATCGGCAAAACATTCCAAGCAAAAATTTTAAAAATTAGTTTTTAGGGCCCGCCGGTTTTTTTTTTTAAATTAAACCTTAAGTTTTTTTTTGGCTTCCTTTTTAGGAAGAAAACTATTTTGGAAAAAACACAAAAAAAAAATAAGAAAAACTAAAATGTAAAATTTTTCAAAGTTTTGAAAAAAAAAAAACGAAACTGGGGACCCCTTAAAGAAAAAAAAAAAAAACCGTTGGGCCCCCCCGGGACTTGTCCCACCCCGCCGGGTTCCCCAACAAAACATTCCTTTCCCCCCCTTTTTTTTGGGAAAAAAGGGGGGGGTTTTAAAAGGGGGGAAGAACAAAGAATTTTTTGATTTTTTTTTTTTTTTGGGGAAGCCTAAATGGGTCCCGCCCGGGGGAAAACAAAAGAACCTACCTTGCTAATTTGAAACAGAAAAAAAAAAAAATTTTGTTGTTTTGAAAATTTTTCCCCCGGTTATTTTTTCCCCAAACCCTAACCATTGGGGGGTTTTAAAAGCCCCCCAGTGGGCCCCCCCCGGGGATTTTGAATTTTTGGGGGGTGGGCCTTAACAACAAACATGCCCCCGAAAAAAAAAAACAAAAAGGGGGGGGTTTTTTTTTTTTGGGGAAAAAAAGGAATAATTTTTGGGGGGCCCTTTTTTTAATAAATGAAAAAAAAAAAAAAAAAAAAAAAGGCCCCCACAACGCCTTTTTTTTCCCCCCCCCTTGGTTTTTTTTATTAAAATGAAAAAAATTTTTTTTTTTTTTTTTTTTTTTAAAAACCCCCATAAAAACGGGGGAAAAAAAACAAAATCCCGGTCTTTTTTTTTTTTTTGGGGGGGGGTTTTAAATTTTTTAATTGGCTTTGACTTTTTTCCCAGCCCCCCTACAATTAAAAAAGGAAAAAAAAAATTTCCCCCCAAGGCCCCCCCTGGATTCAAAATGGGAAAACAAAAAGGTTTGGGATTTTTGGCCCATTGAATACATGGGGGCCCCCACGATTTTTCCCCTGGGGGTTTTTTTGGGTTTTTTCCCTTTTTCCCCCCTTTTTTGGGGAAAAATTTGGGGGAAACACACAAAAAAAGTCTTTTTTTTTCCCCGTTAAGCCACTGGGGCCCCCTTCCCAAACACCCAACTTCCCCAAAAATCATTTTTTTTTTTTTTTTTTTGGAAAAAAAAATTTGAAAAGCCCCAAACCAAAAAGAAAAAAAAGGGGGAAGGTTTTCCCCCCCCGCAACCCCCCCCCCCAAATTTTTAAAAACCAAAGAAAAAAAGGCAAATTTTTTGGGGAAAAAAAAAAATGAAAATCCCTTTATTTAGGGGGAGGGCCCCCCAAAACCACGGGGGGGGGGTTTCCCCCCCCCCCCCCAAATTTTTTTTTGGTTGAACCAAACCCACTTAATAAAATGAAAAACGGAAGGCCCCCCCCGAAATATTTGGTTTGAAAAAATTTTAGGGGGTTTTTAATCCCCATTAAAATTGGGGTAAAAAAAAAAGCGGGGCGGCGGAAAAAAATTTTTTTTTTGAAAAAAGGCCCCTTTTTTTTTTTTGGAAACCCACAAAAACCAAAAAGGAAAAACCCTTAAAACGGAACAAAAAGTTTCCCAAGTTTGGGGGAAATTTTTTCCCCCATGAAAAAAACAAAAAGGTTTAAATTTTTTTTCCCCCCCCCCTAAAAAATAGCCCCCCCCCTTTTTAAAAGGAAAAAAAAAAAAATAGAAAAATAAATTAAAATGAAAAAAAAAAAAAAAAAAAAAAAATGAAAAAAGAAAATTTTTTGAAAAAAAGAAGAAAAAGAAAGTTGTAATAGGAATTCCCCAAATCACAAAGAAAATTTAAACCCCACTTTTTTTTTTTTTTAGGGGAACCCGGGCCCGGGGGGTTTTCCCCCTGGTTTTTTTAATCTTTTGTTTTTTTGGGGAAAAATGCCCCCAAATTAGGTTTCAAAAGGTGGAAATTTGGGCTTTTTTTTTTTGGGGTTTTTTTGCCCATTTTTACCCAACGGAAAAATCCCCCAATAATTGGGTTTTTTTGAAAAAAAAAAAAAATTTAATTCCGCCCGCCCCCCCCCCCATTTTTTTTTTTTAGAAACCAAATTTTCCCAAGGGGGGGAACCCCCGTTTTTTTTTTTAATTAAATTACCAAAGGGAAGAAATACAAAAAATTCAAATTAATTAAAAAATTTTAGCCCCCCGCCCCCGGAACCCCTTTTTTCCAAAAAAATAAATTTTTTTTTTAAGTAAATTTAAGGGGGGTTATAAAGCCCCCTTGAAAAAAAGGAAAAAAAAAAAGAAAAAAAAAAAAAATCGACATCTTCTTTTTTTTTAAAACAAAAAGGGGGAAATAAAGGGGGCCGGGGGGGTTTTTTTTAAACCCTTTTCCAATTTTTTTTTGAAAAAAAAGGAAAAAAAATTTTTTTTTGCAAAAAAACCCCTTTTGCGTTTCCCCCCCGCCCCCAAAAGAAAAAAAGCCCCATTTGTTCAAAAATTTTTCCCTTTTTTTAACCGAAATCCCCCCTAACGAAAAAAAACCCCCAAAATTTTTACCAAAAAGCGAAAAATACCACATAAAGCCCCCCCAAAAATTTAATGTAAGGCATTTTCCCCCTTAATTTTTAACAGGAAATTTTACCAACAAAGGGAAATTTTAAAAAAAATTTTAACAGGTTTTTAAACAATGGCCCCCCCTTTTAAAAAAAAATTATACACCAAAAAACCCCAAGGAAACAAAAAATGGTAAAAATTTTTAATTCCCCGGGACTTAAAAAGGGAGTTTGGTTTTAAATCAAAATTTAATGTTTTTTTTTTTTTTTTTTTTTGTTTTTGGGGCCCCCGGGGGGGGGGGTTTTTTTTAAATGGGGAAACCTTTTTTAAAAAAATTAATAAATTTAAATTGGTTTTTGGGGGTTTATCCCGGCCCCCCACTGAAAAAACAAAAAAAAAATTTGAAAAACAAAAAAAAAACAAATGCAAAATATCCCAATTAACCAAAGGGAAAAAAAAAAAAAAAAAAAAAAGGAAAAAAAAGAAATTTGGGAAAAACTATGGGGGGAAAAAAATTTTTTTTTTTTTTTTGGGGGGGGTTGGTGTTTTTTCCCTTTCCCCTTTTAACAACCCCAAATTCCAAAGGTAAAATTTTTGGTTGGGGCAAAGGGGGGGGGGGGGGTTGGGGTTTTTCCATATAAAAATTTTTTTTTGGCGGGGTTTTTTATCCCCCCCCCCCATCCCCCCCAAAAAAATAAAACGCCCCCCGCAAAAGGTTTTTATTTAATCCCCTTTTTTTGAAAAGCATTTTGGTTTTTTTTTTAAACAAATGGGCCAGTGGGGCCAAGGGGGCCAAGTTTTGGGTTTTTTTTTTTTTTTTTTTGGGGGGGCCCCGGGGAAGGGAAAGGGGGTTTAAAAACCCCTTTTTTATTTATAGTAAAAAAATGCCCCCCCCTGGGTTCGCCTTTTTCGGGGAAAAAAAATTCCCTTTAAAAATTTTTTCAACCCCATTTATTTTCCCCCCCCCTTCCCCCCCACAAAAAACAGCCGGCCCCCAATGGATGGGAAAAAAAAATTTTTTTTTTTTCCCTTTTTAAAATGGGGGGGGCCCCCCCTTTAAAAATGCCCCCCTTTTCCCCTGGTAAAAAATATAATTTTAATGGGGGAAAAAAAAAAATAAAAAAAAAAATTTTTTTTTTAATTTTTTTCCCCCCATCCTCCCAAAGTAAATCCTTTTTTTGGCCCCCCCCCTTCGGCCCCCCCCAAAAAAATTGAAAAAAAAAAATCCAAGTTTTTACAAAAAAAAAATTATAAAATTCCTGCCCCCAAAAAATTTGGGGTTTTTTTTTATAAAATAAATCCCCCCCTAAAAAGGCCCCAAAAAAAAATTTATTTGCTCCCAAAGGAGTTTAAAAAAAAAGGAAAAAAAAAAAATTTTGGGGGGGCCCTTTTTTTTTTTATTGTTTTTTTTTTTTTTTTTTTTTTTTTGGGGAAAGGGAAACCTTAAAAAAAATTTAAAATTTTGGGGGAAATTTGAAAAAAAACCCCCATAAATTTTTTTTTTTTATTTGGGGGTTTTTTTTTGGGAAAGCGGGGTAAAAAAAAAAAAAAAATTAATTAAATAAGAAAAAAAAAAATTTTTTGGGGGGAAATAAAAGGCCCCAGTTTTTTTTTTTTTTTTTGGGTAATTTGGGTTGAAAAAAATTGTTTTTCTTTTTAGTCCCCCCCCCAAGTTTTAAAAAGTTTAAAACGAACCCCAAAGAGGGCTTTTTTTTTTTTAATTTTTTTTTGGGGAGATTTTTAAAAAAAAAAAAAAAAAAAAAAAATAAATTAAAGAAAGGTTTTTTAAAATTAAAGAACAAAAAAAAAAAAAAAATTGAAAACAAATTCAACTTTCCGCTTTAAATTAATCATAAAAACAAAAAAAGGAAGTTTTTAACAAACCGAATCTTTTTTTTTTTTAGAAAAAAAAATTTAAGAAAGGGGCCCGAAAAATTTTGCCCCTTTCCCCTATTAATTTTTTTTTTTGGTTTCTGGTCCCAAAATTTTTGAATTTCCCCCAGCCTTTTTTTTTATTCAAATCCCCCCTAAATTCCCCAATTTTGCCCCCGCGCCACCTTTTTTTTTTTTTTTTTTTGAAAAAGTGGGTGAAAAAAAAATTTAAAAGGTTTTTTTTGGCCCCCCTTTTTTTTGGGTTTTTTTTGGGAATTAACGGGAAATTAAAAAAATACTTTTTTTTTTTTTCCCCCCCCCCTTTTTTCCAAGGGAAAAAAACTAAGTTTTTTTTTTGGAAAAAAAAATTTTTGGGGAAAAAAGCCCCGTCCCCCCTTCCCCTTTTTTAAAATAATTTTTGGTGGAATGAAAAAAAAAAACCGACCTTTTCCATCAAAAGCCCCCCCCCCCATTAAACTGGGGGCAGTTTAAGGGGGGGCCCCCCAAAATTGCCCTGGACAAAGGGGGGGAAAGGGTGGGGGGGAAATTTTTTTTTTTCAAATTTTTTTTTAAAAAAGAAAAGATTTTTTTCCCCTCCCAATCCCTTACATTTTTTTGGGAAAAAGGCAACCTTTTTGGGCCCTTTAAAAAAAAAACTGAAAAATAAAAAAAGCTGAAAATTTCCTTTTTGGGTTTCCCCCCCCCCCCCCCCCGTTTAAAATGAAAATACAATTGCCCCCCAAAAAAAAAATAGAAATTGGGGGGGTGGGGGGGGGCCCCCCCCGCCCCTCGGCCCCGGGGGGAAAAAGTTTCAAAGGAAAAAAAAAAAAATTTGTTTTTTTAAATATTTCAAATTTTTCCCAATTTTTTGGGGTTAAACAAAACAAAAAAGGTTCCCCCCCCCCCAATAAAAAAAGGCCCCACAAAGTTAAAGCCATTTAACAAATTTCCCCTAAATTTTATAACATAAAGGGGGAAAAAACAGCCACCGCCCCGCCAGTAATAATTTTTGGGGGAAAAAGGGGAAACAATTTCCCCCCTTTTTTTCCTTTTTTTTTTGGTTAAATTGAAAAAAAACCCTTTAAAAATTTTTCATAAAGAAAAAAAAAAACCCTTTTTTATTTTTTTAAAAAATGGGGTTGGGCCCCCCCTGGAAAAAAAACAAAAAACATATTTGGGTTTTTTAAATTGGGGGTGAAAAACCAATGAAAAAAAAATTTTTTAACCCCTTTTTTTTTCCCCCTTTTTTTTCCAAGGGAAAAAAAAAATTGAAAAAAAAAAAAACAAAATTGGGGTTTTTTTTTTAGGGAAAAAAAAGGAAAAAAAAAAGAAAAATTAAGGCCCCCCCAAACAAAATTGGGGGAACAAGGGCCGCCAAAAAATAAACAATTGGTTTAAAAACCCCCCCAATAAAAAAAAAAAAACCCCCCAACCCCAAGTTTTTTAATTTATTGGGAAAATTTTTATTTTTTTTTCCTTTTTTTTTTTTGGGGGTTTTTTTTCCGGAAATGGGGGTATTTTTTGGGTTTTTTTTTGACCCCCGTGGGGGGGGGGTTTTTTTTTTTTTTTTTTTTTTTTGATCAATTTCTTAAAACCCCTGCCCTTTGTTTTTTTTTCCCGGGTTTTAAACCCGATTTTGGTTTTGGAAAAGCCCCCCTTTTAAACCCCCTTTAAATTGGGTTTTTTTTTTTATCCTTATATAACCATTTTTTGTTTCCCTTTAACAATTTTTTTTGGGGGGGGGTTTTTAAATTTTTTTTTTGGGGGGTATTGGGGGGAGTCCCCCCTTTTCCCCTTTTTTTAAATTTTCCCCAATTTTTTTTCACGGAAAATAACCCCAAAAAACCCCCCAGGCAAAAGGGGCCATGGGTTTAAAAATTTAGCCTTGGGGGTTTTTTTTTTATGGGTTTTTTATTTTTTTTTAATTTTTTTTAAAATGGAGCCCCCGGGGGGGGGTTTGGGGGTTTTTTTTTTTTTTTTTTAACTTCCTCCGAATTCCGAAAAGGTAATGGCCCAAAGTTGGGGGGGGCCCGGGGGGGGCCAGGGTTTTTTGGGTTTTTAACGGGAAAAAAAAAAAAAAGGGTTTTTTTAAAATTCCCCTAATTAAAATTACTTTTTTTGGGTTACAAGGGTTTTCCAATCGAGGGAAAAAAAAAAAATGGGGGTTTTTTTCCCAAATTTGGTTTTAAAAAGGCCCCCCCGGGGGCCCCCCCCCTTTTTTTTTTTTCCCCCCCCCCGAAAAATAATTTTTTAAACCCCGGGCCCCCACAATTTTTTAAAAAAAACATTTTGCAAATTTTTTTTTGGGCAATTTTGGCCCATGAAAAAAACCGGCCCCTTTTTTTTTGGCGGTTTTTTTATTTAGTAAAATTAAAAAAAAGCGTAAGGTTTTTTTTTTTTTTGAATTTTGTTTTCGGCGTTTTATAAAGGACCTTTTTCAATTCCCGGGTTTATAAAAAACTCCCCCCATTATCCCCCCCGAATAAAAATTTTTTTTCTTATTTTTTTCCCAACCTTTACTTTAAGGGATTTGAAAAAAAAATTTTGGGGTAAAACCAAACCCCCTTTAAACCCCTTCCCCCAAAAAAAAACCCCTAAAAATTTTATTTAATTAAAAACAAATGTTTGAATATTACAATAAGAGGAAAAAAATTGGGGGGGCCCAAATAAAAATTTTGGGGTTCAAAAAAAAGGGTTTTGGGACTCCACCAAAAAAAAAGGATTTCCCCCCCCCCTTTTTTTTTTTTTTTTTTGGGGGTGGTTTTTAACCATTTTGTTTCCCCCCCCCCTTTGTGGGGGGTTAAATCCCCCCCCTTTTTTTTTTTCTCCCCCTTAAAATTTTTTTGGGTTAACAAAAATTAATTTAAATTTTTTAAAAAGAAAGGGAAAAAATGGGAAAAAAAAAAAAGAAAATATCAAAAAATTTTTTTTTTTTTACTATAAAACCTTATCCCCCATTTTTTTTTTTTTAGGGACAACTTAATTGGGGGGGTTTTTTTTTTCTTTTGGGGTACATTTGGCTCAAAAAAAAAGGGAAAAAAAAGGGGGGGGTTTTTTTTGGGGGGGGGGGGTTTTTTTGATTTTCCCAAAAGCCCCAAGGGAAAAGGGAAAAGGGTTTTTTTTTTTGGTTTTGAACCAAAAGTTGGAAAAAGCGAAAAACACAAATTTTTTAAAAATTACCTTTAAAAATTGGTTCCCCCCCAGAAAGGGGGGGAATGGTTTTTTTTTTTTTTTGTTTTTGCGCCCCTAAGGGGGGGGGGTTTTTTTTGGGGGGAATTTTTTCCCAAAATTTTTTTCCACGTCCCCCCCCCAAAAATTGCACCCCGGTTTTTGGGGAAAAAAAAAAAAAATTAAATTGCCCCCCCCCCAAATTAAAAATAAGCAATTTCCCCAAAAAAATTAAACCGGCAAAATAAAAGCTTACCCACCCAAAAATTCCCCCCCTGGAAAAATGGGGGGGCCCCCCCCTTTTTTGGGTTTTTTTTTTTTTTTTTTTTTTCCCTTAAAAATTTGAACCCAGGAAAAAAAAAAATTTTTTTTTGAAAAAAAAAAACCCCCAGGGGCCCCCCCCCCCCGGGAAAAAATTTTTAAAAAATCCTTTTTTTTTTATTGGAAAGCATTCTAAAGTCAAGGAAATTTTTTTTTGAAAAAAGAAAAAATTTATGGCCAAAACCTTTTCGTTTAAAACAATCCTCAAAGTTGGGGCCCCCCCCTGCGCCAAACCCCTTTTTGGGGGGTTTTTTTTTTTAAAAATCAAAGGGATGGGGGGGTCAAATTTTTTTTTTTTCCCCCAGGCGCCAAGGGGGCCCCCCGGGGGCCAAAAGGCCCCAAAAATTCAAAAAAAAAAGTTTGGCCCATGGAAAAGTTTTTTTTTTTTTAAAAAAAAAGCCAAAGAAAAAAATTAGGACCCCAAAAAAGATTACATGGGGAAAAAACCCCTTTTTTGGGGGAAAAAAAGGTTAAGAAAAAAAAAAAAAAAGTTCCTAATTTAAATGCATTCAATTGGGGGGGCCCCGGGTTTTAAAAATAGGTTTTTTTCCCCGGGTAACTGGGTTTTTCTTTTGGGAACAAAAGGGCGCCCAACAAAAAAAAAAAATGCGGGGCCCATGGGGAAAAAAAATAGCCCCCCCCCGGGGGTTTGGGCGGGGAAAAAATATAGTTTTTTTTTTTTAAACCAGGGGTAACAAATCTTTCCCCCAAAAAAAAAATTCCCCAAAAAATTTGGGGTTACTAGGAAAAAAGGGTAAAGCAAAAAGGGGGTTTTTTTTCCAAAGGGGGTGGGGGGAAAAAAACCCCGAAAAAAAAAAAGAAAAAAAAAAACCAATTCCAAAAAAAAACCCCCTAACAGTAAATGCCCCCCCAAGAAGCCAAAATTGGTTTTCAACATAATTTTGGTTTTTGGGGGGTCCCCCCCCCAATTTACCCTTGGTTTTCCCCCCCGGGGGGTTTTGGGATTTGGAAACGAATGAAATAAAACTTTAAATAACCTTTTCCCCCTACCCAGCCCCCTTTACCGGGAAAACCCCCCCCCCCTTTTTACCCTTATGGGGTTCCCCCAGCTTTTGGGGAAACTAATGGGGAAAAAAAAAAAAATTTTTTATACCGGGGGGAAAGGGGAAACATTTAAAACCGAAAAAAAATTAGAAAAGGAAAGAAAAAAATTTCTTAGGGAAAAAAAAAGCCCCCCCCCCTTAAATTTGGGCCCCCCCCTTTTGGGTTTTTTTCCCCAGTTTGGGGGGGGGGGGGGGAAAAATGGGCCGCCCCCGGTCCCCCCAACAAATTGGGGGGTTTAACAAAAGGGGCCCAAAAGAACCAAAGAAATGGAAACAAAGGGTTTTTTTTTTTTCCCCCCTTTTCCTAGCTTTTTAAAATGCCTTTTTTTTTTGGGGAAAAAAACCCTATGGAAAAAAAAAATTGGGGGCATGGAATTGAAAACCAAAAAGTTTTTTTTTTTTTTTTTTAAAGGGGAAAAAATTTGGCAATTGGGAAAAAATTTTAACAATTTTGAATCCCCCGGGGGGCCCCGGAATTTGGGGAAGTTTTGGGGGAAAAAATTTTTTTGGAAAGGCCAAAAAAAAAGCCCCCCCAAAAAAAACCGGTTTTTTTTTTGGGAAAAAAGGGTTTTTTTTTCAAAAAAAAAAAAAAGTAAAAGGCCGAAAATAACGAGGGAAAATCCAAATTTTTGGGGAAAAAACTGGGCATTCAATTTTATAAAGGCCCTGAAAAAAAAAAAAGAAGGTTCAAGGGTTAGAAAAAGTTTTAAAAACAAGGGGGGGCCCCAACTGGGCCGTTTTTGCCTTCAAAAGAAAAAAAAAAAATTGCCCCCAAAAAACAAATAGATCCTGGGAGCTAAAAAAAAACTTTTCCCTTTGGGGCCCCCTTAATTTAAAAACAAAAAAGTCCGGGAAAGAACAATCCCCTTTTTTCCCCGCATAAGAAAAAAAAAAAACCAACCCCAGGGTTTTTTACCCAGGGGCCCCCACCCCCTTTGGGAAAAAAAAAACCGGGAAACCCCCGGGACCCTATTTTTTAAAAAAAAAAATTACGGGAAAAACCCCCAATTTTCCAAAAACAAAAAGGGAAAAGGAAAAAAAAATTTGGAAAAAAATAATTTTACAACTACTTAAATTTTTTTAAACTAATTAACTTTTTTTTATGCCCCCCTTTGGGCCCCCTTAAATGTTTTTTTTTTAAAAACAGTTTTCCTTGAAACCCCAAGGAAAAAAAAATATACGGCCCCCTAGCGGGGGGGGCCCAACAATTTTCCCAAAAAATTTTAATAAGGGGAAAAAACAACAAATAAAAAAAAAAGGGAAGTTTTTTGCCCTTTCCAGGTTTTACTAAACAAAAATTAAAAGAAAAAAAAAATATTTGGAAAACAAAAAATTTAAAATTTAACCAAATAGTTTTTAAACACCCCCCTTGCCCCCAAAAAAAAAACCCTAGGTTTCCCATAAGCCCCCCCTAAATTTTTTCCCCCCCTTGTTTGTTTTGGGGAACCCGGGAAAAATTGAAAAAAACCCCAAAAAAAAAAAAAAAACTTTTGGGTTTGCCCGGATAATTCCCCCCCCACTTTTGGGTTTTTGGCCACCGGTAAGTTTGGAGCCCCAAAAACGGGGTTTTTCCCCCTTGAAACAGAAGCCGGGGTGTGGGCAACGTTCCCCCCCCCTTAATTTCCCCCCCCCCGCCAGTGGGGGGGGGGAAAAAAAAAAAAAAAAAGGGAATAGGAAAAGGGCCCAAAAGTTTTAAAAAAAAAAACAAGTGGGGGCCCCCCAAAACCTTTTTAAAGTACCCCGAAAAAAATTGGAAATTGGGGGGGTTTTAATTAAGAAATAAAAAAATTTTTATGTTTTTTTTTCAAAGAAAAGAAAAAAAAAAAAAAAAAATTTTTGGGGGGAAAAATTTAAAAAGTTTTTTTAAAATAGTTGGGAAAACCAAAGCCCCCTTTATTTTTTGGGAAAAAATAAGCCATAAAACCAAATGCTTTGGGATTAATACTCCCTTTTGCCCCCCTTTTTTAAAAACTTTTTGGGCCCCCCCCCCCAGGGGGGGGGTTTTAAAACTCCCAAAGTTTTAATTTTTACCGAAAAGGCCGGGACACCCCCGCTGCCCCCCTTTTTTTAAAAAAATTCCGAAACAAAGGAAAAAAAAAAAAAAATTTTTTATAAAAATTAAGGGTTTTTTTTTTTTTTTTTAGGGGGCCCTTTGTTTTAAATGAAAATAAAACCAAAAAGTGGGCCCTTTTCCCCCCAAAAGGAACCTTGGAAAACCCGGAAATAAAAAAAATTTTAAAAACAAAGGCAACTTTAATAAAAACCAAATGGGCCCCCCAAAAAGGGCCCCGGGCCCGGCCTTTTTTTTTTTTTTTTGGAAAAGGGGGGGCCCCCCACAAAAAAAAACAAAATTTTTGGAAAAAAAAAAAGAAAAAACCGAGGGGTTAAAACCCGCAAAACATTTTTTTTCAAAAAATAAATTAGCAATAATACGCCCCCGGGGGCCCCCTTTTTTAATGGGGTTAAAAAAGTTTTTTTTCAAACCCAATACAATTTTTTAATTAAGGGGTTGGGGGGGAAAAAAAATTTTATTGGGCCCCAAAAAATTTCCCCTGGAACATGGCCCCCCTTTTAAAAATTGGAAAAGTGGGGGGGGGGGGGGGAAAAAAAAAAAAAAAAAAAAAAGGTTTTTTTTCCCCCCCTGGGGGGGGGAATTTTTTTTTTTTTCCCCAAAATCCAAAAAAGTTTAAAATTGGGCCCAAAATCCCCCCCGAAAAAAAATCCCGAAAAAAATCTTCCAAGATAAGGGGCCGTTTTCGGAAAGTTTTCCCCCCCCTTTTTGTCCCTGAAAAAAAAAAATTCCAGAAACCCCCTTTTTTAAACCCGAATCTTGGTTCCAAAGGGGAAAAAAAAGTGGGCCCTGGAAAAAAAAAAGGTTAAAGTTACAACAATTCGGGCCCCCCAAAAAAAAATACAGGAGGGCCCCCCAAAAAAAAAATTTAATTATTGGGTTTTTTTTTTTTTTTAAAAGGGTTGAAATTTGCCCCCCCCCCCCCTTTGGGGAACCAAAATCCCCCCGAAAAAAAAAAGGTTAACATAAATTTTTTTTTTTTTTTTTTGGCCTTTTTTTCCCCCCGGAAAATTTGGTATTTCCTAACCCTTTAAAAAAACTGTTGGGGGGGGGCCCCCCAAAAAAAATTTTTTCCCCAACCCCCGGGTTTAAAAAAAGAAAAAAAAAGAATAA
>Ga0163217_1098039_pt1 | contig 15573 bp, 7 predicted proteins | sample SynspAceP_FD_185933 | JGI IMG/M metagenome (GOLD analysis project Ga0163217, IMG submission 185933) | Saline lake microbial communities from Ace Lake in Antarctica - Synechococcus sp. Ace-P (PacBio error correction) | ecosystem: Environmental > Aquatic > Non-marine Saline and Alkaline > Saline ...
TCAAATGTGCATAATCTAAGACTATATCACTCTATGAGAGATAGAGAGATATTTGAGCGAGGCGCCTACTTGTAGACACCCGTAAACTGGCTGATACAGCAAAGGTATATCATGCATAACGAATTAGCTTAGGCTTAATATCAGTAAGTATACTCGTCAGCGCGAGAGAGAGAAATTAATCGTAACACCACACTATATCATGAGAGAGAGAACACTGAGAAAATAGCACTGGGACGCAAAAAAATAGCACTATCACACATGGACCAGCTCGCACGCTTGTGAGCAATGAGATCCAGCCTTTGATACATATATGATCAGAAAAATGAGATTACTCGAATCTTTTGTGACTTACTTTAAGTGAAAAGAATAGACACCGATTTGCACACTAGCAATTCAGCACTTGAAGAATACCTGAATAGTGAGCCTCGATAGCAGTAGTAGATATATACGAGAGGAGAATATAATAAGTCAGTTTTCCAAAAGAATTCAATTTCTGCTGAACGAATCAAATCACAGTATACATATATCTATCCAAAATGGCAGAGTTTGCGATTATCCGATCCTAATTGATGGGCCCTACCAATTTTCTCATGGATTCGCACCAGGTTAGTTGTGTATCTATGACATTGCATTTTGGGAAGATGGGAACCAAAGTTGGGCTCGTTTCTGGAAGTAGCGCAAATGATGAATGGTTTTGGGCAGTAGATGGAACAAGGTGCCTATTTAGGAGATGAAAAGACTTCCAATTTTTCACGAAATCACAATGCCTTCGAAAAGCATTGATTGCACCTGGATTTCCATATGAGACAACTTCCGAATTGAGTACAGTCCTCCTCAAGTAGCATCTTAAAAATATGATGCAGAAAACACATGGTTCGTAGAGCAGGCGCAAGCTTCCCTATGACCTTTTGTTGTGTGCTTGCAGGTAGAGTAAGAAGGGTTTTACGAATATGATTAACCTCCAAAGGGAAGATATAAGCAGTGTGGGATGTTTAATAAATTCAAGAAGGCAGGAGCGAGCGCGAGAGAGAGGAGAGCGAAGAAATCAATAATTTGGAACGTATTTATTACCAGGAATTCATCTATTTGTGAGTTTTTACACGCTGAAATCAAAATAGCTTGGGTTTTTGAATGAAGGAAATCTTTCTCTATAAATAAATAGTCCCACCAGTCTATGAGAGTCCCTATTAGATCTCTTGTAACAAAGTTCTTTCAAGAACCCTGTTTAATCCATACCTTTTCCACTGAGAATAAAAGAGAGAGAAGATAGTGACTGATCGGGAATCACCACACCACGGGATTGCTACAGATGACCTTGTTCATGTAGCGCCAATCCTGAGGGATAATCGGGTAGAAAGAGCTGATCGAGAAATATAAGAAGCCGCTGGCAGTGGACGCAGAGTTGACTGTTGTCGTTTCAAAGTTATTGTAGTTCTTTGTGAGTTGTCTTGTGCTGGTTGAAGAAATATGAGCTGATTTTAAATTAGCTGAATCTGTACCAGGACCAAGTACAGATGATATGTATCAAAGGTGAGCTCAAGATTAGGGGCGTGTTTATATAATTGCGTCTCTTTTGGAAAAAAGAGCTGAAGGACTATATCATAACGGCAACGGCAGCTAATTAGATGCTGATGGAACCTATTAGGAAAATATTCGCAAAATGCAATATTCTGATGACGCGAGTGAAGAAATTCTATTCACCACCTGGGTGATTTAGTTATAAAGTTTTCAAAACGTAATAATTTTTGACAAACAATTGGGGTATGATATGTTGGAACAATGGTAATCCCGAGCAGCAATCGTATTACTTCCTTAATGGGTGCTGAAATGCTTTTTTATGCCACTACTGCGATATCGTTGGCATGAGTCCCCAGAATGAAGCTAGCACACGATGAACAATTATCAAGCTTGGGGCTAAACCATTTCTATCGCGATCTCATTCAGTTGCAAATGGAGTTGCCAGTGAGTGTCTGTAAACGAGTCGGAAAGAAAGGAGAGGATGAGTTTTTTTTGGGGAGGTTCTTTTCTATTACAAACCTTTTGAAGAGTGTTTATATATCAAATCCTCATGTCTAAAGAAGAATACATGTTGAAAGTCTTTCGATGTACAGAATCGAATCAATTTAGAAACCTGCTGTTGGCCATTCTAAGGACACGCATTGATTCTTATCAACCTATTACTAAACGGTTTTTTAGATGAATGAAGATTGATCTAGTTGAAGCCCCAAAAGATTTGGGATTCATAAATCTATGCCTTCTGATGGAATACCAGCTTGATCAGGATTTACTTTCTGCAAGAATTTGCAATAACTGAAGCCACTTGGCTTGAGTTGGCCCATAAACCCGGAACCTGCCCTGGGAAAATCGAAACGATCTACAAAGCCATATTGGCAATTTTAATTGCGAAATTGATAGCCGAAGTGGGAGAGGTGCACGAATAAATGTTCGGATAAAGAGATGGCAGAAAATGCTTTTTCTAAATCAAAGAGTCCGCGCCGCTATTCCCCAATATCTTTTATGAAAATCTCGACAATGAACGATGCTTGGTGCCGTGATCCTGGCCCCTGCTTGATTGAATAAGGAATCAGATAAAAAAATTTATTGTGGTGGAGTATAATGCATGGGGTGGAAATTCCACCATTGAGTTTGGACAATGTAATACCAACAAGGATGCAATTCAACTAGGTGTACCAGAGTTTTTCCCAAGCTCAATAATCATTATGGAGGAGCTCTGTTGATTCAATAGGAAGGGCAATCAGTGTTAACTACTTCTGGTCTTGCTTGTTGAATCAGAACCTGTAAACCGCAATTTTACAAAAGATGAGAATTGAACAGTATTTTGCGAGATATTAATGGGGCGTACAAATATTTCTTTGGCTTGGAGATGGTATTGGTTGGAAGATACGATGCGCCAATATTGGAAGACTTGGACTCGTTTATAGAATGAAGATACTGTGTTACAGTTATAGAAGAAGATGAATCAGATGAAAATTATATACTCACTTAAAAGAAAATTTAAGAATACTTTAAAAGCTTGAAGTTGGAGAATGGAGCCAATTCGATAATTGACTTCCAATACCAAATGCTAGGTAATTATGGACAAGGATTTACCAATGTCACTATTTTTACATTTCTAATAATATGTAATTGTCCCTATTTCGGTCGATTCACAATGATGATAAAGCACTAGAAATCTCTACAAGTTGCTTACCTAATAGAAAGTAGTTGGGGAATGAATTCATCAAAATTTTGATTTGGGTTTGGGAAGCGTTCAACTGTTTAAGTCAACAAGACTCTTAATAGTAAAGTGACCTCTAATTCTCTGTGTTATATTTAGAAATTAAATACTTTCATTCGTTCATTTGATTACTAAACTCACACACAGCTTATTTTAACATCCTATTAATTTTTGTAGCCTCATCAAATTTTGCTGTAAATCGATGCACTAGTCGTCAATATATTTTCAATGTTCTAAGTATGTATAATAATGTTTGATTAACAGAATTTGACGTCACTAAATTTATCAAAAAGGCGCTACCATTAAAGAATGCAACACATTAATTCTAATATAAACACGTACTTTTTAGGCTCATTTTGAATTAAATGAGTGCTAAAAAAACTTCCCAAAGCATGCTACATATAATTCATAAGTTAGACAACCCTATGAGAGTATACTGCCACAGAATCAAGCTGTATGGTGCGTTTATGTAATGCGGATGAATGTAGTATCTTAAGTAAAAGTTGCTCACGGTTCCTAATTAATGAAGCTTAAGAAAAACGGAATTACGATGAAACATATCCTCGAATGGCAGGAATGAATAAGAATTTTGAAAGATATTGGTTTGGGCTGCCGTTTTCAGTGGATGGTTTATTCCTCCAAAATGCGTTCATTTGGGAATTTCAAGCTATAATGTTTTGGTTTATTGCCATCTGATATGAAGGACTATTGATCATGTTCAGTATAGCTTCCTGCTCCAGAATATCATACATGAAGCTGCAGGTCATGCCCCTATTATTGCTAATCCTGAGTACGCAGAATACTTAAGAGCGAGTTTGGTGAAATTGGTGAAAGCAATTTCATCATCTCATGATTATGAGAATGTATGAATGCTATTCGCTTGTTATCCATCCTTGAAAGAAGATCCTAACTCATCGAAAGAAGAGGTTGATGAAGCCAAAACAGGTTTGAATTTTTGGCAAAAAATATGGGCGAACTAATCGAAATGGCTAAGATTAGGAATCTTCAATTGGTGGACTGTTAATAGGTCTTATTGGTGATGTGAGTAAGCAAAGATTTATGAGCAGGCCTTACTTCTTCAAATTGGAGAAAGTCAAGGAGCTGTTTAAAAGCCGAAGTAAAGAAAAATATCATATTCAATTGATGGGCTTGTGCATATTCAAAAACTTTGAATATAACAAATCAGCAAACCCCACTGTTGTAACTCCAGTTTTTTGCGTTTCCTAGTCAAGGTTTTGGAAGATTCGCTAATTACAATGGCGATAAGAGCAGGTGGGCCTCGATGGAGGTTAAGTAAGGCTTATAAGAATGTCGAAAGGTTAGACCGATTGAGTAAGCCCTGGATTCAAATTTCAGGTAATTTAGTAGTGTGAGAGAAAGACCAGAAAAAAGGAATGTGGCCATATATTCAAACAAAAGGCCCAACTGCAGTCTATCTAATAGAGATAAAGAACTAAATCGTCATGGAACCATTTAATCATAGGATGGCTTTTGGAAGCCAATAGGTAAAGTTAAAGGGGTAATTTAATTACCTATCTGGAAGATATGGCACCATAGAGATTTTATGAAGTGCCTTCTGTATTATGAGGGAGAAACCTAGAGAACTTGAATTTTGAAAGTGGGGTCATAGTTGAAGGTAAAATCATACTGGAACTCCGTGACTTAAGGGGAAAGATCTTTAATCACCATCGATGTTGGTACGGTTCTTATGAAAGAAGCAAATCCCTATTTTATGCCAGAATGCGGGTTTATGGACATGGCAGTTGGTAAAAAAGTAGTTTTCAGCATATGCAAGGTCCAGGCTGATGATAAGCGAGTCATTTGAGATATGGTCAAAGTTTCTGAAACTAAAACACGATAAAAGAACTTATTCGTGTTAAAGGATAGAGAGCTTAACTATTCTCGGGTACGAATATGGTTAGAAGATTTGACGAGAATCACATCATACACACAACAGAGCGCATTCACTAAGGTTCAAACAATTAAAAAAAGATTTTTTCACTGATCATGGCGTCCTACATTAGAATTATACGAGTTAAGCAAATGAGAAAGCAGTTAGGAATAAAAAAAACGAATCCCTTTCTATTAAGAATGAACCAAAAATCATAAAAGCATATAAAAATTAATTGAAAAACGGATTAGATATTACCGAAACAGTGATTTAGAAGATCGATTGCATAAAAAGGTATTGTCGCTAATTAAATTACCTGACCATTACTGACGAGGGCATTTTTTTACTATCCGGGTGACGCAGCCTTGGTACATTGATTGTTCCTTGACCACCCGATAAAAATATAAGCGATGATTATTAGGTTCTTTGCTTCCACGTAGTAGACATTAAGTACGTAGCGTTACTTGTTTATAAAAGGGATGACGGATTTGGGCCACATCTGTTCCAAACTTAGAAATACAATCCCACTTTTTCCATCAGGGTATACATGAGGAACCCCTCATTCTAGATCTGTCATCAAGTGAGTTGTGTTGTTCACTTCCATCTGCATTCAATTCTCCCATAACTTCCATTGTTTTCCACCGATCGAGTGAATTAAATAATATGTTTCCATCTGGGAATACTCAGAACCACATCGAGACCCTTGAGTATCAGTTAGTGTGTTTCTTTTGCATTGTAGATACATCAAGCAGCGTATATATCAATACATTTACCCATTCCGTTGTCCTGTAAAGAGATTAACGGGTTTGATATGCAGGTGGACATCCATGCAGATAAAGTAATGCTTCTCAATACCAGATTGTAACTTGTTATTGGGTTTTCACTACATGCAATGTGTAGAGTATATATAGTGATGGTATGTATCATCAATCAGGGTTATGAATGACTAATTGCAATCATTTCCCATCAAAAGAAAAGAACGATGAAAATGTTATTAGATTATTTGAGCGAAACCTGTATTAAGCTGCGTAATTTCCCTCTGGATCGAACAAAATAGTTTATTAAAAACCCTTTGATTTTTATAAATAAAGTTTTTCCGTCAACGGTTCCATGGAAGCTTGATTAGAATGTTCTGATTCAAAAAGAACTTTTTTTCGAAAATAACCTGCTCAATTCTAATACTTCCCATTTCGGACTACCTAAAATACTCTTGGTATTACGTACCTAAATTCATCTGGGCAGTTTAATAAGTTCTTACATTTTAAAGACTAGCTTTTTCATTACCTTCCGGATAATTGCGCAGATATAGACACCTGCAAGTACCTCTCATTTTTTAAAACCACATCTGAAGTTTCACAGTTGTACAAAGATTCGCTTTTAATGCAGTTGAGAATGAATACAGTATCACCGATTCGTGAAAGCTGATAAATATAAGAACTAGCTATCAAGCTGGTGAAAACAACTGTTCGGTTCAGCTGCCATCTGATTTCTGTATTGCAGTGGATTAAACGACTCCATGAACAGTTCCATTAACCAAATAGCTCGAAATTAAGGATTCTAGACTATTCGTCACAGTCCATCCAATTTTTTCTATGAGGATCTACCCTTGACCTTATAAAGTTCCAACTCCCTAAGATAAAATCACCTGTGATAGCTTTCCATAAGAACGCTTGTGCATCGTACACCACATATAAATCCCGATGCAGTTTTAGTAATATGCTCCAGATTGCATCATATAAGTAAACTGAGCCATGGGTGAAAAACCATTACCGAACATCTTGGTAATTGTTAAAAATACCAAGTGATTCCGTGTTCTCTTTAGTGTTGATAACACAAACCCCATTGATCCAACGGAAAATGAAAATGATAATCGAATAATTATCTTTTTCATATTAGCTACATTTGATGATTAAAAAATATCTTAATGATAATAGACTATGTAATATCTTAAAAATGACATCACAAAATAATAGACAATTTTCTTTTCTAAAAAGATGAACTATCTAGTAAGGAATTATTATCAAGAAAATTCAGATGACAGTAAGGTTCCTACCAGGATCCATCGATGAATCTGAGTGGTTCTACCACATCCCAAGCCTGCTAGATGTCCAAAATTCTTGCACGTGCTCAGAGTCTAGTTCTAAAATATTTATTTGAAGGATAACTATAGTTTCAATGGTTCCTTGCCCTGGATCATCAACCATTGATTGAGTTGAAAAACAAAAAAACACAATTGCGCGCGCGTTTTTTTTTGTCCTTTTTGTTTCGCAATGGATCTGAAATATCAAAAATGAAAATCAGGTTCAAAAGGGCGGTCCTGCATATAAATATAAAATATATTTGGTCGCCCAAGGTTTATGAGAAGACTCGTCTCAACTTTTAGGCTAATCCGAATAGAATAATGCCATCAAATGCAGAGCCTTGGTAGCTTATACCAATGGTCCTGGATGTCGACCGTATGGGCCCAATTATACAGAATATGTGTTCTACAGCTTTCTAACCTTCGGGTTATTTTAATTTGATTCTCCCCGATCAATCTCCAATGATCGAATCACCTAAAATTAAGATTAGATCGATAACTTATACCAAGAACTTTAGAACTCCTCACTTGCCAATTTTCCTTGTTGAATAGTACCTCGAGTTGCCATCTCACCTTCAATTAACATCCACTATACCACAGAGATTTTCCTTGAGAAAACTACATGCAGGCAATTGTCCTCCTCGCCACACATTTAAACTCGGCGTCATCAGGGTGAGCAGCAAAAAGCTAAAACATCAAACATTCATATTATTTTTTCATTTAATTAAAGGAACTTTTCATTGAGTCAAGAAAATTTCAACTCCTTCTCCTTTAAATTAAAAACGCTTATTTTATTTCAAGTGAAAACGAAAGCTTGTTCTCGTAGGTGTTCCGCTAACCAATCCATATCTAAAAGTCAATGAGATCATCAAATAGCTTACCATTGAAGGCGTAAAAGTTAGCGCTAAGGGCCCAGCGATTACAAGGTAAGAATCTTTCTAAAACAGGCCGCTTTGTAATAATTATTGAACTATGTACTTGGTGGTGATTCAGTAACTACTTGGCAGCGAAGAAATTTCGATGTACAGTCTATGCGCTATGCTTGGATACAAATGTTGTTTCTAACGAAAAGTGGCCATGGGATGGTGGATCGATGATTGGTGGGTAATGCCCTGGTAGAAAAGGAAATGGAGTTAAGATAGTAATTCTTGATGAGAAAAAGTAAAACAGCAAGTGATCGTAGCAGCTTCAAGAACGCAAATAAAGAAATGTTTCATTGATATAATGAAAAAAATGCAGAGAAGTTGGCATTAATCGGTGCCACATCAAATTATCCTACACCATCAGGGCTAAATATTGAACGTGGCAGAATGATTACAGACGAAGAAGCCTAGATCAATCAGTAAAAGTGGCGTGATAGCGACAATCATTAACACAGGAATGCTTTAATTTCGAAGAGAAGATCCATAGGAAAAGAATAGATTGGGTGGCCAAAAGTACAGTGTATTGATTTAGAAAAACAAGGTAGCTTTTGGGATTAGTACCTCAGATGAATAGAGTGATTGTTCCAATTAATCATACGGTCAAATATTTGGTCTTCGTTGGGGTATTCAGATTGGAGTTAAATTTTCCTAACGCACCAAGCTGCTCTTGATGGTAGTAAAACGAGATTGAGGCTAATGAGGCAAGTTACGTAAATCGCCCAGCTGCTGAGAAATGGATTTTGCGATTAATAAGCCTCAAGCCATTGAAGAACAACTTTCGTCCTTAAAAATGGACCTTTAATATGGAGGATTCGTCTCGTTGGTTTATCCTTACCTAATTGGGGGTATTGGAATATGACTATTATGTCGTATACGGTTTCGAGAGCGTACAAAAAGAAAATTGGATAAGGAAAGCAGTAGGGGCAAATGCTTGGGAGATTTTAACTCAGTTTTTTTAATGAAGCCGTAATGATATGTCTCGTTGGTGCGATAGTGGGTGTGGCCTTTTAGCTGGATATTAAAACAATTCTGAAGACAAGTTTTTACTGCACAAATGAATTTTAGTGTTGTTTTTGTAGCCTTTATGACATGTACTCTTAGTAGGGCGTAAATTTTTGGTTTTATTCCAGCATTATAAAGCAGCAAATAATCTGATTCCAATTGAATCATTGAGGTTGGCATAATGCAAATTTTTTCCGAGACGGTAAGTCAGGCAACTGATTCTTTTAAAAGCGAATAAAATTCGTTCTCTATTACACTTAGCATTAGAAATAGGTGGTTTTTTCAAGTAAAGTTCCTACAACCTGCTTGTAGCAATATTGACCAATTCCTTTACAATACTCATGAGTATTTTAGGAAGTGGATGTTAATAAACTGTTCAAAAAGAAACCCTGCTGTACAAATGGTCCTGAATACAAGTCAAGTCTAGAATAGAAAGAAATAATTGGTTTTTGAATGATGCTGAAGCACTAGAAGAAGAGAACTCGTATTGCAGAAGGAACTCACCATTAACATCATTTAGTTTTACTAAATAAACTATGGAGATTGGAGACAGTCCAGATGTAACGCGTTAAGTAGTAAATAGTGATATACGAGAATAACGCTTACCTAGTGATGGGCCGTAATACTTACACTGAAGAATGTACAGTAATAAAACGAATGTGTTTGTTGTACTTTGGTAAAGATTTCCAGTAGAACTTTTTTTCCCAAATGAATATCCTCCTCGGAAAACAGTTCGAATGGGATGGAAACCATATCAGTATAGTTGGAACTTTTAGAAAAAAAAGTCAGATTTTTGGTAATTCTTCGATAACATGTTAATTGATTCCCATATAACCACTGGTATCAATTAATTATGGTGGTGAAATAGAGGACCTTGGGATTCAACTTCGTGCTCCTGAAAATCTCAAAAGTAGAAGATGACAATTGAAGAAGTTACTGGAATAATGAGGGTAATTCGCGGAGTTAATCCTGCTGATGAAATAAATGATTTCGAAAGTGATTAACAAACGATTCTCTTACTGGAACTTTTGATGCTTAAACAGGAGTTTATACATGCTGCTGGTATTCGCAATTGATTAATTACTCTATTAAGGTCGGCTTGAATTGGTAGTAATGACTATTATGCTTCGTTTCTGTACAGAGCGTACTTTAACAGAGATAGGGATTAGAAAAGCAGTTGGAGCTACTAGAAAGGCGAATAGTTAGCCAATTTTTAATGGAGAGCGATTTTTGTTTGCCAAATGGAGGGACTATAGTTTATTCCTAAGTGTTGAGCCGGTAACTATGTGCTATACTAATTGATACTGAACTGTTTTCCGCGCTTGTGGTCAGTTTGGAAGCTTCTTTGGAATGACTCTTATAGGATTAGTTTTGAGTTTATTCCAGCATGTTTAAAAGCTTCAAGAATTAGACCCTATTGAAAGTTTACGCTAGCGAATAAAGAAATTGGTGGCGGAACGAATTGCTGGTTTCTGTAATATACAGAAGAAGAATAGACATTAACAGGCAAATCATGAAACGAAGAATTATTATTCAAAATCTAAACAACGTTTAGATAGCGCAATTGATAAAGACGAGACATGTTAGCTGAATGAAGAGTTTCCACAGAGAGTAGAGAAGGTTAAACACAAGCTGAAAGATACAATAAGAGAATCCTTTGATTAAGTGTAGCAGCTGGATTAGCAGTTGGATTATAATTGGCTAGACTTTTTTAGATAGAAAAGATTCTGAATGAACCAATAGGCCTGCTAGATTAAAACAACTTAAGTTTCCGAACTAAGAATACATTGAAAAAGAATCGTTTATTTGTTTAAAATCTATAGTGACCCAAATTACCCATTGGATTAGCATATCAATCCAAAATAATTGGGTTTCAACAACTCGGGTCAGGGACTTTTATTCGGAATGATTGCATTAGCAATCTATTAGGCGATTTGTACTGAAATAATGGGCATTAGGCGTTTGCCGAAATAGCCTCTTCCATTAATCCTTATGGATTAATACTTGCGTTCCTCGAAAACCGTTTGGATTGCAAGAATACTATTCCAGAAACAATTATGGTTGGAGTTAGAACTCGCTGAAGATAAAAGTATGAAACAAAGCTAGGAAATTGAAAGAGCCAAAGAGCTAAAGAAGGAAAAGAAAATGGTAAAGCTCAAAACAAAATTTCAGAGAAAAAACTAAGCAATTAGAATCTAAATTTAGCTCGAATGTAAGAGGGTTTAGATAACTTCAAGATGGAGTAAAGGTGGAGGTTTTTGAATCCAATTTCTCCAAAAGAAGTGGTAAAAAAAAATATCCATTACTTAATTTGTGCTTCAAATATTATTAGGATTATTAAATTGGTTCAAAAGTGGTTTCAACAAACATAAATCATCTACTACAAATAGTACAATAGCTGATTCTGTAGGAAATCTTTGAAAAAAAGTGACTCAAAAGCGTTGATATCGCTCTACGCTCTATAGATTTATTGATGGTAAGCTAAAAGAACAAAAGAGAGACTCAAACTCGTCTTAAGGCTTTTACAGCTAAAGTAAAAGGAATATTAAAAAATCTCACAATTTTTAAGAAAACTATGTAACTAATTTAATAGTTTTCATCGTGGAAAGAACACGTCAACAAAAAAGAAAAAACAGCAACATGAAAAAAATCAATCTTCTTACACTGCTGGTAGTTTCTAGGCAAATACTGGTACACCATACTAGTGGCAAATCGACTCAAAGAATTACAATACAGAGATGCATTACATTGGCATTGGAGAATAATTATCAGCTTAAGCAAGCTAACAATAACTTAGATTGATGAACAAAGCATAAAAAGTGGAGTAATGCTGATTTTCTACCAATTATGTCAAGTAGTTTAAAGTGGGTCTAAGAACCACGGGCGTCAATTTATCACGAACGCTTCATTGGAGAATCGACTTTCGCCAAAGTATTAGTGGTAGTATAGAGAGCTAGTGTTCCAATCTTTAACGGTTTTTCAAAACCTATTATTCTTTAAAAACTCAGTCAGAATAAGCAAAGAGTCATCTGAAGATAGACTTCAAATGAAGCTAAAAAGAAACTGTATTTTACAACAGCACCACGCTTTCTAACAAGTTGCTTGATTCAGCAACTTCTTGAAAATTGCAAGCTGAGAATCGTTATAATCTTCAGAAAACAACTCGAACAAATTCAAGCTCAGTGATGTAGGTTCAAGAGCTTCTTGATGGATATCACCAAGAATCCACTTGTTGCAAACAATGAAAATTAACTGTAACTCGAAAGGAAAATTCTTACAATACATATAATTATTACTTAGATCCTCAATACAAATCGATCCATTAGGAGCATTATGAATTGTAACACAACTATTTCTGAAGAACGTCTAAAAACGCAAAATTCCAAGTGCAATATGATCTTCACAAAGAGCTTATGATCAGGCAATAGCTACTAGAGCAGAATTAATCAAGAGTGAAATTATTGTATCAGACATTTGAATATCAGCTTTTACGTTTCAAAAGCAAGTTAATACCGTACTTTTTTTTAAGTGCAATTGCCAAGTCCTTAGTACAGGATATATTCTGATCAATATTCAATTCCTGATCCCTAAATCCCAGGGTCAAAGCAAAATGTTGAATTTTGGGGAGCAATTTTTTTGATCAAAGGATGTAATAGGAGACTTGGAATATCATTAAATATCAACCATTATCAGCCAATTTGGACAGTCGCCAATGTATAGATATTCAAGTCCTCAAAAGTGAACTTTGAAAAAGCCTGAACTCCTTAGGGTAATTTCGCCGGACTCTCAAAATAATTCAAGAAGTGACTCAAGCTTACAGATTACAGTTCAATGGTTAAAAGCAATTTGAAGCCAGTAATAAATCTTAATTGCACTGAAAAGAAAGCCTTCGAAACTCAACAAGAAAGATATAATGTGGGCGCTAAGCACACTATTGAATAAGTCCAAGCTCAGGCTAACTATGTAACAGCGCCAATCAATTACAACAGACACAAGCACTCTATAATTGTGTTTCACAGAAAACTTCTGCCTTCTATCTAGGGAAACTTAGTGGTGAAGATGTGAATTTTAAATTAATAAATTAGGCAAGTAGGGTAATATATCAATGGGAAAAAAGAAATCATCTTCGAAAAGACATTATTCACAATTTTAAGGAGTATTTATTGTTATTTCTAGTTGTAGCGTTGACTAAAAAGACAGGTGTAATAGGAGGAGAGAAGGGTGGAACTACTGATGAAAACAGTAACAGCTAAAGTTAAAGACAAGTAACACAATCGTTTCTGCATCTGGTAAAACATTCACCAGAAGTGGAAGTAAATTAAGTTCGTCCCCCTGATGATCGGGTGAGATTAAATTGATTAGCCTGTTAAAGAAGGGATTTTGTTTCGTAATGGTGATCTAACTGTAAAGAAGTCAACCTGATATTTCTCAAGCTCAGATGTAAATTTGAATGCCTGCCCATACTAAGTAAAAAGCAGTTTAGAACAATCAAAAAAGCAACTCTAATAAACGAGCGAAGCCTCTATAAAAGAGATAAGGATTGTTTGATAAGAAAGTTTGATTTCAGAAATGGGAATTCCGATTCCACAGTAAAATCGATTGATTCCTCCAAAAAGCGAGTCTAAAAACCTGCTGATCTGTAATCAAATTTCAAAGTGCTGAGGCTCGACTTCGTCAAGCTCAAGCGACTCGAACAAAACGTAATTTCGCGCACCACAAGATGGGTCCTGTGACTGGACTTGCTTGTAGACGAAGGTGAGAAGAGGCTTGGTAAGCTCTCAAATGGCAGAACAGAAGATGATGAAGAGTTCTTCACTCCGATAGAAAGGAAAGTACTTGTTGAAGTTATGAGATGAATATTGTAAATGTATCATTAACAGATACTACTAGAATTGAGTTGATGCTTACCGCAGAGCGTAAATTTTATATGGGGATTGTAAACTGAAATTGCAAGACTCTGCGAGAATTACTGTGCGGATCAAAAGAACAAGTAACTGAAATTATCAGGTAAAAGGTTAGAATTGTATACTCCGCATAATCCTGGTTTATCTGGTGATGAATTAGTACAAACTGGAATCTATAGAAAATCCAGGCGAAATCATTTTGTACCAAATTTTAAAACCTGGTATGTCACTACGCGTTGATATTGAAACTCAAACTGCCACAAAATGTTGTTTCTGTAACCAATTCAATCTGTGACTGTAAGCAATTGCAGCTGATAAACAACGATAAATTTTCTCGATTCCGAAAATGACTGAGAAGTTACGAGGTAAAGCCGCTTCTGTCAACAGATGCGATTAGTAATAAAGAGAGAGAGATTTCTAGGAAGTGGTATTTTAAAATCGTTGATGGTCAAAAGCAATCGTGTTTCCTGGTTGAAAACTGGAATAAGTGACAATACCCTATCGCAAAATAACAAGTGGACTAGAAAGTAGGGGTGATGAAATAGTGATTGGGTAGTTATCGTGTACTATCAAGAACACTCCAGAACGAGGATAAATAAGTGTTCAAATAATAGTGAATGAAGAGAAAGGGCGACTCAATGACTGATAAAAAGCAGTAATACAGATGTACAAATCTGAAAAGACCTATCAAATGGGTGATACATTAGTTCGTGCTTAAGACCGTGTTACAATTTGATTATAAAAGTAAATGAGTACTTAAGCAAATTATGGGACCCATCTGGTTCTGGTAAACTCAACATAATGAGATATGATTGGTTGCCTGATAACCCTAGCTCTGGTGAATATGATACTGATGGAAACTCAAGTAAGTCAAATGATGATTCAGAGCTCTGTCTGAAGTCCGAAATAGAGAAATTGTTTCCGTATTCCAAACCTTCAACCTTCTCCAAGGAACAACAAGTTGTGTCTTGGCAAATGTTGAGCTTCACTTAATTTAATGCCTGGGAGAAAATCATCCCGAGCGAAAAGAAAGACTGCTGAAGTTTCTAGAAAAGTCGGGCTGGGAGATCGTATGACCATAAGCTAACGAACTTTTCTGGTGGTCAAAGACAAACGTGTTGCTAATTGAAACGTGCTCTGGTTTAATAATCCGTCCAATTTTATTGCCAAGAGAGCCAACTGGTAATGCTGATTCAAAACAGGGAATAGATTTTGCTTATTATTTGAAAGAGCTCTACAGACAAGGAAATAACAATATTTAGTTACTCACGAAGAATGAGGTTTCAAAGTATTCAGACGTATCTACGATTGAGAGATGATTAATTGATCTGATACTCCGTAGAACACCCTAAGCGTTGCCTGAGAAACAAGTTATATAGTTTTAATGACTAAAATTCTAAGCAAAAAAAAGGCGCTATTTGAGCGCCCTTTTTTATTTCAGAAAATGGATTTCTATATCAAAAGTGGGATACCAAAAAACCAGCAATTAAATGAGAAATAAGTTCTGCAGTGTAGTTAAGCAAAAATTTCAAGCG
>Ga0163217_1015853_pt1 | contig 15572 bp, 18 predicted proteins | sample SynspAceP_FD_185933 | JGI IMG/M metagenome (GOLD analysis project Ga0163217, IMG submission 185933) | Saline lake microbial communities from Ace Lake in Antarctica - Synechococcus sp. Ace-P (PacBio error correction) | ecosystem: Environmental > Aquatic > Non-marine Saline and Alkaline > Saline ...
GAGAGAGAGATAAAGAGGCCTTCCCCCAAAGGCCTTTGTTTTTTTTTCCCCCGGGAATCCCGGGCAAAGGGAGGGGGTTGGGGGGGGGACACAGGGCCGCTGGCCTTTTGGGCTTTTGGAATGCCCCCCTGGCCCTGCCCTGGGACCGCCTGGCCGGCCCCCCTGGTTTGGAGCGGATCGTCTGGCCCGCCACCGGGTGTTGGCCCATGGGCGGCGGGACTGGTTTCAACGACCCCGACGTTGGAATCACACGGCGTGGAAGAGGAGGCTCAGCGCCCCCTCATCCCCCTGGCGCCCGCTTTCACAAACGCCGGCGCCCTGGCGGCAAAATCGCTGGCTGCGGCAGTGGCGTCCGCCTGCCCCCAAAGTGGCTGCTTTCGACAAACGGGTTTTTTCACAGCCACCTTGGAGCCGGCTGTGCCTTCACCCTATGCGGTGCCGGAGTTCCTGGGGCGCTGGGCGGGCCTGCGCCGCTTTCGGTTTCCATGGCCCCTCAACCACCAACCATCAAGCGGAGGTGGTTTGATGGCCCAGCAACGTGGCCATACACCATCCCCGTCCGGCCTGAGGCTGAATCAGCTATGCCACCTGGCGCCGGCTGCTCGCTGGCGCGATCCCGCGATGGGCGCAGCAAATTCGGACACCACGATGGGGCTACACCCTTTAGAAGGACTGGTGAGGCCAGTCCGAGCGGCCAGTGGATCCGGGGTTGCTGCTGCAACCAGCTCCGCGCCGGCCTGACGGTCGAGGAATGAGCGGCAAGCTGCCAAGAAGGAGAGTGGGGCTGCGGGGCCTCTCGGGTCTCAGCGGTGGACATCGCCAGCTGCGCGAGGCCCGCAGCAACAAACCATGCCGGGGCCGCGCTTGCCCTGAGGTTTTTCCCTGCCACAGGCTTGCTGGCAGGGCATCGGCGCGAATGGCGCCAAGCCTGGCGGTGTTGATGTGATCGCCCCTGAACGGGGTGGATCGGCGGAAAAACGACACCATGATCAGGTCCGAACCTGGCCGAACGGCTGGCCTGGCTGGAGCCTTTTGCTTGGGTGGTTCCCGCCGACGGAGGAGGGGATGATCAATCGACTCTGGCCGGCGTGCAACTACGATCAGGCAGGTCAGGGGTCTGATGCAGCAGGCGATGAGCCGCAAGCGTTCAGCATTGAGCGGATCGGGTGCAGTTCCGCCGCCACCTCGCGAATTCTGCTCCACTTCTCCGTACCTACCCGCACATCGAAGATGCCGCTCCATCAGCGTTCGAATCGAGAACAAGATGGGCGTTGATGTTTTCGAGATCGGCAAATCGCCTGCTGAACCTCGTCGGTTCGTCAGCGCTGTGCGCTGGGGAAGCAAGGGGCTGGCCTGCGCCAGGGGCAGCGCACCAGGGCGCCGGAGACCGGCCGGACCCTCGCGGCAATTGATCGAGCGCGGCCGGCGTGGCCTCCCACTTTCATCCTCCCGTGTTTCCCTTCTGCAGCCCTCCAACACCCGGCCTGCCAGGGTGCGAAACGACTGCAACGCAGCCAGTTGAGCTCCTGCTGCGGCGCAGCGTGGGGCAGTTTTCGCGATTAGTCCGGTCATGTTTCCCGAAAAACGCATGACCAATCCGGAACATTGGCAGGTGCTCCTCAGCACCGGAGCTCCCTATTTCCTTCGGGTTTCCATCATGGCATGCGTGCGGCTTTCGCGAATCAGGCCAGACCAGGACAGAATCGGCTCCACCCTCTCTTCTTCAACGGTGGTGGGAGTTTTACTCCTGGGCGGCTGGCAGAGGATTTCGTATCGACTCACCACCAGGAGCGACGTCCGCGGAAGCCGGCGATCGGCAAACCAACCCATGGCCCTGCCCCATGTCGCCATGACGCTCGGCCTCTTGGGCCTGATCTCATGGGCTTCGGAGAGCAGGGCCAACCAGCAGAGGCAGCGTGCCTGCACCAAAGAAAGGTCCCAGTTCGGCGGGCTGGCTACGGGGCGATGCGCTCGCTTTCCTGCTGCCACCAGCAGCCGCAGCCGCAGAATCGTGGAAGCTGGGTCCATGCAGATAGGGACGGACGACTGAACCAACGTTAGTCAGGTGACTGGGTGTGCAGAGCGCCACAGTGGTGGATCCGCCCAGGTTGTCTTTCGTCTGTGATATGAAGATTGCGGCAGAAGGCGCCAGCGCATCAAGCTGGCTGGGCCCAGCCGTGAGATGGCCGGAGAAGTTTCATTGAAAAATGGAGCATGAGCCCTGAAGATAGCTGTTTCTGATGACATCGACACTTTGATGAACGGAATGCCTTGGTGACCAGGCAACTCTTAACGATTAGCGAGTTTTTTTGATGCATGCAAGGCTGGGTCGTCACCCCTTGCTGGTTACAGGCTGGCCTCTGCCTTTGGGCTTCTTGCCCCAACGCGAAGGTGGGCGAGCCACCTCGTGGCAACGGCTGATTCTGCCGCTCCTCACGTGGAGCTGATGTTTGCCTTATCCGCCATCGAATACTGATCGTTCCCGGTTTGTGTCCAATCGGGCCAATCAGATGGCTGGATGCTCAAGAGCGTCCATGCCAGGCACAACGTTTCTCTTCGTAAGTTCACGCTGTCTGCAACCACACCAATGCGGTAGTCCCAGGCTCTGGAAGATGCTTTGCAGGCCGCTGCCTGGAGGCGCTGGGAATTGCCCTGCTGATGCAAGAGCTCAGCCGATCGGCAACGCGGCAGAATGGTTTAACGCACGGAAAACGCCGGTAAGATATCGAAGTCGCTGTCCAGGCTGAGGATGCTCGCAACATCCAGCCGTTCCGAGAGCGTCACCAAGTGAGATCGGCAAATCGCCGGGTAGATCGCCCATAGCGGTGATTGAAGTTCCGCAATGCGGTGCGTAATCCTCGAAGCAGGGTGTTGATTGCTCGATGCCACCGGCGGCTGACGGCCCCCCAAGCAGGTGGTTCTGAGCGACAGGACGCGGGGATGCACCTGGATTCCCCCAGCAGCCAGGCAACCTCCGGGCGAGCAGAATCGGTGAGGTGATCAGCTGCCAGCGGGTCTGGTCAAAGAAGCTTGACGACAGCTTGAAATGCAAGGGGCTCCTGCTGCGTAATAGTCAGCAGGATGCCCGAATCAATCAGGATCCGCCGCATCAGCGCCGTTCGCCTGCCTTGCTGTGAGTGTCTGGCCAAGCCCGCCGGCGCCGCTGCTCACGCTGCTGGGCACTGCCGGGCGGCAGGGTATTGAGGAAGGACTCAGGGTGCCCGGCCAATCACGCTGCGCGATTCGACGGACTGGGTTTTGCCGCTTGCTGCCACACTCGCGGATCAGTTGCGGATCAGGAACTCCCCTGTCCTGGCCGGTTTCCGCCAGGAGCTTCCTTCAGGCAGTGCTCGGTTTCGTGTCCAGCCGGACGGTTGAGCGGCATGGTGCGCAGGGACTACGACCCGTATGACAAGTAATTGATTGTAGTACCGATGCTTGGACGTCGACCGGCTGACGGCGAGACAGGTGTTCTTGACTAAGCTGGCGAAATCCCCGTAATCACCAGAACCAAAGCCGTTGAACGGCAACTCCCTTTCCGTAAGTTGACGCCGCACCAGCACTAAAGGCGAAGGGCCCATTGCTCTGGCAAAAACCGTGCGAGAAAGCGGGGATCGCCCTGCTGCTGCTGGTGGCCTGGTTGTCTCGCAGATCGGCGGGCGATTCCCTGGCGGCTGATCGGGGTGGCCTGGCTACGCAGGGTGGGCTCGGTTTGCTCCTGTCCACAGCTGGCATTCGGGCGGGTGGTGTTCTCCTCGCTCAACTGGAGCGGTGGTGGCGCTGCCGGCGCGGCCCGTACGGGCGCTGAATTTGTGTTTTGGGCCCGCTGGCGGTTCTGCGGGAGAGAGGGCAGCCCTGGGTTTGATCCTCGCTTTTCAGGCTCCCCAATTGCGATCTTTTTCGCGTCTCTCACGGCCCTGCCTCTCCTCACCTGGGGGTGAAATGCAGAGAGTGATTCAACACTCTGGCCTCTGCCTTTTTCGCGGAGTCTGGGATCACAGGTGTGGAGGCCCACGTTTGCGGCCGCCAGCAATGTGTTCGTGGGAATTGAATATTCGATGCTCCACGATTCGCCCTATCTGGCCACGGCCCAGCCCATGAGCTGGCCGTGGTGCTCACCCGCTGGCATGGCCACCATCGCCAGCACCATGTTGGGCTCTATGTGGGTGTGCTTCCAGCCCTATTTCCCCAGCATTGCCGGCCATCTTGATCACCGCCAACTTTCCTCAGTGCCCGGCGGCGGTGATGATGGCGGCGTCCTCCTGGTCCGGCACCACGGAGGCCGGAGACGGTGGCAGGCCAGCGCAATCGCGGCCGTTGCTGCCGGAGCTGGTGACAGGGGCGCTACAGCAGCAGTGTGGAGGCCCATCACGCAGGGCGCCAACGAACGGCCTCCAAGCTGGCGCTGGGCATCCACGCCGTGCGTCGCCTTCGTGGGGCTGCTCGCCCTGGCCAGATGCGGGGGTCGCTGGAATGGAGCGGCTGGTTTGGCCGCGCAGGTAACGCTGCAAATCCTGCTCGCCTGCTGTTTCTTCCCTTGGTCTGGATGATCGGGTTGGCCCTTCAACGACGCGCTAACCAGCCTCGGAACTGCTGCCCCTGCGGCTGTTGCACGGAAGGTGCCGGCGTTTGTGAGCCGGCCGGCAGCCTGCAGGCGGGGCGAATGGAGCGAATCCCCGCGTCGCGTGGGTGATCTCGCCTATGCACTCTGCGGCTTTGCCCATCTCCCCTCTACTGGGGATTTTTGTGGTGGATTGTCTGCGCTGGCTCCCGGAGCAGAGGGAGTGGTTGGGGAACCCTCGCCTGGCGCGGTGCTTGCTGGCTCCACGCTGCCTGCTTGCTCACCGGGGCCATGGCCGGCTTGCTGGGCGGATTCCCCCGGATTTTCCCCTGGCCACGTGAGCGGCCTGTGCAAACAACAAGAACCTGAATCATATCGCCAATTCAAGCCATCGGGAATGAGCCCTCCCCAAACAGGCCAGAGATCGTTGCTGGGGCTCCGGCTTGGATGGGCTGGATCTGTTCAGGCAGGGGGGCCCGATGGAATGGCAACAAGGGGCCCTTCAAACGCTCCTCCTGTGATAACCGAGCGCATTCAATTGGATGTGTGCTGGAGTTCCTGCGTCATCGTATTGGGCCACAGCGGGATCACCACCAGCCGGTGCAAAGTTTTCCCATACAACATTCGTTGAATTTCAGCCTGTTCCTAGGGAGGGCCCGATCAGATCGGCTATGCGCCGGTGGTTCAGTGATCGCTCCACCTTGGGCGGCTTCTCAACCGATGTGTTTTGTGCTGGCCGGAGCATCGGGGCCAGGGTCTGGGCAATGGCTGGTCAGCTGCGTGTTCTCCACCCCGAGCTCAGGGGTTCGCCGTTGGATGCTGGCTCACCGAGGATGCCAAAACCCTCTACGCCCGCTATGGCTTCAACGCCTCCGACGACTCCGGCATGATCATTACTAGCAGAAAAAGTTCTGACCGCCAACGACCGTAGCACTCACAAAGCCCGCCTCCATTGCACGCCCTGCCGCAAAATAGACCCAGTATCGGGCTGGGGCTCGATCCAAGCTGGTGGGGCGCTGTCCGATCCTTTGGTCGCAAGGTGTTTTCCTGCTGCTGGCCAATCGGACTCAGCCGCAGGCCCCGCCAGATCGCGCTTCAGCTGGTGCTCACTGCCTGCGCGGGCGTTGGCGCTGTTGAATTCGGTCCTAGCCTGCTGGACATGCTGCTTGCTGGCGGCGTTTTCGGTAGCCCAGCCCGGTGCGCCAGCACCTTTGTGAACGCCATGGTGCCCGCCCTCTTGGCCTGGCCTCTTCTATGTGACTTGCCTGCGGCGCCGTTCATACGGTGATCTCCATCGCCGTGGCCATGCTGGGCCCCTGATCCAGCTACAAACGGTGATCCTGCTGTTGCGCAACAACTCTGTTTACGCAGTTCCTATCAAGAAGCGCTGGCTACTCGCCACCCGGGCTAATGTGGCTCGGCCTGGTGGTGGTGGCGAACCTGTTCCGCCAGAAGCTGGAACGCCGGCTACCGCCGCCTGATCGCCGATCCTCATGGCTGAGCCTGGCCCTTCATGCCACCACCACTCCTCCGCCGCGTTCTCGTGGCTGCTGCGCAAGCCAATCGGCCTTGCCCTGCGGGGTCTGGTGGTGGTGCTGCTCGCCGTGGCGATCTGGGTTGTCCGCCAGCCGTCGCGTTCTGTGGCCGGTGCTCGGCTCGGTGTTCAGCGGGCCCGACCTGCGTCTGCTGATCAGCGTGGTTGCAGCCCTGCTACTGCTGGCTGATCCCCACCGCAGCATCCTATTCGCTGATCGGCCAAATACGGGCCTTCTGGAAGCTGGCTTCCACGGGCCTGCCCAGACCCGCCCGACCCTGTTTCGATCTGCCCCTCGCCACCCTCGGCTGCACCAACGGCTTTCCTGGTGGTTATCTCGATGGCAATCCCACCAGGTGGAGCGCGACCATCCACCGCGGGTGACTGCGCCTGCTGGAAGGAGATCGAGCGGGGCCTCGATCCGGGCAACGGTGCTGTTGAAGGGGATGGAGTCGTACACCGTGCTGCCGTGAAGCTGGCAGACCGATCGTGGGCAGTGCCTTGGTCTGTGGCGCCGGCTGTTTGCCTGCAGGAGGAGCACCCCCTGGCCCTGGATCCGCTTCCATCGCCGCCCTTCCTGGTGCAGGCCAACAACGTGATTCAAGGTGGGCATCTCCTCTGATCGGCGCTACGGACGTATCGCAATTACCTGCTGGTCGCCTGGAAGAATCGTCCACACCTGCTGCCGCTTGGCTTCCGTAATCGGGCAGCAGCAGCAGCTGGTGCTGCTGGGGCTACAAGCGTGGCGGCGAGATGGCGATGGCGTGGCCGACTATCTCACCAGCTGCAGCCGCCAGCCCGATCCGCATCCTCGGCCTTCTGCGGTGGTGTTCAGCGGCAACCAGCGCTTGAGCATGTGGAGTCCATTGAGGATGGTGGGTGGGGGCCAGCCGTGGATCCGGTGGCCCGCCTTTGGCCGGCTCCTACCACCGGCGCCTGGACCTTGCTGCCGCTTCTCTCGGCTGGAACCAGGCCCCGGCGGCGGGTCAGGTGTCGCAACGGATGCTGCGGGGCATGGGCACAACGGCGAGTACGGGCCTTTCCATCGCGTTCCCGCTCTTTTCCGCTGGCCCCGCCTGCCTGCTCGCCTGCTCAGCCGCCCGCCCTGAGCAAAAGCGGGCTGGAAGAGGCGCACTGCTACCGATCCGCGCGCTGGCTCGCGATGGCGCCTCCCCGTGGATCGAGAGGTCGGAGGTCGGCAGGCTTGCCCCCAGGGCACGGTCATAGGGCGCGCCAGGGCCCCGTGCGTGGCCGTTCGTCCAGCGGCCTCCCTGTTGCCGGCCATTGCCCCGCGCCTGGTGCTGGCGCCACGCAGCCGTTCGCGGCCAGAGGCCCGCTCAGCAGGAATCGGGAAGAGGAGGCAGCGTCGCGCATGGCCTGTCTGCAAGCAGCGCCGTGGCTGTCGAATGCAGAAGCCGAGGCTGCCGTAATCGCACCGGAGGCCTCAGACTCTGCTTGCGTGGCGATCCCCGTTAAAATGGAGCAAAGGCGCCCCACCTCGCAAGTAGCTCGGAAATTCAAGCCCCCCTTTCCAGCAGCTCCGTCGCCCTCGAAGGGGGCATCCAGATACCGCACCGTGCCGTTGGTGGCGGTCGTTACTGCAGGGGCGATGCGAATCGTTGAGACTTCCAGCCGCACGCCCCTCCGTTCCCTGGTATGTACTGCAGGCAGCAAGGGAGCGGCCCAGGCGGCCGGCAACGACGCCAGCTCAGCTCCAGCTCCCAGGCCTGCTGTGGGGGCAAGAGGATGCGCTGCTCCGAGCCGGATTGGGCCGTGGCGCAGCGGCCGATCGAGAAGGCCGGTAAACGGCAGCGGGCAACGCCAGGGGCACCTGGGCCCAGCCGCAGTGGCCAGCGCAGGCTGGCACCCAGCCCGAAGCTGCGACGCCTGCTGCCGCAAGACCGGGCCCCGCACCGTCCACCCTGGGGCCTGCAGCGCCGCGATCAACGACCGTCCGTGCGGGCAGCCTCCGGCTCCAAGGCCCTGGTCGGTGAGCTAGTTGGCTGCCAAGTCGGTGAAGGCTGGGCCAGCAGGCGGTTACGCCGCCGGCAGGCTTCGCTCTAAGAAATGCCCAAGCCGGTGTTGCGCCGGCGCAGGCCCCCCCAGGGGGGTTGGGGGCTGCGACCACGATCCCCGGAAACGGTGCCACAGAAAACAGTGGCTTCGAAAGTCAGTGGGCCGCGTTGGGTGGCGGTAAGGCAGTGGCCCATTCAACTCGGCTGAGGGAGCCAGGCAGCGCAGGGTGGCGCCGCCCAGCGGAATCTTTCGTGCCCGCCAGCGCTTCCAGTGCCGACGGCTCCCCCCCAGCCCCGTTCGCAGGATGGGCAGTTCGTCCACCAGGGCATGGAGCAGGGCGGGGCCTGAGCAACGGCCTCAGCAAGCTCCGCCAGCGAAGAGCGCAGCCGGGCGGGAACCTGGGCGGCCTCAGCCCGCCAGCGCTGGGGCAGCATCACAGCAGCGGCAGGTGGAGCGGTGGCGGAGCATCGCCCCAGCTGACGAGAACGTCCTCACGGCTGACGCCCCGCCGCAGCACGGTTCTGCTCAGGGCTGCTCCAGCCGAGCAGGGGCACCGGCGAGGGCCAGCGGGTCAATCGCCAGGGGATCCGGCGGCGAGACGACGCCAGCGACACTCCGACCACCAGCGCCTCCGCAGCGGATTCCCAGCATGGCGGCCGGGCCGTGCTCCAATTTCAGCGCCAGTCCGATGTCCTGCTGGTCAGCCGCTTTGGGATCGTCGTCAACTGGGTGGTGCTGTTCGCGCCGCCTCGGCCTGCCTGGGCGGGCTCTTTCCTCTGGATCGCCGCAATCGACCTGGTTCTCGATGAATCCCTTCCCCCGCTCCTACGGCCCAGCCGCCCCGGAACCAGGGGCTTGAGGAAATGACCAATGCGTCGTTACAGCGAAGCCGTTAAAGGCTTGATGTGAGAAGCCGGATGAGCCCGCCGCAGAACCGGCAGAGCGTGCCAGGATTTTTCAGAAGACCTGGCGGTTGCAAGGAGAAGGTGTGCCGGCATCCCAACGGGGCCTGCCTTGCCGCCCGGAGTTTCTCCGCTGAGATAGGCTCACCACTGGATGCTTTCCGCGCAGCCGTAAGCGTCTTCCCGCTCACTCCAATGGCCCGCTGGATCTTTTTAATGCAGCAGCCAGGCTGTGTCGTCTGACGCCTAAGTGGCGGCTCAGTTCCAGAGAGAGATCCCGTTTTGGCCTGACCGATCAATAGAATAGAACGCCATAGAACCAGGTTGGTGACGGGCTTTCTCCAGCGCCGCTCAAAGGCTCCTCGTTCTAAAGTGGCACTGGAAACCAGGCAGGCGAAAGGTCTTAGTGGAACTGGATACCGCTTCGAGCCATGAGTGGAACAGTATTTGTGTGCTGCTCTACGCCGCGCTGGCTGGGCCCGGCGGAGCAAGCTGGGTCATCATAAGTTTTGTCCTTTCTGGTGTAGGCAAGTGGCCTTCATGCGTCCATGCGTGAGGATCTTTCAAGAAAAGATCGTTTCGGTCTTTCTTTGGATCGACGGAATGCGGGCATCAGCCTGCCGAGGAATGCAAGCTCCGAACCAGGATCAATGGCTACCGTCCCCCACAAATTGAACCCATCGAGAGGAACCCAGTTTTTCAAGGAGCAGGCCGGGAACCTGGGGCAAATCTCGCGGCTGTTGTTGGTGATCAGCGTGGCCCTGCTGGCTCAGGGCATGGGCCGCAATCATCGTGTCGGAGAGCCGATTGGCGTGCCCCGCGGCGTTCCAGTTCGGCCGCAGGTCGCCCAATAGGCCCAGGCGTCGCGCGCTCATCAAAAGGGCTGAAAGTGGGTGAGAGGGGCTTTTTTTTTTTTTTAAGGAAAAAAAACCCAAAATTCTTTTCCCCCCCAGGGCCTGGCGGTTGCGCGCTTGACGCACTCTTGGCCACACCCAAAGGCCCAACTACGGACGGCCCACCACACTGGCACAGACCCAATCTCGCCCATCCGGTACTGCTTGGAAGCGCGCCAAGCGACTGACGCTGGCCTGGCATTGATGATGTAAAGTGCAGAATTGGTATCGAGCAAGATCAAATGGGCTTGAAGGCTTCCCGATCTGTATCTCGGTGCTCGCAGCTTGAGCTCAAAGCCAGGCTCGAAGGCCCTCCAACACGCGGCCTCCATGGTTTGCCAGGGTTGTTCGTTCGATGGGACACAGCAGCACGCCACTACCGAAGTGCTTCACCACCACCTTCGCTACCGCCTGAGCGGTACTCCTTCGGTAAGACGCACCGCCCTGGCTGCGGCCCGATTGAAAAGAGCTTGGCAAGTGTCCATGGCAGGGCTCCTTGATCGGGTAAGTTACCTCAACGATAAGATTAACTCAAGGGTGAAAATTGGAGGCTCCTAAGCGACGGGCCAGCCGTGAACACGGACAGGCGCCCTTATTCAAGTAAGCCCCTTGCTCTTTAATAGAATGCAAGCCTGTTCAAGGTTCTCGAAGCAGCCCATGCAGCGTGCGACGTCCGGACGGCCGCAGTGAGGTCACTCAGCGCGCTGGTGAGTCCGTTCGAGCCCTTTGTTCCGGCGCCGTTGCCGGCCGATCACCCGTGCTGCTCGAGGGTGGCTCTCCAGGCGCTGCAATGAGCGGGCGCTGCTTGGCTTGCGGGCGCCTGGGACGGGGTCCCTCAGCCCTGCCTGGGCCGGATCAGGCCCTGTTTTCTCTACGCCTATTGTCGGCGGGAGCCCTGCTGTCCTCCCAGATCGAGGGCACCCGTCCTCGCTCTCTGACGCTCCTGCTGTTTTGAGCTGGAAGAGGCCCCCGGCGTTCCCACAGGCGATGTGGTCGAGGTTTCCAGCTACGTGGCGGGGCTTGAGCACGGGCGTGGGCACGGCTGCGGGAGGGCTTTCCCGCCTCTTGTTCCTCCGCTTGCTGCGGGAGATTCCACGCCCCGCTGACTGGCCAGGGGTTCGCGGGGCCGATCGGCTGCCCGGGGAGTTTTTCGCCGTAGCCAGACCTGGATCGGCGAACCCGGCCCGGTAAACGGCCAACTTCGTGCCTCGCACCTGGCCTGGGTGAGGCCTGCATGGGCCAGCTCGAGCAGTTTCATCCATGGCACTGCCCCTGGCGGGGCCCATGCCCTGCCCGTGCTGGTGCGGGCCGCTCTGGCCCCATGTGCATTTTCGAAACGCATCCACCCCTTCCCTCACGGCGAATGGCCGACTGGGCCGGCTGCTGATCGTTGTTGATTGCTGAATCGATGCCGAGGTTCCTGCGCTGCCACTTCTCTAAATCTCAGTTTGTTCTTCAAGCAGCACGCAGCCGCTACAACGAACCTAGCTCAATGGCGTGCGCCGAACGGCGACTGGGGAGGCCCTGGATCGATTTCTTTCCTGGGAGGGCGTCCGAGAGCACGGCGGACAGCCGCTGTGACAAACGGCCGCAAGCGGCTTGCTGGCGTTATTCTGCTCCGACGAAGCCCGTTTGAGCGGGAATAGGGCGATCCGGCCCAGCGTTGCCCAGGTTTTATGCGGCCTTGCCGGCGGGCCACTGAAAGCATCGGCCAGCTCAGCGCCGTCCTGTTGAACCTGAGCTTTCGCACCACGGGCAAAGCCCTGGAAAAGACTGGTGGCACTCGGTCGCGCGGGAAAGCAACCGGCGGCCAGCCGCAATCGCCCTTTTTTGCCTACGACGCCTATCTGGCGATCCTTCAGCGAGGGCGCGGGCCGCTTTGACCAGCACAGGGTGTCGAGAAGGCAGGCAACAGGAATTGGCCTAATCATTTGACTTAATGGTGGTACGATCCGGGCCGATTTGCTAGTTCTTTGCTAACGGCGGGCGGTGGGCGGGAGTCGAGTTTACGGCCTGACTTTACGTGAAAACCCTGTAAGCGACTGGGCCTTTAGAAGCACGGGGCTGGCGGGACTCGAACCCACGAACTACGGTTTAGGAAACCGTCGCTCTATCCGCTGAGCTACAGCCCCCAGGTGGTCATTAATCAGCCTCGGACGCTCCAGCCCGCGCCGCGCGCGGTTTGACACTCGGCTTTGCTCCTTCCTCTTCTCGACCTTTCCGTGAAGCAGCTTGGCCCAACCGCCGGCCTAAAGTCTGGGGTTGAAAAGCAGCGAGGTGGTTCGCAATCGGAGTGGAACATTTGGCCTGCGGGTCGGTGGAACTGGGTTCCGGTTGAGGAAGTCCGGGCTCCCCAATGGCCAGGCCTGCTGGGTTAACCGCCCCAGTGGCGGGCGAACGCGTGAGGACAGTTGCCACAAGACACACCGCCGATGGCTCGGGTTCGCCGCTGCACAGGTAAGGGTGCAAGGGTGCGGTAAGAGCGCACCAAGCAGCATCGAGAGGTTGCTGGCCTCGGTTAACCCCGGCTGGGAGCAAGGCCCTCAGGGACAACGGTTTTGGCCATGACACCCGTCCCGACACAAGTGCGCCGCTCGAGGCCGTTGGTAACAGCGGTCCAGATAGATGATCGCCCCGGGCAGGTTCGGCCTGCCGAACAGAACCCGGCTTACGTCCTCTTTCACCCCATTCCCGCGCCCCGCTCGCCTGCGCATGCCCCCCAACGCGCTCCAGCTGATCACTTTCTCGCTGAGGATCGGCGTGTCGAAGCGGCTGGGCCCCGAGCCAGGCGCGCCTCGCCGTTGAGCCCGATCTGGCGCCGATCGGGAGGCCCTCACCCACAGCTCGGCTGGGTCTTGGCCCTGGAACCAGACGGCTCGAATTACTCGGGGATGCCGTGCTGCGCCTGGCCGCCTCGGAGTATCTCGCAGCAGCAACCATCCCGAAGCGTCAGCGTGGCGCCTGCCTCGGAATTGCGCGCCAGATCGTCCTCCGAATCGCTGGCTGGCGACTGGGCGCAACCTGCGGCATCGACCGGGTGGTGGCGCCTGGGCCACTGGCCATCGGCCGACCAGGCCGCCAGCCGCACGATCGCGCTGAATCCTGCGAAGCTCGTGGTGGGCGGGCTCTACGCAGGCTGGGGCAACGCTCGGGGGTGCAGCCGCTGGCTGGCCCCCCACTGGAAGCGCAGCATCGACGAACTGCTCGCACGATCCCCAATCGCACACTGTGAAATCGGGCCTGCAGGAAATGGAGCCAGCCCGAAGCCCGGGACTGCCCAACTACCGGGTGGAGGCGCAGCACTCCAATGGCGATCCCCGTCTGCTTCACCACTGCTGGGTGGAACATCGAAAGGCAAGCGCCTGGCCGAGGGGCTGGGGGGGATCGCGACGGGAACGTCTGGAAGCAGCAGGCGGCCCGGGCTGCCTGGCCGGAATCGAGCTGCGGTGTCACTCAGCCCTGATCGAGGCGCTTGAGCAGGAATCGTGACGAGCTTGTCCCAGTTTGGCGCCCTCGAAGAAGACCGCAGCCCTCGCTCCGCTGGAACCGCTGCACGAAACCGCGGTAGCCGCTTGTAGATCGACGGCCGTCACGCACGTCACGGTGCTGGCCCCGGCAAGGATTCGGGCAGGTCAGACGCAGCCATCAATACGATGCATCGGGTTCGTCCATTATCGAGCCTGGTAAGCTGAAAATGGTTGATGGTAGCAGCGGCGATCAAGCGGCGAGCGGGCGCAGGGCGGGCCATCCAGCGAAAGGCAATCAGTGGCGGGCTCAGAAGGAAGACGAGTGGCTGTGGTGGGTCCGCGTCGTCGGGGCCCAGGGCTGCAGGGTGAACTGCGCAGTGCTCCTCCGCACCGATTTCCCGGCTACGGTCACCCCGGGCCTGGCGTCGCTGGTTGCGCGCCACAAGCGCGAAACGCGCGCAGGTGCAGTTGCCTCAGCGGCCGTCAGCTGCTGCCGGGAGCTTGTTCATCGTGCGCTTTGAGGGCAATCCACAGGCCCGAGGCGGCCGAAGCCCTGGTCGACGGCATGGTACCTGCTGCGTGAGCGCGGAGGATCGCCCTCCCCCTGGCCCGAAGGTGAATTCCCACCTGCTCGACCTCCAAGGGCACTGGCCGTTTGGCGGCTCGGCGCCGGAGGGCACCGTGATGGAACAGTGGTCGACCTGAATCCGACGCCGGCTAAGACCCTCCTTGGAAGTGAACTGATCGCCCCCGAGAGCCACGAGCAGCCCCAGGAGCCAACCCATGGAATTTCCGGCCAAGCTGCCGGCAAAACTTCTGGCAAGACGTCCCGCGAAAACCGTCCGCCAAGCTCCGTAGCGTCCTTGATCCCGATTTGTTGCTGCCCGATCGTGCCGCGGGTTCAACGTCGGCGAGGGTTGGCTGGAGATCACGCCGCCACCAGGGCTTGCTCGACCAATAAGCAACGAGTTCGGACTATTTTTTGCTTCAATCAACCTTCGGCGCGATGCGGATGTTCCGACCATGAGCCCAGCTGCTCCCTGGTGCAGGTCATCCTCTGTGGCGGCCCACCGGTACCCCTCTGGCCGCTCTCACGCGCCTCCTATCCCAAGCAGTACTGGCCCCTGGCCGGCCTGGCGAAGAAACCTGCTGGCAGCAGACCAGCAGCGGCTCGAAGGGCTCGCCAATCTGGGCGCCCCGTTGCTGATCTGCAACGAGGATCACCGGCTTCAATCGTCGCTGAAGCGCAGATGCGCAGATCGGTGTGGATCCCGCCGCCATCCTGCTGAGCGATCAGCCGCTCACGGCTCCGGCGATCGCCGGTGGCGCCGCTCCATGCCACGCCTTTGGCGACGACCCTGTCCGTTCTCGCCGCCCGACCACGTGATCCGGGACGCTGCCCGTTTTTCGCGCCACCGTCGAAGCCGGCCGCGCCGCCCGCCGAAGCCGGCCCAGCTGGTACCTTCGCATCGTGCCCACCGCCCCTGAAAACCGGCTACGGCTACATCGATGGCGGTCGAGCGTTTGCCAGCCCGGCTCGCCGAACCTTCCGGGGCCATCCCGCCGCCCGCGTGCCGATCGCCCGCTTTGTTTGAGGAAACGCCGATGGCCTGCCACGGCCGGCAGTTCCTCTCCATCCGGCGCTTCACCTGGAACAGCGCAATGTTCTTTGTTTTTCGGGCCAGCGCCATCCTGGCTGAGCTTGAACGGCTTCTCTCCTTGAGCTGGTCAAGCAGTTGCCGCGCCGCCCCTCGATCACGACAGCGCCGAATCTCGAGTTTTCTGCGGCTGGGCGAGCGAGGTTCTTGTCGCGCTGCAGCCAAACGTGGCCGATCGATGTGGCGGTAATGGATGCGCACCTGCTGGGCTGTTGTATTCCCCTGGGAGCGGGCTGGAAGCGATGTGGGCAGCTGAAAAGCGCATCTGGGACACATGCGCGGGAGGAATCAAGAACAGATTCCCGCCGGCAACGTGCGTCTTGCGGGTGGGGGCGGTTGATCAGCGAGGGCAGCCGCACGTTAACCATTGCGCAAAGCGAGCCATCGCCCTGGTGGTGGAGGGGCGCCCTCATGCGATCGAAGATCTGGTGGTGATCGATAACCGAATGACGCCGTGCTCGTGGAATGATGCCCCAACGCGAGCGACCGCCACCCAAGACATCGTTCGCCAGCCTTGAAGCCGCCGGTGCCTCGAATGATG
>Ga0163217_1077379_pt1 | contig 15572 bp, 25 predicted proteins | sample SynspAceP_FD_185933 | JGI IMG/M metagenome (GOLD analysis project Ga0163217, IMG submission 185933) | Saline lake microbial communities from Ace Lake in Antarctica - Synechococcus sp. Ace-P (PacBio error correction) | ecosystem: Environmental > Aquatic > Non-marine Saline and Alkaline > Saline ...
CAAGGAGATTCTGGCAAACAAATGCCAGCTTCGGGGCGCAGGCGGCCCCGTCGTGGGGAAATCGGGCCCCCCCCCCCACCAAAACAGCCGGGCCCCCCCTTTTTTGCAAAAAAAAATGTCTTGGCGGGCCAAGGGGGCCCCCCCCCCCCCAAAGCCCCCCCCTCCAACACGCCAGCGGCCCGCCGCGCCAAAAAAAAAGTCCCCCAGTCAAAAACTGCGGCTTTCGCTTTTGCCCGCCCCCGCTCCGGCGAACGAGAAAAAAAAAAAGGGCAAAAAGGCCGTAAGGAAAAGCCCAACCAAGCTGGCCCCAGGAAGGTCTTTGGGCTGGGCCGGCCCAACCCCCCCACCTCAGAGACTAGCACACAACACGAGAGCAGCCGATAAATCGAAATGGAAATTGGGTGCGGCCACAGCCGACCAAAGGGAGCTTTTTTTCGACCCGGTGGTGTATGCCCAGCTCCTGGTTGGAGGCGGAAAGCGGGGTCAGCGAATCAAGGCGTCGTCCGATCGCCGCCCTCCATCAGCAGAGGCGCAGCGTGTCGGCCCGTTTTCTCCTGACTGGGTGACCGCGAAATCGGTTGAGCGTAGAGTGGGCCAGTCAGGGGAGTGGGGGGCATAGCGAAACTCGCTGGCGTGGACACGCTGGTGGAATGCCGGCCAGCTGCCCCTTTCGAGTCAGGTAGGCCGCCCACCAGGGCGGCGATGCGCGGCTGGTTGCCGGCAGGCCAGGATCCTGGATTTCCGCTCGACCCGATCGAAAACACGCTGACGGCCAGGGGCAGGGCCACCAGGGAACGGAGCCCGGCGGAGCCGCCAGATTCCGGCAGGTGACGGGCCACCGCAAGAGCGCCGCCGTTTTCGGGCCTTGCTCGTGAACCCCTTTGTGCAATGAAGTGGCCGAAAGCTGCGCTTGTTTCCGCCACGTGGTTCGGTGCCCCTCAAGCTAGGCCTGGGGCTGCGCTGCGCCCGCTCACGGCCTGGTTGTAGAGCTCGTATGGCCCCAAGCCGCGTTCAGCAAGGCCACTTCGCCGTCCTCCATCGGCAGGATCGGTGGCGGGTGAAGCCGGCAGGGCGGGGGGTTCACTGGCGCAAGGAACTCCCCTTCACATCCAGACCGTCAGCACGTGTGCCTGAACGCGTGCCACCAGCAAAGGACCACCAGGGCATTCGGCCAGACCTACAGCCAGGGCGTAGGCCCCCTGGCAGGAGTGGTACAACGTCTGCACCGCTTCGAGCAACAGGCCGGCGCGCTTTTGCCAGTTCCACGGCGGCGTCACAGCTTCCCAAGGGCGCTGCTGATCAGGTGAGGAATGACTTCCGATCGGTCCGGACGGAAAACACCACGCCGGGCCTGCAGCTTGCTCACGCAAGCTGGACGGTGATCTCGATGATGCCGTTCTGGACGCAGACGCCAGCCGCTTGGCCCCCAATCGAGATGGGGTGCATGCGTTCCTCAGGCTTGCCATGGTGGCCAGCGCGTATGCCGATGCCGCGCACTGCCCGCCAGCGCCGAGCGGCGAAGCGGATGCCTGCCAGGTTGACCAACTTGCCCTCGCCGCAGACAGGTTGAGCGCGCCGGCAGGACTGCCGAGGCCCTCCTGGCGCGAGGGCCTTCGACCGTGGCGACGCCCGGCGGAGTTATAGCCCGACCGAGTTGACGAAGGCTCCGAGCAACAGGGGGGCAGCCTCCCTGGAAATTACCGATCACCGCGACGAATGCCACAACATGCCGATGGCCGGAATTGGGCGTTTCAAAAGGGATTGACCTGGCGCCTGACCCAAGTCGGACAGCATATAGGGAAGAAACTCACACCAAAAAAAAACCCGGCGAAGCCGGTGTCGCTGCAGGAACGGAGCCGACTCAGTAGGGAGGCCCACTGCGGGCTGTCTCGTCACCGAATAGACGCGAAACTGAGGAAAGTCTAGTGGGGCACGCGTGTCCTCACAGCGCTTGCAACGATGCAGTCTTCGGTGCGTCGTGACAGAAGCGATCTGGGACGCTTTGCAGCCATCCAGGGAACCATCCTCAAGGACAGCGAAGGGCCAGGCCCCGGACGCAACTGGGTGCAACCGATGCAGGTGTCGTAGATCTGACGGAATGGACCATCTGCCCTGCCTGGTAGCGAACGTCGTGGGTCAAAGTACTCACAGCGAAACGGTCCGCTGGCAAGCGTCGCGGTCCGCTCACCCTTTTTCATATCGGCTCAAGGCTGAGACCAGGGCGACCTCGTGAGGATGCGGCCTCTTCACTCAATCGGTCATGTCAAACAGGAGCGATCTTCGAGAAGTGGCTCGATCGTTGCCGACCAACTCAGCGTCGAAGACGCGCTGAATTTGAAGCCCGAATCGTAATTTTCCAGAACGATCGTTCGCGCCGAACCTCTCGACAACCGTGGAGCTGGTCATGGCCTGGAAGAAGCTTTGGACATCGAAGATTTCGATGAATCCCGCCGCCAAGGCACACACCTGTTGTGATGCCGTGACGTACATCCAGGACAGCAAAGGCCTGAGGTTGTTGATGTGGAGGGTCCTCTCGCCGCGGCGTCGTCACAGGGCTGGGCGCGGTCACACCGATGGCTAACACCATTTCTCCAAATATTGGGAAGGGTGAGCACTGGTCGTAACGGCGTCGGGGCCGATCACACTGTTTGATGCGTCCGCGCCATGCCTGCCGGCTGGCGGCCCGAGGTCAAGGAACTTTTGAATCCAGCGGCAGTAAAATCGATGCGCAAGAGGCCAAAGCGCGGGAATTGCTTCTGCCAGTTCGCCGTGGTGGCTGCCAAGCAAGGCGGTGGCCCAGCGGGTCCTGGCGATCAAAGAGGCGCGGTCCCGAGCGGTGGGCGTGGCGCATCGGCTCGGCGTGTGGTGGCTGCTGATTGATGGAAACCCAGGCCCATGTGGGCGGCCTGATCGGGCCCGATCGGTCAGCCCGTTGCTGCGTGCCGATGATGATTCCCAACATGGCGGCGGTCTGCCGCCACGCCATCTGGCGCCAAGGGACTCCCCCGGCACGGCCCTTCCACCGGCTGTTGCCGGCCGCTCCACCAACGCGATGCCTTATCGCCGATCCAGCTCGCCTGGGCCGATTGCCATGGTTTGCGAGGCGAGCGCGATCGGGCGTATCACCCCTCTGGGGGTGGCCCGGTTCGCCAGTGCCAAAGGCCCTCTCCTGTCCGCAATGACGATCCCGCCACGGCCTCAGCCGCCCGTTTGATGCCGGAGCGCAATGGCTTCGTGATCGCGAGGGGCCGGCGTGGGCTTGAAAGCTCGAGCACGCCCGCTCCCCCTGCGGCGCCACCATCCCTCGGCGGAGGTCGTCGGCTACGTGCAAATGACCCTGCGATGCCCACACATCACTTCGCCCCTCACCGGGTGGCGGTTCCGGCGGCGCCCGAAGCCATGCGGCTGGCCCCGGCCGATGCGCGGCTGGGAACGGAACAGGTGGATACGTGAATGCCACGTGCAACCAGCAAACCCAGGCCAACGACAGCAACGAAACCTCAGCCATCAAGTCGGTCCCTCGGGAGCACGCCAGAACCATCAGTGAGTTCCAACATAAATTCGGATGACCGCCATCTGCTGGGTCGCAGCGGCGCATTGGAAGCTCGTTGCCGGCCGTTAATGGCGATCGAGCACACCTGGTGCCTCCTTACATCAAATTTACCACAATCCGATCCGGCTCTGTGATCTTGGATTGTCGTTCCCAACAAGAGGCACGGGAACTCAAATTGGAATGTCCGTGCTCTCCAACTCCTTTGGGTTTCGGTCGGTCACAAATGTTCTGCCTCGCCTTCCCCGCCGGATGAGCTGAACGTCCGTTCCGCTCCACAGAGGAACCCCTCCCCAACCCTCTGCCATCGCCATGGTACCAGCCGCCCCCTCCGTGACACCCTGTCATCGACACTCTCTGCAATCAACAGCATCCGCTTCCCTGGCGATTGATGCGGTCATACAAGCCAATTCCGCCACCCAGGGCTGCCTCATGGGCGCTCGCAGCCGATGGCATAGTGCCTTCTGGGACAAGGTGCTCAGCAGCCACAACCCGGAGAACCCGAAATGGTTCAACCGTGATCGCTTTCGTGCTCTCAAGCCGGCCACGCTGCATGTTGCTCTATTCCTCTCCATCTGACGGCTACAAGAGCGTCGGCCTCCGAAGACCTCAAGTTCAATTCCGGCAGTGGGGCTCCCAAAGACGCCGGGGCCAGTCCCGAAACCTTTCGAAGACCCCGCGTTGGGTATACCACCGGCCCGCTCGGTCGGCATCGCCCAACGCGGTGGGCTGCCTGGCGATCGCCGAAGCCCACATGGCCGCCAAGTTCAACCGGCCTGGGGTCGATCTGGTCGACCACTTCCAACCTACGTGTCATGGGTGACGGCTGCCATCGAGGAGGGCATCTCCAGTGAGGCGCCTCCCTGGCACCCCCTGGGCCTGGGCAAGCTGATCGCCCTCTACCGACGACAACCACATCACCATCGTGGCGACACCGGTGTTGGTCTTTGGCACCGAGGACGTGCTCAAGCGCTACGAGGCCTACGGCTGCACGTGCAGCACGTGGCCGATGGCAAACGCCTGACGACGTGGCCGCCATCACCGCAGGTCGATCGAAGCCGCCAAGGCCGCACCGACAGGCCCAGCCTGACAAGGTGACGCACCACGATCGGCTACGGCTCACCCATACAAGGCCAACACCCGCCGCGTGCACCGGCGCCGCACTCGGGCCGATTGAGGCCGAGCTCACCCGCACGGCGCTGAGTGGGAGCTACGGGCAACTCGAGTTGCCTCCAGCCGGCCACGCCACTGGCTGGAAAGCAATCACCGCGGGCAGGCGCCGACGCCGAGTGGACCTACCTAGTCCGCACCAGTACCTCAGCTGAAGCGGCGAGTTTCGAGAGGATGCTGCGCGGTGAGATGCCCCAGGGGCGGAAGCGACGCTGCCGTCCTTCACCCCAGCTGACAAGGCCTGGCCACCCGCCAGTACTCCTAGCAACTGCCCTGAATGCGATCGCCCCAGCACCCCTGCCCGAGCTGATCGGTCGGCTTCCGCCGACCCCTCCAGAACCCCACTCAAACCTGACCGACATCAAGGGAGAGGCAGCTTTCCAGAAGGGCGGGTGAACCACCGCTATCTGCACTTCGGTGTGCGCGAGCCACGCCAGCGGCGATCCTTCAACGGCTCGGCGTACCACGGCAGTGGGCTTGATTCCTATGGCGGCAACCTTCCCTGTCTTCCGCCGGTTACATGGTGGGCGCCATGCGCTCTCGCGCCTCTCCGAATCTCGGGTGAATCTACGTGCTCACCCACGATTCGATCGGCCTCTGGCGGAAGACGGCCCACCCACCAGCCGGTTGAAGACGGCTCGCCTCGCTTGGCAACTCGATCCCAACCTGCTGGTGATCCGCCCGGCCGACGGCAATGAAAACAGTGGTGCTTAGAAGTGGCGATCAGCAACCGCAAAGCGCCCACCGTCTGGCCCTCAGCCGCCAGGCCATGGCTAAACCAGGCGAACAGCGCAGCGCCCAGGTGGCCAAAGGGGCTTACGTCCTCGATAGACTGCGATGGCACATCCGGAGCGATCCTGATCGGCTCAGGCACGAACTGGATCTCTGCGTCAAGGCGGCCCAGCAAGCTGAGCGCCGAGGGCAAGGAAAAGTGGGTGGCGTCGATCCCCTCGTCGGAGCTGTTTGAGGAGCAGGACGCCTCTTATCGCGAGTCGGTGCTGCGCCGCCGTGCGTAAACAGCGTGGTGGTGGAAGCTTTCCGGCTCCTTCGGCTGGCAACAAGTAACAGCGGCTTCGACGGTGCGACGCGTCTCGATCGATCGCTTCGGTGCCTCGGCCCCTGCGCTGTCTGTCCTCGAGAAGTTTCCGGCTTCACTCGTGGGCCAACGTGGTCGCCACGGCCGAAGGCTCTTTGAGCGTTGAAGTCTTTGATTGTCGATGCCATTGAGTGTCAACTCGTTGGAGGGTCAACGGCTTGAATGTGGCCTCGTTGGAAGCAAATGGGCGTCCGGGCGGGAATCCTTCAGGATTCTTCCCGCGGTCGTTGCGGGAAACCGCAAAGGGCGTCACGGGAAATCTGAAGCGCTGGAGGCGCTGTCCCATCGTGCTCCCCCCTAACAACAACTCGACAACGTTGAGCGGATCTCCAGTCAGCTATTGCGCTCCCAGCAACGTTCATCCTCGAGATCCTGTTTGTTGATTGAATTGAATTTCAGCCGATGGCACGGCGGATCGCGTAGGAGCTGGGCCCATCAGTCAGGCTGCGTTCGCCCTGATCGCAGGGTGGGACGCGGGGGCTGGCCAGCGCGAATCAAAGGGCATTCTCGACTCCAACCGGTGATGTGGTGGTCGTCATGGACAGCGACGGCCAGCATGAGCCCACTTGCAATCGAACGCTTGTGCGCCAACTGATCGACAGTGGCTGCGATCGTGGTGATCGGCTGTCGTTTCCATCGCGGAGGCCGCTCATCGTTGCCTCAGCAGCCAACGGACCTCCATTCCCACCTGGCAATGGCATGGCCCGCTTTCAAAGCTTGCCGCCGCTATCGCCGTTTGAGCGATTACATAGTTGGCTTTTTCGCCCTCAGGCCGGAGCCGCACGATGCCTTTTTGTGCGGCGGGTGGATGTGAATGGTGTTCAAGTTGTCTCAACGAAGTTGCTGGCCTTATCAGCGACGGGCAGCTGAACGTGAGCGGAAATTCCCCTTGAATTTCCAGGCCCGGATCACCGGAGATTCGAGGCTGGATCTGGCCATCGTCTGGGAATCTCGCAAATCTCGATCCTGCCACACCTGTTGGTTGCGGGCCATTCGCGCCGTGGCATCAGCTTTGCGCTGGTGGCCGCCACAGGCGTGGTCATTCACTTCTAGTCGTACAGGCCCTGATGGGCCTGGTTTCGTTGCGTTTGACCAGGCCCTGCCGTGGCGGTGCTCAACAGCGGCCACTCACCAACTACCTGATTCACAATGCCCTCTACCTTGCCGCTTTCAACGCAGGCAGAAGGAGCGGCCCTGCTGCGGGGCCTGCTGAAGTTTCTCTGGGGCCTCCTTGCCGGTCCAGGCGAAACGTGTGGTTGGCTCGGCTTTAACAGCCACGTTTCAGTCAGAACCGGCTCTGGGCCCAGCTAAGCCGGAATCCTGTTGGTTCTTTGTCCTGGAACTATGCGGCCTCCTCGCGCTTCGTCTGGCACACCCCCGAAACGAACGAGCGAAACAGGCCAGCATGAATAACGTTGGCCAAGTTCGGTTGATGGGTATGGCGGGTCGAACGATGCCAGCAATCGCACGTTGAGATGCTGCCCTGCCACGGCCGCTTATCTTGTCGACTGGCGAGGAATGGCTCCATCTGCATCTGCACTGCTGCCCTGCTTGAAACTTCCTGCCAAAACCACCTGGACAAACAGCTGCTTGAAGGCTCGGCATGCTATTGCTGCTCTCGCAATAATATAATTGCAATTTTACCCACTACCCATAGTTTCGTAACTCGGTAGGGTTCTGTAGTCTGCAGATCTCCATCCGATTCCCCACAGGGGCGATTCACTGCGGGCGATCCTCAACTTCCAGGAGTCAGCCATGCCCAGCGATAACTTGAAATAAAAAGTGGGTGCTGTGTTGCGCCGGTGGCGCCAAGAATCTTGGCGGACTGATCAGTCGCGATCTGCCCCGCAAAGGGGTCCAATCTTGTTGTTTCCACTACCCACAGCCATCGGCCGAACAAGACAGCTGAGCCAAACCGTGCAGGCCCATTGGAGAACTCGCGGGAGGCGAATAGCCGTCCAAGGCGATCTGACAAAGCCAGAGAATGTCAGCCCTGCTCTTCGAGAGGCAAAGGAGCCGCTTTGGTCGCATGGATATCGCATTAACACCGTAGCCAAAAGTGTTGCGCATAGCCAATCCTGGAAAACAGCGAAGACGAGTTTGACTCGATGTTTGATATCAACAAGCAAAGACAGCCTATTTTCTTTTATCAAGACGCGGCAAGCATCCTTCACACGACAATGGAAAATCATCTCGCAGGTGACGTGCTCTCCTGGCGGCCTTACCGATGTTACTCCACCTAATGCGGGCCGGCAAGGCCCCGGTGGAGCACTGTCACCCGCGCGGCCGCCAAGGAATTTCCATCCCGTGGCCCTCTCGGTGACAGCCATCGACCTCAAGCCGATGGATATACACTCCTTCTCTAATGGTCAGGAAACACCTGAGCGGTGCCTTTCAAACAAATTCCCAGGGATGGCAACCAACTCTACCAGATGAAGATATTGTTCCGATTGTGAGATTTCTGGCCACCGAGCTGATGATTAGCTCGGGCAAGACGATTTTCCGCCAATGGGTGGCTACACAACACGTTAAATTGCAGTTCTGGCAACTGCAGCGGAGTGCAGTAGGCTCAACGCCAGGAGCAGAATACCCTCGACTACTCCCTGTTGATCGATTCCCTAAAACCATCCGTCGCAGAAAGCAATGCAGAACTTCGTGAACAGGGCCATTTTTGCGGGCCATACATTCAAGCTGGAAATGGCTTACTGTATGCCATCATAAGTAGAACGAACCGTTCTCTCCTTGCAGTGGCCTCAGGTTGAAACCGGCGATTGCGTCGCCGTTGCCGCTGTCATGGTTTTTGCCCATCCTTGCGCAATGCGCACCTCTCAGGCCACCTCGCGAGAAATCCGAAGCCAAGTGCCGGCATCTGAAGCTGGCCCAAGCTCCCGCCTAACAGTTCCGGCAACAATCCCAAGGAGTGGGTGTTGAGCTCCTTGATGGCGGCATGGCTGCCAAATGATTGGGGAGAAGTTCGCTCCGTGTTTGTGCCCGTCAACGCTCCCAGGCCTATGCAATGGAACAGCGAAATCAGGAAGAGGCCTTCTTTCGCTGGCTTGATAGCGGACATCATCCAACGCACGGCGTGTGGAGAACGCTCAACTCCAGCCAGCGGAAACGAGGTTGTTGCAAAGGCCAGTATCAAGCAATGGCTACAGCACCAAGCCGATTTCTATTCACCGTGGAGGATGGGCGCATCAACAAGTTGGCGCAATGCGCTATGTGAGCAACTAACGTCCACAGGATAGGATTGCGTCCATTGACCGATCCTAATGGCCTAGGGAAAGTAGATGGATGTCACCAGATCAGCCTTGAATGATGTGGCGTGCTGGGCCGTGCTGTTCTGAAAGCTCTAACCGCAACGGAGCCCCGGTTCCCTCAGGGCCTATCTCCCGAAGTAATCTGCGCGTAGTTTCTCTATCAAGTCATTGTCCTTTGTCCTTCGAGCAGCTCGAGGGTCCACAGCCTCGTGAGGGGGAATTACCAGGATTAAGCGGCAAATCCATATTTATCGGGTTCAAATATGGGCCCAAAACTTCGACAGCCTGGAAATTAGGATTATTATGCTGAATAGTATTCAAGAAAGGTGCATCAGTCAACAATGGCCGCGCAACATCTTTGTCTTAACGATGCTACTGCGGACTCGATCGCTTGGAAAGGCTTGAAAACATCATCCCGACTTCACGCACAATAGTCCCTTCTGCTGCTGCTTCCAGAGAAACCCCAACTCTACCGGGAAGATCACTTAAGTTGCGATCTGATTGTTCAAGGAAAGCGTTGGTCATAACGCTTGTAACCGAAGCGGTGCATATAGGAAGACGCAACTTCCACACATCAGCCACGCGTCCGCTCCAAAATACGTCCAAGCAACCAGTCAAACCTTGCGACCGAGCAGCTTTCCTGATGTTGCACGACATCACGGTATAGAAACTTTCCGCAATTCCATCGCGCCAACGCTTTGGAAATCCGGATCAAATCTCCGATCAAACAACGGTAACCGGCCAAGAGTGCACCAGTTCATAAATAGCCCAGCCAAGCGTAAGCACCAATGCCCAGAATCCCATCAGCCCCGCGAATCAAACTGGCTCTGATGTCCAACGCCCTTGGTCAGCACGAAACCAAACCGCATGATTCGCAGACCGCCATCAACCATGGTTGAGTGGGAAATCGATGCGCTCTTCACGCGCCCTTGGTAATCGTGAGAATTCCGTTACTGGCAATATCAATATCACTCGCTGCTGTGGGCATCCGACAAACCTCCCGGAATGTTTGATAAGAACGATAGTGCTTGTAAGTTCAGATCTTTTGCGATATCTTCCAAAAGCTCAATCGCCAAGCCGGAATATTGCCCGCAATCAACCATTACGAAAGGAGGGCTGAGAAGAAACCCCGCCCATTACAAACAATCGCGCTCCGGACCAAGTCCTTTTCATGGCATGGAAGGTCCGTTTCGTTGCAAGCCAACGATTAAGACAACAACCAGCAGGAGCCCGAAAGGAAGCGTTGCAGCGAGTTAGGAGCGAGAGCTCACTGTATTCTTGATCAGCACTACTAAACGTTTCCTCATAAATGACTCTTTTGGTTTGGAGTTTCAGGGCCGGTCCACATGCGCATCTTGATGCAGAACAGCTTGAATGAACGGTGCCTTTGGCCTGAGGATAGGCTTCGCGGTCAAGCCTGAATCACTCGCCAGCTCAGACTTCAGGTTGCGTAGCAGAAAAGAAAAGTATTTTTGTCTTGCGCAAGATGGTCTCTGAAGGCCAATCGCTTCCAACCACAATAAGCTGTTGTACGGAACAAGATACAGATGATGGGTACGTCCGCTCGGGTGAAGGCTTGCACAACCAGTAGCATTTGCTCAATCAGCTTGTAAAGGGATAGTGAACATAACCCCCCTCACAGCGCACAGCGGTGGCTGCAAGAGACCCGACCGAAGCGATTCCACTGGAGCCATGAATGTCGATGGTTGGGCTTGGCGACATACCAAGCAACGGCAGTGGCTGCTACATGCCAATTTCACCAATCAGCCAGGCTCTAGGACAGGCGAAAAGCGTTTCCGCTCCTCAAGAGAATGCAGTAAGTCATTCCAGAGTTATAGGGGAACAATCCGATCTCTCGGCATCAAGTCATGGCGTTGAACCGAATGGGAACTCTTTACCGCTGGCAACAGGACGACTCTTCCCATGCTCTTCCTTGTGTAAGCAATTTCTGATCACATCGGCTTTCGCCGCCGAGAACGATTCCGAATTGCAATCCCCTTTAAACCGTCTTCGCTAAATTGACAATGTCTAGCGCCAGCCATTTTTACCGATTCACATCGCACCAAGGTCAAGCAATCGAATAGTTTATACCATTTGAAGTGAATACATACCGGCAACGGGCCTTGCGAGAAGAAGGAGTTTGGAATATTTTAGTATCTATAATCTGCCGTTCGGCCAACCCATCTTGGCCACACAGCTTACGCACCTAACCTGGTTTGAAGTTTTGAAGAATGCGCACGTAAGCTGTTCTTTGTCGGTTATGACGTCTTCTATCGATCCATCATCCTCAATCTACCTGAAGGGAGCGTAAACGGCAAGGGATAAGGGAGCAAGAGCCGCCCAGAACCCCACCTAGTTCAGATCAATATAGGGAGGAGTGCAGTCCCCGCCTCTAGAAACATCACACAACCGCAACTGCTTTGGACTGCTCCCCTTGGCCTTCAGCACGTCTTCCAATCCGGCCAGATCCTCATCGTGATCTGGTCTGCATCGGGCAGTGCTTGGGGCCCCACATTGAGCCAGAATCGGCCTTCTTTTGTAGAATGTCGGCCGCAGGGTTCGTCCGTGGTATTCGCGGGCGCGTTTTCGGGATCGAGCGAGGAGATTCCGAACTGCTTGTTCCAGTCGAAAGCGTAGCGGCGCGGCTGAGTTCGTCGTCCGCGTCGCTGCGGGCGCCCGGCGGTGGCGGCGAGTCGGCGGCGTTGGGCGGCGATCTTGTAGGCGATCAGGCCCATCGCGCACGTCTTCGCGTTGGGCAAGGCCGCAGGTGTTCCTTGGGGGTCTACGTAGTCAGAGCATCGCCGTGCCGTGCCAGCCCGCCAGCCGCCGGCGCCGATGGCGCGTGATGTGCGTCGGTAGCCGGGGTCGATGTCGGTGACTCAGCGCGACCCAACACATATGAAGGGAGCTTCCGCTGGCACTCCTCCAGATCTGCTTTTTGACGTTGAACTCGATCCCTGGTCCATCGGCACGTGCCCGGACTTTCCCACTCATCACTGGAGTCGTGCTCCAGGCGCGGCGGTGAGCCTGCGGAGGTTTGTTCCGCTCAGCAAACTGGGCGGCATCAAGAAGCATCGTGCTGGCTAGCCGGGACGCAGCGGAATCACCTCAGCGAAAAACCTGCAGTCGTAAGCGCTTGAAGATCTCGATGATGTCATCGAGCGCGTGAACAGCGGGTTCTGCTTGTGGGTGGATACAAGCATTCTCACTGGGCCAGGATGCCGCCGACGGCTCACAATGCGGTGAGGCGCCCTTCAACTCAGCGGCAGGTTGCTGCGAGTCAGTCAGGTCCGGCATGGATGGTTGTAATCACTCCCTCTGGCCAGTGCTTCTCGAATGATGTGCGGAAATCATCCGCGTCGAGGCTTTCTCGATTCGAGCCGTGCACACTCTCGAGCGCCTGATATATCCTGGCACGGGTGCCGATCGGCCACGCTGGAGGCAATTGATGATCGCCGTGCCGCCATCTCAATCGAGGTTGACGCGCCGGTGGAAAGAGGTCCATCAACCCGTGTCGGGCGCCATAATTTTCACGGCCAGGCGCAGCTTGGCCACCTCTTCATCAAGGTCGGAAGCGTTTGGGGAAGCGCCGGATGTGGCATTGCACCTGCAAGACCTCGAACCGCGATGCCGATCGCCCCATCGCTCCAGTTTGGGGTGATTGATATTGGGCCGGATGCACATGCGGCCCCGGTCCACCTCCTCCATACCAGTGATTCGGGTAGGTTCTCGCGCTAGCCAGAAGGCGATCTCTTCGGTCACCACGCCCTGACGGGCGTAATGCATCTGCGACACGTTGGCGTCACTCACCGACGCTTTTCTCATCCAGGCGCTGCGCATGATCGACTCGGAAAAAGGGGCGTTCGGACCGGGCCGGCTGGTAGTCGAGGGCACAACTCCGGATCTGTGTCGGTTGACGCGCACCGGGGCCGATCGGCTGCGGTTTGCATTCGGGACACTTTCCCTGCGCCGGCAATGACCCGGGATTCAAGGTTCGAGGGTGTGAATCTCCAGCCGGGCGTGAAGCGCTCTTCTTTGTGGGCAAGTGTGCTCGGCCCGGCCACCTCCTAGTACTGTGCCAAAAACCTAGCAAAGAATTTCAGGGATTGCAGTCCGTTCAGGGCCGCGGCCACCCCCGGTGGTCTCCGCCTGCCTGCAGATCCCCGCAACAACGTCGGCGGGCCGCTTCTGCCAGGCCGGCGATGCCGGCGCGGCCTGCGCGGCTGAGTCCGCGCACCAGTCCGAGAGAGGATTCAGCGCCGCCCACCCGACGGTGCCGTCAGCATTCTGCGATCGCCATCTCCGAGAGTCCAACAGAGCCTCCGGATCAATCTGCGGTTGCTCAAGCCAGGCGGAGAGGATGCTGTCAGCGCACCAACCACCTCGCCCATCCACGGGGCGAAGGCATCGCGCCGAAGGGTCCAGCCCGCGCGAGACGCCGTAACTGGCCGGGCATTGGCCGTCGGCCCGCCCAACGTTCCGCGTCCTGAATCCTCACTGAGGGCCGTGATCAAGAACCTGCCAGGCTTCTTCGTTGCGCTTGAATACCAGGCCCAGCCACAACTATTTCGACGCACGATGAAGGGCTCCTGCCCAGTGTCGAGCAGGAGTAGGGGAAAGCGGCCGCTCAGTGCTCAAATCGCCGCAGGTCCCACCAGGGCCGGCAATGGCCCGAAACCGGGTCGCCGGAAGGAGGATCCGCACTGGCGCAGGGCCCCAGATCGGCCTGGAGAATCAATAACGATCGAGGGTTGAACCATGCCTTCACCCTCACATGGTAAAACGGGTGGATTGGGCGTGCGGCCGTGGCGACGCCAACGGCTTGGCGCACGGAGGGCCTCCACCACCCTGCGGCGCCGGGCGAGACCGTCCGCAGACGAACTGGTGACCATGCAAGGCCGAGACCGATCACTCAGGGCGGACAGCCTGGAGACGCTGGCTGCCGTGGCGCGCCAACAGACTGATCATCGCCAACAGGATCAACGAGGGCGCCGCAGGGCCAGCAGGGGACGAATCGGCCGTCAGAGGGGATCTGCAACCGCCTCTCATCCAAAGCAGCAGGTCTGAGGCGGAGCACCTTCACCCCCACCCGCCAGCGAGCGTTCCATCGGGATTGAAGCTGCCGTTGTGGGAGCGGGGCCGCATCCCTGAGCTCCGGCCACCCCCAGACGGAACATCGTGCCGGGAGCTGGCCCGAACAGTTCGGGGCGAAAATCCTCCGCCCCAGGGAGGGCTGCTCCAGCCGGATCACTCTGCTCGCTCCAAGCAGTCCGTCCACGGCGCCTCTTCCACCAGGCCCGTGGAGGGCGGGGTTCGTTGTGAAAACGGGTTGGTGCAATGCAGCCGGTAGCGCAGCCTTGGCTCACTGCCGTGCCGCGCAGATGGCCTGGACGGTTTCTTCTGATCCAGCCCGGCAAGCACTGGGCGTGTCACGGTGTGCCGAACAAGCGAACGGTTCCGTAGCAGTGCGCACTGTTCGGCCGATTCACATTGAAGGCTTGCCCCCCTTCGATCCCGCCCAAGCTGACCACGCACCGGCTGAAGGGCCGTTCAGAGGCGGGGCGCTGATCGCCCTTCACTGCAGCCGCTCACCACCCGCGCCGCAAATCCAGGATCGGCATCGTTCCGACTGTGGGGTCTGGCGCCATTGGCCGCCTTCGCCCACAACCGTTCCACCTCAGCTCGCCAGCTGCGCCGTGAGGCCGCCGGCTGCGCACAGCCCGATTGGCTGCCACTCCAGCTTGGAAACACATGCATGGCCGAACAGGCTTTCACCCCCTCCCATGGCGCCTCGCTCATGCTCAGGTCGGTCCTGTGGCGATTTCCTCGGCGGGCCTGAAACAACAGCCGCACCCCGGGCCGTTGAGCTCTCCGGCAAAGGGAGAACAGCAGCGCGGGCCACCTCCGAGCCCACGCTGGTGTGTAGGTCTGGGCCGGCAGGCGGTGCATCAGACCCTGCTGGCAGGAGGCAAAGGCCAGAACCCGTGCGCTCTCACCGCAGGGCATGCCATATGCCACGCGCAAGGGCCACCAGCGGCGCCCCCACGGGGCCCACTCGGCCCACCAACGCCGGTCCGGCCACCCCACGCCACCGTCCAGTGCGAGCTGCCGCAACTCCCCGGCCACCAGGGCCTGCCGTCCTGATAATTCAGTCCGCTCAGCTCCGGGTGGCAATGGAGATGGCGGCGCAAACCAATCAGGTTCGGCAAAGGGCTGCTCCAAGGGCCTGCTCCAGGGCAAAAGCGCACTCGAGAATCTCCGCGGCCGCAGGCGGGCCGCCGCGGAGCCTGGCGAGCAAAGAAGAAAGCGGGGAAGGCAGCAGAAGCGTGGCAGCGGGAACCATCATCGGCTCGCCATTAGAAATCTTCAACGGGCGCTCACGGTTTCGGAGGCCAGCGGCGAAATAGCCGCTAACCATTCTGGCTGGCTGGTTAGCGCGGGTCGAGGCCTGAAGGCTCGCCGCCCGAGTTGCTTTCCGGCCCTCCCCTGAAAGCCC
>Ga0163217_1029937_pt1 | contig 15570 bp, 11 predicted proteins | sample SynspAceP_FD_185933 | JGI IMG/M metagenome (GOLD analysis project Ga0163217, IMG submission 185933) | Saline lake microbial communities from Ace Lake in Antarctica - Synechococcus sp. Ace-P (PacBio error correction) | ecosystem: Environmental > Aquatic > Non-marine Saline and Alkaline > Saline ...
TTGATCCAAAATCGCCCAAGCTATTTCCAAACCTTCTGGAGAAGCCTCCAAACCTTGTGAAATTCTCCAATTCCTCTTCTCAGCTTTATTTTCCGCATGGGAGGATCAGCCACTTGGAAGTGGGTTTGATATTTTTTTCTCCCACTTTCTGTCCATCGTAAAATACACTCTGTAAAGATCAGATTCCAATCTTCGACGCACCGGTCATGAAATAACATCGCGCCGTTCAAGAGGCCGATGGTTCCATCTGTATCCAATGGAAGTGGGCGAACCAAGAAATTAAAATTCTTCTGCAGTAGCTTTTCATAAGTTTGGCAACGTTTGGCTATCAAATCGAGAAAGGCATAAAGTGAATTCCAAAACTCACCACAAATCGAAGGCATAAAGCGGGCCACTTTTTTTGATATTTTACTTATCTCAGGAAAAAAAATTAGCTGTCCGGTGGCCAAAACATGACAGTTTGTAGGGGAACCCTGACCGGATAATTTGAGATTGTTGCAGGAAGGTTATCTGGATAAAGAGGTGAACCGCATTTTTTTGATTCACTGTTCTCCCTCCATCCATATTCTGATCCACTAGTCACAATGACAGATTCGAAGTTGAGTCGATACGCAAGGGCATTCACAAAGTCCCACTTCCATATGCCCCGAATCGTAGGTAAAATAAATCTTCCTGCTTCATTGAATGCGATAATCGAAAGGGAATTTCTATAACCTGCCGGAAGATCGGACTGCAAAGTAGGATCCTCAGGTTTGAAAAAATATTCTAACCCAACCACCCTGGAGCCATTCTGGTGTTCGCATGACCTCGAGAGGATACTTGATCTCTGGAAGATAAGTTTGTCCTTCATTCAAACTCCGAGGGCAATCGATAGGCATCCATAATCTCTGGGAACATCCCACGTGATTTCCTATGCGACCATATACATAGGATTTCCATCAGGGGAAAGTTTAAATGCCTATGCGGGCCCATGCTCTTCCTGGTTTTGGCACAGATAAAAAAAGCTAACACAAGTATAAAGTTACACGGAGTTTCGGAGATAAACTAAAAAGGTCATCACCATCCAGATCCTGAATTCAGAGGAATATATAAAAGAGGAGACAGAGGTGCTTTCTTTGAACGTCTCATTTCATTGTGATTCTCAACAATCACGTAGATATCTATTGAATGCATAAACAATCCTGCGCGTAGCCCATTCCCACTTGCGGTTCGGCCACATCACCGATAATTAACTTTTCGAATTTTGGGTGGCCAAAGAAATCCGATCCGATCGAGCTGGAATTCCAGATCGTAGAGAAAGCCATAATTGATCCTCCGTGATCAAGCGCGTTTATTATCGTCAAAAGTCATTGCTTACCCAAGGAGCCCTTGAATCTAAATCTCCTGGACTATAATATATGCCTCAACCTTTGAATCCGTCTGGAAAGCTTGAGTTATTGGCAACCTTTGCGATTCGAGCGGTGCTTCTTCTTTTTTGACACAGGAAAACCGCAACGGTGAAGCACCACAGCAATCGAGGAAAAGAGTTTTAAGAAAAGATTTGATGATCATATTACAATTGGGTTTATGTGGATTTCCGGTAGAAAGAGTTGAATGGAACATTAAGATAACAATTAATGCATTCACACTAGTAAGACATTTTACTACAAGCGGGATAAAAAATATCCTGCACACACATGCTTACATAAAGATAACCCAACCACCTTCAGGGATAATATCACTGAAATGGCTGGACTATCTGAATAAAGAAAAACCAACCTTGAAATAGGACCTCAAGTTCAGATTCTGCGCTGGATAAGCATAGAACTTCTTGAATATTTGTAAATGCGTTACTCTGGAACTGCACACTGCAATCGCGTTGGATAATAAGTAGGCCAACGATTAGCATCACTCGCTGCCCATAAGGCACGATAATTTCCTGTACTACGTCAGTTCTAAAGTAAATATCAACACCAACCGACTTATTTTCGAAGGCTAAATTCTAACTCTTCGCTCTTAAAAATCTGCCACTCTCGAACTGCACTTATGACCAGCTTCGGTGGTGTTTGCAAAGTCAGCTCGCTGAGTCTGATTTTGATTCAAATACCCAAATCGCTTTCTTCCAGTTTTTCCCTTTGCTCATTATATATTCTGCCATGACAAGAGCACTTCTGCATGGCGATAGACCACACCAGTTGGTGCCTGTATTATTATGCTGCGAATGATTGCTTTGCAATGCTATTAATGTATGGGTAATTTTTTTTCCGCTCTGAAACTACCATGCAAGAAAGACAATTTCCGATTGAGGCATCCTTTTTTCTTAAGTTTTCGCCGGCTCATAAGCAGCAATACAATATTCTGGAGTAGGCATATTAATTATCCTTCTCCATACAATATTCTGAGGATTTGCTTGATACTCGCATTTCGGTTGCAATTCTGAAGCACTGGATCGGTCTTGGCAATAAATTGGTAGATTAAAACTTCCGTTTAGACCTGCTGCCCTTCTAGAAACTGGAATCAAAAACAGAACTCTGCCATTGTTTTTATTAGCTGTGTTTCAAGGAAAGCCATCTTTCATAACTTGCCATCAATTGATAGCCGTGGGTCAATACAGGAGTTAAAATCTGCTCCGCTTTCAGGACACACTTCTTCTGAATTCATGTAAACAATAGCAAAGTAATCGTTCTAGCTGAGTCCCTTCAGTAACCGACCATGGAACTTGCGCGCCTTCTTTGGGAAAGAGCGGAACTGCTGTTGCAATCAAAGAGACTAGATTTGATAGTAAACACCTGCCAACTTTCGGTAGCTAATGGTAAGGCTGCTTCAGCTCTCACAGAAACTGGAGTCAAAATGAGTGGAACACTTCCAAAATAACGCGCCAACTCAAAATATGGCGATGCTCTAAGAAAAAGTGCTTTGGACCTTCACATTTAGCCTTGGCAGTCTGACAGTCAAAGTCAACATCATCGATCAGGCTATATTTGATTAGTTTTCGAGCATGATCAGGTAATACCTGTCTCACATTGATTCAAATACGTGAGAATTAGCGGTATTCCATTGGATTCCGGAACCCGAAGAAATGACCGCTAAATCCTCTTGATTATCTGTCCGCACCAAAAGGATATTTCGAGCATAATAGGTAAATCCGAGTGCATCTCAGAAAGCAACCAAGCAGGTCATTTATGATGGTTAACGTAGTGGGACTAGCCGGCATTAATACTGCTTGCTCAAAGTCAGTTTGATTTTTAAAGAAGGTGCCGAACTCAGTGAGTGCTCTATGGCTACTACCGTAAGAAAGTCTTCGCAGCCAGTTTAGTGAAAAAGCTGTCACTAATATGGTCTAGGAATATATTGTTTTCATATTCTATTTTCGTTTTTTGTAGATGAATAAATAAAAAAGGAGTGGATTTCTTTTCCTATTAGAAAGGTAATATTGACACCAAAAGTGATTGAGCGTGGGATTGAATATCCCTGCCAAAATCACACCTATGGACTTAAGTACCACCGACTCCTTGGACCATTATTTTGGCACTACTAACTCAGAGATTTGATCCTCACCCAATAAGTCTGTTGAAGACCCAAACATTCTGTGCGCAGAAACCATAGACTCTAGCTGATTTTATAGCCTTTTGGCGAAATTCTTGAATGTATAACCTAATCGTGATATTACGAATGTGAATAATAAGATGCCATCCCAAACAAATATGCTATTTGGGCCCAATCACGCTCGATTACCCGTGTCAACGTTTCCCTCCCACCTTACTGTAGTTTCCAAAGAATTCAGCTCCCAGGAATCTCAGGAGACCTAAATCTATCTGTACTCTAGACCACCATATTGAATACCCCATCCAAATTAGCAGATAGAAAAAAGATGCGCATATAAACCTGATTCCTTGAGTAACCTGAAGCTGTAAATTACTTCCTCCCAGTTTTTCCAAAAGCAAAAAATTATTGATGATACCGTAAAGATAAATCCCGGGAAATGGATTACCAGATGATGGTTCGATCATGCATTATCTCCACACCAAAGTAATCACAAGGAGCCATCTCCATTGAATATCATTCTAATTTGATACTTCCCACAGTTTGATCTTCCAGGTATTTTTAGGAAATTGCCAAGTCTCTGCATTGCATAGTGCCTAACTTATTTAATCCATAGAATTGACCAAAAGGGCTTTACCAAACTTGTGTGGATATGCTGGCTTCCGTAAACTCGATCGATCCCATCAGCAAGCTCAATCACTTCATTTCTATTAAATGAAAATATTTTGCATTGGTTGGTCCAATCCTAAAAGAACCCGTTGGTAAATTATACTGAGGTAAGTAGAAAACTCAATGTCCCCAAAACTTAATCTCGACCGATAAATTATCATTGAAAATTTGGTAAGCCTAGAATTCCTGAGAGAATCTGTACTGCGTAGAGTAAGTTGTGGTGTTTTTGGTATAAAAGTCATACACAAAAGTGATTCGAATCTTCCCATAACCCCGAGATCTAAACCAATATCAAACTGTGTGGTGTTTCCCAACCCAAAGTTGAATTGTTCAAGGATGTTACACCTTGCATCCAGGGGAAAACCGTATTTCCAAAAGCTGCATTTGATAGTATTATTTGACCAAGGCATACTGGGAGTATAATTTTACACATGTTATTGTTACCGATCACCCATAACTTGCTCGCAACTTGGTGAAAGAAACAGCCGAACTGCGGTAATATAGAATCCTTTCATCCGAAAGCCCAACCTACTGAAAGTGGATGGAAAAACCCCGCCAACGGTTATCTGCCCGAAACGAGAAGATCCATCACCTCTACATAGATTGCACGTAAATAGATATTTACTTTTATAATAATATGTCAAACGAGAAAAAAACTGAGGTAAGAGAACCAATCAATCACGTCGTGAAAACGATCCACCTCGGGTTGATGTTGATTGCCACCTTGATGTACGTTGGTAAGTCTTGATCCAGCAGCATATGGTATCAGCTGCAAACTCATAGTTCCGATCACTTCCTGAATTTTCGATTTGAAAAACCTAACAAAGCCTCAAATTTGATCCACCTATGCTTCTTTCCGTATTTGCTATAATTTTCATTCACCAAGAATAAAATTTGGAATTCATCACGGATCGAAGATGCAACTAGTTGGGAATCGCTACGTTGAATCCTAATTCGTTGCAGTTGATGGATGAGAAAAAGTATTGGGAATTCTATCTCAGTATTGAAAGTAGACTTTAAGGATAGCCCTTTTTTAATAGGCTTCCAACTCTACGTATGTATTTGCCTAAACAAGATTAATCCACTTGGTCTCATTGGTGAAATTTCTTCAGCTAGAATCTTTAGCCAGTTTGGATAGGCCGAAGATATTTCCCAAGTATTGTTTGAAAAGGGATAACCGATTGAAAGAAGGTCAAATCACCATTTTCTTCATAAATCGGTCACCAGCCAGTGTGTAAGAATAAATAAAACCAGTTTCCACGAGAACCATCTGTCTGTGGTGTGTTATCGACACATACTTGGAGCCACATTATACTCCTATGTTCACTTTGGAGTCCAAACAGCTAATCGTAATTACATTCCGAAGTAGAATCGCTCGTAATCTGTATATTCTAACAACCCCTTTTTGGTCAAGAATCCTAGTAGAGATAGCAGTGTTACACTCGCTCTTTAATGGAAGTGACGGATCAATATAAGAACGTAATTGAGTGCAGTTTTCCAGCATGCGCCATAAACCAATCGGTGTTTTTTACCGCGGTAATCTGCTGGATTTTGAAAATAGCCGGAAACAGTCCTGACCTGCAATCTGGTGGTAATACTCTTTCTTAAACTGGGCAAATTCTTCACAATCGCAGTTTTCCAATCTACCTTGTCAGAGAACGTTCTGCCAACCTGTAAAAACATTAAGGTTTACATTAGTCTGACCTTTAGTAACCACTTTTTTAGTGGTAATCAAAACTACCCCCATTTTTTGGGGGGGACCCCCCAGCCGAGAACCAAATGAAAGTGAGGTCGAAGCAGCATCTTCAAGATTGAAATTTCTTGATTTCATCAGTTTATCGCGGTTGATATCTCCGTTGATTGGAAATCCCATCAACATACATAAAGTGGTTCACTACAGACCTGATACAGAAAGCTTGACCTCTGATCCTGAATTCATAACCATTTAACCAGGCTTTCCAGTCGTTTGGTTGATCCTGACTCCCGACTAGTCGCTCTGCCAGTTTCTGAGAGCAATGGATGAAACAGGCAAATCTGCAAGTTCTTATGGCGCCGACAGATTGGATTGCATCCCGTTACCCACACTACTACAACTCCTTTATTGATTTTGACTACCGTATCCTACCACAACCAACTTCAAGAAAGATCCGAGGTGGAACAAGTCCAATGAAATGTTTAAAATTGGTTGGTCCCCCTGTATTGTATTTTCTTTGGTGGTGTAATCAATAAAACCACACCACCAGAATGTCTCCTGATGCAGCATTGATGAAAAAGTACCATCATATCGGTAATTGTACCCTTTGGGTTCCTTTGACCTGAACCAATGCCCCAGGCACTGAGGCTCCTCCTCAAGACATCACCGTACCTGTTATTAGTTGGCTTCTGCCCAAAAACTCGTGACGCTTAAGCTTAAACATAAGAAAGATAACAACCGATTGTAAATTCGGATAGTTACTTTAAGATAGATAAGTTGTTTCTCATAATTCGGGGTTTAATTGTTATACAAAACGTATACAAATTAGCCCAAAAACTAACAAGAAGGACTTTCGGCCATCGGAAGCGGATGGGCAAGTTACACTCCGAATGCGGTGGAGCATTGAGAGGAGAACAACAGGTAATAGGGGGGAGGAAAAATTAGAGGGGAACTTCTAAAATGATGACATTCGCAATGAAGAGGAAGGACGTGGGCGTTGATCGAAAATATACGAGTATTATAAGGATAAGGTAGAGGCATTAGGAAAACATAGAAAACAAACAGCAAGTAGCAAAGAATAACACTAAAAAAGTTCCCAAAATCATAACACATACATAGCAAACGGCAAGAATGAAATAGTCAAAAATTTCTTCTCTCCGAAGGGGGAGCTTTCTAATAACGATTATCACCAATAAAAAGGCCAAGGGCAGGAAAGGATCCATAGTGGCCATATCTCCGGTACCAAGGTGGACCGATAATAGAACAATTAATGAAGATATCGGCCAAAGGAAAGGGCCAAGGCAAGGAGAAATGCACCCTGGATAATGGCAAACTCGATGAAGACGCATTGGCCAAAAGTGCTTCCCCGGGGCAATACAGGTCACCGATCGCTTCCATGTACAAAAACTTGCCTAGAGGCTCTTCAGGATATCCGGATCAAACCACAGATGGACCGCAATAGACCTGGGAACGAAAAAAGATAAAACAGGGGCCCCCCCAAAGGGCAAAGAAACAGTACATTCGTCCCCCAAAAAGAAATTCCGATAACGGGGATAAAGAAAAGCAAACTATTGGCCCCCGCCAAGCAGGGTATTTACTGTACAAGGCTCCAAATAACTGGACAGAGACCAATGCCGCAAGAAAGCAGGAATATTGTTCGATCAATACCCGATATAAAGATTGTCTTTGACCTGGTCCAAGGCTCAGGAACATATTCCAGAGTACGGCAACGTCCATAGAGAACCGCCCTATACAAAACTGGCAATTGGACAAGGAATGTAAGAAAATACAGGAATTTAGGGCGTTCAACACCATCGCAAAACAACGATATCGCTCACTATAGATCTATTCTGAACTATTTTTATAAAAACAGAAGGCCAAATGCATCCGGCAGAATCGTTCAATGCAAAAATAAAAGCTTTTAGGGCACAGTTCAGGGGTGTGGAAAAATGTAGAATTGCTTCCTTTATAGGACTAACTACAATCTTGCATAAACACAACAATTGGTCTTGATCCCTTGAAATGCCGATTAGTGGGCATTTTTCAAGGTAACATTTCAGCAATTATTCCTTTCACCATCCAGGGTTTTTGGGTAAGGTTTCGGATTAATATCAACTCCTCTGAGGAATGGAGGACAGATAATCTTGGATTCTCCCCCTGAACGCCAATAACCGTTAGGCAATTTCATTTTGGAAAAAAATCAATTAAACCATTACTATCTACTGGGGTATATAATTGGAAACTCCGATTGCAAAAAGGAATATCCCAGAGACCTTTTCCTTTAAACAAAGGCCCATAGTGCTGCCAACGTTTAATGTCATCAATTCCGTTGGCCTTCCAATGCAAGTTCCACCCGTTCTTTCATTCCGCAATGGCATACAAGGCATCGTCTATGGCGTAACCATAGTCTAAAAGATTTTGCACCGTAATTAGCCTGTGGTGTAACAGAGAATATTGGCATGCCAACTCGCTCCATTAATAAGTTAAGTTGAGCAGAAAGCTAAAGTACCATCCAATTCATATTTGGCCTCAGCATAAATTCAATAAAACCTCACCATACCTAAATAATATATAGGCCAGTTTTCACTTCGTCCGCCAAAATCGGCACTGCTGCCGGTGAATTAGGATTTGAAACTTTTTTCAAATTGAAAGCCCGTTTGACCGCCGATTCTCTACCCCCACATCTACAATGGTTTGTTAAATAATTGATTTGCGCTGGCTACCCTAAGGTTCACCTGGTATCCAAAATTGTAGCGCGCTTAATCTAGGATCCACATCATCAAAGCTATTGTGGTAAGGAAGTCATTACCTTTCCGTAGTTTGCAAAGCCAACCCTAATAATCAATAGGCAATTTTCCAAATCCTTCCCCAAATAAGAAGATACCACGACATGTTAGGCTCATATCTCTTGTCCTTCTTGTTTTGTATAAAACTGTAAGTTTCGTGACCCATTTGTTCAGCGGCACTTGCAAATTCTATAAAATAAGGACTTCATAATATTGGACATATTATCCATTCGCAAACAAAAATTATAATAGGTCCATATCAGGATTTACCCGTATTGAAATACCTTTTGTGTTAGTTCCCATTTAATCAACTCCTCTCCGGCGAATACCGCTTTTTGAAATAGCTATTCGCATCGCTCCAGGAGTTCCAATACATCTCCTTGCATGATACTTCTGCCAAGTACCCTCAAAAAGTGCTACGCGTAATTTAAAGCAAGAGACGTTTCTTTATTAAGCCTGGGAATTTCCAGTACTGGATCGAAGCCCCAGGTTTTCATTGGCCTTATCCAAATCGGAGAGAAATAAAGTCTAACAACCTCCGTTCTAAGGATTTCTTGGGTCCAAGAAAAAAAAAAGAAAAAAAAAAAAAAAAACAATTTCTCCATCATCAGGAAATAGTTGGGTATCGTATATGGGTAAAATCCCCGTATGTTGTTAAAAGATTAAAATATAACCTGCCTAAAAAAAAATGTGGCTTCCCTAAAAATTGTTGGTAAAGGTAACTAAACTATTCAACTGACATTATCTAAATTATCAAATAGAATATTAATACTCCTAATATCATCCCATGCATTAATCCACTGTCCGTTACTGAACGGTGCCACTATACCATTTAGTACTTGATTTGGATACGTTGTATTAAGTTGTCAGAATTGTCCTGCAGAGAGAAGGTAAATTTGCACTACCATGGGCTTGGGAATGAAAAAGCATAATACTTTTTACATAATTTTCTATGTCGATTTGGGGGTCTTAAAGAACTCATTACTGAAATTTGGTTCTTCGGGTGGATTGTCAATAAAATCCTCACACGAAATATGTGATTGGCAATAACCAAAAGAAAATGCCTAATAATATATATTATATTTTTCCTGATTTTTTAGATTATATAATTTGTTCCCCGTCCTGAATAAGGTGGATACACTAAAAACTTAGTGTAATGAAAACATGCAGAAAATGTGGGGTATACCAGGCGTACCCAAAAGATTACTCCATTTCTTTTAAGCTTCAAATTAGTTGAAAGAAATTGAGCAAGGACTTCTTACCAAAGCTCAAGCAAAGGCCAAATATGGTATTCAGGAGACTCAACGGTGGCCAAAATGGTTGAAGAAATAATGGTAACTTTTGATTGGGAACACGACCTTATTATGCTATGGCCAAAACACCTGAAACAAAAAATACTTGAGTTAGAAAGCAAAGGTAAGATTGCTCGAGAAACGAAAGCTGCGGGCAGTAAACACTCTTGCCCGAGCGACGGACAAGAAGGCTATCATCTTCGATTTAATGCTCGTTGATATGCAGAAAAAGAGTATGCATCCAAATCAGAAAAAATTACACCCCGGGTTATCGACAATACAAAGAAAATACAAAAGAAACGTTAGTTTCTACTGTGATTTACTCGGGGCGAACAGACAGGTTACTACAGATCGATCAAATCAAGGGCCCACAAGCAATCTATTGCCCAAAAAGGTTAATAGTGCTGGTGCGTAATAACGCGGGCTTCAGCCTAAAATTAGGTACAAGAAAGTTATACTACTACTCCAAGGAGGAAACTCTTCATTCTAAATATAGGCAGGGATAACTCTTTAGGATATTACGGCGCAACCATTATGTTGATAAAACCAAAGCGGAGCTAATCACATTACAAACAGACCTCCCATCACCGTTTTAGAAAACACAAGACTTGTCACAAATGTTGAAATAAAAGGCCGGAAGCCATCTTGGGTCAGTGATATAACTTTAATAGGAAATAGAACCCAACCCATCCTACCCTGGCCTTGATCACAGATGCGTATTCAAGAGAAAATAGTGGGCTATAAACGTATCTAGCATTGCCTTAGGTCTAGAAGGTTCGCTGAAGCCTTGAAATGGCATTTACAAACAGGATTTCATAAAAACCGACTATTGATACACCATTCCGACAGGGGATTGCAATATTGCAAGCAATGAATATCAAAACTCTTGAAAAAACAACAATAAAGGTCAAGTATGAACTGAAAAAACGACGCATAACGAAAAGCCATGCGCCGGAAAGGTCAACGGAAATATTGAAACAAGAATTTGGAGTGGCAAAGAAATATTAAGAACATAAAATTGAAAAAAGCACTGAATAAAGAATGCCATAGAAAATCTATAATGATCAAAGACGCGCCAATTTATCCAAACCATATGCTCACACCAACTACAAATGCACGCACAAAACAAATTTGAAAAGAAAACAGTACAAATCAAAAAAGCTGAAACATGTTTAATCATTGTTCAGCCTTAATATTTAAATTTTAAATACTTCAATAAATCTGTATCGATTATTTAGGAATGAGACAATTTTTTTAATAAGAAACTTTTAATCCGAGTGAAGAATAATTCTATCTGCACCATAGGGTTTTTTCCCTGCTCCCAAATAACTTGAGAATTGCTACTGGGTCAATACCACAGGTACTTAAGAAAAAGTGAAAGGTTTTTCTCCTGACAAGTATAATCTTACTGCGGATAATTCAATTTTTTCAAAACTTTACTTGGGAAGTTTATCCCATTTGTACATTTTGCAAATCGCAAATAGGCCACCTTTTGGCAATATCGAGTACTAACTATTCTGTTCTTATTGTTTTGAGCATTGTTTTTATATAAGGTCTTGGAAAAATAATGCGTCCAAGATTATTATTGGCGTCACTATTTCCACCCTGTAATAAGTATCTCCGTTGATCTCTAAAATAGATCTAAATGACCTTGAAATATGGAAGATTGATTTCCTTGCGAAACCCAAAAGATGTTGTCATTTGCGTCGAAACATAAATCTCTTTGGTCCAACACCAACGCCACATACCAGGACATATCAAATCCCTTATAAGAGGCATTAAATTAACTTTCCGTATTGAAATGTAACTGCATTGGGTTTCCATAATCCTGAGGTCGCGTGGTCCTCCCAAGTATTGACGACATGCGTTTACAGCCCATCCTCATTTAACATCCTCATATTTCACGTCCCCAGTGGTTCCAACCAGGCGTTATGTCAGATAAATCAACAGAAAGAGGTATTAAGTCCAATATCACCTTGATTTTATAAGTTCATTAGCCGTATAGCCCCAAATCTCACCATCCTCTCTACCTTCGTACCAAAGTATTAAGAATTCCGCGTAGGATTCTCATATTTTGGTAACGCACCCGCTTTGCTAATCATATAGATTAAAAGACCGATACCATAAAGAAAATCCTGATTCACAAAAATGGTTCCAATTTAAATTACTTCCCATCCTCTAGATCGTAAAGTGGCATTATTTGTTCTGGGAACAACGACCCCAAAACTCCTGGTTGTTTGGCCTGAACAGTTCCTATCAATATCAAAAAGTTTGTCCTTCCAAACCAATCAAAAATAAGCTTTTAAATTTCCATCCAAACAAGTAGATCTGTCCACGTTAACTGTTCGAGCTGTTTCCAAGTAAGGTCCGGACTAATTAATGATGTGTACTGCAAAACCTACAGGTCTACTTCCTCCTGCGTCATAAATCCAATTCACAGCATTATCCCTGAAAGAGAATCAAAATAAATTTAATAGGAATCAACATCTTGGTTCCCTAGCTCACCCCAAGACCTCTAATCTTAAATTTGTTTACTAATATTATCAATCGTTCCCAAAAGGGTCTCTTTATTCCAAGTTTCCATCCAACAGAAAAAGGAAGGAAAAAAACCCCCGACCGTTTGACTTCTCTGAAAACAGAAGTACCATCATAACGTACGGGCGTTGGCCTCCAATAAATACTTTTCCTTAATAGTTTGTAATTAAAATCCTTCCCAAAAAAGCCCTCAGTTCCAAGTCCAAAACAAGTTTTTTCACTTGCCTGTATCTCCCCGTCTGCAGTGTTTAAAGACGGCACATCCTGACCAAGAGATTGGTCCTGAAAGCAGTTTAATCCCCCTAATTTTTTTGGTCCTTTCCAATTGCCGTTCGCGGCTAACAAGGAAAAATTATGGGCTTCAAGGCAATATCAAAACCATAGAAGTATAAATATATTGGTAGTCCAGTTTACTCGTTTGCTTCCGATGAGTTTGACCTAATATTACTAGGAAAAACTGTTATTTCCACTTGGAACTTGGGAGTGATCCACTTAAATTGTCAAACGGTAAGTTCCTTACTGCTGATAAAATAACATCCGTATTTTCGAATGGGCGAAATCGCATTAATTTTCCAACCTTTACCGGACGAAAATCTTTCTGTAAGCAAATGTATGCCAGTTTTCGGTCGTTTCCGTAACGTCGGTTCCAGCATCGTGACGCCATGGAATTTTGATTGAATCATTATATTTTCCTACCCATCATATTTAGCATTGGGTTAGGCATAGTTCTGGGCTAATTTTGGTGAAAAATAAGATCAAATAGGAACCCTGCCGGTCCATATTTCGGAATTTCCCTAATGGTTTTTTGAATACCGTGATTGGAATACGTGAAATCCCAACTATCATTCAAGGCCGTAGTTATTTTTGCCATTATGTTATAGCGGTCAATTTGTATCGTAACCATAGTTTCAGACCCCTCTTGTCCAAATGCTCCTGCGGAAAGTTATAATGAAGTCTTTTCGGAACCACCAGAAAATAGATAAGATCATGTTTTTTTGTAAAAATAATCCGCCTAACATGAATAATTCATCAAACCAAATCCCTATTGCATTCCAATTGATTAAATCCCCCATTGGAATTGGAGTTATTCGGGTTTTTTTTTCTGGGTTGTTTCAAAAAAGGTCGCAATCTGCTGGAAAATTTGGACGACTTCTAAAAAATCATAATCGCCCGCTTGGAAGCGAAGCATAAACATTGTCAAAATAATATCATTATTAAAAAAACCTATGCTCCAGCACCAGCAAACTCCAGCTTCATTTATAACCCTTGCCATGTGGTATAGGAATTAAGGCATACTTGGAAGGTTTCTGAAGCACTGCTACTGACACAACTTCCTGAAATAAGTTACGCTTAGTTTTTTTTTTTTCCCGATTTTTGTGGTAACTACATAACACCGTATGGCGCCCGTGCTTCCATAATTATGGCAGAAGCTGCGGCAATCTTTTAATATCGAAATGACTTCCACGTTCTTCAAGGATTCAATCTATTTAAATCGCCAGGTATTTTCCATCTTTATTGTATGGTGATTCCACCACCATTAATAGATCCAAGGCCTCTAATCTGAATACCCAAAATCAGCTCCAGGTTCGAATCCGAAATCACCTATACTAAAAGTTAGCTCGGTGAACGTACCCCCTGTAAAAGCTTGGGACCGGTGGGAAGAATGGACGATTTTGAAATTAAATCGCTTATCAATAACCATCCACAAAGCACCGTAAAAGGTTAGTACTTTGAGTACGCATAGCCAACCACAACACTTCGTCAAGCCTGAGCACTTTCCTCCAAAACAATATCAAAAATTACGTTTGCTTATTAATAGCTATCTCCTTCGTAGAAAAACCAATAATAGGATTTGATTAGCGTTGACACTGCATGTCAACAATAAATTTGAAAAATTTCCATCGAAATCTGCCTGCAGTTCCGTTGGTCGTTTTCCTTTTCCACAATGCTGGCTCCGGTAATGGGGTTCCTCTCGAATCCCATTATACTTCCCTTGAACGGTTGTCCTGCTGTATAAGTTTTCCAATAGGAACGCTCTCCTCAGGTTTATTATTTCCTGAATTGCTTAGTAAGCACGATTTGTCTATTGGTCGCAGCACTTCATATTTTAACAGCTAATCTTGAAAATTCGATTCAGAATCTCATAAAATTTCCTTCGAAACAATGGATAGAAACCTTTTTGAATTAATATCCACTTCTCTATTTTTGTATAAGAAATCTGAATTCCACTTTTTAATGCTCTATTCCTTAAATACAATTCGCCAATACTTATTTGATCAGTAATCAAGTGAAATCTTGGTAATTTTGGGAATAGGAAATTGCTTGAATTTTAAAAGTGAAACTATAAGTAAATATGGTCGTCAGTTTTCATTTGAGGGTCATTTTGAAAGGAATAGGCCTAGGCCCTCCCTTAAAACGGATAATTTTTCATATTTTTGTTTTGGTTAATCGGTTTAACAATTGTAGACGTTAAATCACTTTATCTCATTCGGGGATTGGTCGGACATTCCCCGTTTTAATGTGAATAAATGCAATATTCATTTTAGTATTATTGGGTTACTTCATAGGCTATTGTTTTTAAGTTTTATATGTGAATGACTCTGTTTTTTGCTCATGTTATAGTTTATAAAGGGGTGTTTTTTGGAAATGTTAGCTCATTACTGTTTAATATTTTCAATCTCCACATTAAAGTTCAGTGAAAAACTTCATTATTCAGCGTCTCATTATTAAATTTATGATAGTAACAGTTGTAGCTTCTTCCAAATTTTTTTAACAATATCCTTAAAAGCAACTTCCCGAAATCCAATTGACCCGTTCATCCAAGCCATTGTGGATGAAACGATCGGCCTTTGAACAACCATTTGTTTTTCAACCTTGTTCCCAAATAGCTTCGTGTCAGGTTTAAGAAAGAACTGAAAGTTCCCATTTTCCAAGGACTTACCTACCTAGAAATGTGCACTGATCCTTCCACCATAAAGTATTCATCTGACTGGTCTTCAGGGTATGGCGGATACATTAAACTGGGTTCCCAAACCCTCACCTCAATATTATGCGGCATTAAACAATAAAAGGG
>Ga0163217_1091484_pt1 | contig 15569 bp, 11 predicted proteins | sample SynspAceP_FD_185933 | JGI IMG/M metagenome (GOLD analysis project Ga0163217, IMG submission 185933) | Saline lake microbial communities from Ace Lake in Antarctica - Synechococcus sp. Ace-P (PacBio error correction) | ecosystem: Environmental > Aquatic > Non-marine Saline and Alkaline > Saline ...
CAAACGACAAAGAAGAAATTTAAAAAAAAAAAAAATCCTTCGAAAATAGATGAAAAAAAGTTAAAACCCTTCACCTTTTTTTTTTTCTGGGGTAACCATTAACCTTACCAACTACCAACAATCAAAAAATCCCAGCTGGGTTTTGCATCTATAGGGAAGGAAATTGGGTATTTAAAATAAACGGAACTTTTTCCATTTTTACCACTAAACCTTTCAAACAGTTTTTGGAAAAACCTTATTATAACTGAAAACCAAATTGTTCCCAGATGTAAACCCACCTGCAATGGAATAATTGCCATCAAAAAATCGTTAACCTGTTCCGCCCTGTGCCAAGTGCCCCCTTTAACGACCACCACTGCACAGGTAGCGGAGTACCGGGGTTTTGGTCCCGTCACTGCACAACACCGGTAACGGTGGTAGACTGAAAATTAACTTCGAAAATTGTTTTTACGTCAATCTTATGGGCATACGTAAATTTGGTCTTCCCGAAGCAATACTAGATAATGGCTACAGAATAAGCTTCCAACCCTTGGCTTTTGTCTTAAATTAATTTTAAATTTCATGTTTATAATAATTTTTAAGGTTGAATTTTTCCATTGTACTAATATTATTTCAGGACGGTAATGAACCTTAAACGTTTTAAGCAAGTAAAGACCCATTTAATCCCTTATAAGATTTTGGTTTCAAAATATTCTGAATGGAGAAAGAAATAAAAAATTTGCTGTAGAATATTAGAAATCATCTGTATAGCGCTAAATACAATTTGCCCGATACTACATTCAACTGAAGAGTAAAGATTTCTAAAAAGCTTATCGATTATTGCGATTTTCCTATAATGCTTCTTATTAAATACTTTTATAGCAGGAGCAAAAAATCACTAACAAATTCAATAAGTTGAAGTTTAAACTAGGATTTCTTAAAGTAAAGAAATTAATTAGCATAAAAATGGAGGCAAATCCGAATAAGTTTACTGAGGTTTTTTCCCTATCTTTGGTGTGGTTTTAATGGTTAGACCATTAGTTTTTTAATCGCTTCTTAAATTTTTCGGGAATGTGACCCGCATTTCCCGATTTTTTTCAACCCTAATTTATAAATTTTTTTCTTAAAAATTGATTTTTGCATTAAACAATAGTTAGATATTTCTTATACGAAATAATTGCACAATTTTTTAATGAGCTTAATCCATATTGAGGGCAAGCCAAATCAAACAAAAAAAATAACTAACCTCCTAATGCCTTTCCCAAAGTTATTAATGCAAAGGTTTGCATTAATAATTTGGTTGAATTTTTTAACACTATAAAAGGTATAACTTCGGGTTTAATTTGGGTGGAGTGTTTTAAATAGAATTAATTTTATTAATTAAATGTAATCAACCATAAATATTGCGCTTAAGTGTTGTTATATAACTGATTAAGCGTAGTAAATTTTTATATAGTGAAATTGAAATACAAGTTTGTAAACCTTCACTTTAGTCGGTAAAAACTAATTCAAGGTCTATTACATCCTGAATAAAAACTTTATTTTATAGTACAGCCTGATATAGTCGAAATTACTTGCAAAAAAGTATTCTACGAATGAATTTAATCGCAATTATGGAAGAAAAAGTGTGGAATTAAAAAACACTATTATTTTTACTTATTATCAAATTTTCAGGTTGTAATATCCAAAAAAGACTTTATTTAATTGGATTGCGAAAATCCTTTGTGACTAAATAATGAATAGGAATGTCCCGTTATCATAAAAAAGAACATTTACTAAAAACGATATCACTTTAAATTTTTATTTATTTTTTACAAAGAAATAGGTCCTAACCAATTGGATGTATCTAGTATAACATTTTAATGAAACTTTTGTATTACGGTCTTCCTACATTCTTTAAACCTCTAGATATTAAAAACTAAAAATAAGGCAATTTTTTTCAAACACTAAGTGTGGCAAGTTGTAAAAATAAGAACCCAATTGTGTAAAACAGACAATGGCAAGGCTTTTTGTACTACTTTAGATTTCATCGGACAACTTGGATTCCTGTAAGAAACTTTTTTTTTAGTATTTTCGAGTCAATTACCTCAGGGCAAGTCCATGAGATATCGAGGGGGACTCCTTTGTACATTTCGACGCCCCGTCCTGAACGGAAAGGGCAGGCGCCGGGGCATTCAAATCTCACTTAGTGAGTAAAGAACAATCTATATTTTACAAATGCATTAAGCCTAATATTAATCCTTCAAATAAATAATTCTGAAAAAAATAACAACCATCAATCTCTCTACAATCAATTATTCAGATTAAAATATAGGTAGACATTACAGGAACTAGTCATTAATCCTACAATTTCCTGATAGTTATTTGTAAGTGATTTTGGTTTTCCTGTAACGAAAGCCGCTGTATGAAGGACCACATGAGTCCGCAAGAGTCATGAAAACATTTTCAGTTTGCTGAAACTTTAAGGCGGAAATATTCGCATCAGAACAGCTTTTTGTTATAGACCCTGTTCCCATGCATTACGATGGGAATGGAAATGCTTACGTTGTGGGCAATGTTTGGACGCCTACAAGGATGAATACTGTAAAAGGGAAAAGGGAAAATCGTTATGTTTAAAGGACGCTAATGGCGACCGGAAAGGCGCGACACGTCTACAGTTTTTTTTGTAGAACAAGTCTTAGGGGGCACAAGTGTTGTTGCCTGGAAGGGTGGCCTGCTTGTATGTGCAGCACCTGAATATCACGTTTATTATAAGGATAACTGATGGAGAACTGGCCGTTCTGGAATGTAAAGAGATTCCTTTTACAGGTTTTCTTTAATAAGAATGAAGAGGTCAAATAACCAATCTTCGGTTGGTATCTGATAATTGGGATTTATGCGAATAATGGCGGGCAGGCAGGTGAAAATTAAGTTTTAAGCCGCAGACCTGATGCGCCCCGGTTAAATGTGCAGGGTGCCGATTTTCGCTTTCCGCCTCGACCGGAAATGAATTTGAACGTATAACAGGACCAGGCCAGTTTTGACTTGGCAATAGACGATTGGGGCCATCGGTTTTTTCAGCATTCCTTACACATTCGCGAGGTGGTGGTTCCATTGAGATACCTGGAAAGATAACCCTTTTCTTCCAACTTCCCTGCTTAAAAGTACGATTCAAAATATTTCGGACCAATGATCCGCTTATGTACCAATTAAGTGAAACGCCATACTGGAGACAGTAACGTTTCTGACCGACGTAATAAGGATTACCAGGAAAATAACCTTGACAGGGTAGATATGCACGGGGTCATTTACGGGGGCTTCAGGTGGTACGTACTACGAGGCGATAAGTTTCCAAAAAGAAATATATGGTAATATCTTCAAGGCGATGTTGCAGGCAACTTGGTTCAACCGGATAATTCTTTCCGAATGTGGATGTAATACCTTTAATATGGTAGCAAACAAGGCGAAAGGAAAAAGAATAAAGAATTATTGGCCACTTAACGGATTCGTGGTTTCGCCCTGCAAATTTTTCAGTAGGCCCAGATGGTTATCTATATATTTATGGAATAGTACCGGCAGCATATTGAAACCCCAATGGTCTATCCTGAAGACCTACAAGAGACCATGGACTTCGACGCCGGGAATGAATACGGGGCGTATTTACAGAATAGTAACCTGTGGATGAGGTGCAATACAAGCCGTGAACCTAAAATCTTACCAAAGCGTCGTTCTTCCGAACTGGTTAAAGCATTGCAGCATGAAAAATCGATGGTGGAACCTAACGCTCAAAGGCTTCTATTGGAGCCAGGAATAAAAGTGTGTTACAAGAGGTAAGCAACTTTGTTTTCGCAAAGTAAAAAACCAAGATTCAGATACATGCCTTATAATGTTTTAGAAGGAAATGGATGCTCTGGATTGCAAGCTACTGTGAAGATGGCAAATGAAAGAATCCTTCCAGCAGGAGTTCGAGAAATGCTTGCGATCCTTGCCGAACGCTTTCCTAGTTGTTTATCCCCAGTTGGAAGAAATGATGAACGACTCTTCAATCAGGTCGCATTCCAAGCTACTCTTAGTTATATGGTTCAATTTAAAAAAGATTAAACGCTGATACCCGCTCTGGCAAAAGCGTTGTACTGCATGGACAGAGTCCATGGTTCAGGACAGCAAAGTATTGAAGCTGCAGAAGCCTGGATCAGGTATTTGACCTTTTAAATCCCTTGGAGAAGAATTTTTTTTAAGGACTCCTCATCGTGGAAGCTAAAAAATTTATTGAAACTTGTTCCTAATGTAATTGGTGCTCGTAATGATAAAGTCAAGGTTTTTGGTTTTAATTAGTATCCTAGATCAACCGTTCGCTATGCATATTCAGCTAGCTGCAGTCGGCAGGAATTAAGGATTGCTCGAAGAAATTTGGAAAATCGGAAAGGCTTGGAGATACCATAAAAAGAAGAAATTAAAAACCATTTGGATCAGAAGCGAAAGCATGCAGCTAAAGCAATTCGAGATTTTAAAAAAAAATGGTATGCCAGAATAAATAGTTCCTTCTAGCCAGATGAATGCGGCTTTACGGCATAAAAGAAATAGTTATAACAAAATTAAGGGGGTTTCCCATGAAAAGATGACGCAAACAGTTGTTATATCGTCAAATTATATCCATTAAAAAACAGTTTTAAAAATGAGGAATAAAGACTATTCAGAAGGAAATTTATAAATAAATGTTTTAAGACAGGAGTTTGTTTTTAGGGGGGCGTCCTCTTTCTTAACTGTCGCGTACAAATTGAAATCTTCCAAGTAATGAAAGTGAGAACAAAGATACCAAAGCACTTTAGAAGACGCCTTGTAATGACTAATTGTGTAAGTGAGGGGAAATTAAAAAGCGCCAAAGCTTAGGATATGTAAAACAATCTGCCGTTCTAATAGTTTCCTTGTGGTAATTGTGGCTCTATTTACCCTCCGAAGTCAAATGAAGAATGTGGGCGGTGCATCCTTTTTTAAAGGACCCGTATATGTCGAGGGTTACTGTATTCAATGGGCGACATTTACTACATAATGGGAAAAAAATGAAAAAAATAGAAAATGTTTTAAACCACTCCCCCATTTAAATTGGTTCTTATGTCAAAATCAAAAGGATTTTCCCCGTCGTGAATTTATGGTCGGTACTAGTTTGTTCGCGCTGCGGCACTTCTTTAAAACTAAATGCGTTTACTGATATTTCAAGCATCAAAAAAGAACAAATATCGACATTCATACAGCACACTCATTATGTGCAACGTACGGATGGAACAAAACTACTTGCACATACAAAGAGCAATGGGCGTACCTACAAACTATTCTATTGCCATCAAGGTCGTCCGGTAATTCGCCATCTACTCATCAGGCATAGCCAATGGCTTGCAAAAGCTGGAAGCGGCGAAATCGCAGAATGTTACTTATTTGCAAAGCCAACATAAGAGGGAATTCGTTTTGGTGCTGTGCGTTTCCAGATATGAAAAGATGGACTTTATGAGATTGAAAAATATTTAAAATTTGGGAGCGGTGGTTATTGTGAATTAAAATTTGGCGTTACCTGTGGATTCGCCCGAGATGCAAAAATTTACCACCGCTGGCAATCACACTATAATGTAAACGTACTAATGCAATTGGCAAGCATGAAATGTAATAATTATGGTTTTCGAACGATTTTTATAAAGTGTTGGATAAATATCCTAGTAAATTTCATGAGGTCATGGCGGCAACTTGGTTGGGCTAATATGACAAATATCAATACAGATCATCTATCCTTTATCTAAAAAACCTGTTACCCCAGGAGGATTAACCGACCGTTATCTTTAGTGATTTATCCGAACATGTATGGCGATCTTTCTGCGGGCTTCAGGTCTTATGCCTTAAAAAAGGATGAAGACCATGCGAAAGCTTTTTTTTGAAAGACACCAAAGGACAAATTATTATAAATGGAAGTGATTGTGCAGACCCAACAGGCTCTGATCCATGAAAGTTGTTCGGGCACCCTGGATTATTGCCTGAGATTCGAGACTAGTATCTAAACCAACCGAAAAACGTAAAATATTAATATGGAAATGCTAAGAAATTATTCCGTCTTTAATTCTTCTATTTTCATCTTCAAATTTGACTGCGTTCCATATAGACCTTAGTTAATAAAACTTACCTATAGTCCGATCGTCTACGCTTCCTTAAATCTCGAGATATCAAAGACTAAAGAAATAGTTCAAAGATTTTGAATAATCTGTTTAGCTTCACCGCCCAAGGGCACTCTATATTTTAAGTCCAAATTCAAACGTCTTCCAGGGTTTAAGCTAGTAGCAAATCCCCATTTCCGAGAAACGAAGCATTTTCCATGTAATTGAGATGCTCATTTATACAATACTGTAAATTACGCGAGGGTGAAATCTTGATAAAAACCGCAATCTAAGTAATTTGGAACCTTGTACAGATACTGCATTGAACAAAATATAAATAGGAAGTAATTCGGGCAATTTGGCTGACCATTTTTTGATGTTCATTCATATCCGATTTTTTTTGCCCTGAATAAGCATGTTCAAATTCACATTATTTTCAACTCTGCTTGGATGATTCCTTGGCTGATTCAAATGTTTAGAGAAAGTCCAAAGAAGCAATATTAATAATCATTATGCACCAGATACTGAAGCAACCCATATCCAAATACCCTATAGTTTTCTGGCAGCTGTAATGGGATCAATGGTATTAGCACTAATTTGTCCTGTAAAGATGTAATTTGATCCTGAAAAGACGTAAGATTGTTAAAACGTAACCTATAGTTGCTATAGGCTGCCGTTATGCCAGGATATACGGATCCAATCGTTTTTTCAAAAACACAATTTGTAAGCATATAAACTCAAGGCGCCGAAGTATAGTTTAAATCCAGAGTTTATTAAGGTTATTATTAAACAAATCCCACACCCAATTGAAAAATTATATTCTTCAAAGCTGTGAGCCAAAGGCGGTATTTATGTTGTGATTGTGCTCCTTGATTTTGACTTAGCAAATTCGCCATACCCTATTTCTGGTCCTTGTCCCCTTTAAAGGCATGAAACTAGGGTTCCATGGATGCAGGTAAACTTACTAAGGTTATGTACGAATTTTTCTGTGCACTGCCCCCCACGGAAAATTAGAATTAGAAGGAAGGGAATATATTGATTTAGTTTTTTCATCTCTAGCGTAATATTGGGCTTCGCCGGTTTTGGTTATTTGTTTATTGTCTTTGGGTGGTTCCTACAATAAATAATCGGAAAGACTTATTTTTATAAGGGTTTTACCAGAACTGTAATTACGTTCCAATCCCAATTTAACGGGCATACCGTCGTAGTCATCGGGCTACACTATATATTAAGGCCCCCCATATCAATAAATTTTGAAAGGTAATGAGGCATTTCCATGAATTCCTTCCCTGGAAATAATCATTTAATACCATCAGCATTCGCTGAGAAAAACATTAGGGAACATTACATCAAAACGCGTTACCCAATCTGTGGCTTTTGTTCTACGGTTTTTGGCTTACAACCCTGTTTCATTAAATAACGTTTAGCGTTGTAATGAAAATACCCGGGTAGCTATAGTTATTGCGTAAGTCATATACGTCCAACATCTGGATCCACGTTAATTATAGGACTTCCATCTCCAAATCCCATGAAGCATTGCCATAAAACCCGGTTCACTGTCCTATACTTGAATCGAATCTCTTCTTTGGCCATTAGTAGACCTGTAATTTTCATACTCGTCCGAGGTATAGCTGAATAATTGGAATCTTGTGACACCAGAACTAATTGGCATCGTTAATTTCACACCCTTGATCAATTGACCACGTTTAACGAAGCGTCTGCCAAATGGTTTCAATTATGTAGTTAGGTATTTGTACCTGTTTTAACAGAAGGTACAAGTGCCATTTTCATAATAAAAGCTAAGAATCGCCCCGGCTGGCTATTAAAAGACCGAAACCGAAATACTGCCAGGATTACCCAGCATAGGGATTCATCCAAAATATGGTCCATCAAGAAGTTGCAATGATTGCGTTTTGTTGATCGTGATAATTTTCCTCGATAATAGTAAGCTGGATCCCGCATTGGAAACAGCCGTTTATATTCTTTGTAATGGTCAGTCTCATCACCTTCTTCCAAGCCACTCAACTGGGTTAATGTTTTTGGCCGAAAGGAGTAAATAAACTGGAATTCGGGATTGTTAGCTGTACCTGCCGTTCCTTTTTCCCAAGTAATGGAATTGGTCTTAAGACCACCACTTTACTGTAATGGAATAGCTCCAATCAATTGGTAGCTCCAACAACTTACTGGAGTTATGTCTTTGTTCACAACTATTGGGGGTAATAGGTGGTATTAAAGGTAAATTCTATTTCCTGAGAGGAACAGTCATTACTGTCCGGTAATCGTTAACGCAATAAGAAAACCTGCAACGGCATCAAAAACTGGTGATGTCCTGGGCCACAAATTGTTACCTCTCCAATCGTAAAAACCATTAATACGGGTTTGTTACTCCCATCCACAAAAGGTTTCCTCTGAAAATCAAATTGGTATTCAAGCTTGAATGCGTAATTAACTTCACAAGAGGAATCGGTTATAAAGATTTTGGAACCGTATAATCCTCAGGCTCATAACTCTCCATGGTAAAACGTTTGGTAACCACGCATTGGTTGGCATCGGTTACCTAAATTACATGACTGTTGTTGAAAGTGGCGCTAATAGTGGTTTGCGTATCTACTAAAAATTACGGGAGTTCCCCTATCAACGGAATACTGAAAGGTGATTGTACCTCCCTGCACGCCTAAGGTAAAATCCCGTTCCGGTGTTGGCATCACACAACTAGCGGTTTCCGGTAATCCACTTTTTGGTTGCGCTAATACGGTAGGAGCAGTTTATTATAAATGTCTGTCTAACTGTACAAGGCGTATTTTGGATCACTATTGGTGTCTATTATAACCACTTCATAGCTTTCCTCCTCCCAAATTGTAAGACTAGTATTATTGGTACAGAGTAACTTGTTCCGTTTTTGACCAGATTTATCTGCACTGACTACGTTTGGACCAGAGCTTTAATCTGTTAACCTTATTTCAAGCCATTGCCCGTCTCCGGCACATTGCCTCGTTGTTGCGTTGTTGTCCCTGAACCGTATGCTGGTATGGTCTTACGTATAACCTGCAACTATCTCGGGCAAGATTTTGACGCACACTTTAGTCAGTAAATGTTTGGGGGGAACACTCTCGAATGTGGTTCGTTATCAGAAAGTACGTATAACCAGGAGCCAAATTTGCTAAATCGTTTTGGCGTTGAAATAGTTTTTGGCATTGGTTTTGTCCTGCCCCAACTAAAATTATAGGGAGGATACACCACCTGTTTACTGTTGGTGCTCCAATGTTTAAACTAATACTTCCATCATTTTGGACCAAAACAGGTCGCATTTTCTACTACTACGGAAGCCCTGTTAATGTAGACCCAAAGGTAAGGTTACAGGTTTTGATTTCCGATATTGCACAAGAGGCATCCTTAATAACTAAACGTTAATAGGTAGCCCCACCGTTTTAAATTAGTATAGTAATATTTGGATTGGGTTGGATGTCTGCACCAAAGTCGTACCATAGGCCTTGTAAGCGTATGGTAAAAAGGTGCAATACCTCCATGGCTAGTAGCCGAAATGCCGTATTACAGGTGTCTCCATAGTCAAGGTCAATACCTCTGGTTTCCGATACCAAGTATGGCTGATGATGTTGTGCCGCAGAATTAATTATATACACCGTTAATTGTAAGACTCCCGCTGTTAAGTTGCTAATACTTCAATGTGGATGCCGTAAAGCTGTTAATCCCCAAATTTTAAGACCATACATAGGTATTGGCTACAGAATTGGACTGTTTTACGTTGGATGAACTGACATTGGGGTCAGTTCCTGTGCTAAACGTAGCGGTAAATCCAATTCCCGCAATTTTTGCCGTTAATATAATCTCATTGAAATTGTCCGAGGCTAATTACAGAGCTTAGGTTAGGTCCTGTTGCCGTGTTAATTTTTTGGGCAAGCGCAGCGGCCACTTCATTGTTATCCTGTGGTAAATTAGAGACGTTCGAAGTAACTTGGATGCTCATAGACGCTTACTATCCAATGGATTATACTATACTTATTGTTTAATGTTGGGTCCAAAAAAGGATATGGTATTATTTGTTTTTTGCCGTATTACTCCTTGTAATTTCTTTCCGTTGGGTAATAAACAATACTACCGTCCATTGCCTCCATACAACTTACATTGGTGCATATCATTGTTGATAATGCATCGTTATTAATTATTGGATAAGGTATTACGCTTACTATTTTTGGCGACGATTCATCACTACAACCCACCTCCATTGATAGTACTAGTAACCACTCTTTTTGAAATAGGTTTGAAGTATCATGTATTTGGTGTGTATAAATTTCTTTGTGTGGGCCCAGATATTACAGTGTAATTTTGATTATCTGTGCAGACCACCATTGGGTAGGTCAAAGGTTCAGCTCTTAAGCGGACTCAAGTTTCCACAAATCCAGTGGCTGACCTCCTTCACAAACGATTGATTGTCCGTATTTTTTACCAGCATAAACGGAATTGAGTGGTTACTTTTAAGCTGGTTTCGATTCTAACCAACAACAGGTTTGATCTACTAAAGAAAAGTTCTAGTATAGACCCTCTTGTAAAACATCGTGCCGTGGCATCGGTGCGTATAAGAAGCAGAACTTCACAGCAATAATCTGTCCAAGTGGTTGCCATTTGAAGAAGAAACCAATTTATAGGTTTGATCTACAAAAGTGCACTACCGCGTTTACCGTTAATGCAGCGGTACAACCCTTCAACAATGGTTTGATCGCTAGTTCAATGTTCCTGTTGCAATAAATGTTCTGTAACCTTGCACCACTACGGTATTGCTAATCTTCAGAACAAACCACATTTGTTAAAAAGTGGAGGAAATGTAGTCCTCTAAAATAGGTGTTGGAAAATTACCCGCCTGTGGGTCATAATACTGTTTGAACCGCTCCGTTAATTATTCCCAGTTTTGCTATTATCCACAGAAAGAGTACACTGATATTTTACACCCATCGGCCGTACATTAACAGTAATTGCCCAATATCGCGGGGATCATATCCGTACATATTTTTTTGAATCTCCTGAAATGGTGCCTCCGTCTACATCATTAAACAAAATTCTGAATAACATTAACTTCTTGGTATGGTCCCGAACAAAAGTGTCCAACAGTTAGCTTGGTAATCCCTGCGGTACCAATTTATCGCTTGTCAAAGCCGTTGCAGGGGAATAGGTAGGGTTGGTTGCACCTGTTTATAAGGGTTTAAATGTAAGTCCATCATTTGAAAATCGTACCATTGAAAAGTTAAAATTTAAAAATGGAAAGTCCTTCTATAGCACTAGGGTTTTCCTAGCGTAGGGGCCCATGGAATTATAACAAATAGTCATAGATTTCCTGATTTTTTGGCCTGTGGCACCAAAGACTACACTGGATTGCTTCCACTTTAATTCCACTCCGGAAATTCGGTACTAGTAGTAAGTTCTAATGTAAGTTTTCGTAATGTTAGGTTTGGCCGGTGGATCGTAGCTTGTTCCCGTTGCACCGAGATCAATGCCCCGTTGGCATACCATTGATAGGTTAATGTTTGCCCGGTTGAAGGGGTCCAGTTCTGAATTAATGCTAGGGTCATTTCCTTCGCATAATAACTTTTCTTCATTGGTTTCCATTTTTGCCGTTAAGCATTTGTTGTTCCAATGGTTCCTCCCGTGGCATCCGCCTCCATTGATTTTTTCCAAACATTAAAACTGGTCACACTACATTGAACACCATTTAAGGTTGAGGTACTTTATTCTTCCTATAGTAATATCCTGTGTAACAACTGGTGGATCAAATGAAACCGCGAAGGTACTCAGAAATATCGTTAAAGTGATTGTTGTTCATTGGAATTCTGCCATTGATAGGTTAAAGTTCCTGAGGCAATCATTTGAAAGTTGGTGTTAAAAAGGTTGAGGGTCTTCCGATTACAAAAAGCTTCCGTACTTCACTTGCCCCAGAAAGAAAAGGTGATGTTGATGGCTAGGTGCATTGTCAAATTATTTACATAACACCTTAATTCCGGTTGTGTTAATTACTTCAACAAGTGGTACTTTTGCAAGGTAGACTGTGGCCTTTCTTCTGAAATAGGTTTGCCAATTCATTGGGTTGACAGGTGTTAGGTAGCTGTTGGCCCTGCAATATCGGACGCAAGTAGTACATCTGGCTAATTTTGCAAGTATAACTTATTGTTTCGCATTAGAAGTGGCGTTGGCCGTACTTGTAATTGGTGGAATAATTGCTTGACCCCATACCGTTTGTGTTTGGGAAATTGTTCCTTCCGAAACGTGAGATTAAAGTCCACCAATGTAGGAAGACTTGAGGCTTCACAGGTGTTTTTCCATTACTGGTAGAAGTTACATTTCTTCTAAATAAAGTAGATGTTGCCAATCCCGAGGAAAAGTTTAAATCCTCTCCAGTTTTCTCCTGATATTACAGTGTAGATTACATTAATCAGTGGAAGAATACCACTGAAATTCACGCCCTACCCCTGCAAGCTGTACCGTTTGTAACAGAAATTGTTGATGGTGTTTCGCCTTCGCATACCGCTTGGTCGCAGATTTACCCTCCTCACCGGCAATTGTCCTGCTACATTTAGGTCACACGTTGGTATAGTTGGAGGCAAACCTAGCGTTCAGTGTATGGTATCCAGTCTTCTATATTTGGTTGATACTGCAAGTACCCCTGAGTAATAAGTAGCACCTGTTGCAGAGGCTATAACATTCAGTTTTTTAACCACCGTTTGTCCGTTGATGATTCCCAGGCATAAGTTATATTTTCCTGCGGCTGGTAGTGTTGGATACATTTACCAAAAGTACTTGGTGCCTGTCAGCCACAAACATCTTGATTATTTACCCAATTACGCCGGTATTCAAGGTGTTACAAAAACAGTTGTCTCAGTTGAATTTCCCAAACATATTTTGAATTATTTGTAATTATAGTTTTTGTCCTTCTCTATTTTTGTAGTGACGTTGGAGCAACCGCAAAGCTATAGTTAGCATTGGTTTCCCCATTTATATTGGTAAAATTACCGGTAGTTCAGATTGCCATTGATAGGTTTATGTTTGGGGCCAGCAGTCCGTAACCGCCCCGCTAAACGATATGGATTGGTTTTCACCTGCCACAAATAGTTTTGATTTGTACTTGTTGTCCGCCATTTATTTTGACCTTGAACGGTAATTACTATTTCAAATTGGTGTAATCATGAACAGGTATACCCGTTTAATAGTAATACTATCTTGTCTTCTAAAGGTAGTCCGATTTGGGTAAGGGCAGTTGGCTGGTATTCCCGCATTGTTGGCTCCAAATTGTAAATCCAAGAACTCCGTTAATCGTTCCCATTATAGGAAATACTTCCTGAACTCAGTTGCATTGGTGTCAGATGTAATTGTGTTTTGGGGCGGCATTGTAACACACCTTTTCGGTTCTGTAATACTTCAACTCCAAAATTGTATCAAGTAATTGTAGCTACACTACTAATACCTTGGCAGCTTGCACCTGAAACAGTGGTAACCCTTCCCTAAATTCTTGAATGCCTGGATTTAGGTTAGAACTTGCGTTATAAGTGCTAAGGGTAGCTCCACTTATATTGCCCAGTTACTCCATTATATTTTTGCATTGATAGGTTCCCTTGTTTTTCCCCATTATTTTTATAGTTACTAATTGAAGATCACTTAACGCACCAGATATTCTGATTTGTGGCAGTACCACCTAAAACCGCAGATTTACTAATAATGGAAGACGGCCAGGTGTTTTCTTTAAAACAGCTAACCCGTTTATGGACGTTGTACTCTTCTTTTAACGAGGTAAGTTAACGGATATAGGCGGTAGGTTGATAGGATTATTTGTTGCTCCGGGAAATTAGGGCCCATGGGCCAGAATCGTTTTTTTATACCATTGATAGGTTTGTGGTACCTGTTTGGTGTTTACAGCAACATCCCCAAGGTACTCAATTGTTTTGGGGTTGTTTGTGTAGCACAAACATTTGAACCGGTTCCATCGGTAATCTGCCTGCAATATATTTCATTTAACTGTAATGGTTGCCGGGTACTGATCTGTGTACATGACTCCCCGTATAACGTAAAGGAGGTTAATCGTCTGTATCTGCTAATTCCATTAGGGAAGTGACTTGTTAACCATAGGGTTTCCGTGTTGGAATTGGCATGGCCGTCCAGGTTCCGTTTACATTCCTTTTCCATACAAAAGTTCTTGGTTTGGGGTATATTGGATCCAGTTATACTTATATTCTGAACGTCATTAATGGCGCAAATACTTGTTGGTCTACCCCAGTACCGTCCAGTTAATGGAGTGAAAGAAACGGTAAGCCAAATTTGGCATCTACAATTGCATTTATTTTTATTGGCATTCCCCCATTTAAAATATTTTCAAATTACCGTTTGTAGTTGTAGCGCCGAATTTTAGTTGAATTTATATTTTTTCAATAGTAATAATACCTTGGTTATTTGGGCGGCAACCGTAAGGGTTACTTGCAAAACCTAGAGGTATTTTCCAGGATCTTGGACAACAACGGCCATTGGTAATATCTGCCCCCGATTTTAGTATAGTCAGTGGCATTATTGCAAATTAGAAAGGAGCCTCAATAAAAAAGTATAGGTTACCTGTTACCAAACTCCGTTACCAAAGCTTCGGTCAAAACCAAAATTGCCAAGATTGAAGCTCGATTGAGGAAGGCTGCTGCCGAGGAATTAATTGGTTATTTGTTACACTCCTGGTTACCTGAAGCGATGCTACTCCAGAATTAAAACTAAACAACAGGAATAAGCAGGTAACAGCTTTGCCCGTCGATTTTTATCATATATTGCCGCTTATATTATAATTGCAGTTAAAAAGTACTTTTTAATTCCTTCTTGTAGGGAAGACTTATAACGGGCAGGAAGTTCAATATATTGCAGCTGTTTTTCCTCTATTAAAGGACCAGAACTATTTGTTTTGGTTGTGAAACTGCATTTTATGTGGTGGTAAGGACTGGGATAGACCAATTATATCTGACCCACACACCTCTTTTGTACTGAACAAAGGCCATTTTTTGTACAAACGATCAGTTAGTCCCTTTAAAAATGTGTTTTGGAAACTTAAAAACTGCCTACTTAGCCTGTATTACCACTAATCAAAAATTTAGTATTTATGAATTGGTTTCGGTTGTAATTAAAATAAGCAAATAGGGATTTGGACTTTCCAGTGCAAATAATTGTGTTGTATATCTGGAAAGTAATTGTGGTTTTTTTGCAATATAATTTTGTATTCCCGAATAGCAAGAAGATTAAGGTTATTCAGAAAAATTATCGAAAACAGGATTTTTTTTAAAATATTGGTCATGGCCCTAGTTCATATAGGTTTTAGTCCGGATTTTGTGCCTAGGCAGAAATCGATTCGGTGATAAGGATCTGAAAGCTTTAGGTAATTCATTGAAATATCTTAATAATACAGTGTTTGATTAATAAAAAAGGAAAAAAAAGACTAAATAATAA
>Ga0163217_1008814_pt1 | contig 15568 bp, 19 predicted proteins | sample SynspAceP_FD_185933 | JGI IMG/M metagenome (GOLD analysis project Ga0163217, IMG submission 185933) | Saline lake microbial communities from Ace Lake in Antarctica - Synechococcus sp. Ace-P (PacBio error correction) | ecosystem: Environmental > Aquatic > Non-marine Saline and Alkaline > Saline ...
AAAAAGAGAGAGATGGCGGCCCATGAACAATGAAAACCCGTGGCCCCACCGGGGGGGGTTTCCCCCCCGGCTTTTTGGTGGGGGCCCCGCAAAGCCGATGAGGAAAGGGGTTGGGTCCGGCGCCCGGATTTCGAGCCGGTTCGCCTCCCTGCCGCAACCCAAGTGATGGCGGGCCCTCGGCGGGTTTTTCCCAATAAACTGATCGCAGTGGCGGCGCCCGCCTCGTGCCTGTTTTTCCCGTGCGATCTCGGAGGAATGGTCCTTGTGGCAAGCACCTGGCTGATCCATCCAGTCACCGGGGCCCCTGCCGCCTTCCCCGATCAGGGCCGGAAAATAATCCCCCGCCATCGGACTGGAAAAGGCGTCGCCAAGGCCTGAGGCCGATCATCCACTCCCATTGAGCTGATAGTTCGCCTGCGATCTTCACCTTGGGCAGGACGAACATGCACGGCGCTTTTCGCGGCGGTGTCCCATGTCGGGCCAGCAGACCGGTAAAGCATGGCCGGTGTTCATCGGCATTCTGCGACACCGGCCAGGCCCGCCCTGGGCGCATCCGGCAGGAAATCCACGGTGAGGAACGTAGTCCTCCGCCCATGTAAAGTCGAGGTTCGTAGCGGCGGCAAAGCCCGTCCGCGGGGAGGGTGACGCGCCTTCTTCAGCGTCTTGGGGTTCATTCAGCTCTCGCGGTGATCTCGCCGGCCGGCGCGTAAAAGGGGCCCGTCGCTGGTCGCTTCCCGCCTTGAAGGGCTTTTCCAGTCGGCCTTGAACCAGAACGGCATTGGTGATGGATCATCCTCGGTAAGGCCCGGCTGATCCGCGGAGGGCGGGATCAGGTCTTGATTTTTGTCGTGGGTGTGGGCTTCCCAACCCATCCCATTTGATCAGGCGGGCTTGCGGCGCGCAGGCTGGTGAAGGTCCCACCATGGCGACTTGCGCTTTCAATCGCGTCTTCACGGCCCGCGCGGTAGGCGCCTGCAATGTGGACCCACTGCCGCAGCCGATCGGCATTGGCGATGGTCAGCTTGGCGTGTCGGTTGTCGCGTGACGAACGCCTCGGAATGAGGGCTTGCTCGCGGCCGGGAACAATGTCGGGCGAGAACGCGCATCTAATAGCCGAACAGTGGTGGCCCATGTGAATCGGCCGTTGCGCCGGCCGGCGCCCGGAAAGAGGAGGGCAAAGGCGCGCTCACCGCAGGCGGGTGGAGACGAAGACATTGCCGGCTTTGCCGTCGCAGCGGTCATAGAGTCGACCAGGCGAAGAGAATGTTGCCGCGGGCAGCTTTCCTGCCGTTTCCAAATTCGGTCACCGCCATGGGCACAGCCGGGCCTCCTTCCCGGTAAGATATTACTGGCGCCGGTTCGTCCAGCGCGCCCGGGTGTGTTCGATCCGATGCGGCGCGTCATGCTGCTGGCAGGCCGCAAGGGCGCCCAGTGCCGGCTAAGAGAGGGACAATCAGACGGCGCCATGGGAATCCCTCCGCAATGGTTTTAGCGAACCCCATACCATGCCCTTGGCTTCCGATGAACTATTCTGCGGCCGATCACGGTCCGTTTTCACTTCCGGCATGGTCGACCCATGGGCCATGCCTTCCAGAGGGCGGCTTCTTCCCTCGTCCGCAAGGGCGACGGCGGCTCCTTGAATGTGGCCATATCCACGTATGTCATCCGGGGACTATCCCCGCGATGGCACAACCAAGGGCGTGTTTGTGCCGTCAGGTCCGTTGCAAGCGTCTCCTCCAGTTGGTCTCCAAGATAGGTGTCGCGCAGGGCGCGTTCCCATCTGCCGGCTCTTCGGCGGCCGAAAAGGTCGAAGCGGGGTTTCGCGCAGGCCCTTGAGTTTTCGTGACAGTTTTAGGAAGCCGAGCAATCATCCAGCCGCCGAATGCTTTTTCTTCAGGTGGCCATGGCTTGTATTTCCTACTCGAGATCAGGGGAGGGGCCATCCAGAAGCGTCAGCTTGCCGCACCTTTGAACCTGGCTGGCCAGCTGTTTGGCAAAAAGTCCCCATTTGTGTAGAGACGGGCGACTTCATTACTCGTTCCTTGGTAGGTCAGTTGAGTTTTTGAAAGCGTAGTCCGCGGCGCCCGCGGGACAGCTGGTCCCCGCCAGGCGGCTTCTCGGCTGTGCGCACCGCGTGAACGGGCATCAACGATACTGCTGGGCAAGGCGAAGGTTCGGTAGGTCGACGAGGCGCCGCGCGCGATCAATCGATCAGCTCGTCCAGCGTTTTTCCGGTTCTCAGTGTGCCCACGCGGATCGTGCTGGGCCGACAGAGACGGCCCGGGGCCGTGCTGCTGCGATCGGCCGATGTTGAACCGCGGCATGTATGACGTTCGACCTTGGTGCCGTGAAAAGGCGGAAATGGCGCGGTTAAGAGGCCGCGCAGGCTGAAACGGGCACGGCGCCCTGCCAGCTGTAACCGGACCATGATCATGTTAGTGTAGATCGCGTCATGGAGATAACCGGACGCAGCCGCTTCGGCATCGAAGGGCCCCGAAGGTCACGTGACTGGTGCCGCTTCAAACACGCGTGCGGCAGCAAGGTCGCTGCTATCGAACCGTTTTCGACGGTTGCGGATGAACTCGCGAGCGGGGTGACGTTCCAGTTTTGCAATAGGCCAGCTGTGCCGGGCGGGAATCCATCAGCAGGAAGGGCGTCCGCCGCCCGCTGACGAAAACGAACCAAGTCGCAGGGCGATGATCGCAGGTCGGCGCTGGCCCGGGGGGCACGCGGCCGGTCGAGATGGCGCCTGTTCGCGGGCGAAACGGATGTGCGAGAGGACGGGGCCAACCTGTTCTGGGCAATGGCCTGTTCCATGTTCTGAGCGGGAGGCGCATTGCATCCACGTGCGCGGCCATGGCGAGGACAGCCGCAACGGTCGTCACGCCGGTGCCGCCGACGCCGGTGAAGAGCACGTTTTCCACGGCTGGGCCGAGGCTGGGCGTCTCAAGGCAAGGGGCATGCCGACGCATCGATCGCTGGCGGACTTCGCCGGTCCAGCCGCTCGCCGGCTTTCACGGTGGACGAAGCTGGGGCAGAAGCCCAGTGAGGCAGGAAAGATCGTATTGGCAGGTCGACTGGTTGATCCGACGCTTGCCGGCCGAAGCTGCGGTCCTCGACGCGGTTCGACAGACAGGCAGTTCGATTTCACCGAACAGTCCGCCAGCAGCCTTCGCCAAAAGACTTCTGGTTTGATGATGACGCGCCAACGCGGTCCGGGCGCCGATGGGCCGCGCTTGGACCGGCGGCGCTTTTTCCGTGGCGCTAACATCTGGTCATAGATTCATGACGGTACGCTGGCGTTGCGCGCAGCATGACCTGCACGTCTTCGAGGTCTTCACGGTCATAGATTTTCACGCGGCGCGGCAGGTTCTTCACGCCGGCCAATAGCGCGGTCGGTGTCTTCAGTCAACGAATGACGATGGTCCTGGACGCCTTTCGGCCTTCGACTGCCTGCCGATCTGGGCCGGTGTCTGCCCGATTCGACAATGCTGGACCGCCGGTCATGGCGACCATGCGTCATATGGTAGAGGATCTTGTAAGGTCATCTGGCGCCGGACGTGACGTGCGGGCGCGGAGCGAGGCTGGCCCCGAAATGGGAATAGGCTGCCGTCGCCGAGATTGACGAAGACATGGTCTTTCAATCCGTTGCCCAGTGCGTTGGCCGACCCAGGCCAATCCTTGCGACCGGCCCATTCTGACTGGCTCAAATGTCCTTTTTGCCGGTCGGCTGAAATTGGGCCCATGTAGTGGCCCCGGATACCGGCGAGGCGCGCGAGGCCTCGGGCACAGTGGTGACGTATTGTGCGGGGCAGCCGGAGCAGAAGTGCGGGCTGCGATGGTTTCCGAAGGCATTGCTGGCCGGGCAGCCACTCGGCCCGCACGGCGACACGGTCTGTATATATATTGGCATTCGGGCGCGGATTGTATTCCCAACCGCTCGGGATGATCTTCATCAGGGCGGCGGCCAAATTTTCCGGGAAATGAGTGATGGGGCAACATCGGAGATGGAGCGGCATGCCCTCTGCCCCGAGCGCTTGCCTCTACGACCGGCGCTGGAATCCGGACAGGTCATAAGAGCGCTGTTGAAGCTGGTCCTCATCAATGGCCGCTTGGTGTTCCGGATGACGACCAACGCGTTACTATGCCGGGCAGAATTCGCGACGCCTCCGGTCCAGCGGCCAGGGCAATGGCGACCTTGAAAACGTGAGGCCGAGACGACGGCCTCTTCGGGCGTCAAGGCCGATGCGGCCAAAGCGCTCGAACACGTGCTGCGGGCGGCCTGACCGGTGACGATGACGCCGATGCAAGGCTGGGCGATGGCAGGAATGACAAGCGATAGGACGGTTGGCGCGGACGTAGCCTGTGGCGGCAGGAAGCTTGAAGTGGCGCAGCGCGCTTTTCCTTGTCGAGTGGTGTGTCGGCCCCGCGCATATGACGCCGGCTTCCGGCAGTGGAAGGAGGGCGCGAGCAAACGCTGAAAGCGGTTGAGGTCGATATGACGCACGCACCGGAATCCAATCGTGTCGGCCAGGGCGACGAGGCCTGTCACGCGGCCCGCTATAGCGGCTCATGTTCCAAGCCGTGGAATGCCATAGGTCGAGCACGTCCTGGATCGAAAGCGGGATTCAGCACCGGGATTCGGCAATCCGCCATTGGCGAATTCCCGGCACGCGAGGGCCAGGGTCGAGGATTGCATAATATGGTGCAAATCGCCAGATAATGGCAAGGACGCCGCCAAAGCGCTGACGTGCCAAGGCGGCATTGGCGTGCTTGAAGACGTCCGCCTGTACGATCGACAGAGCCGGGTGCCTTGCCGCGTACCTAGATGCCGAACAGCCGTCCGAAAGTCGCGCCGGGGAACAGCCGAGCTTCTGGCTGCCCCCAGACGGGTAGCGCCGTAGATCTCGTTCAGGCCTTCCCAGAACTGGATGTCAATGGAGAGTCGAGCAAGGCCCTGGGACCGGCCCGTAATTGCTGGTCATATCCGCCCAGCGCCGAGCCGCGATAGCGGAGATGACAGCCGGCCGTATTGACGGCCCGACACGCGGTTCCAGCCGCTTGCGGTCAAGCGACAGCGCACCAGCGCCTGATGCCCGTCATGAAGGCATTTCCCTCGAACAAGTTCGTATTTCGTCCAGCAGGTTGGACTTCACGGTGTTTTCATTGATTGTGCCATCGCCCCTGAATAACAGTTTGGCAGATTATTGGGCAATTTGAAGCGAAATTGCTTGCCTTTCTTGCCCATTCCGGTGTAGTTCGGGGTAATAATAAATGCCTCGAAACAGGGAGTAATCGAAGAAAATTGGCCCCAAGATATGATACGGATTGCACGCCCGCATTCCTCGCATTATCCAGCACGCTGACGCCGAAGCCTCTCGGTCGCGACTTGCCAATGACCCGGGTCGGTCTGTCCTCAGTACGCCGTGCTGGCGGCCGATCAAGCGCCGGAAAGGCCAGGTTTTCATTACCGGTCCCCGGTCACGCGATGCCTGGATATTTTGCCCTTGGCCTGAATATTCGAAGTGATGGCGACGTCAAACTTGCGCTGCCGAGCCCGGGCAATCTCGAGGCTCTTCGAAGGCTATCGTGCAGGGTTGGTTCGGAAAAGTGATCGGTTGCATGACGGTAACGGGCGTGTCGACTATAGATTCCATGTGGGACGACAAGACATGCTGCCCTATGACAATTTTCCCTTGCGCGACAAGCTGGCTCGGACTCGGCGCTTGTTTCCGACGTGACAGTCCGCGAATCGTGGTGCCGTGTCCGAAGCGGAGAACGACGGCCGAGTTGGCCGCTGGCCTTGTCAGTACCGGTTGAATAATCCTCCTGAAAGCCTATCCTTCGAGCATCTAACAGACGTCACGTGTCCGTCGCTGTTGAGGACGCGCGCCGCGCTGCCTGGCCGAGCCTGCAGGCGTGTGGGCCGCATCATGCGGAGGCAGGTTCGCCCGCCGAACCAGGGCTTCCAGGCTCAAAGCAACACGCCATGCAAGAGGCGCCTCTGGTTCGCATCGGCAAACCTGGCAGGCTTCGATGGCGGCGGCTGGATCGCTGACGGTTTTCCACGGGCCGGATAAGATCAGGAAAAATAAAACCGAGTGATAGATGACGGTCATGCCGTCGCTGCGGCGATTGGCGAGTTTCGACTCCAGCCATTCGGTCCGCGTCGGCCCTGTCGACTTTGACATCAGTGTCCACGGCGAGCGCGATGGCCGGCGGTCGAGGTCGGCGAGGCGTTCAGGCGCTGGTCGGGCCATGACATAGGACCGAGCCGGAGCGCCTGGGCGGGGTCTGACAGGTCGAGCGGGCCGAGATCACAGCGGTCGCGCGGACCGATGACCGGGGCGGCAGCAGGTGCTGAGGCGGCAGGTCCGTCCCAGTCCGGTCCTCGATCAGGACATTTGGAAGTGCATGGCGGTTGCCAGCCGGCGGTGCGGATAATTGTAACGGTCCCAGTTCTGATTGAGCGCCTGAGACGCGCGCCGATTCGAAGCAAAGTCCATTGGGCCGTTGAAAACCCGGCAAGAGCGAGATCAAGGAAGGCGGCAGAGGGCGATGAGCGGCGGTCATCGTTGTCCCATGGGCGGGGACTGGAACGAAGGCGGGTGAACGCTGTCCCCCGGTGGCGGCGAGATATTCGAGCCGGCGACGGGCCAGACTGCTCCATGGTCCCAGCTGGGATGGCGGCGGGGTAGAGGGCGAGTGAAGCCGGGCGCGGTGGCGGTTGAGGGCGGCGTGGGTGCAGGGCCGCCGGCGAGGCGGAGACCGAGGGCATCGCGGCCGTGGGATGGTGCGCCAGTCGCCGACAAGTTTCGTGCCGAATCCGCCGCTGCGGCAGGTTCGGGGCGAGCCATGGCGATCATGAGCTTGGCCGTGAAGGTTGTAGCCGAGTCGTGCATCCGCCGGCCATGCTCGAGAAATTGCGTGGCATCCGGTCGCGTCTGTCATGCAGCTTGTTCTCAGGGCGCGGCGGAAGGGGTGAGCAACGGCCGGTAGCCCTGCAGCCCAAGGGCGGCGCAGAGTGGCGCGCGGGTGAGGCGCTGGGCGCGTGCGGGGAGCGGCGCGGGGATGCCATAGCTGCCGAAAGGACCAGGCCCGCGGCTAGGTTCCCACCACTTTGAGAAACGCCTTTGCCGCCCAGCGGAAGAAGGCGGCATCGGGCAGGGTGGCGGGGTCCACCGGCTCGGCGGAGCAACATTTCACCCTTTCACACCAGACTGATCTGGCCAGCGATGAGGCCGTCGAGCACGGCTGAACAGGGTTCCCTGCGGACACGCGGCCTGCTTGTCCAATGCGGCCGAACGCGGGCGCGGGGCGGCGGCAATTCGTAAGCAGGGCGGTGGCCCGCCTGCGAGAGCGGTGGCCTCGTCGAGGACAGAAAAGGTTCGGTAATACAGGCCGGCTGCATCAGCCGGACGTTTGCGACCCTTGAAAGTCCAGTCACACAGATGTCCACGCTGCTGGTCCCAGTGCGGGTTTCAGCGCTGGTCCGGCGTGTGGATACAGCCGCCGCGATTGCCCATATAGAACAGGCCGCGATCGGGCCACGGCGGTGAATCTCGCTCGAAGGGGTCAACAGCGGTTCGGCAGGGGGCCAAAGGGTATTCCTCCACTCAAGCGCAAAAAGCCCGGTGCAAAGTGCGATGGCACGGCCCGGCTTCCAATTGGCGTGTGGCCGGTGGACTATAGAAAGGCTCGGGCCATTGGCGATGCCCTTCGCCCCGCCGATGCAAGGTGAGGCACATGCAACTCCTTTGACGCCGAGCGTCTTCCATGCGGCCAAAGCAGGTGATGAATGACACGGGCACCGGAGGCACCGATCGGGTGGCCCATGGCGCAAGGCCCGCCGTTCACATCAACTGTCATTGGCTGATGCCGATTTCCTTCAGCGATCATCGGGAACGACCGCGAAGGCTTCGTTGACTTCCCCAGAGGTCCGACATCCCCGATTATCCAAGCCGCCTTTCTAGGGCCTTTCTTCATTGCCGGCACGGGCGCAAAAGTGAAAATATCCGGCCTCGTGCGCGTGGCTCGACGAGGCGACGATCTGGCGATCGGCGTCCAGGCCGCGTTCTTGGCTTCCGACAGGCGCATTAAGCACCCAGGCAGCGCGCCACATCGAAAATGCCCGAGCGTTGCGGCCCGTGACCGTGCCCGTCCCTTCGAAGAGGCCGGGCGCAGGGTCGGGACTTGTCGGGCATGGCGTGCGAGGCAATTCGCACTGCGCATCGTGTCGCCCCTTGCGGCCTTCCAACGGTGACGGTGCCGACTCGCGCTTAAAAAACTTTGCCGTCTATTGGGGCGTTCTGGGCGCGGTCAGCGTTTCGAGCGCGTAGAGCGTCCTGCTGTCGCGCGTGAACTGGGTAATCGCCGGCCGATCTTGTCAGCGAAAGAGGCCCATCGGGCCGTGAGAAAATAGGCCCGTCAGGACAGGCCCGTCGAGGGCCATAATGGTCCTTCAGACGTCATCGCGCCCCATACTTGTGGCCGCTTGCGGACGTCAGCAAGGTGGGAGCGCATTGGTCAATGGATTCCATGCGCCGACGAGAACGATGTCGCCAGTCGCCGACATGAGGCATTGCGGCCCAATGACGGTGGCCCTAGCAATGGCCGGAGCCGCACATCTGTTGATCGTGGTGGCCTCGAGGCCTGTCCTTCCACGCCTTGAAACCGGCTGGCGGGCAGAGGCCGTGGCCCTGGCCCACGGAAGGCAGTTTGCCCATGACTGATTTCGTTCGCATTCGCCGGGCCCTTCAGCTTCGCTTCGGCGACAGCAAGCCTTGACGGCGATGGCCGAGCTCGTGGCGGCTGAGGGCTGGCGAGATCGCCGAGCAGGCCGCCCATCAGGGTGCGGGCCATACCCGACGATGACCGACGGGAGACTAGGTTCAGACATTCAAGGTTCCTTCCAGTAACGCAATTTTCTTGCAAGTTGCGAACACAATAGGCGCCCTACGCAGCGGACGTCCAACCGGGCGGGGATCACCCGCTCGCCGCACAAAAAACCGGTCTTTCGATTCATCCAGCCAGCTCGGCTAGAATCGAAATCCGGCGGGGAATATAATCCCCGCATCCGTCAGAAACGTGACGGTTATCGCTGCGGGTGGCACCGAAAGCGGGCTGCGCGTCCGTCGATCCTCGCAGAGGAAGGAGGCCGGAACCCTGTCGATCGCGGCTCGGCGCCGCCAGGACGGCGAGTTCGCCGCTTCGACATCGATCCTTGAGAAGAGACAGGGCTTTTCGAATACGACAGGACGGCGCGGAGCGTTGTCAGCCTGACCAGTTCCTTCTGACGTCGAAACGGCCTGAAAATCCGGCGGCCGTCGCCAATATGGGCGAGGCCGAGCCGAGACATTGCCCTTGAAGACTTGATGCGCACCGATAGCACGGTGAGGCCGTGCGTGTCGCCGAGGGCGTACGGGCAACGAACGAGATGTTGGAAATGGCCTTTTTTCAGAAGCCCGGCCCCATGGAGAATGGAGCGCGGCAATGGATTGCGGCTCGCATGGCGATCACCAGCGCCCCTGCAAGAAGCGGACAGTCGCGGGAGAAATCCGCCCACATGGCGCCGACATTCCACCGTGTGCTTGGCCGGGCGGAGAATAGGCATGCAAGCATGCCGAGTTTCGCGCGCCGTCAATTCATTTCGGGCGTGCGGACTGCAGGAAGAATCGCCTTGAACAGCTTTTCCAGCCGCCGTCTTGCGATAGCCCAGGAGGAAGCGAGAGGCCCTGACGATCATGGGGCCCCGGACTTGATTCGGTGTTGTGCGCGCGCCAGCCTGCGGTCGGCAACCGAAAACTGAAGCGGCTTGTGTAATGCGTGTCAGACGCGCCGCGATCCCTGCCTGCAAGCACGGGCGGACACAGCCTTCGTGGAAGCGCGCGGCAGGGGTGTTGCAAGGCTGCGTAAAAATTGAGGACTCCTCCGAAGCGAAGTCGAAGGACGGGCCCCGGGGCGGGCTGGACTCGCCAACGCTCGTCCTTCGGCTCCGCTCAGGAGAGCGTTTCAGGGCGCGCGGATGGCGTGTGATTTATCGCGCGCCCGCATGATGCACGGAAAAAGCCCGAAGGGTCACGACAAAGTGCATTCCGGCGCGGAGGCGAAGTTGACCGGTCCCAGCGCCGTGACGGCGGGGACGGGGCATGCCAGGTGACGGGCGCGTGCGCGCAATCGGCGAATAGACGACGCGGAGCCGGCCCGTCGCGTAAGCAGACATGGATCATCACTTCGCGAGCGAAATGCGCAAAAATCTGCCCCGCGCTGATCAAGCAATCAGCTGCACCCACGCGAAAGGCCATCCAGAATGTGGAGCAGCGAGCATGGCGGCGAATGTCAGCGCGGTCAATAGGGCGAGTATCGCGCGTGTCGGGGAAGGGGGTAATTTGGCGTGCGCGCGCAAAATGATTGCGGGTGGCAGGTGGGCGAAAGCCTCACCCTCCCCCGCAAAAGCAGGGGAGGTGAGGGCGCCGGCCCCTGCATCGGCCGGCTGCCGGCCCAAATGGGACGGCGTTTGGCCTTGTGCACAGGTGAAGCGAGGCTTCACACTTAGGTGGAGCGTTCGCGCCTTGGACGCTGGTAAAAGGGACCGATACGATAGCCGAAACTATACGGATTTCCGGCGTCCAATTGATTTCAACATGGTTAAGATGGCCCTGAATGGAGAAAGACCTCCTTACAAGAGGTCGCGTCTACAACGGACAATCGGAAGACTTCCTGCCAACGAGCGCGATGGGGAAAATACCCTGCCTGGAAACCCGGGAACGGGTTCCTGAACCCGAAACCACGGATCCTTGGAATATATCGAGGACGCGGTGGAATGGCACCCTCTATCTTTCCCGGTCGACGCTTTCAGCGCGGGCGCGTGCCAGTGAGCTGCTGAAAGATCCGACTCTATCCGACTGCCGGCCCGCGGTGTTTATGCGAGCCTTTTCGGAACCGGAACCGGTGTCGACGAAGTGAAGACTAAGTGCCGGCCCCATCCTGGAAAAAGGGTGCCGCGCGATCCAGCGCCTGGGACGGGTTCGCCGCTATCTGCGTGCGATGACATCCTCCTAACGCCGACTTCGTGTTCATGCATTCGTTCCGAATGCCGCGGCGGTGGCCAAGATCGTGTTTGACTGAACTTGAATGACGCCGTCCCGAGGCCGCGAAGCTGCTTGAGCACCTGCAGCAGCGCCCCGTTGCCATCAAGGTGCCGAAGACCCAAGAACCGGTATGCGCGAATTCCGGGAAGCCTATGGCATGAAAGGCTGACCCGCGCCGGGCCAGGCTGGGCGTGCTGCACCCTTGCGTCGAGGTGCCCGGTTTCCTAGAAAGCAACCCACGCTGAACGCCCACGAAGGACATGGACAATGGGGATTTTGCAACGCGCGCCCCGCTGTGCATCTCCCTTTGTCGAAAGTCGCTTTCCATGCTGCGTTACAACCCGAATATCCGTTCCCCTTTCCCACCCTAGATCCCCGGCCACTGATTGACGGCCCTGACCCCTGTCCTGTCGACAGGAAAGGATCGCCTTGGTCGGGCGCAAATGGCTGTGGCAAGTCACGCTGCGAACCCTGATACGCCGGCGAGGTGCCGCCCGCACAGCGGAACAAGTAACAACCGCGCGGCGTGTGGGGCGGCTGTTGCAGGTGCCCGATAGACATTGAGCGTAAGCCGAGCGCTGGGTGTGCCGACGGCTCGCCTGCCTGGAGCGGCTGGAGGCGGGGAGGGGCGTGGTTGCGGATGCCGCCGAGGCGGACTGGACGCTGGAACGCGCCCTTGCCCGAAGCCGCTGGCCCGGACGGGCCGCCCGGGCATGGAACATGGCCCGGCGCATGCGCACCGCTGACGCGCGGCGAAACGGACGCGGGTGATGCTGGCGCGCTGTCGGTGGCGCCGACGTTCGCTGCTGGACGAGCCGACGAAACAAACCCTTGATTTCCGGATGGACGCGAAGCGATTTGGCGACCTGATGGCGCGCTGGAGCCGGCGGCGTCGTGGTTGCGAGCCATGACCGGGGCGCTGGCTGGAACGGGTCGACCGATGCGAACTTGAACGGCGGTGGGCGTGACCGGTTCGGCGGGGCCTGGAAAGCGACTTCAAGGGCGGCGCGCGATGCGGCGCGGCGCGGGCGAAAGCAGAACTGGACCGGGCGGGCAGCGAGTGAAGCGGACCGAACGCGAGCCGGCAAACAAACGGCGCGCGAGACGCAAGACCGGCGCGAACAAGAGGGGCGGGCGACGCGTGGCCAAAGGCGACGCGCCCGAAAATCTGCTGGATGCGCGCAAAGCAAAGGGCCGAGGTGAAATCGCGAGCGCGCGGCGGCGATGTCCCCGCCGAGCGGCTGACCGAGCGGGGCGCGAGGCTTCGAGGTGGGCCGGGCGCGTGTGGCCTTGAAACGCCCTTTGCACATTGGACCTGCCGCAGTCGGGCCCTGCCGCCGAGCGGGACCTGCGAGCTGCGCGATGTCTGATGATGCCGGGCGGCGGCGCCTGTTCGGGCCGCTGTCGCTGGATGTGCGCGGCCGGAGCGGAAAATCGCCGTCAGCGGCGCAAACGGATCAGGCAAGACACACTGCGTGCGCCTGAATCGATGGGGAGGTGGCGCCTGACGCGGGCCGAGGTGTTGCCCGCCTGATCGAACCTGGATGGCGATGCGGACGCGCAAGCAAATGTCAGCCGCTTGGCGGGTGCAGGAGAGCGTGCTGGGATAATTTAGCGGCGGCCTGACCCGGAGCTGACGGAGAACGCGGGCGGGCGGCGCTGGCACGCTTGCGTCGCAACACGGCGGCGCTGCGCTTGCCAGCACGCTGAGTGGCGCCGGAAAAAGCGGCAGGGGCGGGCATGGCCTGCGTGGTTCGCCGCGGGCCGCGCCGCCCGCTGATGATGGTGCTGGACGAGCCGACCAATCATCTCGCCTAGGCGCAGTGGAACTGCTGAAGACGCACTGTCAGGCTTTGACGCGCGCTGGTCGTGGTCAGCCATGACGCGGCTTTCCTCAGCGCGATCGGTGGTGACGCGCGAGGTGCGGCCTTAGTCCGCGAGGGCGGCTTCGATTCGGCGACAAGTTCGGCAATCGGCAGGTTTCCGTTGGCGACGGTAGGCCTTGATCGGCGGCCCGCGCCATTTGTGAGCACTTGTGGAAGTTCATTTCGGCTGGGCGCCGCCTCCAGCGTGGCGACGGCGTTCAGGAAGAAACGCGGGTGTTCTTCCCGCCCCGGTGACGGCGGTATTTTTTTCGTCAAAGCGGGAACGTGACTCGTAATTGATCTGGCAAGAAGGTTTTCACTCGGCCCTCGTCGCGGTTCCCTGGCCGCCGAAATCGTTTCGACCGCACACCCACAAATCACGAGCCCTGATCCTGAAGGTGCTCGTAACAGTTCCTCAAGGCCGGCATATGGGGCGTGTAACCGCATTTTCGAGGCGGTATTGACGACGAGAACGGCCTGACGCCGAGCTGGGCGAGGTCGAGCGGCTGGCCGTCCCTATGGGTGTGACATTCCGGTGGCGTGCATGGCTGGGGTCTCCGCGAGGTTGAGGGCGCGGGGATTGTCGCAGTTGCACGTCCAGGGCAAAGGTGGCCAAGACGGCCAGACAGCGAGCGGGCGAAAACGGCAAATGGCACGAAAATCCTTCCGGAGCCTACCGCCTCAATCTGGGCAAACCGCACGCGTGTTCCAACGCAGGCCGGACAAATCTTATCTGAGGATCACACCACCGGTTCCGCGCTTACCTTGCCTTTTCGCCTTGGGCGCTGGCGCTTTCGATCTCCGAGGTCATTGCGTTGACGCGAATAGAGTTCACGATCTGCCGTGTCTTCACGGTGGTCGACATGTTGTTGACATGGCCGAGGCGAGGCCGCGGAACCGGTCTTGGAAAAGCGCGCCGGCGTTTCTGGACCGCTCCTCGAAGGATACGGTGACTCGGCGAGGATCTGTTTCGGATTCATGTGGCCATAGGGAGGACCTTCCTTGTTCAAGTTGTGGAACAGTTGATAACATACAACGCCATAAAAAGCGATTTGGCCAAGGTGACTCTCGTGAAACGGGAACGGGGGACGATCGCGAGACGGCGAAATCAGAACCAGGACGAGACCGACTTCGGAGCCTTTCCTGCCAATCACGGCGGGCCCTTGGCCGGCTGACATTGACGGCCTCGCATTGAGCGTGACGAAAAGCGGGCATATTTCATTTGGTCGGGACACCGCGGCGCACAAACCGGTTGGCGAATAGTCGAGCACGATGCCCTTGCGCATAAGCCCGATTTTCATAAGTGTACCGAGGCTTTCGACGATAGAGCATGCCGCGCAGCGGGCGCGCGTGTCCCTGCACCGTCTGCAACAGCATGCCTCCGATCCGGTCGCCGGGCGGGGGCGGACAGGCTTGTTTGGAACCGAACACAGCGGTCATCAGGGACATCAATACTTACTCTTTCAGGTCCGTCGATTCAGTTCGATCCGTTTCACACCCAACCGCCTGCCAGGCCCGGGCCGGGGGGGGGGGGTGCAATATCACCGGCCAATCATTAATTCGCACCTTAGAAACGGCAGGCGGACAAAAAAAGCGGCGCCCCCGGGGCGCCGCTTTCTGCATATCAGCTACAGGTGAAAAATACCAGATCTTGATGCGCTGTCCGGCGGCCAGGTAGAGCGCATTGTCCGGCGTGGACCGCCGAATGGCCGCGTACCATGCATCAAAATTGCGCCACGGATACCGTTGACCCGGTAATTTGGGCGCGATGCGGGTCCGTCAGCATCTGGCGGCGCGAATGGCCTTCCTTCGCGGTTCTTCGAACGCCACAACTGCCCAGGACCATGAAAGAAGCGCTGGGTCCGCCGTCAGGCCGTCGATCACCTTGTTCTCCTTGCCGTCCAGCCTGAGATGGTAGGCCTTGTTAGGCTTGAGAGGCCCGCCGAGGTCGCCGATATTTTCGCCGAGCGTGAGCGTCGCCATGACGCAGGTCTGGGCCGGTCATGCCATACGGGCAGAACGCATTGTACTGGCGAACGAGCGCGCCGGTCTGGCCTTGAAATTGCCTCGTCCTCAGCCGTCCACCAGTTTTTGCGGCAGCATGCCGGTGCGTCCTGACTTGGCGCCCTGGTCGTCCAAACCCCATGGCCGATTTCGTGGCCGATCACGCCGCCGATGGCACCGTAATTGACGGCCGGGTCGGCGCTGAGGTTTGAAGAAAGCGTGCTGCAGGATGGCGGCCGGGAACACGATCTCGTGCGGTTTGGGCGAGTAAATAGCGTTCACCGTCTGGGGCAGCATGCGCCATCTGCCGTCTTTGTCGATCGGCCTGGCACAGTGATCGGACAGCAAGGATGTCCTGGGTAGGTGACCCAGGCATTTTGACCCGCCAATCTCTGGTTTGGCGAAAGGCGCATCGCAGCTACCCTCGGCGGAGGCTCGTCAATATATCCGGTTTTCTTTCGAACTTGTCCGGATATAGGCCGCGTAAATGAATTATCTTCGGTCCGTGAAACAGTTCCAGAGCTTTGTGGCCTTCTCGGCATTCGGCCCCTTGGGTTTGCCAGCACACCACCTCATATCCCAGTCGAGGGATGATTACACCAGGGGCTT